>JAABUQ010004189.1_pt1 | contig 24989 bp, 8 predicted proteins | sample 5560001 | NCBI WGS metagenome assembly JAABUQ01 (sample SAMN10711888, study PRJNA513371) | rock metagenome | isolation source: Antarctica rocks | place: Antarctica: Victoria Land, Finger Mt nord | collected 2015-12-18
AGGTGGTGGGCGTGGGTGTGAAAAAGGGGGAAAAAGAGGGGAGAGAGGGAAAGGGGGGGGAGGGGGCGAAGGAAGGGGAAGGGGAAGAGGGGGAGATAACGAAATTCTGGCTCTGGGGCGAGGAGACACAGGAGGCGTATCAGCTCGACACGGTCTTTTTTCAGAATTGGTACGGCTACCAGGATGAGGTTGTGAGGAAGGGGGGGGGGATGGATTTGATGCAGGTTTTGTGTGTACGTTACCCCCTCTACTTCTCTTTCTGGCCTTAGATTGGGGGTTTTTTCTTCTTCTTCCTTGATATTGGGATGAGGGGCAGAGACTAAGACAGAGACAGATGTTCGACGCAGGCGGTTCCTATCTGTGCCCCCCTTGGTGGGTGCCCTTCGGCCGGACCCTGTCACGCGTTGTGGGCGTGGTGCTGGGCAGGTGGATTGGTGGGTTGATGGGGTATCAGCCGTTTTACAAGAAGTGGACGGGGGATTGGGAGGTGGCGTGTGGGAAGATGGAGACGTCGGTTTTTCAGAGGAGGTTTGCGAGGAGGAAGGGGGATTGAGTGGGTGAGGGGGAGGGGGTGGTGGGGAATGGGGGTTTGTGGGGAAGGGGGGTTTGTGGATGTGGTTGCACGGGGATGTTTGGTCTTGGAGATTTGTGGGCTGTTGGGATCATGAGCAATTTACATGACGGGGCCGAGACGCCTGGTATTCCCTAGCTATGAAAGCAAGCTCTTGGCTCCTTCTAACACCGTTCGCTTGTTCGGTCATTCAAAGGCAGCTGTGAGTGCCGTATTGGCGCGGGTGATCCCTGCCCACTGCAGAGTCTTCGTCCACAGTCCCTGCTGCTTCTCCTCGTCCATGCTGTCTTGAGCACTGGCGTCCTTCTCGAGCAAGGTGAAGTAACCGCGTTCATGCGGGTGTGCCTTTTCCGTCGCGAGGTCGACTACATCAGCACCTGCTTCGGCAGAAGTCCGCATGGTGGGGTCCATGAAGCGGAGTAGAGGCCGCAGCGGTTGAATAATAAACATGGACATGAAGACCAGCATGCGAGGGGTATTGGTTCGCAACGCACGGGAATCGCTGAGGTTGCCTGGGTTGATGGCAACGGCCGTGATGTTGCAAAGCTTTGGGTCCTTGCTGAAGTTTAGTCAAGCCCTATTGATGCTCTATAACGGATCGGGGAGTGCAGCATACCTTCTTCAGATATCGGTTCAGCGCATACATCCACATGACCACCGCCAGCTTCGAGACGGCATATCGCTGGAACCCTCGCCCGAAATTATCGGGTGGTTCGTCCGCAGCGGGCTTTAATAGGAGCTCCAAGTCGTTGGGTATAGCAGGCGGGTATTTCTCGAGACTATTCTTGCCAGGCCAGTGTGCGTCGCTGGAGAAGAGCACGACACGGCCACCGTTTGGGCCAAAACTGCCGAGAAGTCGGAGGACGAGGGCAGCATGGGCGACGTGGATGACCTGGAAACTCTTTTCGTAGTCGTCCTTTGTGGTCTCTGCTGGCCCAGACAGATTCCAGTAATAGGCATTGCAGACGATGCTGGCGAGGGGAGGCAGTCTGTCCTGGGCAATCTCGGCGGCAACGCTGCTAGCAAAATCGTGTACGGCCGGAAGATTGGCGAGATCGAGCTCGCGGATTGAGGTCTTAGCGCTAGGATGTTGCGCAATCGTCGTGCGTAGCTTCTTGGTGTTGGTGTCGTTGTCTGAGGAGTTACGAACCGTCAATACGGCTGTGAAGTCAGGATAATTCGTAAGAAGGTGCTCAACAGCCGGAATGGCAAGAGAGCTGTTGGCTCCAGTGAGGAGGATCGTGCCCTTCATGGTTGGGTTTGGTGCACAGAGCTTAATAGTTCAGAGAAGACGATGTTCAAGAGAGGAGAGCTTGGTAAGGTTGTGAAAGTCAGAATCACAACCTATAGATCCAGCAGTATCAAGGCGCGTCTGTATTGATACGACGGCAGCCTTGTATTACGTATCGTTCCTTTCAGCTCCGGGCAGTAGACTGAGAAAGATAAGAGACTCTAAAATTTTCACCTTTGGACTCGATGATGCTCAGCTGGTCACACTGCGCCTTTCTTAGTGTTGCCATGAAGAAGGTGATGACTGAGTATACTTTATCCAAGGTGAAGCCAAAGGTGCTAATGAAATAACCTTTACCCATGTCGTGGACGCCTGAAATATTCCGTTCTTCTTGGCACTCACAGCGCTTGTGATGCAAAGCATCACATGTTGTACCCCTGAAGCTGCATAGTGCACTTGACTTGCAAGCATGGCCAGGTCACACTGCTGCGGATATACTTCTAGAACACGTTGCGGAAACAATCCCCCACTCTTGACCAGTGATTTTTATGCAATGCAAGACAGAAACATCCGACATAACGAGATGCCTATTTGAATAGAACTCCGAGTCGGGGGCGGTTTGATATGAGAAGGTGGGGCGCCACTGCGGAAGCCGTTACCGGGCCGTTCCATGATTGGGCCTCTTGCAGCAGCCACTAGTGAACACTTCTCGTAGCTGTTTTCGGGTGGGAGACCGACGGTTAGTAAAGTAGGTGTAGAAGTACTACACCAATTTCTAGAGCAGAACTCTGTCTAGATACTTCTCCATTACACATCTAGCAAGATCTAGATACATGCAGCGAAGCTCAGCTGGATCAAAAGTCGATATCATGCAAGTTATTGCTCACCTCAAACATCATGATTCCGTAATCGAGGCTGAGCTATTAGAGTAAATTATCGAAATCTGATTTGAACCGTTACTCGTTTTGACCTCTTAATGCAATTGACCTATCAATGCAACGCGCTAGCAGAGAGGTCTTAGATCTCAAATTTTTTAGAGTTAGAAAAAAAATTCAATCTCCAAAAATGTATTCCCCACATATACCAAGCCATTGAATTACCACTATTGCATATATACATATAAAACTAATATCAAAAGCCAAAATACCTATTACTAGCTTACCAAATCGAGATGTACAATTCGAAATAACAATAACAAGCTTTTGCGAGCTCCAAAGCGACTACAAAGCTAGCTTCATCCGAGTTTCGGGAGACAGATCGAGCTAATAGGGACCAAGATAATTACAAGATTCTGCAGATCTCACAGATCTATCTACCCTACGTACTCAAATTAGTACTGTCGAGGCAAAATCTACTTGGAGAGCTTATTTTGTTTCCTTCATGTTCGACAAAGTTGCGAAACCCCAATCGAGTTAGACTACGTTTTGGCGCGTAAAGTTTTGATGATCGTAACGCGCACAAACGTTTGCAGTTGCTCGCTAGTTGTACAATTGACTTAGACTATTACGTTATTCGAATTAAACGTTAGATTCAATCGATTTGGGCAAAGTTTACTATAGAGACGAATTTGATAGTTTATAAAAACGAGTGCGCATCTTATATAGATAGTTTATAATTGTTATATAGAACGAACGCATTCACGGGCGCAATGTTAAAGGATGCTAAGATTGTCTCTCGCAAAGCTTGGCTTAAACCTCTAGATTCCTACAAGTAATGCAAGATCTATTAGATCTAATCTTGATCTCGCAAGAAGTCCAAATATTAGTAACACAAAATTGCGAATTTTGTTATAATAGATCTATGTACATCTAGAACTAAAGTTAGGGTTTACCAAATACAAATATTAACAATTAACAATCTTATACAATTTTCTACTATTAAAATAATAGCAAAATCGTATTACGTAGTAAACTTTATTTTAACTTATTAACTTTAAAAGCAAACGCAATCTCTAAAGAATATCTATATATATCGACAACAACTTATTAAAGCAAAGAAATTGTTACTAGTTAAGTAAATCGAATTAATGCAAATATAAAAATAGTTATCGCAAATATGTTAAGTTTATCTTATAACAATAGAGTTTCTAATTAAGCGAAACGTTAATATTAAAAAGAATCTATTAGATATATATTAGATACAAAAATTTGTGTTTCGATATTCTAGTTTATAAAACAATTGATTTAAATCAATTAAGTATAATAGATTTTGCTTTAATAAATACAAATCTATACTAATCTAATTCAATTTATAAAAAAAGATAAAGAAGTGCTACAACTTCGATATTGTAAGATGCGAGTGCGTCTACTACTTGTCGACGCACTAAGATGTGAAAGACGTAAGATATAATAAACTTTCATTACTATGCCCCAACTATATAGAGTCGATAGTAGTAAGACTAATCGTTAAAGAACAACAAGAAACGAGCTTTCTCTCTATCTAATACTCGCCATAACGTGCGAGCCTACTTCTCGCTTTCTAATCAAAAAGAGAAGTCGTACCATTTAAGACTTCTATAGATAGTCGAGATCACGTATCTTGCCATACCCTAAAACGCTAGCGCGTCGATGACGCTATAGCATTGCAATTATCTCTTCTCTTAGAGCATTAATTCTTAGTAATGTAAGGAGCTATATCAATCTTACACAAGACAAAGACGCCTATTAAGCGCTAATGTTACAAGAGTTCGTTAAAAATCTTCTCAGACCTCTTTAAGAATTAGAAAAAAAAGAGTCTTTTACTTAATAAAAATTAGTTCATGCTTTAATTCAACACAATCTATAGAATAACGTAATGACGACAATGGCAATTTATAATAAGTTATTGCTTCGTCGTTGTTGTTGTTGTTAGAATTCTAAATAGAGTTTAAAGTAAAGTTAACGTTGCGCAAACGTCAAGTAAATTATAAACATAAATGTTGTTGTTTCTCTTTTATTTTCTTTCTTTCTTTTTACATTCTTCTTAATTGCAATTGCTTTCTTGTCGTAAATAAACTATCGCAAAGACGACAATGCGTAAAACTTATATATATAGTACAAATATCAAATTATTATGTCTTCATTTTTATTTTTTAAGAAATTATAAGATTAAGAGAGTAAGTAATTTCGACATTTTATCGTTTACAAGAATTGATATGTTATAGTTTATAGTAATCTTTTATGCATAACTTGCGTAAGCAAACGTACATGCGTTCGCGAAAAGAAAAGTGCTTGCACTTATTGCAAAGTTTTTTATCATAAATCAAATTGTTGCATTGCAATATATTTTGTTTGCGTTTACTAGTGTGATCGTTGGGTCGGATCGAACACTTTTTTCTCAACCCGACCCACCCTCTTAGGCCCCGTAGGGTTGGGCCAGGGTCAAGGCGCAAACCTGACCCTAGGGTCGGGTTTCGTCGGGCCAATGCCAAGAACCCAAGCTAACTTCGTCGCGTTAGCATTCGCTTATCTTATCTTATCTTATCTATGCGCTAACTCGATTGGGCTAGCGCAGGGTCCACGCTAACCGCGTATGGTTAGCGCGTCACGTGACGTCACGTGATCGGGTGGGTCGGGTTGGACGCTCGGCGCGCATTCTTCGCTCGTCCCACCCTGTTGGGCTAGGAAATTTGCCTGACCCCAGGGTCAGGATTGGGCGGGCCAACCCGATCGGGTTGAAACCCGACCCGACGGTCACACTAGCGTTTACAATACAACAATTGCTAATATTTATTAATTCGTTAAATGTTTTCGAGATCAAGTAGAAGTTTTCGTCGACAAATATCGTAAAACGTTCGAAGTCGAAATCACAATTTTTAAATCAATAAAACCCTTGCAAAAAAGTGTTATTCTTAACATAAAGAGTTGACGACGCGATAAAGAATTTATTTTATCGACAACAAATCGAACGCAATCTTATATTCGTTAATTCGAACGTAATTTAATTCGCGCTCTAGAGCGTCAAATTGTGTTCGAACAAGAGTTCAAGAAAATAAAAAGAGATCAAAATAACGCCTTCGCTAAGACGAAGAAGCTAATTGATCTCCTTTTTAAACGTGTGTTAACTATAAGTATTTTTGTCTACTCTTCGACACATTTTTTTATCTATTTTTTGTTTATTTTGATGTGTCGTGCAATGCACTAACATGCATTCGAAATTCGAAAAAAAAAACGAAAACGAAAACGAAGACAAGTTGTTAACAAAGACAAAGAAAATAAAGTTAAGACAAGTCGTTTTTAAATTTATTGTCAATCTAGATTAAACAAATTTAAAAGATTTTTTCGCAAGGTTTTACAACTTTGCAATTAAGTCTCTTCGCGACTCTAAGTCGCTAACAAGATTGTCAAGTAATAATATAATAAGCTTTTCTTTTACTTTCGTTCGCGCTTTGTTCGTTTACACATCTATAAAAAATAAAGAACGCGAAAATGCGTATAGATAGCAAAATCGAATTTGCGACGAAAATAAAAAAAATTAAACAAAGTAAATCTTTTGCAATTTGACTTTCTTAAAAGAATGCAAATGTTTTGAGCAATTTTAAAAACTTGTTTACGAATAACTTTACGAAGTCTAACAACTTATTTTCGAATAAGTTTAATAATTTGCTATAGTTGTTTAAGACAAATTTAACAAGTTGTTAAAAGCTTGCTAAGTCGTTGCAATACGTCGTCAACTAAAAGAAGACAATCAAATAGTTATGTTTACGATCTATGTTTTAAGCATTTATATTAAGAGAGGCAATCCTATTATTTTTAACATCTTGTGTAACGAAATGAAAAAATCTTTTATTATAAATCTAATTAAATACAATAGCGATGCGACGACAATTGCGAGATATTTTATCGAACAAATTATTGTTAACATAGTCGTCGTTGTCGCAATATGCGTCGCGCTACTTTTTTCGCCTTCGCTTGCTATGCGTTCGCTCTTTAAACTTCTTTCACAATTTATTAACATTATTAAGAAACTTTTTTCTTAGTTATTAATTATACTTCTTGCCTCAATTTATTTACTTAATTTTATATTATATTTGTCTCTTTAACTTAGTTTTGTCTAGAATCTTTTCGATCTTTTATTTGATTTTGTTATTAATAAGTTTCGAAACTTGCAATATTTATTTCGTTTGCTTATTGTTGACGCGATGCAAATATAATTTTAGAAGTAAAACATAAAAGTATTATGAATTCAATAGATATTAAGTAAGATAAGACGATAAATTTGCGTTTTATTTTTATTTTTAATTCTAAACGATTTAACATATTTGTGCGACATCTTCTTGCTAAGTTTCTTTTGTTTCAAATTTTTAATTAAGAGCATAATTAATTCTTCTATAGCAAAGCTCTTTGATTTATGTTTTTTATTGTAGTATTTCGTCTATTATGCGACAACGTTTTCAAGACGCTTTGCTAGAACTTTTCTTAAATTATGTAACAGGATAGAATCTAAACCAATTGCGCCAAAAGCACCTGCGGGGTGTTCGCGCGTTGCAAACACCCGCGGGAAGTAGTATATATAGGAAAGTTACAATTATCTCCCCTCCCAAGAATCTGGTCCCGAGATTCAGGGTTATTTTAGGGTCCACCCAGGGTTACGCCAGGGTTAACGAAAAATTCTTGGTGTGTTTCGCACTCAGAGGCCACTTTGAAGACATGGTGCTTGACACGTGCTATTTCTCTTGTCGCATTCGACTAGCACTCACGTGTTACATTCAGAGGTCGCGCACGACATGTTGCTCACGCCAAACGGGCACACCCACGTCTCGCTTCATGCGACGACGTGGCATGCGACCTAGGCTACCAGGCCTCGCGAAGGGCACACGGCGCCAAACTTTTGCGCCCACACTCGCTACTAATGGGGCCAGGAGGAATCGATCTTGGGGCCCAGACCTGGTGTTTTCGCACCGGGCCGAAGCACGCGCCCGAACACTATTGTAACAGGACAGAATCTAAACCAACTGCGCCAAAAGCACCTGCGGGGTGTTCGCATGTTGCAAACACTCGCGGGAAGTAGAATATATAGGAAGGTTACAAATTATAAAGCTATTTTACGCGTTCTTGTGTCAATAATATCTTTTCTTCGATAAAGTTGTTCTCAACTTTATAATAAATCTTCGAATAATAATTGTACATCAAATAGAACAACGAAGCTTCAACTAAGGCGTAATAACTATTGTTATAGACAAATTTTGCCACTAATAATAGATTAGCTTACTTCGCTTATTTCGTGTCAACGTAAGTGCGAAAATAGTGCTTAAGAGTTTAATTTTGTCGCTTAATTAAATTATTTGTCTAAGAATAAAAGACAATACTTAATTGTTTTCTAATTTATGCATAAAAGCATATAACAAACTAGAAAACACTAATAAAGACAAATTCTTTATCGCTTACTATATTAGCTAGCGTTTCGAAACATAAAACAATTTTATCGAAAAACATTTTCGCTAGCTTTGCAACATCGATTCTAGTAATTATAAATATATATCTAGTTATTTTTGTACAACGATCGACTATTACGAAAATTAAATTATATACGATTTCACATCGTTTGTTTGACGACAAGCTCGTTACAAAGTTTATAATAATTTTCTTCTATAACTTTTTTGCAATAAATAAGAATTGAAGCTTATTATACAACTTATAACGAGAAACTTTGATGCGTTGACAAACATTACATATTTCAATATACACTTTCATTTGCTTCGCGCAAGCGAATTAAAAATACTTTTTTTAAAGTAGATTTAGAATTTTCTTAATCTTAAAGTGCTTTGTCAAAGAATTGTTATAATTCTTGCAAATTAATTTCTTTTTAATAATTGCATTCTTTAAAATTTAAAGCAATTTATTATGTTTAATTGAACTCTCTTGATCTAGAGCTTATGTCTTTCGTTAACGACAAAACAATTTCTTAATTTTGATATAAATCTTCTTAATTCAAGTGTCTTTAATCTAGAGATTCTTAATTAAGAGTTTTATTAATTTCTAAAATTTTTTATACGATTTCTTTAGTATATTTTTAATTATTTTTCTTAAAATAACAATCTATACATCAATTAATTAAAATAGAGATGCTAGTTTATTAAAAACTTTCTTTCTACTTTATGATCGCGAAATTTTCGCGTTATTAATAAATACTTTTACTAGTTGTAATACGAGAACCAAATTATTTAATGTTTTTCGTTTGCTTTGCGCTAGCGACTTTTTATTAAACGACAACATTAACTTATTTTAAAATATAAAAACTAAATTAATTAATGTCTCTCATCTATCTTGCGCTAACAAATTTTTGTTAAACAACAACGTCAATTTGTTTTGCAACGTCGATAGCAATCTTGTGTTCAACAACGAGATCTCTTTATAATCGAAACGTTTTAACAATTTATTCGTCGAATTTTTTTTATTTAAGCGATAAAAAAATTCAAAGTTATAGACAACTAACTTGAGCGTCTAACGAGCTTGTCTTAAGTTTAGCTTCTTTTAACTTATAAACTCTTTAAGATTATCGTAATCTATTTATATCTTAATAAGATAAATATTGCTCTTTAAGTAGTGCCTTTATTGCTTAAAAGCGACTACAATAGCTAGCAATTCCTAATTATGCGTCTTATAATTTTGTTTCGTCAAAATTATCTTTCGCGATTAGAACGTTATTAAACGTCAATTTTCGTTATTATTTTGTTAATTTAAAATGCTCGCGATTGCAAAATTAAACGCGTCAATCTTTACTTTAATCTTCTTGTTCAAATTGTAATAACAAAGTAGTAAAGTTAACATAAAAATGTCGCAAAGTCAACAAAACGTTTGCTCTATTTTATTTGATTAAACAAAAAAATCATTTTTTTTGTTATTCTTACTTTCTTTTAATAGATTAGTAAAAAAGACAATTCTTTTCGAATAATAATGTATAAAGCGTCTATAAAAGTTTACAAAATTCAAAAACATCTAAAGCTTACAATAAGTTTTTGATTTAAATTATTTCTTAATCGTTTTAATTTTTTCTAAATTTATTTATACATCTTTTGAAAATACGATCTTTGTAATGTTGAACTTACACTTCTTTAGATTAACGTATAGCGAATATTTGCGAAGACGTTTCAACATTTATCTAACATAACGTCAATGCTTCGTCGAATTATTGCTATACATTAGTATATTATCTATATAAATTACGCAAATTACATTAATAAGCTCTCGCAACGTTTTATTGATATAGATCTAAAAAGTTGCGAATGCGTTTACTAGTTTAAATAACATAACTTAATACTTGAAATGCTTATAACGCGTGCGAAACGTCGTCTTTTATTTATTATTGCGTTTAATGCGAATGCAATAATAGACGTTCTTCAAATTCAAAGCGATAAAGCGCTTTGCTTCGCATAGACGATTTAGCGTTTTCGTAATTAGAGACAATAAATAACGATTCTTAATAATAATCGCATTTAAATCTTTATAATTAACGTATAAACGTAATTTATTGTTCGATTTTAATACGAATAAAATAGAGACGTTTGCAAACAAAACTAAATGCTTAATTTAGTCTTTAACTAACGCATTATCAAGATATCGCCAAAGTATCGCTAGCTCGTTCTATAAAAAAAGAGATATAAAAAATAACTCTTTGTTATTCTAGAACTTAATGGCATAATTTTTTCTTCTTAATTCTAATAGAATTTCAATCAATTTATTATTACAAACATCTTTTAGATCTCTTAACTTCTTAGAAATGTTAAACTTCGCTAGTTTTTTGTCTAGCGTCTTCGTAACGCCAACGTAAACAATAGTATAAAATGTGCTATACTTAACAAGATTTAAGACAAATTGCTTAAGATTAATTATCTTTAATTTGTTATCTACGATCTTAAATTATCAACTTTTTATCTTCGAATTAATTAATATGTCTTGCTTAACTATAAGATTTTCTTACTCTTGCTTTTAATAATAAAAAAAGAATTTTTCGCCAGATATTAAACAAGATATTAATTATTTATTTACTACTTGTTTTAAGAGAAAGAAACAAATATATTAAATAGAGTTTAAATACTAATACTTAATTTCAAGTATAGTAGTTACAAACAATTGTTAACAACAATATTTTAAACAAGACTCAATCGAGATTTGTTAATTTACGTTGAACAAAAAAAATTAATATAGAAGCACAATTCGAGCTTTGAAACAAATATATTTAAATAGCTTCGATTGTAAATAATATTTCAAAAATTGTGTGCAAAAATTGTTATAAAATTTTAAATTATTCTATTGTTTACAATTATTTAAGCACATCGAATATAAAAAAATATTTTCTATTTTCTTTTTGTTTAAAATAAAAATAATCTTAATTGCAAATTGTAATTAATCTAGTCTTTAATCGCGTAAATTACAATTAATAATATATATAAATAATGCAAAACTAACAATATTTTAGAAAAAGAATTATATCGATTTGTTGTTATTCTTTATTTAAGATAATTAAGAAAATTAACTATACAAAACGTTTATAAATTTAATTTTTTTTTCGAACTATTAACAATCTTAACTTTCGAAAGCTATTAAAAATGTTTTGCTCAAATTTAATAATTTTAAATTGCACAAAATTATTTAAAATAATTCTTTTAAAATATAATTAAATTTGTAAAAAAATTAAGATAGATTTTAAGAATACTTAATATATCTTTATTGCTTTGAATATATAATTTAGTTCTTAAAAAGTTATTTATTTAAGAGTGTTAATATATTAAGTAGATATTGCATTTCAATTTCGCAAATGTTTTATTAATTTTTTTTTAATATCGAATATATAGATTATTAATTAATATTAAAGCTTATAAAGATTTTAAAGTCTTTCGAGATTAAAAATAAACTTCTTAAGATTGTTATTAATAATATAAATAATAACAATATACTTAAAAACAAACTTAAAAAGATCTTAAATTAATAAGAGTTTTAATAGAATAAACAACAAAACTCTATATTTTGTTTAATTATATTATTAATTTTGTAGCTTAAAATTTTATTTCAATTATAGAATTAAAAGCAACAAATAACAATATTGTTGTGCAATTAGAAAATAAACAACTTCAAGATATTGCAAGAAGTACAAACTTGTTTAATATAATTAAAAAGATATTTAAATTTGTAATAATGCAAAGAAATAAGATATATATTAATTTTATTAGATTTGCGCTCTTATAATTGTTATTAACAACTTAATTTAATATTTGTTTCGATTTAGAGTTTTTTAAGAGAAAATCGATAAAAAGTAATAAAAACTAGTATAGAATATTTGTATTTGTTAAAATTCTATTTATTTTATACTTTGTCAAGTATATCAATTACGCAATTATATTGATTTTTGAGTAAAAAAATATTCTTAAGATTTAAAGATTTAACAAATTAAACTTAATAAAAGCAAGTAAAACTTAGTTTTGCTTATTGACAATATACTAAATTCTTTTTACAAATATACTCTTATAATTTCGCAAACAATTGATACAAATATTTATTTAGAATTTTAAGTATTCGATACAATATTTAATTATCTTAAATATTTTAAAAAAAAAATAAGAGTTAATATTTATTTTTTAACAAATATTGTAATCAAGATTTGCAATAAAGTTTCGATAAAATTTGCAAAATATTATTTGAGAATAGAAGAATTAAACAATATATTATATAATTTTGTTAACATTCTAGATCTTACGCAAAAAGGTAATTTTTATAAATTGTAAAATAAGAGAAAAAATAACAATACTATTAATTACAAAAACAAATACAAGACAAAATTTAAAAATTATTTTCGATATTATTATAATTTAATTGCTAATTTAAGAATAGAAATACAAAGAACAAATATTGTTAAAGAAATAATATAATATAATAATATATATAATCTTTTACTAATATTAATATAATCTATTGTAACTATTACAAGATTCTTATTTTAATAATCTTAATAATCTTGTTCGATTTAAGATAAAGATAATCGATATTTTTGCATTAATATTGTAGAAAATAAATTTTCGATCTAAGAATATTAAAAAGACAATATATTAAATTTTTTAAAGTTAACGCAAATAACTCGAGATATTAATATTAATTGAAAGAAATTTATATAAATATAATTAAAAGATAGAAGATTTACAAGCGATTACAAAGAAATTATAATAAAATAAACAATAATTTTAATAACAATTACTAGTGTAAACGCGTTAAAAATCGCATAATAAGAAAGACTTTAATCGACAATTAACAATAAAAGTAAGTAAAATTAATAATAAGAAAATCAACAAATATAAACGCGCATAATATATTGACAAAATTAAGCATATATTAATATAAAGAATTAATAATCTTGAATTAACAAAAATTTAAAGTAAGTATTAGTAAATACATATTAGTTCTAATTCTAATATATATATTTTTTACTTTATTTTAATAAAACTATTCGTCAATATATTATTTACGATTTTGTTAATTTTTTCGAATTTTTTACTCTTTAAATTTTGTTGTACTTTACTAGATATTGTAAGAAACTTCTAAGCTATTGTATAATTGCATTATTTCTATATATTATTTGTAAAATAAACTAAATATACGCACAAATAATAGAAGTGCTATTAACAAACTTAAAATTTATTGCAAGTCGAAATTGCACAAAAGACTAAAATAATAATTGTAAAAAATTGTACAAAAAACAAAGCAACAATTGAAAAGTTATCTTAATACAAATTAAAAAACTTTGTATAATATTTGTATAAAAAAAAGTTACAAAGTCGAATTATAAAATTATAAAAAACAATATTAGAGAGAAAGTTAAGAAGCATCGAATTAATAAAGAAATTTATAATAATATATTTAAGTAATATAATTAAGCACACAATATTAATAAGTTAATAGTAGAATATTTCGAAAATAAGTTAAGATAAAAAGCAAAAAAGAAATTTGCAACTAAAAAAGCAAATTGACTTAAAATTATTAAAAAAATACAAATATTATATAAGAATACAAATATAATAATAAAATTCTCTTCTAAAAAGATATATATTATTTGAATATATTATTTGTATTTTATATCTAAGCTAATTAACATTATAGTTAAGCGTTGACAACAAGCTTAATATTATTAAAAGTTTTTCGATTTATATAAAATCGATTGTAAAAATTATTTAGCAACAAATTATCTATTATAATAATTTAAATAACTTAAGAAGAACTAATAATAACAATTCTATAAAATTGTTTGACATTTTTGTTAAAGAGTTTGAATTTTTAAACAATGCAAAGAAGAGAGAGATTTCAAATTTTATTATTGTTAAAATAAAGAATTTCGATAATATTGTTAAAGAGAATAATAATAGACAAAAGACTCAATATAAGATTTAAGATAATACAAAAGAATTAAATTATAACTACTATAAAGCAATAAATAATAATAATAATAGCAAAGAGAATAATAAGAATCAAAAAAATAAAGATAATAACAATAAGATCGATAAGAATAATAACAATAAAAATAACAACAAGATAGAAAATAACTCGAATTAGACTTTTTAAAATAATAGTAAAGCAATCGAGATTATTAAGATTTCGAACTAATAAATAATAACTTTACATATATAGCTTAGAGAGTTTGCTATTATACATTATTATTATAATGCATTATTTTTTTGCATTATTATTTTGTGTTACTAAGTTGTAATTAAACAATTTAAGTAAAGTATAAAATTAAAATTTTAAATCTATTAAATATAATTTATATTTATACTAATATATTGACAATTCGAATCGATTTTTCGAATAATGTATTTAATTTTTTAAGAACTATACTATTGCTTTTAGACTAATCGTTGGGTCGAATTTTGGTTTCAACTTTTAAAATCGACTCGACTCGACGATTTCAACATTAGAAATCGACTCGAAACTCAATTCGATTTCTGTTATTTTGAAATCGACTCGATTCGATTCGATTCGATTTTCGATTCCAATATTAAAAATTGAATCGAATCGTCAAGAAACCAAAAATAACGTCATTATGTCAAGATTTTCTATTTTTGAATATACGTCATCATAATTTTGGATTTTTCGCTAAAGTGTCAAGTAGTATGCTTCGACACAAAAGCTACGTTTGCTTGTATTATCTCAAAATAGCTTGCTTAGACTAGTTGTTGCTTGCATTACTTTTTTGCATTATTTTTTTGTTCTCGAATTACTTTTTCGAATTATTAAAGAATATTGTTATACTATATTTGTATTTTTGTTTGCAAAATGTCGAACTCTTTAAGAGTTTTAGATCAATTATCGTCTTTAAACGAAAAAAATTCTAGCGAATCTATCTCTCGCGACTCGCCATTCAGTAGCTTACATTTTAATCAATTCGCGAATTAATTTGATTAAGATTTTCTTACTCTTGCTTTTGACAATAGAAAAAGAATTCTTCGCGAGATATTAAACAAGATATTTACCAATTATTCATTACTTGTTTTGAGAAAGAGAAACGAATACGTTGAATAAAGTTCAAATACTAACACTCAATTTCAAGCATAATGATCACAAACAATTGTTAACGACAATATTTTAAATAAGACTTAATCAAGACTTGTTAATTCACGTTAAGCAAAAAAGATTAATATAGAAGCACAATTTAAGCTTTGAAACAAATATGTTCAAATAACTTCGATTGTAGATAATATTCCAAAAATTGTGTGCAAAAGTTGTCATAAAATTTTGAATCATTTTATTGCTTACAATTATTCAAGCACATCGAATATGAAGAAACATCTTCAATTTATTTTTTGCTTAAAACGAAAAAGATCTAAATCGCAAATCGCGATCGATCTAGTCTTTAATCGCATAAATCACAATTAATAATGCAAATAAATAATGCAAAACTAACATATTATTAGAAGAAAAATTATATCGATTTGTCGTTCTTTTTTGTTTAAGATGATTAAGAAAATTAACTATGCAAGACTTTTGTTAATTTAAATTTATTCTTTTGAATTATCGATAATTCTTACTTTCGAAAGTTATTAAAAATGCTTCGATCAAAGCTAGTGCTTCTAGATCGCACGAAATTATCGAAAATAATTTTTTCGAATTTTGATCAAATTCGTAAGAAAATCAAGATAGATTTTAAAAATGCTTAGCGTGTCTTTATTGCTTTGAATGCATAATTTAGTTCTTAAAAAGTTGTTTACTTAGAAGTGTTAATATATTAAGTTAACATCGCATTTCAATTTTGCGAACATCTTATTAAATTTACTTCTTTTAATATTGAATATATAGATCGTTAATTAATGTTAAAGCTTATAAAGATCTTGAAGTTTTTTAAGATTAAAAACAAATTTCTTGATGTTATTACTAATAACGCGAACAATAATGACATTCTAAAAGACGAATTCGAAAGAGCTTTAAATTGACGAGAATTTTAATAAAACAAATAGCAAAACTCTATTTCTTGTTTGACTTATATTATTAATCTAGTGACTTAAGATTTTATTACAACTTTAGAATCAAAAGCAATAATTAACAATGTTGTTGTGCAATTGAAAAATGCACAAGTTTAAAATATTGCAAAAAGTACAAACTTGTTTGTTGTAATAAAAAAGATATTTATTTTTGTAATAATGCAAAGAGATAATGCATTTGCTAAATTTTATTTAGATTCGCGCTCTTACAATTGCTATCAATGACTTAGCTTAACGTTTGCTTCGCTTTAGAGTTTTTTAGAAGCAAATCGAAAAGAAATCACGAAAACTAGTACAAGATATTCGTATTCGTTGAAACTCTATCTATTTAATGCTTCGTCGTACGTATCAATTACGCAATTTTATTGATCTTTAAATAGAGAAATACTTTTAAGATCAAAAAATACAACAAATCAAACTAGACGAAAGCGAATAACAATTAATTTTACTTGTTAACAATATATTGAATTCTTTCTACGAATGCACTCTTATAGTTTTACGAACAACTAATATAGACATTCATTTAAGATTTCGAATATTCGATGCGATATTTAATTATCTCGAACATCTAAAGAAAACAATTAAAATTAATGTTTGTTCTTCGATAGAAATCGTAACAAGAGCTTGCAATAAAATTTTAACAAAACTTGCAAAATATTATTTAAAAACAAAAGAACTTAATGACACATTATACAATCTTGTTAACATCTTAAATTCTACGTAGAAATTAAGTCTTTATAAAATGTAAAATAAGAAAAATAATAATAATATTGTCATTTACGAGACAAAATATAAGATCGAATTCAAAATCTATTTTTGACGTTATTACAATCTAATTGCTAGTTTAAGAGCAAAAGCACAAAGAGCAAATATCGTTAAAAAAATAATGCAATATGATAATGCATATGATTTTTTGCTAACACTTTTGTAGTCTATTGCGACTATTGCGAGATTCTTATTTCGATAGTCTTAACGCTCTCGTTTGACTTAAGATGAAGACGATCGATATCTTCGAACTAATATTATAGAGAATGAATATTCAACTTAAGAGTATTAAAGAGATAACGCTTCGAACTTTCTTAAGTTAACGCAAATGACTCAAGATGTGCTTTTATGCCTAATGTTATCAATAGATATTGAACGAACTTTTAGTTTTGTTCGAAAAGTGTGTCGATAAAATCGATCTTAAATGAGTTCGCAAACAATCGAACAAATTATAATAATTAAGTACTATAATCGTACTATGAATTTAAACTCAAAGAAAATTATTATCGAATTGTAAAATATATATCGCAAAGAAAAGAATAATGATTAAACGATAAACAAAGAAAAGAATTTTTTTCGAATGAAATTCGAGATCGTTTTAAATCAAATTTATTAATAAACGTATTGTATTATTGGAGATATCGCATCTACAATTACAACATAAATAAACAAGTTTTATTAATAATAATGCAAAAAGATAATGCATTTAATAACTTCGATCGCTGGAAGAAAGTTATTAATGATTGAATTTCGAAGATTTGACTTACAATTAACACAAAGAACACATCATAATTGTTCAAGAAAAAAACATAGAATCACTCTAGAATTTCTACTATTAAAAAAGATCGAATTGCTTCATTAAACGCTTAATGAATTGACAATTCTTAAGCTAGATCGTCACGCATTTGACGTAGATTGTCGCGAGATTCAAGTCTATATAGAGTGAAATGTTGATTAAATTTTGTAATTACAATGATAATGCAACAAGATAATGCATTCACTAGAGAAAAAAATGCACATAAACGCTTTTGCGACTTCTTGAAATGCGTCTAAGATCGATCTTTAAATGCGATATTCGTTCTTTTGACGATCGTAATTTTGAGTCTCGTCGTATAGTATTTTACGAACTAAACGTTGAAATGAGCGTTTAGAAATAAGAAAATCGATAAACTTCTAATATCTTTTGATTTCTTGAAGTGCGACAATTCTAGACTTCCATTTTCGTTCTCTTTATCGCAAAACATTAGCATATTAGTTGAAAATGCATTATCTATTCGCATTATTTTGTCTACGTCAACACTACGAACACTCTTGTCTTCACCACTTTTTATTTCGTCTCGTTTAAATTAATCACGAGAAATTATTTCATCGCGAGAGAGCTTCGAAGCGAACTTTCGAACTAGTAAATTAAGTTTGTTAGTCATAAACAAGACGTATTGCATTATTCGCATGCATTACTTGTTTACTTTGTGCAAGTTATCGAAGATAATAATGTTAATAAAAATGAATTGATGTGTACGTGAGAAGTCATGAAGAAAAGCGCGATAATTTTTAGAACTTTTATCGATAGAAACGCGTCGAAAATCGCGTCGAAAATCGCGTTAAAAATCGCGTAAAAACAAAATTTTAAATTAACGATTAACGACAAGATTACGTAAAATAAACGATAAAGAAGATAACGTAGATAAACTTGCATTACTTATTGATAAAATCAAATAAATGTTAATGTAAAGAAATGATAATCGTATTAAGTGAAAAGTTCAAAGTGAATAAAAGTAAAAGTAAGAGATAACTCTAATCTTGACGCATATAATTCTTACTTTAATTTGTAAAATTATCTCTTAACATTTCATTCATAATTTTACTAATCTTTGAAACTCTTTTACATTTTAAATCTTATAACACTCTATTAAATATCAAGATATATTTATGATTTAGTGTACAATTGTATTATCTATATGCGTTACTAATGAACTAAGATAAGAAATCGCACAAACAATGAAATCACTATTAATTAATTTAAAAAGCATCACAAGTCGCAATCGCACGCAAGAATAAAATAATAATAAAAAGAAGTTGTATCGAAAACAAAGCAACGATCGCAAGATTATCTTGATTCGCGTCAAGAAATTGCGTGAAATGTTTATTTGAATGAAAGTCTCTTAATCGAATCGTGAAGTTATGAAGAACAATATTAAAAATAAGATTAACGAACATCAAATCAATCAAGACATTTATGATAATGCATTTGAGTAATGCAATAAAACACACAATGCTAACAACTTAATAGCACAATGCTTTGAAAATTAACTTAAATGAAAACCAAAAAAGAAGTTTGCGATCAAGAAAATAGAGCAACTTAGAATCACTTAAGAAGCGCAAACAATGCGTGAGAATACAAATGTAGTAATGACGTCTTTCTCTTAAAATGTATGCATTATCTAAATGCATTACTTGTTTTTTACATTTAAACTAATCAATATTGTAGTTAAGTATCGACGATAAGTTCAATATTGATAAAAGTTTCTTAACATTTATGAAATCAATTGTGAAAATTATTTAACAACGAGTTATTCACTATGATGATTTAAATGACTTGAAGAGAGCTAATGACGTCGATTCTTTCAATTTGTATAGTAGCTTTGTTGAGAAATTCGCGTTATCGAAAAACGCAAAAGAGAGAGAAATTTCTAATTTTATCAATGTTAAGATAGAGAATTTTGACGATGTTGTTAAAGAGAATGATAATAATCAAGAAATTCGACATACAACTTAAGAAAATGCTAAAACGTTAAATTATAACTATTATGAAGTTACTAATGTTAATAATGATAGCGAAAAAAAAAATGCGAACGATAAAAATTAAGATTGCGACGACAAGAATAATAACGAGGTCGAAAGCGACTCGAATCAAATTGTTCAAAATGATAGTACAGCGAACGAGATTATTAAGATCTCGAACTAATGATTTTACACACTTAGCTTAAAGAACTTATTATTACGAATTAATATTATAATGCATTATTACATTGCATTATTATATTGCATTACTATATTGCATTATTAAATCTAAAATGTACAACTAAGATTTTAAACAAATTAATTATAATTTATAATGAAACTAATGTCTTGACAATTCGAGTCGATTTTTCGAATAACGTATTTGACTTTTTAAGAATTATGCTATTGCTTTAAAGTTATTAGTTTTATATATATTTTTAAATATAATGTGCTCAAATATTAAAAATCTCAATAGCTTAATAACAGAGTGATTGCACTTCAATAACGATAACACAATATTTATAAAAAAGTCTTAAAGAGCATTATTGTGCTCTTCTTAATTTTCTCGTAAATATTGTGTCATCGTTATCGAAAATAAAAAGATTAAGAATTCAAATTCTTTTTGAGATACAATAATTTATTTCTTTTTTTAATTCAAAAATAATAATAAGAAGAACAATAATAAAGATATCGATAAAAACGACAATAAGAAAAATCAAAAAAACAAGAATAATTTGAACGAGACTATGCAAAACGAGATTGTCGAATTCTTTGACAAGAAAAGTTAAGTCAATGATTTGATTCTAACTATTTAGATAGCTCGAATGCATTATCTTAATGCATTATCAAATGATTTTATATCGAAAAATCATAGATTAGAACATAGTTTTCTATTATTTGTTTTAGAATTTCTTTATACTAATACTAAGTCTTGGCGATTCGAATCGATTTTTCGAGTCGAATTTCGATTTCAACTTTAGGAATCGAATTGTCAAGACTTTCGAGTCAAGTTAATACGAATCGCCAAGATTCGAGTCGAGTTTTCGACTTGAACTTGATGACTTGACTCGACGCGATTAGTCTAATTGCTTTAGAGTTATTAGTTTTTTATATATTTTTAAATAAAGTATACTTAAACATTAAAGTTTCGATAACTTAGTAATAGAGCGTTTTAACTTTAATAATAATAACACAATATTTATAATAACATTATCAAGAGCATTATTGTACTCTTATTAATTTTATTGTAGATATTGTATTATTATTGCGAGTTAAAAGATTAAGAATTCAAATTCTTTTTAAAATATAATAATTATTTTTTTTTACAATTTTTGACAAGACTATGCAAAACAAAATTGTCGAATTCTTTAATTAGAAAAGTCAAATCAATAATTTAATTCTAACTATTTAAATAGCTCGAATGCATTATTATAATATATTATTAAATAATTTTATATCGAAAGATTATAGAATAAAACATAATTTTCTACTATTTATTTTAGAATTTCTTTATACTAATATTAAGTCTTAACAATTTAGATTAATTTTTTGAGTCGATTTTCGATTTTAAGTTTACAACTTAATTCGAATTATTAATTTCAATTTTAGAAATCGAATCGTCAAGAATTTCGAGTCAAATTGACACGAATTGTCAAGATTCGAATCGAGTACTCGATTCGAACTCGATAATTCGACTCGACGCAATCAATCTAGTTATCAAAAAAGACTATAATAGTTAACAAATATATAGAGCGCTTAAACAATTCTTTTAATTGTAAAACAATCATAAAGCTTGCAATTTAAATTAGTTAAACAATTGCCAATTGTTATATATATAAAAAAACTAACAAAAATCTTCTTAAGATAGCTAGATTAAAGAAGAAACGCAAAAATTAACGCAAAAAATAAATAATAAAGCAAAAATCTTAAACGAGTAAAATCGCAACGCGAAATATATAACAATTTTAATAGAGAAGAATCTAAAGACGTTGTATAGTATTTATTTAAATATCTTTAAATACTCTATTGTTACTTAAAAACTTATCGATCAAACTAATTTACAAACTATTAAAAAAATTGCAAAAAAAACAACAAAGATATTTACAATATTAAGAAGACAAACGACAAAAAATCTCAACTATATGTATAAAATATTCAAAAGTTTGACAAATATCAATATATTTAAGCTTAAAAGCTTTCAAACTAGTCTCAAAAAGAGCTCGATAAAAACTAATATTAATATATTTAATAAACTATATTTATTTTCTTTACAATTGTTATCTATTAGAGTTTTTTTGTCGATTGCATTATTTTCTCTATTGTCGATTTTATTATTTTCTTCTTGATCTACAAGATTTTAAGCTAGACAAAGACAATCTTTGCGTACGAGAAAAAAAAACAAAGATTTCTTTGCTCGAAGAGAAAAAGATTTCTATACAATTACAACTTAGATAAATAGTTATTCTTCAAATTAGCTCTTCGCAAATATTTACTCAAAGAATCTTTATCAAATTGTATATACACGCTTTATTGTTGTTGTTTTAGATAAAGATCTAACACAATACAAAGCAATTGCATATAATCTCGTAATTCTAAAGTCAATAAAAAAGATAATATTGATTAACAAAAGTAATCTAAATATAAAAGAAATTAATATTTATATATGCAATATCTAATTGTTTGTTTGTATTGCTAATTTGTAGCTTAAAGTCAATAATATTGTCGATTTATAAGCGTCGATAACTACTTAAATAGTTATTTAGACAATATATACAATAATTAGCACGAAATTTGCGAGAAGAGAGGATTTTTGATTTATATACGTATATAGTTCAATTGAAGTGCCATTTAGATCGAAATCTAAGCACTTGAAAAGATAAATTTCAAATTTACCTCTTAAATCAACAATATAGAGAAGGTTTGTAAGATCAAGATCTTTCTCGACTTATTTTGGTAATAAGAAGATTTATATTGTAGGATTTCTCGTGATAGTAATAGTGTTCTCTACTAACCCTAATGGACGAACCCTAAACCTCTCTGCTAGCGCACTGCATTGATAGATCAATTGCATTAAGGGGTTAAAACGAGTATAACCGCTCCCCTGCTGCGGTTTCGTGGTGAAACGCAATTTCCCAGCTCCTATGGGTGGCCTCGAATTAGACTCGGCTAATCCATCTGCCATTCCACTTCCCCACATAGCTTGCAAATGCGCTTGTGGTCGTGTACTCGTCCCCTCAAACCATACTACACCAAGGTGGCCAACTCCCAGTCCTTGTTTGTCGTCTTCCCCGGTGCTCTACACCAGCCCAGCTATAAGAAGCATGCCACGATTCTTGAGAGCATGAGATACGCGACAAATTAAACTGATCCCCCGGACGGAGATGCTAGATGATCCACTGACACTCAGCTGCCCAACGAACGTTGCGGCGGTTGGTAAGCAAACCTTTACTCTCCTTTAGCAGAGATGTTATGGTCATCTGCCACGCTGACGATTGTATGCCTGTGCTGAAGTGGTGGACGACGGATTTCCTGAATTTTCATGGAGGTGGTGCTCTAAATATATCGCGCCGAGCGTTACTCGAAATGACCCCCTGATGCTTCGTGTCGTCGCGAGCGGGGCGTGAGGTTGTCAAGGTACCATGGTTTTGGCCTGATAGGTAAGGTAATGTCATTCTCTCCAAATGTGGGTCGACCCTTGTATTTGGTACTTAAAGATGCTGTTCGCGCCCAAAGCACGATCCAATTCATGACCCTTCGGTTGCCAATGTCCTTGAAATACACGTTGAGACAGTGATATAGATCTAGAATACTTCTCGGCGGGGTAACCCTGAACATGTTGATTGAGTGACTTGTACAAAGAGGCAGACTGCCCACCCAAACCCTCCCACAGCGGCCAGCGCGCCCTCCTCCAACTCGCAGGCCCATCATCGATATCTCTCATCCCTCGCGTCCCCCCTCCCTTCCTCCCTCTCCTCCCTCCTGACCTTCCTCTCCCACGCCGCTCTCTCCGCCTCCCGATTCGCCTTCTTCGTATTCTCATGCCTCATCCACCCCAACCTCACATTATTCAGCCCTATCGCCACGACCCCGAGACTGAACATATTCATAAGTGTCGCTTTCGTCTTCAGCTTCTCAAGCTCGTGGTTACACATCTCCCCGTCCTCTATCGCGTTCTTCCGCGCATGGTATAGCTTCGTGTTCTGGTAGATGCCATTGCCTGCGGCGACGGTGGTGATGGTAGCGAGGCCCGCCGTGAGGAGGTTGTCTTTGCGCCGTTTGAGGCGCTCTTTGAGCTCGGTTGCGGAATCGTAGTGTTCGTCGTCGGACGGGGAGGCTTTAGGTGGTGGGGGATTGGGGCGGCAAACGGAGCCGCAGGGGCGGACTTTGGGTTTTCGGCGGCGGCGGGAGGAGGATGCGGAGGAGTCACTGTCGGAGGAAGAAGATGAGGAGTCGCGGCGGTCGCGGCGGACGAGGCGATCTGGTGATATTAGTGGTGTTTCGACGAGGAGCTTTGGATTTATTCAACCGTCTCGGTGTCTAGTACGCCGACGTGGAGGGTCGCGGCTCCTCGAACGGTCGAGGTGCCTGTCGTAGTCATCGAAGTCTGCGTCTTCGTAGTATACGGGCGAGCGGCGGTGGGGCGCGAGGTGTTGGTCGCGCGATGTCTGGCGGCGATGGACATAGACTTCGCCTTTGTGGTCCAAAGGAGACATGAAGTCCATATTCCTGGCGGGAGAGCCTTTGCGGTAGGTCTCAATGACCTCTGTCAAGAAATCAGCGGTGTTATTCAGGTTCTAGTAGAAGAGTGTCTCACCTCTGTCTCTATACTCCGGCATCCTGTCCAAGAGGTTTCGAAGGGTCGATTGGGTTGGAGGAGGAATAAATGGGCGTGAGGGAAACCACCGAGCTGTACTTAGAGAGGTACTGTCGCCAGCAGCGATCGCTCAAGTGGGAAGTACTCGAAGAACAAGTTGCCTGAGAAGCTGAAGTAAGGACACGGAATCCATAGATCCCACACTGGGGCGGTGTGAAGCTTATGCTTCATCCTGAATCCCTTCGTGTTTCATGTCCGCTAACAATCCTACAGTACCCGGACAAAAGTTTTCGCGAAAACGCGGAAATTCGCGTCACGCATTAAATTTCCCTTCCAAACCACCTACTTTCTTCAACTACCACACGATGATCCGCAGTCCATTAGGTCCAAT
>JAABUQ010004190.1_pt1 | contig 24984 bp, 17 predicted proteins | sample 5560001 | NCBI WGS metagenome assembly JAABUQ01 (sample SAMN10711888, study PRJNA513371) | rock metagenome | isolation source: Antarctica rocks | place: Antarctica: Victoria Land, Finger Mt nord | collected 2015-12-18
GTCACCGTGCGAGTGTCTGCATCTTCTGGCATCGGGCGGCTATCAAAGTAACTCATCCAACCAATTAAAGGCAGGTACACGCGACTGTAGCGATGTTTCTTTCCTGGAGTGCGGTTTACCTCAAACTTGCAGCGTTTCGGTTTGTATTCAAAGCTTTTGAAGGTGGCACTTCTTGCATATTTAGGAAAACCTCTGCCGTCCTGCCAAAATCTCTGGAAAGCAGTATCAAGATGCGCGATGTTACGTTGCAAGACATCTGAGTCAATTCGGCTGTAATAGACATTTTCATGTCTTAGCTGAGTGGTGCGCTTCATCTGAATGTCCGAAGCGCTGCCCCACTTTAAAACATCTTTACTGCGCTTAGTTAGCTCACCCGACATTACACCATGTTTAACAACTGGACAGGTTAATGGAGAGCAAGAACCCCATTCAGTCCTCGTATCAATATCACAGTATGAACCGTGGGCATAACTTATCGGCTGAGCCGAGGCTCTATTATTGTCGTTCCAGCCGTTTTCCCGTTCTCTCAAACAATAGTTTCTGTGCTGGCGTAGGGTTACAAGCCATTCAGCCATCAGAGCTTCTTGCTCTGCATTTGGTTTTAGCTTGTAATTCCAGCGAACTTGCACAACCTTTAGCTCCTCTACTTAGTACTTATTATACTATATTTTCCTGAGTTACGCAATAGGGAAAATATGGACAAGGTGGTTAAAACCACTTGAGTCGCTTGCCTCTGGTGGTCTGAAGACACGCTCGCTTCCCGCTTACCACTTTGCTCTGTCAATTTGGCGGTAGTGTCGTAGATCGGTTGGTCGAGTATAATTGAGTATAAAGCAAGGTTTAAGTCTTATGAGTGTTTGGGTAGCGATTGAATGTCCCAGGCCAAACGTATCTAAATTCTGTATGCCTTACATGGCAAAAGTTTCAGCAAACCATAAGCATAAATACTAAATAGCTGAAGCCCTTACCCAACGGGCATTTCAAAAATAAGATGCGTTTGCCCTGGTCAATTACCCTGCCATTTTTGACAATTAGTTCAAATCCCATAAATTTTATTGCCCATAGACGCAAAGTGACTTCAATTCACATCTTGCACCAGTACCGCCTCAAGCCAGAGCCTTGATATTCTCGTTACCAGGCTGAGCCTGGATAACGAGTGTTGGAGGCTCTGCCTCCCTAGTACTAAGAACAAGGTGCAAGATGTCAGTTCAAGAAACTTATCTGCAAAATTTAGTGTCTCTTTATTCTAATTTCTAAGTTTTGATTTCTTTGTTAATTTATTCGGTTAATTTATTAAAATCTGGCGAAGCACTTTATGCAACGTCTAGCTGTATTTATACGAACAATTTTTATTGCAAACAACAATTTGAGCTATTCATATAACCAATAAACGATGATTAGGTATGGGGAGCCGAAGGTATTTGTCAAAACTAGAAAGGGGCGTAGACATTTAGAGACGTGTTCGCGAATTGGCCTTTTTCAGAAAAACTGTATTATTCACATACAGATTAGAATACAGCTTCATTGTTTAACAAAGGTTAATCTCAATGTCCGGAGAGTTGGAAGCGTGAGTATTCACATTGGCAGAATTTTTCAGCGTAAAAGTGTTTTAACTTGGGTAATTTTACTAATAACTTCTTGTTTAATAGTAGTCTCTTGTGGAAAAGCACCTGAAGCCACAAACTCATCTGCTAGTGCGAGTTCGCCAGTTGCGGGTGATGTTAAGAGTGAAATCACAGTTGCCACTGAAGATGATTACCCACCGTTTGATTTTTTAATGGCCGGTAAACATGTAGGCTACAACCAGGAGCTACTTGACTTAGTCGCCAAAGAGAAATCACTCAAAATTAAGCAGGAAGTCCTGCCTTTTCAAGGAATTTTGGCAGGCATTGCCTCTAACAAATACATGGCAACTAATTCAGCGGTTGGCATCACAGCGAAGCGAGCTGAAGTTGTTGATTTTACCATGCCAACTACAGAGTTGACTAACTTCTTTCTCAAGCGTAAAGGCGATACATCCATTAAAGGTCTTAAAGATTTTGCTGGGAAAACGATAGCAGTGCAACAGGGTGGAATCACAGCCGCTGTTCTCGAAAGCAGTGTCAAACCAGAACTGGCAAAAACGGGAGCGAAGGTTGGGGACGTGAAGCAGTACGGTGCTTTTGCAGAGGCGTATCAAGACCTGTTGAATAAGCGTGTAGACCTTGTGTTTAATAACATTATTGCCCTCAAACGACTAGTCAGCGAGAAGCCAGACCTCTATGAAATTGGCGAACAGATTGGTCCCAAGGTTTATGCTGCATGGGCAGTCAAAAAAGGAAATAAAGAGACGCTTGACGCGCTCAATGATGGACTAGCTAGGGTTAAAGCAAGTGGTGAAATGAAAAAACTTCAGGAAAAATGGTTGAAGATTTCTTTTGGTGACCTTCCTAATAAACCTGTCATTCCCAGTACTTAATAGTTAATCAATAAAATTTTGCCGAACTCGTTGATTTTCGGAGGTTGGGATTGGAGAACTTACAATTCTTCTTAGGCGGTGCAGTAATTACCTTTCTAGTTTCTGTTGCTGCCTGGGTAATTGGTTTGCCACTAGGGCTTTTAATTGCGCTCACCAGGACGAATCGGATGCCCGTAATTGCTCCTCTGTTTGCTCTATACGTCAGCTTTGTTCGCAGCCTGCCTCTACCCTTACTCGTGATGTTTTTTTACTTCGGATTGCCTGTAGCTGGCATCAATTTAAACCCGTTTGTTGCAGGCATTATTGCTCTTGCCTTAAATTCTTCTACCTTTAATAGTGAAATTTGGCGGGCAGCTAATTTGAATTTTCCGTCTGAACAACTGGACGCGTCTATGTCTATTGGCATGACCGCCAAGCAGGCTTTTTGGCGCATTACATTTCCACAAATTTGGCGTGAAAGTATTCCCACGCTCACTAACGAGATGACATTTCTCGTTAAAGCCAGTCCAGCAATTGGAATCATTGGCATTGATGACCTAACCCGCCGTGCTGGAAAGCTGGCAGCCAGTAACTACGAGCCGCTACCAACCATCATGACTGGAATGGTGATGTATATGCTTGTCTTGTTGGCAATTTCTCTGACGAGCCGGATGGTTGATCAATATTTTCAGCGCAAGTATGAACTCGTATGACCTTACATTTTGATGTGATTTGGGAACAAGCACCCGCATTTGCCATAGGCTGGTGGAACACCATTTGGATCTGTGGCATTGGCACAGCTTTATCTCTTACTGTAGGGATTGCTTTAGTGTTGCCGATGGTATCTCGAAACAAGGCTGTTCGCCTCCCTGTCCAGATTTTAGTTGAAGGTGCAAGATCTGTTCCTTTTCTATTACTAGCTTACCTGGTCTATTATGGCCTCCCGACTTTAGGGGTAACCCTAAATAGCTGGTACACAGCAATATTAACTATCACTATTTATAACGCTGCATACGTTGCTGAAATTTTACGTTCTGCCTGGGCAAACCTGCCTCTCGGACAGACTGAAGCAGCCCGCTCCTTTGGATTCACTGGCTTTAAGCTGCTAAGAAGAATTATCTTGCCACAGATCTTGATTGCTTCTGCGCCAGTGCTTGGTAACCAGTTGATCCAGGTGATCAGAGACTCATCTTTTCTATCAGTCATTACAGTACCGGAGCTAACTTTCACTGCTAAGACGGTTCAGGCAGACTCTTTTGCACCTTTTGAGTCTTTTGTTACAGCAGCGGTTCTGTATTGGGCTTTATGTTTAGTGGTTGAGTATGGCGTTAAACGGCTTGAATTTGCGAGAAACCTCTATGGTAAGTACTGATGTAGTGCCAAGTATTGCGCCAGATGTAGTACCAGCGGTGCAAATTGTAGGTCTTAGTAAAAGATTCGGCAGGCATCAGGTACTTACAGATATTAACTTGAAAGTTATGCCGTCCGAGACAATTTGTCTGCTTGGTCCCAGCGGTTCTGGCAAGTCAACTCTACTGCGCTGCATTAACTGGCTGGAGCGTCCTGATGTCGGAGAGGTGACGCTGTATGGAACTCACATAGGTTATCGTCAGAGGGGTGGAAAACCGCGTCTCATGTCAGAAGTGGAACTGGCTCAACTTAGAACGCGAGTTAGCATGGTGTTTCAGCATTTTAACCTGTGGCCCCACCTGACCGTTTTGCAGAATGTGATTGAAGGTCCAATTCAGGTGCAGAAGCGATCGCGAGTTCAGGTTGTCGCTGAAGCTGAGCAGTTGCTAGCCAAGGTAGGGCTACTCAATAAGCGAGATGCCTATCCAACTCGTCTTTCCGGTGGACAAAAACAGCGAGTGGCGATCGCAAGAGCACTGGCAATGAAATCGGAAGTGATTTTGTTTGATGAGCCCACTAGCTCTCTCGACCCCGAGCTTGTTGGTGAAGTTCTAGCAGTGATGCAGAATCTTGCCCAAGAAGGGATGACGATGATTGTTGCTACCCATGAGATGAAGTTTGCCCAAGAAGTTGCCAGTCGAATTGTGTTCTTGGATGAAGGCAGGATCGTTGAAAGCGGCGATCCCAAAGTCTTTTTCCAACAACCTGCAACTTTAAGGGCGCGCCAGTTTTTAGAGCGATACATCAGGTCTGGCGTTGTCTAAAAGAACTTAAGGAACCAAACGGAAAATAGAAAGTGCTTGAATATATAACTCTCCCAGATACTCTGCCACCTGTTGCTCCCTACTCTCACGCCGTTCGGGCTGGCGATTTCTTATTTGTTACGGGTCAATTAGCTGAAGATCCGGCAACAGGTGAAGTCAGTCGGGGTTCTATTGAAGAACAGACTAGGCGAGTTATGGAAAACCTAAAGCTGGTTTTAACTCATGCTGGCACCAGTTTCGAGCAGGTCGTGATGTCACGTATTTTCATCACAGACTTTAGAGACTATCAAATTGTTAATGATATCTACACTTCTTACTTCAATAAAAGCCGCTTGCCGGGTCGAACAACTGTCGGAGTAATGGGGCTGGCGGGTCTGGGTAATGTTGAAATTGATCTCATTGTCTATTGTGGCAACTGAAATTTTAGACTTTTCTAGTCCGTCCAGTGAGGTTCGCAACCACTGCAACCAACTCAGATGGATTAACCGTTTCTAATTCTTAACTAACAAAGGGTTCAGCTCTCTTCTGCAGTGTCAGAGCTATGTAATTTTGATGGAGCGTTTAAAATATTTTAAACGCTCCGTGTGTTTTCTATATTATTCCCGATTTTTTCCCGATTCCTTCCACATTTTTTTTACTTCTCTCCTGTAAGTTCACAAATAAAGAAAAGTAATTTCTAGTTAGTAATTTCTCGGTAATTTTGTTGAGATTATCGAAAAATTACTAGCATACGGTGCTTACTTGCTGTGCGTGACTAGTAGGATACAGGAGTTAAGCAATGGTGGAATCAATAGAGTTTAAAAAATACTCAAATTCTCGTTTAGTCTTTTTGGATTTCATTCGTGGGATTGCCGCCTTAGCAGTGTTTTTTGAACATGCTTGCGATGCCCTCTGGCCAGAGTTCAGAAATTTCACTCACAATTCGTTTAGCCTGGGGAAGTTTGGTGTTGTCATCTTCTTCCTCACAAGTGGTTTTATCATTCCCTTTAGCTTGGAACGAGGCGGATCAGCTATCAGGTTCTGGATTGGTCGATTCTTCAGGCTCTATCCTCTTTATTGGACAAGTCTTGCGTTCTTTCTTACACTGTACGCTATCGGCTTGTCTTCAGCCGTCGCAGAAGATTTCCGGGCAAACATCGTACGAAACTCTCTAGTCAACATTACGATGTTTCAGGAGTTTTTTGGTGTGCAGTCGGCTAATGGACTCTACAGCACTTTAAGCTTAGAGCTTTTATTCTATATCACTTGCACAATCTTATTCTTGTTTAAACTACATAGAAAATCGTATTTGTGGGCATGGGTAGCCCTAGGTTTGACTATTATCGGCAGTGTGTTAGTTCCGCTAGAACTAGGACGTCGGCTGCCGATGGCAGCAATTTTCTATATCCTTTCAATGTTTGTTGGAACTGTACTCTACCGCTACTCTTTAAAGGTGATTACAAAACGGCAAGTAGTTCAGCTGCTACTCGCCGTCTGCTGTGTGGCTGCTGCCGGCATATACATCAACTACGTCCTCTATAAGAAAGCAGACAGCACAGAACTTTTCACCTTTCCTGCTGTTATGGCGCCTTGGACTACAGGATACATTTTTTTCCTTGGGGTCTTTACTCTTAGAAATAGGATTTTCCCTCAGTTCTTCAGTTGGTTAGGCAAGATCAGCTACTCAGTTTACCTAATGCATCCTACTCTCCTGATCCTAAAACCGAACTTTTTGCCTCGACCTCTTTCGCTTGCCGTAATGCTTGCAGCTACGCTCATTTTAGCCAGTATTACTTTCCATTTCATTGAACAGCCCTTGATCGGGTTCGGGCGCCAACTCCAGAAAAAGATTATTGCCCCTGATACAAGAACGAGTTCCTACCTCTGAGAACAAAAAAACATCAAACTCTTCCGGTTCGTCCGGCGAGGTTCGCAACCACTGCAACCAACTCAGATGGATTAACTGGCTTTGGTACATGTAGTTGGAAGCCCGCCAACAGAGCCTGGCTCCGGTCTTCCTCCCTGGCATATGCTGTTAGTGCAGCAACCGGAATCCTTCTCCCTCGTGGTTCCAAGGCTCTCACCTTCCTCAGCAGCGTGTAGCCGTCTTCCCCTGGGAGTCCAATGTCGCACAGTAAGACATCGGGCCAAACACCCGATTCTTTTGCCGTGAGTACTTCCAGCGCCTCGTCTGTTGAGGTGACGGCTGTAACCTCAGCCCCACACTGTTTAAGCACCATAGTGATCACATCACGCAGATCAGCCTCGTCATCTACGAGCAGCACCCACAAGCCGTCGAGCCTAGGCAAGCTGTCGAATAGGTTGCCCTCCCTAATTTTTGGGTCTACCCGCTCCTGACGACTCCTTTCTCTGGGACTAGCTGCGATTGGGAGAGTTACTGTGAATGTTGCTCCCCTTCCCTCTCCTGGACTGTCTGCATGGACGGTGCCGCCGTGCAGTTCTACCAAGTGGCGGACGATCGCTAGACCCAAGCCGAGTCCACCCCCGGTGGTGGTTGTGCTATTAGCTTGGCGAAAGCGGTCAAAGACATAGGGCAAGAAATCTGAGCTGATGCCTCGACCTGTGTCGCTGACCATGATCCGGGCCTCAGAGTCGCTGCGAGTTAGCCGGATCTCAACTTGCCCACCATTAGTCGTGAACTTGACCGCGTTGGAGAGCAGGTTCGAGACGATTTGTTGCAGCCTTTGCACATCACCCAGGATTTGGCCTTCCTCAGCATTAAGTACTGTTTGCAGTCGAATATCCTTAGCCTCAGCTGCCAGACGCAGGGTATCAACGGCGGCCTGAATCACGGGTACAAGGTCAACCGTTTGGACACTCAGGCGCAGATTAGCTGTAATAATGCGTGGGATGTCCAGGAGATCTTCAATCAGTTGGGACTGTGACTTTGCATTGCGCTCGATGATCTCAAGTGCCTGGGCAGTAGTAGCTTCGTCCAGGTTCCCCGTACGCAGTAGCTCAGCCCACAATAGAATAGCAGCTAAGGGCGTGCGCAGCTCATGAGAGACGATTGATAGGAACTCGTCCTTTGTACGGTTAGCCGCCTCGGCCTCAGCTCTTGCTGCCTGTTCACGCACCAGCAGGTGAGCACGTTCTTCCTCTGCCCGCTTGCGCTCAGTGATGTTGTGCATTACTTTGGAGAACCCACGTAGAAGTCCGGTTTCGTCGCGTAAAGCCGTTGCAATATCAGTTGCCCAGAACAAGGTGCCGTCCTTCCGGATGTGCCAGCGCTCCTGCTCCGACTGACCTTCTGCCACTGCCGTTCTCAATTCTTGCTCCGGTACACCCTGCTCAATCGCTTCGCTCGGAAAAAAACGGGAGAAATGCTGGTCAATGATCTCTGCTTCCTGATAGCCTAAAATCCTTTCTGCGCCTATGTTCCAGCTAGCAACGCGTCCGTCTGGAGCTAGCATGAAAATTGCATAGTCTTTCACGTTTTCCACTAATAAGCGTAAGCGCTCTTCACTTTTTTGCAGAGCGTCTTGGACTTGTTTGGTTTTAGTGTAGTCGCGGAGGATTTTTGAGAAGCCGCGAAGATTGCCGGCTTGATCTCGTAAGGGTGTAATAACGCCATTAGCCCAGAACCAAGTGCCGTCTTTGCGGACGTGCCAGCGATCGTCCTGAGTCCGACCTGAGGCTACGGCATTCCTTAGTGCGTACTCGGGTCTTCCATTACTGATGTCTTCAGGCGTGTAAATGCAGGAGAAATGCTGGCCAACGATCTCTGCTTCCTTGTAGCCTAAAATCCGTTCTGCCCCTATGTTCCAACTGACAAAGTGCCCATCGGTATCTAGCGTGAAAATTGCATAGTCCTTTACATCCTCTACCAACAAGCGGAAGCGCTCTTCGCTTTGACGTAAACTTTCCTGCTGTCTCTCGGCCTTTAGTGCGTTCAACTCAGCTCGCTGCTTAGCAGCTTGCAGGGCCGAAATTAGCAAATTGACCAGCACTCCCTCTAACACGAATAGGCCCAGTTCCAAGGTTTGCCCCGGTCTATTACTTAACACCGAATATGCTGGACCTAGAAAGAAGTAGTCGCTGAAGAAAGCAGCTATTGCGGTAGCCAGCAGCCCTGGTCCCAAGCCACCGTACCAGGTGCTAACCATCACAGGGACAAAAAATAGGAGAAAAGGGCTCTCTTGTGCAATTAGAGGGGCTAGCAGCAGCTTCAGCAGTAGTGTTAGCGTAACGGCTAATACAGCTGCTCCGTAACGCTGTAATAAGGAGTAATTCATCCTGCAGACGCTTGGCTTGCACTGCCAAAGAGACTTCTTAAGCGTTTCACAGCCTACAAGCCTCTCTCAACCAATCTGCTTCACTAGTCTCCAGTGTAGGAGCCAGCTTCTCCACAATAGCTGCATGGTAATTCTCTAGCCACTGGCGTTGCCTCAGTTCCAGTTGATCCAGATCGATCAGGTGTTTGTCGAAGGGAATGTAGGTCAGAGATTCAAAGCCATACCAGGTGGTTCCGGTCGGGCTTGTCTGGGGCTGCGTATCTGGCGTTAAGTCTTTGACCACATATAGATTTTCAATTCGAATCCCGCCCCAGCCTGGTGCGTAGAAACCAGGTTCAATGCTCGTCACCATACCCGGCTCCAAGGGCTCAAACGCACGCTTGCTGATTCCATTCGGGCCTTCATGGACATTCAAGAAAGCACCCACTCCATGTCCAGTGCCGTGCCCGTAGTCAAGTTCCAACATCCACAAACCAGACCGGGCAATCCCATCCAATTGGACCCCTGTCGTACCTTTGGGAAATCGCTGCATGGCACAGTTGATGTGAGCCTTTAACACCTCGGTATAGCGCTCAATCTGCTCAGAGGTGGGGGTCCCCACAATCAGCGTCCGGGTATCATCCGTGGTTCCCATCAGGTACTGGGCTCCTGAATCAAGGAGGAAAAATTGACCGGCAGTCAACACGGCCTCAGAGCTGGGTGTACTGTAGTGGACTATTGAGCTATTTGCCCCCGCAGCAGCGATCGTGTTAAAGCTCAAGCCTTGAAAGCCAGGCTCCTGGGCATAAAACCGCTCGCTCGTTTGGGCGACGTCTAACTCCGTTAACGCCTGACCGCTGGCAAGCTCGTCTGAGATCCACTTAATCATGCGTGCCTTAGCCCGACTAGCTTTGAGGTTAGCCTGCTGCATCTGCTCGATTTCGACTGCATTCTTGCGGGCCTTCATCCCTTCAACTGGGTTAGCCGCTTCCACAATCTGCACCGTGTTTCCAGCCTCTTGTTTTGCTTTCTCCAGCAGTTGATAGGTACCCTGGGTAGTGTGTTTTAGGTCTACCAGGATACGGGCAGATTGCAGTTGGGATAAGGCTGTTAGGGTTTTATCGTAATCCTCATAGGGTAGGAGCGTAACCTGGTTTTGTAAAGCTTCCTGAACCTGGGTATCAATCCGCTGCAAATTGGTAAATAAGTAGGCTGCCTCCAGCGTGACCACGGCGTAGGCGATAAATACTGGATTGTATGGAATATCGCTACCGCGTAGGTTAAACAGCCAGGCAATTTGATCCAGTTTGGTAATCGGCAGCAAATCTGTTTTAGACTTTTGCAACGCCTCTCTCACCCGTGCCAGTTTTTGGGCCGTTGTTTCGCCCGTTACCGTGTCGGGCAAGGGAAATAACGGTGAGGTAGCGTAGGTCGATAACAGGTCTGATTCTGCCCCATTCTGTTGGTTGCAAACCTGATCCACCAAGTTTTTTGTCACGGACACTAGCTGAATACCAGCGGGTTCCACCTGTTTCTGAAATTCGCGAAACTGCTCAACCGCTAGGGTAAACGGGTAGAATCCTAGTCGGAAACCCCTACCGCTATACTCCTGCCCCAACGTTTCCAGCAACTGTACTAAGGTCTTGTGCCCTTCCAGTCCCAACTTAGACACCTGAATTAGGGATGCCTCTACCTGCAAGTCTGCCTGCTCGTAGTAGCGAGAATCGACAAACAACCAGGCCCAGTCCCGCCCCACCAGCAAATCGCCTGCAGAACCCGTGAATCCGCTAGCCCACTCCCGCCGCTGCTTAGCTTTTGGCAGATACTCGTTCAGGTGTTCATCGGCAGAGGGAATCAGGTAAGCGTCCAACTCATGTGCCATCAGCTTACGTAAATCTGTCAACTTTGCCTGAAGTGAACCAACAGAGGCTGGAGCCGTTAACAAGTCTGGGGGTGTCATGAATGAGGGGGTTGATGGCATCGTTTTTCCAATTTTAACCTGACTCCTGAATCAAGAGGCTTGTCATTACCCACATTTCTCATTCTCGTTCCCAGGCTCCAGCCTGGGAATGCACGATTTGAGGCTCTGCCTCTTATGCTCGTCTGCCTTTGTATGACTCCTTTTATTGCGATTGTTTAGCTTGTTGAGAAGCCAACTTAACAACGCTAATTGAATTTGTTGTAGAGACATCCAAGCTATCTAGAACACTTTTGATAAATCCAGCCAGAGGTACAGCAATTAATAATCCCAACAGCCCTGCAAGTTTAGTTCCTACTACCAAAGAAATTAAAACCCAGACTGGACTAATTCCCGTAAATTTGCCCAAAACCCGAGGAGCAATTATCTGGTCGATGATTTGATCAACTAAAATGGTTATAGCTAGGGTTTTCATTCCTAACCAAAAATCTTGAGAAGCAACTAATAGACTCACTGAGCCAAACCCCAAGACATCACCAAAAGGAATTAAGGACATTAGCCCAATCCCTACCCCAAAAAGTAAACCAAAGGGAACTTTGAGGGCTAAAAATGCCAGAGTCATTGAGGAACCTATCAGAGTAGCCAAAGCTATTTGACCGATAAAGTAGTTTTGGAAATTCTGTTGTAAATCATGCTGTAACTGAGAGCTAAAGTCAAAGGGCAACCTCTGGAATATTCCCTTCCAAATACGTTCTCCATCCACTAAAAGATATAAAGCCAAAACTCCTGTCAAAATTACCTCAGAGACACTGTCAAGAGCAGACAATACCAAACTGAAAGTTTGCTCGGCAAAAGACTGCAATTCACTGGGCAAACGCTCTGCTATTTGAATTATTAACTGACTAAAGTCAATAGGTAAATTCTGCTGCTCAGTCCAATTATTTAGAACTTGGAGTCGTTGGTTGGCAGAAGCAAGCCACTGGGGCAGGAGCTTAGCAATCTCACTAAATTCTTTTAAAAGTAACGGCACCAAGGTCATGCCAAAAGTTACTAAAATTACCAAGGCCAGCAGGAAAACTAGGGCAACTGCAAATTTACGTCCAACGCCGCGCCGCTGAAGAAATTGAACAGGGTAGTTCAAAATGAAGGTCAACAATGTTGTCAGGACAAAAATAGTGACAAGGGGCTGAAAATACTGGAAAACTTGGAGTGCTAGCCAGCCATTGAGAACGACCAAGGGAAACGGCAGTCCTAGAGACAACCACCTTTGCCATCTGTTGGGTGAATTTGTCATCTAAAACCTCATGGGAGCGTGGAAACCACCGCGATTTATCCGGTGGAAGAAGCGCGAATCGACAGTTAAAACTGCCGTCAATATACTTAAGCAACACGCCATGAGTTGTAAGACAAAAATTTACAATCTGTAAGCACGGCATTTTGGCATAAACGCTTGCCAGTATTTAGGCTATGCAAGCTAATTGTTTTTCTACTAGGGTCTTTCTTGGTAGGCGATTCCTGCCAACCACCCACGTAACAGAACCGGTATTTAGAATGTTTAACAATTGAACCACGCTTAAATCCAGCACTAATTGTGCCGCCATAGTGAGGTCTAGTATGACCTTGTTGATGTTGTAATCTATGCAATTGACGGCGATGAAACTCTAATGGCACAACTTCAATTAACTTGGTGTTATCAGGTTGAGTGTGTCCTCCAACATACCAATTAGCTAACGCCCACGAATCAACACAGTGAGCCTCAAACTTATTGGCTAGTTTGTCTTTAGACTTTTTCAGTCCTAAAACTTGCCGCAGTTCATAAGTATCATTACCATTCTTAAGTTCAACAACAGCAATTTGTCTTAATTCTGCATAAAACCATCTTTTGCCTACTTCTAGTGGGCTAAACAGCAAATTCCACTTTTTTGCTCCTTTCCACGTTTTAGCTTTAATGTCCTCAACTACAAACACTGTAACTGGAAACATTGAGTTTAACCATTTACAAATCCTTAGCTTCCATTGCCATCTAGCTTTCGTGGATGGTGGTAGCCTTAAAGAATTAACCAATCGATTCTGACGATTTTGACGATACGGAGTTTTACGAAATCGTCTTGCACATCGCATATTCCGTCTGACTTCTAGGTGGTCTTTTACCCAGTCAACTGCATGGGTTTGGACATTTAAATAAGTGTGCGCTTTTGACTTTACTGTGAAGCCTTCGCGTTTTGAGCCGGGGTCAATACCAACAGCAATAGGTTGAGTGATACAATTCTCCGGTTCTAAATTGAGTCGCACACAAAACACTCCTTTCTTCCAGAACGGTGTTGCTTTGCCTGACTTAATCCATCGCCGCGCCCGGGATGAAGTTGTCGGCATTAAAGGTCGATTTTGGTGATCTACTACTGGAACAAACATTTATTATAAGTCCTATTTCTAGGTATTTACTTCCCTTCGCCTCTGATCGCCACAGTTGGTAGAAGATTAGGGAGGCGTCCTCTACATGCCTTGGACTACCACGTCCAGACGATTCAGTTTACGTTTGACGCACAGGCTAGACACTGGTTTAGTCTCAGATTAAAAAGTTGGTGAATCTTTCTCTTCCAAGCCCCCGGATAGAATTCGGGGGGCAGTGACTCGTGTAGCACTGAATAAACAGGTTTGAAATAGCGGCGGCAGCTTAACGTAACGTGTCCTATCGTTCTTCCGCACCTGCTGAAAGACTCAGATTATGAGCCTAAATTTTTCTTTCCGAACAAGAAACGTGTTTGATTGAATATAACGATCGTCCAAATCTTACTTAAGTTAGATAGTTTTTCGATAAGCAGTAACATATGATACAGATATTTGAAAAATTGTTTATCTTTTCTCAGGAACTTTAATCAATTCTGCTGAGCTCCTGTAAGAGACGGAAGTAGGGATGTCTATTCATTTCTCGCTAAATACCCAAGCCTCATTCCAGTTTTCAGGTACGCCATGCTCTAGCAACCATTTGACTCGCTCTAGGTAGAGTTTCGCTGTCTTATCTAGGGTATTAACGGTTAACACTTGCTCAAAATAGGCTTTTGCATCAGTGAAGGCACGCTCTCGGTAACAGCCTATCCCTTGGGCAAAATTGGCTTGGGTTTGCAGTTTGAGGTTGCAGATTTCTTCGATTTCGGCATCTAGGACTTCGTAGACCGCGATTGATTCGTTTCGCCCTTTGACGATCGCTCGATCCAAGAAGCGAATTTGATATTGATCGGGATTGCTTAGATGCTCTAGCGTTTGACCTGAGATCAGCATCGAAACCCCGTAAAACTTGGTCAAGCCTTCTAACCGTGAGGTCAGATTGACGTTATCAGAAAAAGCATCCCCTTGAATCCGATTATCTTCTCCGACCATTCCTAGCATCATGTGTCCGACATGAATGCCAATACCCACCTGCAGGGGCAAGTCGCCTATGGCGAGGCGCTCCTCATTGTATTCATGCACCCGCTTCTGCTTGGCAATGCCTGCAGCAACCGCATCATCGGCACCTTCAGGAAACACCGCCATCATGCCGTCTCCCAGGAATTTAACAATGATTCCATAGTGATTGCGAATCTCTGGGCTAACTCGTTTCAGGTAAGTATTGACGAAGTTAAAGTTTTCTTGAGGGGTCATGCTTTCTGAGAGGGTGGTGAATGAGCGAATATCGCTAAGCATGACTGCCATCGTCTTGCTGACATAATCACCGAGTTGCACTTCAGTAACGCTGTCTTTGCGGAGAAATTTAAGATATTCGCCTGGAAAAAATCGAGCAAAGGAATCTGTTAACCGCTTCAATTCTGTTTCGCGAGTTTTGACCGTTTTGACCATTTGAGTAAAGACCCTTGCTAGTTGTCCTAACTCGTCGCCGCGCTCAACCACATCGCTCAGGCTTTCTGATTGGAAGGTATCTTGTTCGACGGCGAAGGCAGCCTGAGTCAATTTGCCTACCTGCTGAATGTACAACGCCTGCCGCAAGTTTTCGTCCCGCAGCAAGGCTTCTGCTTCCTGTCGCTTGAGTAGGTTCGTATAGGCGTTAGAGTGGTAGCGGATGCGGGCAATTAATTCGACATGATCGGGCAACTTCACCAGGTAGTCATTCGCACCCAGTTCAAACGCTTGAGCTTTGATCAGCGGTTCCTCTTTGCTCGACAGCACAATTAGAGGAGTCGGATAGGTTGGTGCATCGCGCGATCGCAGAAATTGCACCAGCAGCAACCCATCCATCTGCGGCATCACGAGATCTTGCAAAATAACGGTTGGCTGACAAGCCTTGGCGACCTTAAGCGCTTGAATCGGGTCGTTACAGTAGTGCAATACGATGTCTTGTTCAGGAGCCAGCATCCGTCGCACGGCTTCACCGATGATGGATTGATCGTCGATGAGAAGAACGGTAATGGGATCGTCCATTATGGGAGGGATGAGGGATGGCAGCTAACGGTTGACGACTGAGCGCTGGATGAGCTTGGTTGCGATCGCTTCTGGATTGAGAACCTCAACGGCTGCGTTTAGCTCAACGGCGGCTTTAGGCATTCCGTAAACGATGCAGCTTTCTTTGTCTTGGGCGATTGTATGCCAGCGGCGACTTCGGAGCAGGTTGAGTCCTTCTGCACCGTCTCGCCCCATACCTGTAAGCAGTACGGCAGTTCCTTTAGGTGTCCAATACTGAGCGACACTTTTGAAGAACACATCAATCGAGGGGCGGTAGGGATAGTCGATGGGATCTTTAGTATAATTAAGCGTGTGGTTGGATTGCAGATACAGGTGATCGTTCGTGCAAGCGACCAAGACAATTCCTTTTTCTGGGTGAGCGCCTACCGATGCTTTCTTCACGGTTAGCGGCGTGAGATCGTTCAGCCAGTCGATCATGCCAACAGCGAACTGAGCATCAACGTGTTGAACGATCACGATCGCCGCTCCAAAGTTTGCTGGTAAGCGAGAGAGAATAGTGGCTAGGGCTTTAGGTCCGCCGGTGGAGGACCCGATCGCGACGAGGGAAGGAAGTGCGGTATCAGAGTTGGTTCGAGGTCTGAGGTTTGAGGTTTGAGAGGATTTGCCGATTAGCTTACTAATCATGGCAATTTTCCCCAGCAGGGCAAGGGCTGCTTCTGGTTTTCCGTGACTACCTAAAATTGGCGTGTTGACCGCATCTAACGCACCATAACCCATTGCTTCAAAAACCTTGGCGGCATTCTGTCCGACGTTTGCCGTGACGATCACAATGGCACAGGGGGACTGCTGCATGATCTGACGCGTTGCCTCAACCCCATCCATTACGGGCATGGTCAAATCCATCAAGATCAAATCTGGGGTGTCTTTGGCGCATTTGGCTACCGCTTCTGCACCATCTTGCGCAATCCAAGCAACTTGGTGTTCTGGGACAGTCAACAGAACCCGTCGCAGGGCTTCGACGGCAATTACCATGTTGTTGACAATTGCGATTTTCATTTTTATTACTTACCAATCAAATCAACAACAGCTTCGATTAAGGTGTCGTCATGAAAGCTACTCTTGGTTAGATAGTAATCTGCGCCAGCTTCCAAGCCTTGAATGCGGTCTTCTTCACGATCTCGGTAAGACACCACAATCACCGGAACTGAATTTAGACGCGGATGACGCTTAATTTGCTTAATTAGTTCAATTCCATTCATTCGGGGCATATCAATATCGCTGATCACTAGATCATAAGGCTGAGACCGAATCGCATTCCACCCCTCCATTCCATCCACAGCAACCTCAACGGCATAACCTCGGTTCTGTAGCAGCTTGCGTTCCACTTCCCGTACCGTGATCGAATCATCGACCACCAGTACGCGTTTGCGCTCATTACGTGGAGCGATGCTGCTGCGGACCATGGCTTCATTTGCGCCGACTCTGGCTAACCGTCTGGTGTTGAGAAGATTGTTTACTGATCTTACTAGGTCGGACACATCCACAATCAAAACCAGGGAACCATCGCCCATGAGCGCAGCAGCACTGATATCTTGCACTTTGCCCAAGCGAGAATCGAGGGGACGCACAACTAGCTCCCGTTCTCCCAAGCAGCGATCTACGACAAGTCCGTAGGTGTTGGATTGGTCACTTATAATCACAACCCAAAGCGTGTCGGAGGTTGAGGCAGACGGCGGCAAGTCGAGAACCTGATGAGCCGGAATCAGACCGATGTTTTTCTGATCCACCGTGAAGTACTGACGATTCTCCGTTGCGGCAATTTCTGACTTATTAACGTTGACAATTTGGTCAATTCGTGATAAAGGAAATGCGTAAGGTTCCCCAGAAATTTCGACCAGCAGGGTCCGAACCACCGAGAGCGTCAGGGGCAGTTGGAAGTGAAAACTGGTGCCTTTGCCAGGCTGAGAGATTGCCCGTACCGTCCCCCCAACTTCCTGTGCCATGCTTTTGGCGATGTCTAACCCAACCCCTCGACCGGAAAGTTCGCTCACCTGCTTTGCCATCGAAAATCCCGGCAAAAACAAAAACTCCATTAGTTCAGTATCCGTCATTTTTGCTGCCACTTCGGGCGCTGCCAGGTTTTTGTTGATCACTTGCTGACGCAGTGTTTCTAGAGCGATACCTTTACCATCGTCTGTGATCGCGATCGCTAACATGCCGCCGCGATGGACAGCTTCCAGGTGAATAGTTCCCTCAGCAGGCTTTCCCACCGCAAGCCGCTCCGATGGCAGTTCCAGCCCGTGATCGACGGCATTCCGCAGAATGTGGGTGAGAGGCGCTTCCAGTTTTTTGAGAATGTCTCGATCAACCGCAGTTGCTTTGCCAGCGATTTCCAGCTTAACTTGCTTATTCAGCTGGCGGGCGATATCCCGAATCATCCGGGGAAAGCTCTGTAAGCCATCGGCAAACGGGCGCATGTGGGAAGTGACGACTTCTCGATACAGGCGATCAGAGAGGTTTGCTGTGCGACGGACAAAACCTTCCAGTTCCGTCAAGCGATCGTTGAGCAGATCGCGGCATTCTTTCTCTTTACGTCGAGCTGTCTCTAGCAACGCTTTGCCGTCCTGATTGAGGGAAGGGCTGATTAGCGCATCTTGCTGCAACTTTTCTAGACTCTTGGAAAGCTCTAGTTGACGAGATTTTAGCAGTATTAGGGAATCGGCAAACGGCTGAAGCCAATTCGCTTCAATCATCGACTCTCCTGCTAGTCCCATCATACGATTCAGGTTATCTGCGCTTACCCGCACTACTCGATCCTGAACAGTAACGGTTGGTTCAGAAGGGACATCCACCAGTGCTGAAACGCGATCGCTTAGGGCAGCTTCACGAATCTGTACCTCCATCGCTGGCGGCGGACTAACGGCGAGGGTGACAGGTTCAGGAGGAACTGGCGCAGAATTGAGGCTGACAGAATTCGGTGCAGCAGGCATCGCAGCGGGGCGGATCTGAGTAGCAACCTGTGGTTTGAGTAGAGCGGCTCCTGGGGTTTGCATCGCGGCGATCGCCCCGCGAATCAATTCAATTTCCGCCTCGTTTTCTGCTAAATTGCTGGGCACAAGGGTATCGCTGACTTGGCTGAGGCTCTGAAGTAAATCGACTCCACGCAACAGCACATCGATTTGATCGGCTCTCAAGATAATAGTTTTGTTCTGGGCGGCGACAAAGCAATCTTCCATAACGTGTGCCAACTGAACCGCCGCATCCAGTCCGACAATCCGGGCGGCTCCCTTAATGGAATGAGCGGCTCGCATCAGCGCTTCTAATTCTTGAGCAGATTGAGGCTGGGTTTCTAGCGCTATTAAACCGTTGGTTAAGATCGTAGCCTGTGCCTCGACTTCTAAACGAAACAATTCCATCATGGAACTGTCTTCGAGAATGAGTGATGACGTTGAGGGAGACGCGATCGCCTTTGGATCAGAACTATCTGTAGAATCATCTGTTGGGAAGGCTTGCTCCGAACGTTGCGGAATGTCGTTCCTAGATGAGGCAAGCTTTGTAATTGCACTTTGCGTGCTTGACAAATCCTTGCTGTGTTCTGCCAGCCAGCGTTCTAGGTCTCCAGCGCTGGCATCGCTCATCCCGACGAGGAGATCCCCAGCGTGCAGCAATTGATCTATCTGCGCTGCTGTCAAATCAATTGAGTTATCCTGCACAGCTATCAAGTCGGCTTTTATCCCCTGAGCTAAGTTTGCTGCCGCTTCGATCTCGACTATTTGGGCAGATCCTGCGATCGCATGGAGCGATTGCGTCGCGGCTTCTAGTTCGCTAACCAATGATGGTTGCCGTTTTAGAATCGACAAGCTTTGCTTCAGGTTTGTGACCTGAGTTTCTACTTCTTGACGAAACAGATCCAGCATGGAGTAATCACGCATGTTTTCTCCAGGACTCATCAAAGAATCTTACGTTCGAGCGCATCAAACAAAAGTTCGGCATCCAGATAATTCACCTTTTCGTTCTGCCAGTCAATTATCCCTTGAGTGTACGTTTCATTCGCTTTGGCAACGACAACGGGCGGAGCTTTTAACTCGTTGAGGTGAATTCGGTAAATTCGATGCACTTCATCGACTGGAAACACCAATTTGCTGTCTTTCTGTCCAACTATGAGCATCCGCTGCAGGTTCATGCGGCTGGACGGTAGGTTTGTCGCAGTTTCCAGCCCCAGAAGGTAACCCAGAGACGCACAAAGCAGAATTTCGCCGCGAATGTTGACTAGCCCCAACAACAGGTCATTGCTGCGGTGGGGCAGTTTATGAATAACACCGGGATGGGTGATTTCTTGCAGCACTCGTGTGGGCAAGGCGAATAGCTCATCGTTCAAGCGAAAAATGAGCACAGAAAGGGTGTCTACTGCCCGTCCGATTCTAAAGGCAGCCTGATCAGCGATCGCCCAAGATGGTTCCTCTTGAGTTTTAGCTAAAACAGCCGTCCATTCGTTTAAGTAGTCGAATGGGGCAACTCGTTCCAGCAAACTGCGTCCCGCCTTCGAATACACCGGACAGTTGCGGCAGTGAATCACCTTTTCTAGCTCCACACAGGAGCGATCGCCGTCTACACCGATGTGGTTCCAACAATCATTGCCCCGCTGCAGCAGGTTACTGGTGTCCATCTTGACTCACACCTTGAACTGAGAAATTTCTCGCTGTAAGCCTCGGGCGGCATCATCCAACTGGGTGAGGGCGTTATTCGTTTCTTGCAAAGACTGCACTGTCTGAGAAGAAGCTTCACTTAGTTGCGCGATCGCAGTACTAATTTGTTCAGCCCCGCGATATTGTTCATCCATACTCTGGCTGACGACTCCAAACCGCGGTGCCAAAGATTGCACATCTTTGATGAAACCAGCGATTTGAACGTTGATACTGCCGACATCTGCGACATATTGACCGACTTCTTTACTAAATTTATCCACCTCCATCACGCCTGTAGATACCGAGGATTGCATCTCTTTGACCATTTGTTCAATTTCTAGCGTAGCCACCGCCGATTGATCCGCCAGACGGCGAATTTCTCGCGCTACCACCGCGAATCCGGCACCATACTCGCCTGCCTTTTCGGCTTCAATCGCAGCGTTGAGAGACAGTAAATTTGTTTGATCTGCAACTTTCGTAATCGTGGTGACAACTTTGTTGATATTGTTCGCTTTTTCATCCATAATGCTCAATTTTGCCGAAATTGAATGCGTCGCCAGCACTAAATTCTGCATTGCCCCTTGAATTTTTTCTAAATTGGTTTGGCTGTTCGATGCTGCTGCCGTTGTTGCCTGAGCCGTTTCCGTCACCTCTTCCATCGCCTTTGCGAGATCGCCCGCCGTTGCTGCAATTTGTCGAGATGTTGCATTCACTTCGTGTATGGACGCAACTTGCTCATTCACTGTTGCTTCTAGCTCTCTCCCGGCAGCGGCAATTTGCGTCGTTGACGTACTGATTTGAATTCCCGACTTTTGCGCTTGAGTCAGCAAAGAATTCAAACTTTTTGTCATGTTTTGAAACGCTGTCAGCAGTTGCCCTACTTCTGTGGTATCTTTTGTAACTTCAATTGACTGAGTCAGATCTCCATCCGCGACCTTAGACGCAAATTTTGAGACGCGATTGAGCGGACGTGTAATCTGACGGTTTAGAACCACGCCGATTAGTGCAAGGAGCAAAATACCCAGCGGAATCCCGTACATTACGCTATCCACAATGTGACGGGCGGAAGTTTCAGAGGCTTGCGAGCGCGTCTGCAATAAATCGCGCTCCCCAGCTTTCATGCGGGACACCACATCTCGCATTTGATCCATCAACCGCTTGCCCTGATTGGTTGAGACGACTTTTAGCGCGGCGTCAGTTCCTTTGGTTTGTTTTAGGCGAATTGTAGTATCAAGTTCGGCAAGTTTTTGAGGGACTTGGGGGCGACAGCACTTCTCTAATTCTGGTCCATACTCCTGCACGATAGCGGAACACTGTTGTGTGGTGTACACCCAATCCCCGTTCGTTCACCGGCGAGTTGCTTTCCGATCGCTTTGCGACAGGAACGCACTCGCCTCACCATCTCTGCTACTTGCCGCTCTTGAAAGCGGGTAGCTCAAGTACCAGCGAACGCACAGCAGGATGATTTCTGGTTCATAGTGACGCCATTTGAACGGGTTCGATTTGAGCATTGTGATAGGAGCAAACGGACACAATCTCTCACCCTACCATTTGCCGCTCCGGTTTTTGCAACACAACCGTGAGCAAAACCCGCAACCAGTTGAATTCGTTCAAGGGGCGTTTCGCACAGATTTAAGATAGGCGAAAATTACCTGCGGTTCACCGTCTTCCGAATTATACTTACCCCAGCCTCTACGAATAATTTCAGGCGGCAGATTTTGAATGGGGTTATTTTTTAGGACAAGCCTTGTGAGATTGGTGAGTTGTGCGATCACCTCTGGCACAACTGCGATTTGGTTGTTATCGAGGTCAAGCCTTGTGAGATTGGTGAGTTGTGCGATCGCCTCTGGCACAACTGCGATTTGGTTGTTATCGAGGTCAAGCCTTGTGAGATTGGTGAGTTGTGCGATCGCCTCCGGCACAACTGCGATTTGGTTATAAGAGAGGATAAGCGTTGTGAGATTGGTGAGTTGTGCGATCGCCTCTGGCACAACTGCGATTTGGTTATAAGAGAGGATAAGCGTTGTGAGGTTGGTGAGTTGTGTGATCGCCTCTGGAATCACTCCGATTGGGTTGCCAGAGAGGTCAAGCCTTGTGAGATTGGTGAGTTGTGCGATCGCCTCCGGCACAACTGCGATTTGGTTGGCATAGAGGATAAGCGTTGTGAGGTTGGTGAGTTGTGCGATCGCCTCCGGCACAACTGCGATTTTGTTTTCAAAGAGGGAAAGCGTCGTGAGATTAGTGAGTTGTGTGATCGCGTCCGGCACAACGGTGATTTGGTTGTCAGAGAGGGAAAGCTCCGTGAGATTAGTGAGTTGTGCGATCACGTCCGGCACAACTGCGATATAGCTGCTATCGATGCGAAGGTCTGTGAGATTGGTGAGTTGGGTGATCGCCTCTGGAATCACTCTGATTGGGTTGAAAGAGAGGTCAAGCGTTTCCAACTGCGTCAACCGCCCAATCTCTGATGGTACTTCCGTGAGTTCCTTCCCTGACAGGTCAAGCGCTTCCCAGTTTTCGGTTTGGGCGCGATCTATAAGGGCAAGGATGGAGGGGGGAGTCATAGGAATTGAGAATTGGGGATTGAGAAGTCAGAAGGGTGATTCTATTTTGGCAGAGATTCAAGAATTAAGGGGTGGAATCGAGGCCTGTCTAGGTGTTAAAGCTGAGATAGAGAAAATTCATCCTGAGTCCTGCTCAATTCTGGGTTCATTTACAGACAATGTGGTCCCAGTCACCTTCCTATTTACACATAATCTGGGTCGAAAATCGCCTTGTTTATGGGTCGGAGTGTTTCTGTTTCCGGGTCGCTACAAATAGCGCATGTCATATTTCAGATTTCATCGTGCGTCCCCCGTATATATTGATGTCTGGTATTGTCCAAAACTATTTGTGAATCAAGTAATAAGACATAAATTGAGACATGGAATCTGACGGTCTCAAAAAGTACGCTTTCTGAGACTAATGCTAGGCATATATTGGCTGGAAGAATGAGAGTACTAAAGCTTGGGCAATTCACTTAAACGATGCAAAACAGATGCCTCATTTGACTTAGCAAGCTCTTTCAACCCTCTTATTGCACCTTTTCGGGGAGTTGGGCAAAAACATCCAATAAAGGGGAACCAAAGTTTTTCAACCTTCAGTACTGGTAGCGACAAAAATCTTTGTAGTCTATGCCGCCGACTTTCAAACTTTATCGGCAATGGCAAGGCTGTAGCCAAAGCTTCCAGTTTCACCATTTTGATGGATTGTAGTAGGTCAATCAAGATACTTAGCAGTAGATATTGGCACGGTTCAAGTTGACTTTTGAGGTAGATTTGCTTAGTGATGCAGAAAAGTAAATTGTTTCAAGAGGAAAAGACTGTCACACGCGAGCACTCAATTTGAGAGGCTAAAGCAGCCTGTTTCCGACGTGAAGCAGAGGCAGGTGGAGGATTGGACAGGGGTAAAGGTTTCAAAGGAGGCAGAGGCAAAGCTTGATAGCAGAGGCGCTGAAGTTCGCGCCAGCCCAACTGCAGGAAACTCAGCCCCCTTTGAGCATGCCAATCCATGCGAGAACGTTCTCCTAAATAAACAAGGAAAAAGCCCAGGTGAATGGCAAACAGTTGCGCTATCGCGAGTAACATCAACAGACAACTGAGAGCGTGAGCATCGCGAATGCGAGAACGCAGCAGATCGAATGCAGCTGACTTGTAATCCTTAAAATGCGGCTCAATGCCACCGAAACGCTGACCATAAAGCGCAAAAGTCTGCAAGGAAGGCACCCGGTTAGTGAGAACAGCCCACGAGTCTTGAGCATCGCTCCAGTGAGCAGTCGCCAAATGGCAGGAGACGTCGCCAATGACCTGAACTTGGTGAAATAAGTGAACTTGCCCCCTGGGAGACAGCAGTTGTGCAACGGACTGTTGTTGTCCGTTAGCCAGTCTGACTTGGAGGTCTGATTTGGCGCGAATTGCCCAACTCCATCCCGCTTGAGTTAACCAGCGCATCAGTTCTCCGTGTTCAAAGCCTCGGTCAGCTAGAAACGTCACTTGAACCTGGGGTGGAAGCATGGATTGCGTCGCTTCCAGCACCAGACGGTATTGCTCAAACCCAACCGTGGCACTGCCATGTGCCAACACCACTTGTGCCAGCGGCATTGAGCGTCCACCCCAGGCAAATGTCACCTCAATTAAGCAGTACTTGTCCCACAGCATGCTAGTATCGAGTATCAACGTCATCGCTTGCCCCTCCCAGTTTGGCAGCAAATGCTTGACGATTGGAGTATAGAAGGTGGCGGCGTTAATCGCACGATTATGCACAAAATAACTCAAGCGTTCCAAATGACTGCGAGCCTGACAACCTCGATGGCTGAGATAGGGCAACCAATGGCTGAGACAGGCGCTCTGTGACTGCAAGATGGCTCCAACGATCTCAGCACAACCTTGCAGATGTCGGCAATCCGCAGGGATGATCCATTGACGCAATTGCAAGGGACAGTTGACGATGAAGTTGGGGCGGGGTCATAGGGTTGTTTGGAGTGTGGTAACTTGAGCTTCCCACACCTCGTCCCCTTCTCTGTCTGATTTACTCTAAATCCCTGCCCAGTAAGCCTCTCAAGACTTTTCTGCACCACTAAGGGTAGATTTGGTAAAATTTGGGCATAATGTCATTAGCTAGGTCTTGTTGACAAAGCTAGACATCTCCTTCTTTTACCACAAAACCTGAAATCCTTAGCCTACAACCGCTTCAGACCTCCTTGTAACCCCTTCAGCCTTGCAACACTTGTCTGTCAGGTTGCAACAACTCACCAATTCACTCAAAGGGACTAACTCTTCTAACCTTTCTTTCCCCGATGCTCTCTCTAACCTAATTGCTCAATTCAGTTACGCTAACATGGTAATGAAAAGCAAAATAATTGAAAAGACGAATACAATTGCAACAGGGAGCAAAAGGCGACGTAACGAAAGCTGACGAACGGCTTTAGCAATAATTTTGCTTGGGCCTGATGTACCTGTATTTAAGTGTGGAAAATCAGATTGAGGTAAATCAAAACCATCTGTAAATTTTCCATTGATTAGGTCGCCTAGGCGGGAAGCCAGAGTTGCTGCCACTGCCCGTTGAGTTCAACTATACGCAACCGACTTAAGGCTCTGCTACCCGAAGGTCTCCAACTCATCGC
>JAABUQ010004193.1_pt1 | contig 24970 bp, 18 predicted proteins | sample 5560001 | NCBI WGS metagenome assembly JAABUQ01 (sample SAMN10711888, study PRJNA513371) | rock metagenome | isolation source: Antarctica rocks | place: Antarctica: Victoria Land, Finger Mt nord | collected 2015-12-18
GACGTCGATCCCGGCATAGTAGGTCATCTCGGTGCCTCCCTCAGGTCATGACTGCAAAGGGTCATATGGAAGATCATCCGGCCGCGGTAGCATCCGCTACCACACCAACCCGATTACCGTATCTAGTAGAAGGTCCTGGAGATTTCCAGCTACATCGTGTTCGATACTGGCAAGACGTAATTTGGACGATTGTAAACAATCTTGAACCCCGCCCTCCGAACGTTGCGATACGACGCAAAGACGTCTCCATGGCCCGGCGCCGGGCGAAGGACACCGATGTTGAACGTGCGTACGCCCAGCTTTCTGCCATCTTCTATGCGGCGCGTGAGCAACGTCGTCTGAGCTCCCCGATTTCGAAAGGAAGGTCGTACCGCGGCGGTGAACAACCAGCCCCATTCACCATCGATGAATAGCGCCGCAGCTCCGACCGCGAGGGACCCTTCGTAAGCAAGGTAGGCCGTCAGACTAGGTTGGCCAACAGCGAAGGCAGCTAGCCATGATGCAGCGGCAAGAGCCTCGAGCCCTTCCGATAGAACGCGGCCGAACGACTCCGCATTTTCGGGCCCAACTGGACGGACGTCGATGTCCGACGACCGCGACAATTCGGGTACTTCGTCCGCATTCATGTGAAATACGGCGATGTCGAGGGGGAAGCGCTGAAACCCGCTGGCGAGCAGCATGCCGTCAACGTTCTCATCGCCTCCTTTGGGTGGGACCATCAACAATGACTGCTTACAGCAGGCACGTCCCAGCCAGTCGGCTGCTGCGTCGATAGATGCGGAGGTGATATTGTCGTCGATGCCGAAGGAGAACACCTTGTTGAACTGCGCCCCAGGAACTCCCAAGGCTCCTTGATAAAGAGTCGAACCAATCTCTTCAAATTGGATACCGAGCGCGCTGGCGATATCGAGTGGTGCGGCACAGGACAACAGGTGCCATGCCTTGCGTTGCACGGCCTCCGACGTAACGATCATGGCCTGCGGAACAGGGAAAGGATCTTCCATGAAGATTTCTCTTACTCACGGGCCATAAAGGGAGGCGATGATCAGATCTAGTAGCTATCAATCACAAGTACCAAAGACGATCACTGTTTATCCCTCAGCATCATCGCCCCCTTCCAGAAAGTGATGAACATGGAGTCGAGTTCGGGCACTAACAGACCTTAGTCAGGCTGGCGTTGGATTTACCCGCCCCTTCGGCTCTGGTGGTCGGCTTAGAAAGCCAATGCGCCTCTCGTTTTGAAGCGCATCATACAGGCCCACATGAGCAGCATGCCTGCATGTCGTCTCACCGTGGTCGATCTGCCGATCGGCATCCTATCAAGCCATCATGGAAATAGGCCCCTCGTCTGCTTGGCGTCGCGCACCTTTCCCACACCGATCGCGAGCGCTGCCATGCGGTGCGACAGGCCGCTCTGCTTTGCGCGGGCATCGACCTGGTTGAAGGCGCGGTCGAGGATGCGCTCGAGGCGTCGCTGCACCTCGTCCTCTTCCCAGAACAGCTGCTGCAGGTCCTGCACCCATTCGAAATAGCTGACGATCACGCCGCCGCTGTTGCACAGGATATCCGGGATCGTGACGATGTCTCCACGTTCATCCAGCACCGTATCGGCGTCGGGCGTGGTCGGACCGTTGGCGGCCTCGGCGAGAATGCGGCACCGCAGCCGACGTGCGACGGACGCGTCGATCACGCGCTCGACCGCCGCCGGCACCAGGATGTCGCAGGGCTGCACCAGCAATTCGGCCGGGTCGTACAAGGCTTCGCTGGAATAACCGGCCAGGCTGCGATGCCGGCGCATGTGCTCCTCTAGTGCAGCGACATCCAGGCCGCGCGCATCGTAGTAGGCGGCGGTGTGGTCGCTGACGCCGACGACGCGTACGCCACGCAGCGCAAGTTCGTGCGCGGAGACCGCACCGACATTGCCGAAGCCCTGCACGATGGCGGTCGCCGCCGGCGGCCTGATGCCGAGCTCGCCGGCGACGCGGATGGCCAGGTGCACGACGCCGCGTCCGGTGGCCTCCTTGCGACCCACCGTGCCGCCGCAGGCCACCGGCTTGCCGGTGACGATCTCCGAGACCATGTGGCCCTGGTTGATGGAATAGGTGTCCATGAACCAGGCCATGACACGCTCGTCGGTGCCCATGTCGGGCGCCATGATGTCGGTGTGCGGCCCGACGAACGGAATCAGTTCCTGCATGTAGCGGCGCGATAGGGCTTCCAGCTCGCGCAGCGACAGGCTGGTCGGATCGACCGTGATGCCGCCCTTGGCGCCGCCGTAGGGCAGGCCGGTCAGGGCGCATTTCCAGCTCATCCAGATCGCCAGGGCGGCGACCTCGCCGATGTCCAGGGTGGCCGAGAAGCGGGTGCCGCCCTTGGTCGGGCCGAGGGTGAGGTGATGCTGGACCCGATAGCCCTGGAACACGGCGGTGGTGCCGTCCTCGCGATGGATCGGGCAGGATACCGCGACCGCGCGCTTGGGATAGAGCAGGCGGTCACGCTCGTCCGTCGGGATCTCGATATGATCGGCGACGGTTTCGAACTGCCGCTTCGCCATCTCGAACACGGGGCCGCTGTAGATCGTCATCGTCGTCTCCCTGGCGTTGCTCAGCCGATCGACATCAGGCTGGCGTTGCCGCCGGCAGCGGCGGTGTTGACGCTGACGCTGCGCTCGCGCAGCAGGAACTCTAGCGGATACTCACCGGCGACTCCGGGCTGCGATAGTGCCAGTATCGGAACGATGGCGCCATCCCGCTGCGCCGTCCGGATGCAGAAGCGGCGAAGCGCTTCCGCGTCGCCTTCGAACAGCGCCAGCGCCACCGGGTCGTTCTCGTCCGCGGCGCGCCAGTGCCGGTGCAGCGCAGGCGGCAGCGCTTCGAGGAAGAGCGCGAACCGGCCCGCATCCTCGATGATCGCGGTGTTGCCGGTGGCGAACACGGCGGCGAGCTGCAGCGCCAGGCCGTCCGTGGTCTCCGCCCTGCACAGCACGGCGCCGCACGGCAGCAGGGTGTAGCTGTTGCGCTCGCCGACCGGACCCGCCAGCAGCAGCTCGGCCCGCAGCGGACTGCCCGACGCGAGCAGGCGCACGCGAGCGGCAAGGGTGGTCTCACCACCGGCGTCGAGATGGGCCGCGAATTGCAGCGCAGCCTCGGTGGGCGGCCCCGCCGGCAGCGCGGTGCCGACGGGCACCTGTGCCAGCAGGCGGCGCAGGATGAGCGGGCCACCCGCCTTGGGGCCGGTGCCGGACAGCCCGTGGCCGCCGAAGGGCTGCACGCCGACGACGGCGCCGACGATGTTGCGGTTGACGTAGATGTTGCCGGCCTCCGCGCGGGCCAGGACGTGGGCGATGGTCTCGTCCAGCCGGCTATGCACGCCGAAGGTCAGCCCGTAGCCGGTGGCGGCGATGTCGGCGAGCAGCGCGTCGAGGCGGTCGCGCCGGTAGCGCAGCACGTGCAGCACCGGGCCGAACACCTCCTCGCGCAGGTCGGATACCCGCGTGATCTCGATCAGCGTGGGTGGGACAAAGCTGCCGGCGGCGCAGGCTTCCGGCAGCGGCAGCATGTGGACGGCGTGGCCGGCGGCGCGCATGTGCGACACGTGCGCGAGGATGCCGTCCCTGGCCTCTTCGGTGATCACCGGGCCGATATCGGTGTCGAGCCGGTCGGGCGCTCCGATACGCAGTTCCACCATGGCGCCACGCAGCATGCGCAGGGTGCGGTCGGCGATGTCGTCCTGCAGGCAGAGCAGCCGCAGGGCCGAGCAGCGCTGGCCAGCCGAGTTGAAGGCGGACTGTACCGTATCGGCGACGACCTGCTCGGCCAGCGCCGAGCTATCCACGACCATGGCGTTCTGGCCGCCGGTCTCGGCGATTAGCGGGATCGGGCGGTCATCGGCGCCCAGGCGCTGCGCCAGGCTGCGCTGGATCGCGCGCGCGACCACGGTGGAGCCGGTGAATAGTACGCCGTCGACGCCGGGGTGGGCCACCAGCGCGGCGCCGGCCTCGCCGTCCCCGGGCACCAGCTGCAGGGCAGTCTCCGGGACGCCTGCCTCGTGCAGGATGCGTATCGCCTGGGACGCGACCAGCGGGGTCTGCTCGGCGGGCTTGGCGAGCACCGCGTTGCCCGCGGCCAGCGCGGCCGCGACCTGGCCGATGAAGATGGCGAGCGGGAAGTTCCACGGGCTGATGCACACGACGGTGCCGAGCGGGCGGTGGGTGTCGCCGAAATCGCCGATGCCGGCCGCGTAGTAGCGCAGGAAATCGACCGCCTCGCGCACCTCGCCGACGGCATCGGCCAGGATCTTGCCGGACTCGCGCACGATCAGCCCGACCAGGGGCTGCATCGACGCTTCCAGCAGGGCCGCCGCACGGGTGAGGATCGCGGCGCGGTCCGCGGGCAGGGTCTCGCGCCAGAGCCGGGCACCGACGGCCGCGCGCTCGAACAGTAGTGGGACGGCGTCGGCAGGAGTGTGCTGGACCTCGCCGACGCGGTCCTGCCGGTCGGCGGGATTGCATACCGGGATCGGCACCGCCGCACAGGGGATCGGAGGTGCCGCGGTCCAGGCCACGCCGACGCCGTCGAGCAGGCAGTTGGAAAGTGCCGCCAGGCGCTGCTCGCTGTTCAGGTCGAGGCCCTCGGAGTTGCGTCGCTCGGCGCCGAACAGGTCGCGCGGCAGGGCGATGCGCGCGTCGTGGGCGCCGATCGGCCGGCCGGCCGCGACGTGGAGGGCGGGGTCGGCGGTCATCTCCTCGACCGGAATCGAGCTATCGCCGATACGGTTGACGAAGGAGGTGTTGGCGCCGTTCTCCAGCAGGCGGCGCACCAGGTAGGCGAGCAGCGTCTCGTGCGTGCCGACCGGGGCGTAGATACGGCACGGGCGACCAAGGCCGGGGCGCTCCATCTTTTCATGCCCGACCACCTCGTCATAGAGCGGCTCGCCCATGCCGTGCAGGCACTGGAACTCGTATTGCCCTGGATGGAAGTCGGGACCCGCCATGGCGTGGATGCTGGCCAGCGTGCGCGCGTTGTGGGTGGCGAACTGCGGGAACACCGCGTCGGGCGCGTCGAGCAGGCGCCGGGCGCAGGCGATGTAGCTGACGTCGGTGTGCGCCTTGCGGGTGAACACCGGGAAGTCCTCCAGCCCGTCGAGCTGGGCGCGCTTGATCTCGCTGTCCCAGTAGGCGCCCTTGACCAGGCGGACCATGATGCGGCGTCCGCTGCGCCGGGCCAGCGCGATGATCCAGTCGATCACGAAGCTCGCGCGCTTCTGATAGGCCTGCACCACGAAGCCGATGCCGTTCCAGCCGGCCAGGCCCGGGTCCATGCAGAGTGCTTCGAGCAGGTCGAGCGAGAGCTCCAGCCGGTCGGCCTCCTCGGCGTCGATGTTGAGGCCGATATCGTAGCGCCGCGCGAGCAGGGCGAGCCCGGCCAGGCGTGGCAGCAGCTCGTCCATGACGCGGTCGCGCTGGGCGCGGCCGTAGCGCGGATGCAGCGCGGACAGCTTGATGGAGATGCCCGGCCCCTCCTGGATGCCGCGCCCGGCGGAGGCGCGGCCGATGGCGTGGATCGCCTGCTCGTAGTCGGCGCAGTAGCGGCTGGCGTCCTCGGCGGTGAGGGCGGCCTCCCCGAGCATGTCGTAGGAGTGGCGGAAGCCCCGGCGCTCCAGCTTGCGGCTGCGGGAGAGCGCCTCGTCGATGGTCTGGCCGGTGACGAACTGCTCGCCCATCATGCGCATCGCCCGGTCGACTCCGCGCCGGATCAGCGGCTCCCCGCCGCGCCCGATCAACCCGGTCAAGGCCGCGGCCAGGCCGTCGCCGCCGGTGGCGGTCAGCCGGCCGGTGACGACCAGCCCCCAGGTCGCGGCGTTGACGAACAGCGAGGGCGAGTGGCCGAGATGGGACTGCCAGTCGCCGGTGCTGATCTTGTCGCGGATCAGCGCGTCGCGGGTGGCATGGTCGGGGATGCGCAGCAGCGCCTCGGCCAGGCACATCAGCGCCACGCCCTCCTGGCTGGACAGGTCGTACTCCCGGATCAGCCCCTCGACGCCGCCGCGTGCGCCTTTGCGGCGAAGCGCCGTGACCAGCGTGCGGGCGAGCGTATCGGCCGCCTCCGCGGCCGGCGCAAGCAGGGTGGCATCGGCCAGCAGCGGGAGCACCGCCTCGGTCTCGGGGATGCGGCAGGCGGCCGTGATGCGGGCGCGCAGCGCGTCCTGCGGCTGGATCGACCGCGCCAGATCGAGGAACGGGCCCAGATCGAGGAAAGGGCGTGGTCGCGCGGCGCTCACATCGCGCGGCGCGCCGATCGTCATGCCGAGGGTCGTGCTGGCCATGAGATATCGTCCTGCCGGAATGAAGCCCGGATCTGGCGCTCCGGCCGACCCGGTGCAACCTGCCACGGGTCTGGCGTGGCATTCGCGCTGACTGTATCGCAGCGAAGCCGTCCAGGGGAGGAACACGTTTCATGACCAGCCGTGCCGCGACGACCGCCGACACCCCGCTGGACCCCACGCCCCTGGCCGCCTCGCTGCGGCCGCGTCACGTGGCGATGATCTCGCTCGGTGGAGTGGTCGGCGCCGGCCTGTTCGTGGGCAGCTCCACCGCGATCCAGATCGCCGGGCCAGCGTCGATGCTGGCCTACCTGCTGGCCGGGACGATCGCGTTCCTGATGATGCGCATGCTCGGCGAGATAGCGGTGGCGCGGCCCGGCCAGGGATCGTTCAACACCTATGTGCGGCTGTCGCTGGGGCCCTCGGCGAGCTTCGTCAGCGGCTGGCTGTACTGGTATTTCTGGGTGATCGTGGTCGGTGCGGAGACCATCGCCGGCGCGTCGCTGATCCATGACTGGATACCGGCGGCCCCTGTCTGGGCGATCGGGCTGGGGCTGATCTGCCTGATGACGCTGACCAACCTGATGTCGGTGAAGTCCTACGGCGAATTCGAGTTCTGGTTCTCGCTGCTCAAGGTCGGCGCGATCGGGCTGTTCGTGGCGGGCGGGGCGGCCTGGATGGCGGCGGGACCCTATCACGCGCCGTTCGCCAACCTGACCGTCCACGGCGGCTTCGCGCCGCACGGGTGGCTGGCGGTGCTGGCCACGGTGCCGGTGGTGGTGTTCTCGCTGACCGGCTCGGAGATCGCCAGCATTGCGGCGGCGGAGTCCGACGATCCGGCACGCAACGTCGCGCGTGCCTCGCGCACCGTGGCGCTGCGCATCCTGATGTTCTACATCGCCGCCATCTTCGTGATCGTCTGCATCGTGCCCTGGACCGACATCCGCTCCGGGCACTCTCCCTTCGTCGCCGCGATGGATGTCATGGGGATACCGGGCGGACAGGCGGTGATGCGGCTGATCGTGCTGGTCGCGGTGCTGTCCTGCCTGAACTCCGGCCTCTACGTGACCTCGCGCATCCTGCGTGAGCTGGCGGCCCAGGGCGACGCACCGGCAGCCCTGGTGCGGACCGGCCCGCGCCAAGTGCCGATATGGGCGATTCTGGCCGGCAGCGTGCTCGGGTTCTGCGCCTCGATCGCCTCGATCATCTCGCCGGACCTGGTGTTCGCCTTCCTGCTCAACACCTCGGGCGCCGTGATCCTGGTGATCTACGCCATGATCGCCCTTGCCCAGGTCCGCGCGCGCCAGGCGATGCAGGCCCGCCGCGAGACGCCGCAATTCGCGATGTGGGGCTTCCCCTGGCTGAGCTACGTCGCGATCGCGTCGATGGCCTCGGTGCTGGTCGCGATGGCGATCCTGCCCGGACAGCGCGCGCAGGTGGCGGCGAGCCTGCTCAGCGTGGCGTTCGTGGTCGCGGCGTGCCGCGTGCACCACGGGCGGATCGCGTGGCCGGCAAAGGCCTGAGTAGCAGGCGCGCCTTCTTTTACTACCGCATCCTCACCCGCGTCATCGCCGGCTACGTGAACCATTCCAACGTCGGCGGCGCGATCCTGATCGGGCTCGGCTGCGAGACCAACCAGATCCCGGCACTGATGCAGGCGCACGGGCTGCGGGCCGGTCCGACCCTGCGCACCCTGACGATGCAGGAGACCGGCGGCACCCGCGCCACCGTCGAGGCCGCGATCGCCGCGATCCGGGGGATGCTGCCCATCGTGAGTGCGGCACGGCGCACCACGCAGCCGCTGTCCGGCCTGATCGTGGGTCACGGCGGCACCGCCGTGCTGGCGGAAACTCCCGAGATCTACGGCGCGGAACACTTGCTGACCCGACGCGCGGCCACGCCGGCGGTGGCGCAGAAGCTGCTGGACCGGATCGACTGGTGGCGCGAGTACGCGAGGCGGGGCCGCGCCGAGCTCGACAACAACTCCTCGCACGGCAACAAGGCGGGCGGGCTGACCACCATCCTTGAGAAGTTCCTCGGCGCCGTCGCCAAGAGCGGCACCGCACCGCTGCGGGCGATGTACGAGTATGCGGAGCCGGTCACGGCGCGGCTTCGTGTCCATGGACACGCCCGGCTACTTCACCACCGGCCGCAGTTCCGCGTCGGGCTTCAGGCCGTCGCCCTGCATCAAAATCGCGACCAACACGCCGATGTTCGAGCCCCTGCGCGAGGACATGGACCTGGATTGCGGCACCATCGTCGACGGGCGCGAGACGATCGAGGCGGCCGGCCGGCGCATCTTCGACTACGTCCTCGCAGTGGCGTCCGGCGAGCAGCCGCTCAGCGAGCAGCATGATTACGGGCACAACGAGTTCGTGCCCTGTCAGATGGGAGCGGTGATGTAGCTTGCCAACCGGCTGGGGACACGGCGTCATCCCGCTCGCATCGGGGGACGCTTGCGATGAAATACTGGTGGCTCCCGGCGCTCCTGGTCGTCGGTATTGCCGGCGGATCGTCCCGCGCGGCGACGATGGCCGTAGCCGTCGAGACGCCCTGGTGGTGGAGTGCCGCCGTCGCTCCCCTGCTCACCGGTGCGTTCGGTGCCGTCGCCGGCTACATGGCGATCCGGTTCGACATCAGGAAGACCTCGAACCAGGAGCTGATCAAGAAGCGGATCGACCTCTATGACAGGATCGCCCCGAAGCTGAACGACCTGCTCTGCTCGTTCCTGGCCGTCGGCCAATGGAGAACCCTGCCTCCCCCGGTCGTGCTGCAGAGGAAACGCGAACTGGATCAGATGATCCACGTGTACGGCCCACTATTCTCCCAGGTGGTCGTCGACCAGTACAAGGTCTTCATCCACAAATGCTTCCGGACCTTCACCGGCAGTGGACGCAACGCCCTGCTGCGCGCCGACCATGCGCATCTTCGGAAGCAGTGGGGCGATGCCTGGCAAGCCGAGTGGGACGACCGCTTCGTCAGCCTGCGCGACGTGGTGACCGAGCGGGAGCTGAGGGACGAGTATTCCAGGCTGATGACCGAGCTGGCGGTCGGCATCGGCACCCCGCGCCGACGCAAGCGCGCCATACAGGAATTATCCTGACGGCTACAGCCGGATTGCCATGCCCCCGATCGTCGCGGCCACCGCTTCGCCCAGGCGATGATGCTGGTCGGCTTCGAAATGGATGCCATCCACCGGGCTGACGTGGACGCAGGAGCCGGCATCGAGGAAGCTGGCGCCATGGCGGGCGGCGACCTGCGCGTAGAGGGGCGCCAGCGCGCGTGACCTGGCGGCGGAGCCTTCGAAGACCGCGCTGTGGAAGCCCACCTCCTCGATCGGCACGGGCGCGATCAGCAGCAGGCGCGGCGGCGTGCCGGCCGATCCCGCGGTGCAGGCGACGATTTCCTTCAGCAGCACTTCGACGGAGCCGGCGATGTCCGCGGCGGTGACCGAGAAGCGCACCATGAGGTCGTTGGTGCCGAGCATCAGCACCACCAGGTCGAGCGGCAGGTGGCTCTCCAGGCACGGACGCAGATAGGCGAGGCCGTTCCTGTGGCGTCCCTCGATCGGGTCGTCATGCACGGTCGTGCGTCCCGGCAGGCCCTCCTCGATGACCGTCCAGTCCGCGCCGAGCCGGTCGCGCAGCACGCCCGGCCAGCGTTCGTGCGGTCCGAACCGATGCATGGTGCCCGGCTGCGGGATGGGCTTCGTCCCGTGCGTGTTGGAGTCGCCGTAGCAGAGAATGATACCACCGGACATGAACCGAGTTCTCCTTCGAGGTGATCGCGGAGCAGGTAGGACACCAGCTTGGACCACATCCGCCAAGTTGAACGGTAGAAGACCCTGGCGAAGCGCAGCCGCCTTATCACGCGCCGCGGCAGCAGCATGACCTCGAACGCGTCCTGCAGCGTGACGGCGAGCAGGAGGACGGCGAGAAGGGCGGCGATGGTCGTGATCATGCTCACAGGACGCGCGAACCATGATTACGGCGACACTGCCCTGGACCGGCAGGCTTCACGATCCGCGATCGGAGCATGAAGCCTGCGTGCCTCAGCTCGCGTCGCGACCGAGCAGTTCCGCAGGCGGCGCGGTGGCTTCGATGGCGGTGAAGGCCTCGAGGATGCGGTAGCTGTGCTCGGCGCCCTTCGGCACGACCCAAGACGACCCGGAATGCAGCAGGATCGTCTGCCCTTCGAGCGTCAACTCCGCACGGCCGGAAACGACGTAGCCAACGGTCTCGTAATCGCGCCGGACACCCTGCTTGGACGGCCTGGGAGGCTCCTGCTCCCACAGGCGCATCGACAGCGTAGCACCGCTGGCCAGGTACTTCTGGCCGTCCGGACCCTCCGGCGCATGGGCGGCGTCCACCTTCTTGATCGTCGTATCCGGCATTGTCAGTCCTCTATCCCTGTGTTCGCCGCGCCGAGGCGGAGAACGGATCGCCAGACTACGCCAAACGGTGCCCGACGCACATGCGCACGCGAAACACGAGGCGATGAGCGCACCCGGCCCGCTAAGAGAAGAGTAACCTTTTCCCGGTAGCGTTGCCTGCCTCGATCATGGAAAACGCTATGCCCCGGATACGCTGGAAACTGACGGTCGCACACAAGCTTGCTCTGGCGGCATGCAGCTTCGCCGTCCCGCTGGCCTTCCTCCTGTGGGCCCTGATCGCCGACCAGGGTGTCGCCATCGGCTTCGCCACCCACGAGGTGGCTGGGGCAGGCTACCTGGTCGAGCTGGTCGCCGTGCAGGAGCAGGCCGCGTCGCTTTCCTTCGCCGGAGCTGCGGAGGCACGACGCTTGGCCGATCCGCTGACCGCACTCGAAGCCGCGCACGGCGCGAGCCTGGACACCATCACCCAGGCGAACCTGACGATCGCCGCACTGCGCGATCCGGCCGGGCTGGAAGGCGCGCGCACGAAGTTGCGTGACTTGATCACACGCATCGGCGACCGCTCCAACCTGATCCTCGATAACGTGCTCTCCACCTACTATCTCACCGACGTCGTGCTGAACCGCTTGCCGGACACGATGGACCGACTGGCAGACCTGTCACGCGGACAGGACGCAGGCGCCGGAGATGCGGACAAGCGCGTGCAGTTCCTGGTCGGGCTCGGCAGCCTCGTCGCCGATCTCGAGGGAATGGATGCCTCGCTGGTTTCAGCCGGGCAGACGGCGGACGGGAAGCTGATGCGGGCGACGCTGGACCGCGAGTATCAACCGCTGCATGCCGCTCTCGGAGATTTCGTCGAGGCGCTCAAGGGCGGCAAGGCGAGCGCGGGGAGGACGAAAGAACTGGTGGCGGAGACGGCCCGTTTCAGCCAGCATGCGGCAGAGAAGCTGTCCCACTTGCTGAAAAGGCGGGTGGCCGACCTGCATAGGGCGCAGTTCGGTGTGCTCGGCATTACCGCCTTGCTCTTTACAGTTGCCCTCACCGCCATGTTGGCGGTCGTACGCCGGGGGATCACCCTTCCGCTGGTGCGTTTGAACAGGGTGACCCTGCGCCTCGCGGATGGCCAACTGGAGACGCAGGTACCGCTCATCGCCTCGACCGACGAGGTAGGCGACATGGGTCAGGCACTGCAGATATTTCGTGCCCGGCTGATCGAGGCGAGGGACATGCAGGCGACGCGGGAGACCGACCAGGCGGCACGTGCGGCCCGGTCGGCACGGCTGGAGACTCTGATCGTGGCGTTCGAGGCCAACGTTGGAGGCATGATCTCGGTGCAGTCTTCCGCGGCGGACGAGTTGCAGAACACCGCGCAATCCATGTCCTCCACCGCTGCGCGTACGAACCAGCAGGCCGCGACGGTCGCCGCGGCGGCCGAGGAGGCGAGCGGTGGGTTGCACACCGTCGCCGCCGCGGCGGAGGAGCTTACCGCTTCCATCAGCGAGATCAGCCGCCAGGTCTCCCACTCGTCGCACATCACGGGTAGGGCCGTCATCGATGCCCGCCGCACCGACAGGGTCGTCCGGGCTTTGGCCGAAGGGGCGCAGAAGATCGGGCAGGTGGTCGACCTGATCAACACGATTGCCGGACAAACCAACCTGCTGGCCCTGAATGCGACCATCGAAGCTGCACGGGCCGGCGATGCGGGCAAGGGTTTCGCCGTGGTGGCGAGCGAGGTCAAGAGCCTGGCCCAGCAAACCGCCAACGCAACCAAGGAGATCGGATCCCAGATCGGCCACATCCAGAACGCCACTACGGAGGCGGTCGAGGCGATCAGCTGCATCAGCGGCACGATCGAGGAGGTCAGCATGATCGCCATCACCATCGCTGCCGCCGTCGAGGAGCAAGGCGCCGCGACCGCCGAGATCGCCCGCAGCGTGCAGCAGACCGCCGCGAGCGCCGGCGAAGTCACCACCAACGTGGTCGGCGTAAGCCATGCCGCCGATAGCACGGGCATGGCAGCGAGCCAGGTGCTGACGGCAGCCGGCAAGCTGTCCAGGCAGTCGGAGCTGCTGAGCGCCGAGGTCAACAGCTTCGTGACGGATGTGCGGGCGGCCTAGGGCATGATCGGATCGATCATGCCCTGCTTGACCGAGAAAAGAGCAGCTTTATCAATAAAGTGGAGTCGCGAAGCGACTCAACTTGATCCAATGCTGCTCCAGAGCAAGATGCCTTTAGCTTGAACCACTTGTTCCAGCTAAAGGCATCTTGCTCGCCAAAATTATCTAGAGCGTGATCAACCTGAAGTGATCACGCTCTAGACACAACAACGCACGATGAGGTGGGGTCAGGTCCTTGGCTTCGTCATCTTCACGACCTGATTGAGCATCAGCTGCGGGGCGATCCGGCTCATCGCCTTCAGCACGTTGGCGAGGCCCGGGCGGATTTCCAGCTTGCCTGCCTCGATCCCGGCGATGGCGCGCCCGGCGAGCACCCTCACGTCCATCGCCTTCTGCCCCTTCATCTCCTCGACGAACTCGCCGCGGAACAGCGGCGTCTCGACACCGGGCGGGGCCAGTTCGATCACGGTGACGCCGGTGCCGTCGAGCTGCACGCGCAGGGATTGGGTGAACGAGTGGATCGCGGCCTTCGTGGCGCAGTAGACCGGTGACGCCGGGAATGGAACGAAGGCCAGGCCGGACGAGACGTTGACGATCAACGCGTCCTTGCGGGTTCTGAGGTGCGGCAGGAACTGCTGGATCATCCGCACCGGCCCGCTCAGGTTGATCTCGATCTCGCGTGTCACGTCATTCAGGTCGCGGTCCTGATCGAGCTTCAGGTTGCGCATGATGCCGGCGTTGTTGATGAGAACGTCGAGTGCGGGGAAGCGTGCGAGCACGCTGTCGTGCAGCGCCGCTATGGCTGCCGGATCGCTGACATCGCTCTTGAAGGCATGCAGGCCGGAGAGCGTCCGCTTGGCCGCATCGAGCTTTTCCTGATCGCGGCCCGTCACGATCACCGTGTTGCCGCGCTGGTGAAGCTGCTTGGCCAACTCGAGACCGATGCCGCTTGTTCCTCCGGTTATCAGGACAGTCTTCTTTTCGAGCTTCAAGGGACACCATCCTGGTTCTGCGAATCGTGCTTGCCGCCCGCATCTAGCCCGCTATGATCTCCAACCGAAAGTAGGCACTTGAAAGTGCCATACTTACCGAAAAGAGAGTGCAGAAGATGCCTGGGATTTCGCAGTTCACCGAGGCACAGATCGCAACCGCGAAGATTTATGCCGAAGCCGCTCCCCCCAACGATCTCGATCCGAGGATCGAAGCCCTCGTGAACGACCTGATCGGCCAGGTTGCCGACAAGTGGACGATGCTGATCCTTGAGGTGCTGGGGGAAAACGGGACGTTGCGCTTCACGCGCCTGGGTGAGCTGGTCGGAGGCATCAGCCAGAAGATGCTCACGCAGACCTTGCGTCACATGGAACGCGACGGCCTGATCACGAGGACCGTGCATGCCGTCGTGCCGCCAAAGGTCGAGTACGAGCTCACGCAACTCGGCCTAAGCCTCGGAGCGGCTTTTTGCGGGGTCTGGGTATGGGCGGCGCAGAACCTCAAGCACGTCGAGCAGGCGCGCCTGGCGTTCAAGAGCAGGACGGATTGATCGGCGGTCTGCCGGAGGTCGAGCTTGAGCATGAACGACACCACGGAGTTCGCCGGGAGGGTCCAGGGACGGCTGGAGCGGCTGGACCTTTCCCCCGAGGACGCGTCACGGGCAGCCGGTCTTCCAGCCGACTTCCTGGGTAGGCTCCTCGACGGCACCGCGACGCCGCCGCGCGGCCACCGGCTGGTCAAGCTGGCAGATATCCTGGCCACCTCGGTTTCCTACCTGGTCGGCCTGGACCCGGATGTCGCGGTTCCGGCGGAATATCTCGAAGAGGATCAGGGCGAGCTGGGTCTCCTGGCGTCGGACGAGAACGCCCTGTTGCGGGCCTACCGGCGCCTCGACATCTCCTCCCGGTCGGCCATCCTTCAGGTCGTGCTGAAGATGGCGCCGGAACCCGAGGCCGATGAGAGGAAGCCGCGACAGATCGCTTCCCGCAGTTCGTCGGTCAGGCCTGCCAGCTGACGGGTTTGACCACTCGGGAGGTCTGTATGCGGGTAGTTTGATCCGACGCGGTGTGATCTGACTCTCTGCTATCCTAACCGGGCTGGAGGTAGGCTGTCCGCCGCTGGGCTTGTTCCGAGTTCTGCTACTGGCGATGTGGCATAACCTGTCGGACATGCACGTGGCTGATGTGCTGGATGACTGCGCCAACTTCCGCCGGTTCTGCGGCTTTGCAGCACGCGCAAGCGCTCCCACGGGATGCGCCGGCTCGGACGGGCCAAGGCGGGCCTGCAGGTTCGGCTCACGGCAATGGCCCACAACCTGCGCCGCAGTTGGCGACTGCTCGCGGCCGTGCCGGCGTGAGCCAGACCCGAATTCGGACTACGGTGAGGTCAAACGCCTCGCAACAAAGCCAATTTAAATCAGTATAGCCCAGACAAAAACAAATCAGCCCGAAAACAGCAGATAGCGCTCAATCGAAATCCAACCGGTTGGATCAAGCCACCCACGCACAGATCTCATTATACTGTCATGTCGGAAATATATAAGCAACCGGACATTAGTGGGTCTAGGTATCATAATAGGACTAACCAACCACAACCTAGGCGAAGGGATTGATGAATTCTGATTTTGGATTAGTTGACACGCCTTCGTTTCTGCCGGATGATCATCGTTTATACAATACTGTTAGAAGATAAACAGGCACTCGAGTTGCTTTCCGACGATATCGACGGTCAAAGCAAGTGTCGGGAAAAGGTAATTCCTCTTGTCCTTTCCAACCAGCCCCACCCGCTATTTGTTACTTACCTCGACCGCTCTGATCATGTGTGCCGCTGCAATGACATCCAATGCGGGCGCAGCCTCTGTCACGACGAACCGGGAAGATCTCGGCGCTCTTAACGCGGCTACGCCGATTACAGTGACAGTGTGGCTGAAGCCGCATGACCAGGCCGCGTTCGACATGGCCGTGGCGGCGCGGATGACACCTGGATCGGCGTTTTACCATCATTGGATGACAGCCAAGGAGACCGCATCGTACAGCGCAACGAGCAAGGAAGCGGAAGAACTTTTAACAGATCTGAAGGCTTTCGGGCTGCAGGTAGTGCGTCGCGAGAACGACAATTCCTCGATACGGGTCCAAGGCACTGCCGCAGGGATGCAGGTTGCGTTCGAAACCAGTTTCCATGCGTTCGCGCAGCAAGGTCGGCGTTTCTACGTTAACACCTCGGAGCCGCACTTCGCCGGTAAGCGTGCCGATCTGATCGCAGGGATCACCGGCCTGTCGAGTGAACCCGCGGCACCATTCGTGCTGCGACAGATAAATTTATCAACGAACAAGCCGGCAAGCGGAATTCCAACCGGGACAGTCCTGAGTCCCGATACAGTCTTTACTGCCGACTGCTTCAAGGCTCTAGCGACGACGACGCTGGTCCATTTCGAGCCAAACGGCCGGACTGGGCACGGTGATTTTGTCGGGCCACAATATACCACTCGAAACCTGCCTGGCGGCAGCTTCAAGACTTGCGGTTATACGGCGGCCGAAGTGGCCTCGCAGTATGGACTGCCTGCGGTGTATGCGGAGGGCTTCAGAGGTCAAGGCCAAACAATCGTCATCGTGGACGCATATGGCTCGCCCACCATACAGACCGATGCCAACACCTTCTCGTCGATGATGGGACTTCCGGCACTGACATCCGCTAATCTTCAGGTCGTCTATCCGGACGGGCCGCCGATCACCTCGCCTTACAAGACCAATTGGCCTGAGGAGGTCTCGCTGGATGTCGAGTGGGCGCACGCCATGGCGCCAATGGCGAAGATCGTACTCGTCGTGGCGCCAAGTGACGATCTCACCGAGTTGGCCTATGCGGTCCAATACGCAGTCGCCAAGCGGCTCGGCGGCGTGATGTCGAACAGCTACGGTTCTCCTGAGAGCGGCGTCGGTCCCGCGGTGGCGCGAGCCTTCAACACGGTTATTGAGCGCGCGGCGGCTCAGGGTATCGCGGTGAACGTGGCGACCGGGGATAGCGGAGACTTCGGGTTGGGTACGCCGGTCGGGGCGGCCTCCGTCCCGGCCGACTCGCCCTTTGCCACGGCAATAGGCGGCACCAGCCTGAACGTACCGAGCGACAACGGACCGGTCGATGCGGCTTGGGGAAACAACGTCACGTTCCTGGGCAATCAGAACGCGGTTGCCGTTCCACCCCAGATCGATGGTTTCACAGGAGGCTCCGGAGGTGGACAAAGCCTCTACCTTGAGAAGCCGCATTGGCAAGCGAAAGCAGGTTTGCCTGGAGTAGGGCGGCAACTACCCGATATCTCAGCGATCGCCGACCCGCAGACCGGCGGCATCATCGTGGCGGACAGGGGCGATGGCCAAGCTTCGGTCATCCTTACGGTTGGGGGTACTAGTCTGGCTACCCCAGTCTTCTCGGGCATCTGGGCGCTTGCGCAGCAGGCGGCGCACGAGCGACTGGGACAGGCCGGCCCGATCATTGCCTCGATGCCGCCAAGTGCGGTGACCGACATCGTACCGATTGCGGCAAGCCTCTCGAACCTGTCAGGCACCGTATCTCAGATGTCCAACGTGACGCACTACACCGCGGCCGACCTGCTGGGTCTAACAGCTAAGCAACCGAACGGGTTCGTCGGTGTGGCTGCGGTGGTTGGACTGGCCTCGACGCTAGACATTGGCTTCGGCGCCGACTCCTCTCTGATGGCTGCTCCTGGCTGGGATACAGCGACCGGTTTCGGTGAACCAAACGGCTTGCCGTTCATCGATGCTGCACGCGCTGCGGCATCGAGGAAATAGTTGTCGTATGCCGACCGTGCGCAGTCGGCACTTTACCTTCACACCCATCCTGGGCGACATCGATGGCATTGTCTAACGACCAACGAGGCCAGCTTCCGAATGGCATTAGCCACCTCCTCATCGCCCACAACTTTGCCTATCGGCTAAGGACCCTCGAAACGCTACGTCCTACAAATTTATTTTTGATCTATTGAACCCAGTGCCTGGATCAAAGCTCCAGGGCAGCGTCAAGCTGACATGAGCCCGTCGTTCTCGCACACCACCACCTTCTTGAGCAGAAGAGTGTCCGGAGAATGCTCCAGTCAAGGTGCCCTCGACCAGCGGACGAGCATCGCACTGGATGCGTTCAAAGGCGTTCTCGACGGTATGCAACGGACCTTTGAACACCTGGGCGAAGCAGCCGTCGCTGATCAGCAAGCCGTCTGTCACGCCATCGCGCGTGTTGTTCTCATGTAACTTGGCGAGGATCTCCCGGATCTCATTCGGATAGGTCGCCGGAGCACCGGTGAGGTTGTTCCAGCTGCAATACAGGACGTTGCTCTCGAGGTCGATTTGCTGCTGGTAGTGCAGCTCGAACTAGCGCAGGGCGAGCATCCGCCCCAGGTCGATCTGCAGCGCTCGTCGTTCGAGTGCGCGGCCATCCATCGACGGCGCAAAGAAGCTGTAGGTGCTGCTTCCAGCTTTCTTCGCCGCACAGAGGGCGAGGTCGGTGTTTTCCATCATCTGGTTGTGTTCGCAACCGGACCGCTTCCTCCGGCGCCTCACCACAAGGGCGCGCCATATCGGTCACGATGCAGCCAGGAAGCCGAGCAGGTCCTCGACTTGGTTCGTTGCTTCGAGGCTGGGCGGGATGGGGCCTCGCGCCTGTTGCAGCGGGTCGGACGCGCCGACCATCGCATGGACGAGAGCAGCCGGGCGGCACTTCTGTAGTGGGCCTTCGGTCGTCAACCTCTTCCCTGCGCAAAACCCTGCTTCACGTCGCTTGAGCGGAAGGTCGCCAGGTTCTGGCCGACATGCCCATTACGCTCGATCGCCTGAGGATCGGCGAGGCATCGTGATCTCGTTCTCGTGTCCTCGGGCTACCGCCAAATCCGTGCAACAACGCCGGGCGCAGGGCGACGTCAACTCATGAGTGGTGCTCGTGCGTGTGAAGCCGGTGCGGATCCGTTGGGAGGCTCATACATGTCTACGATCGAAATGCTACGGCTACGCCTGCAACGGCTGGTCGTGACTCTTTGCGCGGGGTCCGCGGCCTGGACGTTTGCCTCAGCGTCGGCGTCTACCCAGGCGCTGAACTCCCCCTATGCGGCCGTAGACCCCTTCATCGGTACGGGACCCGACGGCCATACCTTTCCGGGCGCCACCGTACCGTTCGGCATGGTGCAGCTTAGCCCCGACACGTGGATTGGTGACTTTCATCACTCGTACGCTCACGCCGCCGGCTATCGATACGAAGACAACACGATCCAAGGCTTCTCCCACACTCATCTCTCGGGCGCCGGACACTCCGACCTCGGCGACGTGCTGGTCATGCCGGTCGTAGGCGAGGTAAAGCTCGAACCTGGCGATCCTGCCCTGCCAGGGTCTGGTTATCGCTCGAGATTCAGCCATGACAGCGAGCGTGCCGAGCCTGGCTACTATGCCGTGACACTACTCGACAGTGGCGTGCGGACAGAGCTGACGGCGACACCGCGCGTGGGCCTGCACCGCTACACTTTTCCAGCTGACCGGTCGGCGCACCTGCTGATCGACCTCCGGCAGAGCATCTACAACTATCCTGGCAAGGTGCTTTGGTCGCATCTGCGCATCCACGAGGACCGGACGATTACCGGCTTTCGTGAGACCCGCGGCTGGGCACCGGGCCGACAACTCTTCTTCGCCATGCGGTTCTCTCAGACGCCGCTCGGGCACGAGTTTTACGACCTGGAACAAGAACCGATAGAGTACCACGGCTTCAAGGGCCCTGGCGATACGTCCTCTACCCTCCAATCCATCGAAGGCCGCGGCTTGATTGGCGTGGTTGATTTCGGCGCTCCAAAGAAACCGCTGGTCGTGGAGGTCGCGATCTCGCCTGTCAGCGAGGATGGCGCAATCGCGAACCTAGACGCGGAGGCACCGGGACACGACTTCGACAGCGCCCTCGCGAAGGCCCGCGCTGCCTGGGAGAATGCCTTGTCCTCACTGGACTTCAAGGCACCTGGTCCGATGCGGCGCACCTTGTACACCGCGCTATACCATTCATTGCTGGCGCCCAGCCTGGCCATGGACACCGACGGACGCTACCGTGGACCCGACAATCAAGTGCACCGAGCCAAAGGCTTCGACTTCGTTTCTTCCTTCTCGCTGTGGGACACCTATCGGGCCGAGCAGCCGCTGATGACCCTGATCCAGCCGGCACGACGCACCGCTGACGTGGTGAACTCGCTGCTGGCGTCCCAGAAGGAGAGCCCCTTCGGCATCCTGCCGATCTGGCAGCTCGGGGGTCTCGAGACTTGGTGCATGATTGGCTACCACGCCGTGCCCGAGATTGCCGACGCGTTCCTCAAGGGGATCGGCGGCTTCGACGCGAATCGGGCACTCGACGCCATGGTTGCGAGCGCCACCTACACACCCTACGGCCACCTCGGAGACTATATGCAGTTGGGCTATGTGCCAATCGACCACGACGGCGAGGCCGCATCCAAGACCGTCGAATACGCTTTCGACGACTGGACAATCGCCCGCATGGCCCGCGCCCTCGGCCGCAGGGAGATTGCCGACAGGTTCGACAGGCGCGCGGAGAACTGGCACAATGTATTTGATCCTGCGGTAGGATTTATACGGCCTAGGCTTGCTAAGGGACTGTTTCTTGAGGGTTTCGACCCTGCCCGCGCGGGAGCGGGCAGCGGCTTCACCGAAGGCAATGCATGGCAATATTCCTGGTACGAGCCTCAGGATATCGGTGGCCTCATCGGCGCACTTGGGGGAGATGACCGGCTCGTCGGCAAGCTCGATGCAATGTTCAACGCCGCCGTTGATCCGAAGTCATACGCTGGTATCGAGGACATGGCTGGGCTGATCGGTCAATACGTGCACGGCAACGAGCCCAGCCACCACTTGGCGTATCTTTACAACTACGCCGGAGAGCCCTGGCGCACCCAGGAGCGGCTGAAGCAGATCGTCGACAGCCAGTACCGCCCCGCACCCGACGGGCTGGTGGGCAACGACGACCTCGGTCAGATGTCGGCGTGGATGATCTTCACGGCACTCGGTTTCTACCCTGTGGCGCCGGGCTCAAATGAGTACGTGATCGGCCGCCCATTCGTGGACCGAGCCAGCCTACGCCTAGCGGGTGGGAAGCAATTCACGGTGATTGCGGACGGTTTGTCGAACGCCCATCCCTATGTCGGGTGCGTGACCCTGAACGGACTCCCGCTAGGGCGCAGTTTCCTCCGCCACGCCGAGATCATGGCCGGCGGAAAACTACATTTCACTATGCAAACGACTCCTAACAAATCCTGGGCCACTGGCCCCCAAGATCGCCCGTATTCCATGACCTCATATTCTCGCCGATCCGATGGACGTTCCACTAGCGTCCTAATGTCCGGTTGTGAGGCCTCCTCAGGCCTTCACTAATGAGACCTGCCTCGTTGGATCGAAGCGGCTTGCCCGACCATGTGACAGAGCAAATTTGAAGTTGCTCCACCTTCGATACTGGGGCCAAGGTCAGGACGGTTTTGGCAGGAGGGTGGACCCTCCCTACTCGGCGCATGAGCGCCACGGTGCCAGAGGTTCCTGATGTCGCTCCATTCCACTCCTGCCGTTGCTGTTTCCACCGCCACGGTCGCCGGTGCGGCGTTTCCGCACGGCCCTAACGGCTAGCCTTGGTGACGTTGCTGCAGTTTGCCGAGAACTTGTCCGATCCAAGGGCTGCAGATGTTGCCCGCAGCCGAATCGACTGGATACAGAATTGTCCAGACAGATGGATGGTGACGTACAGCCCGTCCGATGCCAGCTGGCGGCAGATTGTCTCCCCGAGCGGCGAGGCGCCCTCGGTGACCAGGGCACGCATCATCCGGCCGGATATATATGGTGCCGCGGCCTTTCAGCAGCGGCGCGTGAGGACGGATCTAGCACCGGGCAGCGGTCCGGAGTAGTGCCGGGCGCACGAACCGGAGGTGACCCGGCGGCCCGGAAGAGATGAGACAGTTGCAAGAGGTCGGCGCGAGCATGCAGGTCACGGTCGCCGGGCTGCCTCCGCATCCGGTGCTGGACGCCTGGTATGGCGATGCGGCACGCCGCGCCGGCTTCGTGCGCACGCCGTTCGACCAGAATGCGGATGGCTACGACCGGACCAACCGGCTGTTCTCGCTGAACACCGGTTCGCACTGCCGTGCGCACCTGCTGCGCCGGACAGGGCTGCGGACGGGCGACAAGGTGCTGGACGTCGCGACCAGGATCGGGCTGGTGGCGCGGGAGGCACGACGTCTGACGCGGCCGGATGGGCTAATGATCGGGCTCGACATCAGCGCCGGCATGCTCGCGGTAGCGCGCAGGCAGGCCGGGCTGGCGCTGGTGCAGGCCAATGCGGAGATGCTGCCGATAGCCGATGGCGGCTTCGACATGGTGACGATGGGCTATGCGCTGCGCCATGTCGGCGACCTGGCGGGAGCGTTCAGCGATTTCCACCGCGTGCTGCGTCCAGGCAGCGTGCTGGTGGAGATCGCGCGTCCGCGCAGCCGGACCGGACACAGGCTGGCGTGGCTCTACCTCAAGCACTCGCTGCCGCTGGCGAGCCGGCTGCACCTACATGGTGAAACGTCCCGCCTCCCCCCGCAGACGAGTAACCCCGTGATGAGACAGAACCTGCTGCGCCGCTGCTGCCTGCCCATGCTGGGACTGGCCCTGCTGGGACTGGCCCTGATCCGGGGTCTTCCGGGAACCATGCGCGTGGCATGGGCGGCGGACCAGGTTCCGGTCGAGGTGGTGATCACCAGCCGCGATCCGGTGGCGCTGTTCATAGGCGACGTCGGCAGGCAGTTGCCGCAGGTGATGGGAAGCGCCCCGACCATGGCGGACAAGCGCCGCCGACTGACGCCGTTCCTCACCCAGGTGGTGGATGTCGAGGCCCTGTCGCGCTTCTGCCTCGGCCGCTACTGGGCGATGGCGACGCCGGAGCAGCGTGGCCGCTACCAGGCGTTGTTCCTGAAGTCGATCGTCAACAACATCGCCGGCCGGATGACCACCTACTCGGGCGGCACCGGTCATGTCGTGGTGCAGGCGCCGGTGCCGCATCCGGACGGCATCTACGTGCCGACGCTGGTGAAGGGCGCGACCACGCCGGAAGTGCACGTGGACTGGGTGGTGGAGGCGGACCGCAGGCCGATGCGCATCGTCGACGTGGTCGCCGAAGGAATGAGCCTGCGCCTGGCCAAGCGGAGCGATTTCGTCGCCTACCTGTCGCACCATGACGGCGACATCGCCGCTTTCCTGGACGCGCTGGAACGCCAGACGGCGCGATGACGGGCGTCTCCCTGGCTTATGCGAACGACCATGCGACGCTGGCGTCGTCGGAACGGGTGCTCGGCGTGGTGACGCTCTCCAGTGCCGCCCCGGCGGCCCTGTCGATCGGGCTGGCGTCACTGCCGGCCGCAGCGAGCCCTGGGCAGGCGGTGGGCCTGCGCCGGGAGCCTGGTATTCCGCCTCCTGCGACAGCCCTTCGGGACGGCAGGCCCGGAGGCCGCGGCGCGACCGGCCTATCGGTCAGTGTTCGAGCTGATCGAGCGCGAGGCCTGCTCGCGCATCTCGAACTACCTGCCCGGCATCACGCGCGTCGAGCATGGCCGGGAACGCTACCGTGCGTTCAATGCCGGCTGCCGCGAGGCGTGCGACAGCCGCGGCCGGCACGCTGTTCATCTCCGGGACTGCCAACATCGTCGGCCACCAGAGCCTGCATGCCGGCGACATCGCGCGCCAGGCCGAGCCCTGCTCGCCGAGGTGCCGCGGTCCGGCAGCCGGCTGGCCCGGGCAGAGCTGCGGCTGAAGGTGTATCTCCGGCATGCGGACGACCGGCACGTCGTGCAGGAACGGCTGCTCGCGACCGGCTTCGCGCCGGCCTCCTGCAGGCGGAAATCTGCGGGCCGGAGCTCGATATCGAGATCGAGGCGCATGCATCCTGGGGAGGCGGCCTATGAATGACGCGTCGGACGAGATCATCCTGCGCCAGGACGGACGGCTCGGGCGGATCACCCTGAACCGTCCGAAGGCGATCAACGCGCTGTCGCTCGGCATGGTGCGGACGATGCGCGCGGCGCTGGAGCGCTGGCACCTGGACCTGACCGTGGGCTGCGTGCTGATCGACGGCGCCGGGGAGCGCGGCCTGTGCGCCGGCGGCGACGTGCGCGCCATCTGGGAGAGCCTGCGCGCCGACGGGTCGCTGGCTGACCGCTTCTGGCAGGAGGAATACGCCCTGAACGCGATGATCGCCGCCTATGCCAAGCCGGTGGTGGCATTCATGGACGGGGTGGTGATGGGCGGCGGCGTCGGCATCTCGGCGCATGCCAGCCACCGGGTAGTGACCGAGCGAGCGGCGGTCGCGATGCCCGAGACGATCATCGGCTTCACCCCCGACGTCGGCGCCAGCTACCTGCTGTCGCGCGCGCCCGGATCGGTCGGGCTGCGGCTGGCACTGACCGGGAGCCGCATGGATGCCGGCGATGCGATCTATTGCGGCCTCGCCGACCGCTTCGTGCCGTCGGAACGGCTGGCGGCGCTGGCGGTGCTGCTATCGCGCGGGCCGGCGGACGAAGCGATCGAGACCGTGGCCGCGGCATGCCCGGAAGCCTCGCTGGCGCTCCAGCGGGGCTGGATCGATGCCGGCTACTCGGGCGAGACGGTCGAGGCGATCGTCACTGCCCTGCAGGCGCGGCCGGAACCACAGGCGGCGGCCGATGCGGAGGAGCTGGGAATGCGCTCGCCCACCTCGCTGAAGGTGACGCTGCGTTCGATCCGCTCCGCGGCGGCGCTGGCCGGCCTCGAGGCCTGCCTGGCACAGGAGCTGCGCCTGGCCCATACCCTGACGCGGCTGCCCGACTTCATGGAGGGCGTACGCGCCCAGCTGATCGACAAGGATCGCGCCCCGAAATGGTCGCCGGCCACGCTGGCCGAAGTATCCGAAGCGGTGGTGGCGGCGTGCTTCCAGGCCTGAGTGGCGCGAGGCGATACCAATCGAGCCGATGCTGCTCTAGGGTCTGTGACTGAACTCGGCGAGGCGCAAGTTGATCATTGCGGCGGCGAGGTGGGCGAAGCCCATCCAACTCCGGCGCGTCTTGTCGCGCCGTAGGGCGATGCGAGCCCAATCCTTGAGG
>JAABUQ010004195.1_pt1 | contig 24961 bp, 24 predicted proteins | sample 5560001 | NCBI WGS metagenome assembly JAABUQ01 (sample SAMN10711888, study PRJNA513371) | rock metagenome | isolation source: Antarctica rocks | place: Antarctica: Victoria Land, Finger Mt nord | collected 2015-12-18
GCTGTGCCCCCGCCGGTCCCGACGCGAAGGCTCGCAGCATTCCCAACCACGACCCTCCACCTCGCGAATGACGGAAGATGTTACAAGGCCACCTCTTCCAATGCAAAATCGATGCGTAAGCCCTGGGATGTTCGCGGAAGGGCGGATCGAATTCCGTAAGACCGGGATGCCGGTCCTCAAGCGATTCCTTGACGAACAGCCCGGGGTTCCGCTGCAAGATTTCTGGGAAGATGTCAGGCTCTCGACGGCCTCTCCAGAACGTCTCGGTTTCCCGACTCAGAAGCCTGAAGCCCTGCTAGATCGCGTGATCCGGGCGAGTAGCCGCGAAGGGGATACGGTCCTTGACCCGTTCTGCGGGTGTGGGACGGCCGTCTCCGTGGCCCAGAGGCTCGGACGTCACTGGGTCGGAATCGACATCACCCATCTCGCTATCGGGCTCATACGGAGCCGGCTGCGCGACGCATACGGCGAGTCGATCGCGGAGACGTACAACGTCGTCGGAGAGCCCGTTTCCTTCTATGACGCCGCGACGCTGGCGGACCACGACCGCTACCAATTCCAGTATTGGGCGCTCGGTCTAGTCGGGGCCCGTCCGGCTCCCCCGGACCGAAAGAAGGGGGCCGATCGGGGGATCGACGGCCGGCTCTACTTCCACGACGACGCGCCGTCCGGCAGAACGAAGCAGGTCATCCTGTCGGTCAAGTCGGGCAACGTGGACGTGAGCCAGGTCCGCGACCTTCGGGGGGTGATCGAACGGGAGAAGGCCGAGTTGGGGGGCTTCCTCACCCTGAACGATCCGAGCGCCCCGATGAGGACCGAGGCCGTCGGCGCCGGGTTCTACACGTCCCCCTGGGGGACCAAGCACCCCCGGATGCAAATCCTCACGGTGAGCGAAATCCTCAACGGCCGCCGACTCGACCTCCCGCATATCCGGGACGAACGGACGTTCAAGAGGGCGCCCAAGGCGAGGGCCGAGGCGGACGACCCGCCCATGCTACCGTTCGGCAAGTCGTGACGAGCCTTCGTCAGACCCACGCGAAGGCGTCCCGGGCGGCGAGGGCGGCGAGCAGGGTCTCCTGCACCAGGTCTTCCGCCGGCTCGCGCCGGCCGACGCGTGACCGGGCGTATCGGTAGAGGGCGTCGCCGTGTTCGACGAGCCAGCCCGCCGCGTCCTCGCGGGAGTTGACGCGTTCCGGCTCGGTCTGGCTCCGCATGGCGTCCCCTTTTGCCCCCGGCCCCCGTCCGGCCCCGATGCCGACGGCTCGTCGCGGACGCCCGGCCCTCGCACCGCCCCTCGACGTCGAGGCGGTCCGGGAATTCCGAAATCCACTGTAACGCTTCCGGGCCGGCGGCGACTAATTCCGCGTCGACGACCTAACTCGACACCGTGGCGGTTCATCCACGCCGCTCCCGTCCGATCATCCACAAAGGAGTAAGTCCATGGTGCGCCCGCGCGTCTGGTCGTCCGCGATCCTTGCGTTGACGGTCCTCGGGCTGGCCCCCTCCGCCGCCCCCGCCGGCTTCGTCCGGATCTCGGTGACCAACAATCAGCCGGCCGGCGGCTTCGCCATCACGCCCGTCTGGTTCGGCTTGCACGACGGCACGTTCAACCTGTTCACCCCCGGCGCCGCGGCCAGCCCGTCGCTCAGGACGGTGGCCGAGCTGGGCGATACGGGCCCCCTCATGACGGCGTTCGGCGGCACCGGCCCGCAGACGACTCTCGCATCGGGCGGGGCCGTCCCGCCACTGCTCCCCGGGAACAGCAACTCCGTCGATCTGAACGTGACGAACCCGTCGGTGACCCGCTACCTCAGCTTCGCCTCGATGGTCGTCCCCTCGAACGACCTGTTCCTGGGCAATTCGAACCCGCTCGCGTTCCCGATCTTCAACGCGGCGGGGGCCCCCACGGGGCCGCTGACGATCCAGGTCTTCGGCAGGATGGTCTGGGACGCCGGGACCGAGGTCAACAACATCGCGGACGGGCCCGCGTTCGTCAACGGGATCGACGCCACGCTCGGGGCCCGGGAGAACGGGACCGTCCACCTCTTCTTCAGCGACCCGAACGCGGGGAGCTACCTGTCGAGCATCAACGGCGTGTCGACCCCCGGCGGCACGATCTCCCGCCTCTTCGGCCCCAACGACCTCATCGCGACGATCCAGGTGGTCCCGGTCCCCGAGCCTTCCTCGCTGGCCTTGGCCGGGATCGGGCTGTGTGGACTGGTCCTGGCGGGCGTGCGCCGCGGCCGAGGACGATCGGCCCGGCAACCGGACTCCGCGGCATGAATCGCCGCGAGCCTATTTGCCGGGTTTTCGAGGGAAACGAGCGGCCCGAGCGACGTCGCTGATCCGTCACCAGTGCCAAATAGGGCCTCGACAAAAACGGGACTTCTCGCCGAACGCCGCGCGGTCCATCTTCGCCCGAGGGGCATCCCGGGTGGCATGCCTCCGAAGACGGAGGCATGCCACCCGAATCCTCGTCCCGCAAGGTCTTATCCCCTCAATCGCCACCTCCTCGGGTGGTGTTCGGCGAGGAGTGTCGAATAAAGGTTCGGCGGGTCATTTAGGTGCAAAGCCGGGTGGACCTCCTGACCCCGAACTGCCTCCGGTCCGAGTTGCGGTCGAGAATCGAGGAGGCCATCCTCCTCCCGTAAGCCCGAGGATCGGGTCGCGGGCGAGCTTCCTCGTCCGCCCGGCCTGGAATCGCTCGTGAGTCGCGGTCGGCCCCCGACGTCGGGGCGAGGGCACGGAGTCGACCGGCGCCTCGTGGCCCTCCAGCACATCCCTGGGCCGGCGGGCCGAGAGGTCCCAGCTCTTGACCGCGAAGTCCATCCCGGCCGAAGCCAGGGTGGCGCCGGTGGGCGACCAGGCCACGGCCTGGATCGGATTCGAGTGCCCCCGGAGCGCCTCCTCGAGCTTCCCCTTCTCGATATCCCAGAGGAAGAGGAGATTGTCGAGCCGGGAAGCCGCACGACGGGCCGAAACGGGGGGCCGGGTCCGGCGACATCGCCGCCGGGCGCTGCTACCATGGGACGATCCGGAGGAAAACCATGCGAAAAGCGATCTTCGCCCTGATCTTGCTCGGGCCGTCCTCGGCATTCGCCCAGCGCGACCTCAAGAACATCCCCGACCCCGACCCCGAGGTCGAGCGCAGGTCGTTCCAGCTCGCCGAGGGCTTCGAGGTCAACCTGTTCGCGGCCGACCCGATCCTCGCCAAGCCGATCCAGATGAACTTCGACGCGAAGGGCAGGCTCTGGGTCGCCTCGTCGGAGGTCTATCCCCAGATCTCGCCCGGCCAGAAGGCCAACGACAAGGTCCTGATCCTCGAGGACGCCGACGGCGATGGCCGGGCCGAGAAGACGGTCGTCTTCGCCGACGGCCTGCTGATCCCGACCGGGGTCGAGCCGGGCGACGGCGGGGCCTACGTCGCCAACAGCACCGAGCTGCTCCACCTCAAGGACACCGACGGCGACGGCAGGGCCGACGCCCGTCGCGTCGTCCTCTCCGGCTTCGGCACCGAGGACACCCACCACATCCTCCACACCCTCCGGTGGGGCTGGGACGGCCAGCTCTACATGAACCAGTCGATCTACATCCACAGCCACATCGAGACCCCGCGCGGCGTGAAGCGGCTCGGCGGCGGCGGGATCTGGGAGTTCCGGCCCGAGACGATGGAGCTGGACGTGTTCATGCGCGGGCTCGTCAACCCGTGGGGACACCACGCCGATCGATGGGGCCAGTCCTTCGCCACCGACGGCGCGGGCGGCGAGGGGATCAACTACGTCCTGCCCGGCGCCTCTTACTTCACCGCGCCCGACGCGGTCCGGATCCTCCGCGGCCTGAACCCCGGCAGCCCGAAGCACTGCGGGCTCGAGGTCGTCTCCGGCCGGCACCTGCCCGAATCCTGGCGGGGGAGCCTCCTGACCAACGACTTCCGCGGCAACCGCGTCTGCCGGTTCGTCGTGGGCGACGATGGCGCGGGGTTCTCCTCGCGCGAGCAGCCCGAGCTGATCAGGACCAAGCACTCGGCCTTCCGGCCAATCGACGTCAAGATGGGCCCCGACGGCGCGATCTACATCGCCGACTGGTACAACCCGATCATCCAGCACGGCGAGGTCGACTTCCGCGACCCGAGGCGCGACCACACCCACGGCCGGATCTGGCGCGTGACCGCCAGGGGGCGCCCGCTCGTCGAGCGGCCCGCCCTGGTCGACGCGACGACGTCCTCGCTCCTCGATGCGCTGAAGGCCCCCGAGGACTGGACGCGGCACTTCGCCAGGCGCGTGCTCAAGGAGCGGGGCGCGACCGTCGTGCCCGACCTCGCGGCGTGGGTCAAGGCGATCGACCCCTCCGACCCCGAGGCCGAGCACCACCGGCTCGAAGCCCTCTGGACCTACCAGTCGCTCGACGTCCCCGAGCCCGACCTGCTGGCGGCCCTGCTCGGCTCGGCCGACTTCCGCGCCCGGGCGGCGGCGGTCCGGGTGGCCCGGCACTGGAAGGACCGGCTGCGGGACCCGTTGGCCCTGCTCGCGCCCCGGGCGACCGACGACCATCCCCGGGTCCGGCTCGAGGCCGTCCGGGCGCTGGCGCAGATCCCCGAGGTCGCCTCGGCCGAGGTGGCCTTCCGGGCCCTGGACCGGCCGGTCGACAGGTTCCTCGACTACGCGCTCTGGCTCACCGCCCGCGACCTCCAGGACGCCTGGCTCCCGGCGCTCCGCGCGGGCAAGTTCGACGACGGCGGCAGCCCGCGACGGCTGGTCTTCGCGCTCTCGGCCGTCGGTTCCCCGGCCGTGGCGAGGCCGATGGTCGACGCCCTGAAATCGGGCCGGATCGTCGGCGAGGCCCGCGCCCGGGCGCTGGTCCTGATCGCCGGCCTCGGCGGGCCCGACGAGCTCGGCCCGGTGCTCGACCTGGCGCTGACCCCGGCGACGCCCGCCCCCGAGCGGGCGACCCTGCTCGACACCCTGGCCCGGGCCCACCGCCAGCGAGGCGCGACGCCCGCGGGCGACCTCGGCCGGCTCGCCCGCCTCCTGAACGACGGCGACCCCGCGGTCCAGGCCGCCGCGGCCCGGGCGATCGGAGCCTGGAAGGTCGCGACCGCCGCGGGGCCGCTCCGGGACCTCGCCCGCTCCAAGAAGGCCCCGGCCCTCGCCCGGCTCGGCGCGATCGACGGCCTCGCCGGCCTGGGCGACCCAGCCTCCCGCGCGACCCTGGAGGAAGTCGGCAAGGACCAGGCCTCGCCGGCCCGGGGCGCCGCGATCGTCGCCCTCGCGGGGCTCGACCTCGACCGCGCGGCGGGGCTCGCCTCGGCCTATCTCGCCGTCGCCGACGCCGAGGCCGCCGCCCCGATCTTCGAGGCATTCGCCGGCCGGAAGGGAGGCCCGGCCGCGCTGGCCCGGCCGCTGGCATCGGCATCGATCGCCGCCGACGTGGCCAAGACCGGGCTGCGGATCGACGGGACCTCGGGCCGCCCCGAGCCGTTGCTGGTCGAGGCTTTGAACAAAGCTGGGAAGCTCGCCGTCGCCGCGCGACCCCCGACCGGGCCCGAGCGCGAGGCGATCCTCCTGGACGTGGCCCGCCGCGGCGACCCCGCGCGGGGCGAGGCGATCTTCCGCCGCGAGGCGATGCAATGCCTCAAGTGCCACGCCGTCGCCGGCGCGGGGGGCGGGGTCGGTCCCGGCCTCGAATCCCTCGGCGCCAGCGCCCCGGTCGACTACATCCTCGACTCGCTCCTGGATCCGGCCAAGGCCGTGAAAGAAGGCTATCACGCCACCGTCGTCTCGACCTCCGACGGCCGGGTGATCGCCGGGCTGAAGGTCCGCCAGACCGACACCGAGGTCGTCCTCCGCGACGCCGAGGACCGCGAGCTGACCGTCCCGCTCTCCAGTGTCGACGAGCAGAAGGTCGGCGGCTCGCTGATGCCCGCCGGCCTGACCGACCCGCTCACCAGGGCCGAGCTGGTCGACCTCGTCCGGTTCCTCTCCGAGCTGGGCAAGGTCGGCCCGTATGCGGCGGGCCGGTCGCCCGTCGCCCGACGCTGGCAGGTGCTCGTCCCGCAGAAGGACCTCCTGTTCCAGATCCAGGTCCAGGGATATGACTACGTGGCGACAAATCCGTCGCTCTCGTGGACCCCGGCCTACGCGCGGGTGTCGGGGTCACTCGGCCCGTCCGACGTCCCGACGATCGCCGCCCTCCACGACGCCCCCAGGATCGGCATGGCCCGCTGCCAGGTCGAGGTCTCGACCCCGGGCAAGGTCCGCCTGAAGCTCCCGGCCGCCGCCCCCGGGCTCCGCGTCTGGGTCGACTCCGCGCGGGTCGAGCCCGCCGAGACGGTCGACGTCGACCTGGCGACGGGCGTCCACACCGTCACCCTCCTCGTCGTCCGCGACTCCCGCCCCTTCGACGGCCTCCGCGTCGAACTCCAGGACATCCCCGACTCCCCGGCCCGGGCCCAGATGGTCCTGGGGAAATAACCCGTGGGACGGGGGAGGGGTGAACCGCAGATGACGCTGATTTACGCAGATAATCCAATCATTGAATGAAATGATCTGTGTAAATCTGCGTCATCTGCGGTTCACCCTTCCCCCCGTCTGGATCACAAGTGATGGACCCCCACCCCGCCGCGATCGCCGCCGACCGTCTGCTCGCCGAGTGCGACCAGAAGTTCACGCGACGATCGGGGCCCGGGGGACAGAACCGGAACAAGGTCGAGACGGCGGTGATCCTGCACCACCGGCCGACCGGCCTGGCGGCCGAGGCCTCGGAGCGTCGGACGCAGGGGGAGAACCGCGAGCAGGCCCTCTTCCGGCTCCGGCTCCGGATGGCGCTGGAGATCCGCCGCCCCCCCGGCCCCGCCCCGACCGACCTCTGGCGGTCCCGCTGCAAGGGGGGCAAGCTCGCCGTCAACCCCGCCCACCCCGACTACCCCGCGCTCCTCTCCGAGGCCCTCGACGCCCTGGCCGCCCACGACTTCGACGCCAGGCCCGCCGCCGAGTCCCTCGGCTGCTCGACCACCCAACTCATCAACCTCCTCCGCGACGAGCCGAGGGCGATCCTCCTGGTCAACGCCCGCCGTGCCGAGCGGGGGCAGCACCTCTACCGCTGAAGCCGTGTCGTTCGCGGATCGGACCGGATGTCGAGATATAAGCTCTCCATATCACACTTGTTGGTTCTGGTCTTCCTCATCACATCGGTCGTGGCCGTCCTGCGTCACTTCGTCGACTGGGCAAACGAAGTGTTCTCGCTGGCGATCGGGATGCTTTCCATCTCGGCGATCGTGGCGGTCTCCTGCCGGGGACGGATCAGAGCCTTCAGCGCAGGGTTCGCATTCCTCGGCTGGGGCTACCTCTTCTTGTGGGCTTCACCGCTCGGGATCCATCTACCGACCGCGACGGCTTTTCGCAGGATTTACCCATATTTCGAGTCATGGAATACCCTGCCTCTGGATGATCTCGGGCTCTTCGAGAGCACGACGTCTCGCGACCGAAGGGCGAGCGCCTTCCTTCGGACCGCCCATTCCTTGACGGCCCTATCTCTCGGGCTGGCGATGGGAGTTTCCGTCCGTCTCCTTGCAACTCGCAAGACGGACGAGTCGGATGATCCGGAGGGGGGGACGTTGCTCAAGCCAGGATACTCGTCGGGTGTCCTGGGTGAATTGTGGAACAAATAGCTTTCTGCTTATGGAGAGCGTCGGTCGATAATGGGACGTCACCACGACCGCCGACCCCGACTACGGGAGAGGCCTCCCCCGGAGTTCCATGACCCCGATCGTGCCGGACGTCCTCTGGATCGGCCATGCCGGCGACGGCCGCGACCTGCCCCGCCTTCTCGACGCCGGCATCCGCGCCGTGGTCCGGCTCGCCGTCGAGGAGCCGTCGCCCTCGACCTTGCGCGAGTGGATCGACGTCCGTATCCCCCTCCTGGACGGGCCCGGGAACTCTCCCGCGTTCCTCCTCCTCGCGATCCGGTCCGTGGCCACCCTGGTCGAGGCGCGGGTGCCGACCCTCATCTGTTGCGGTGCCGGCATGAGTCGGTCCCCCTGCATCGCCGCCCTCGCGCTCGCCTCCGTCTTCGGCGAGCCCCCCGAATCCGCCCTCGCCCGGGTCGCGCGACTCCGCCCGTGCGACATCTCGCCGGGTCTCTGGAACGAAGCCCGGTCGGTCTGGGCCTCATTTCGGGAGAAGCCGTCGACTCAGGAGGGCTGATGGCCGGCGGTCACCACTTGAGGATGATCCGCATCCCGGGGAGGACCGCTGCCGCCGCCGCCCAGGAGCAGGACGACGCCCATGAAGGCCCGCAGGCTCAGGCCGAAGCGCGACCTGCGACGGGGTGGCTCGGTCCCGGTTTCCGTCGTCATGATCGGGCACTCCTGGAAGGGTGGACGTCTCTACCCGGCCGATTTTACAGGGACCGGATGGCGGCGAGGGCGCCGTCGAGGTCGAGGTGGTCGCGGGCGAAGGTCCGGGCGAGGAGGTCGTCCGAGAGATAGGGGTCGTACTTCTCGCGGGCCCGGTCGGGGTAGCGGGCGGCGAGGGCCTCGGCCTCCGGCGGGGCTTCGAGGAGCTTCTGATAGGCGGCGCCGACGTCGGCCTCGGTCGCTCCGTCGAAGACGAGGCCGAGACCGGCCTCGCGCGCCTTCAGACCGGCGAGGTATTCGCCCATCCCGCGCAGGGTCCGGTCGACCCGCGAGCCGGCCCAGGTGAACCAGGCGACGCGCGGGCCGTCGCCGATGAGGCCGCCGTCGAGGAGGCCCGACGCGCGGGCGAGGGTGCGGGCGTCGGCGAGGATCGATGCGGCGGTCGGGTCGAGGTAGGTGGGGACGGCGTCGGCGCGGAGCAGGTCGCGGATCGCCGCGCAGACGCGGGGGTGGACGTCGGGGCCGCCCGAGCCGCGCCAGGTCGGGATCGACGTGCCCGTGCCGGGCTCGACCTCGACCTGCTTCCGGCGGCGGTCGACCTCGCGGACCCGCCAGTTCCGGCCCCCGAGCTGGAGCCCGCCGCCGGCCAGGAGGCCGGGACCGAACGCGACCCGGCCGATCTCGCGGCCGTCGTGGACCACCTTAAGGTCCTCGGACGAGGCGAACGCGGCGTAGAAGTCGAACGAGCGGACGATCGGCTCGCCGACGATCCCGAGGATGATCGGACCCTCGGGCGCCTGCTCGATCAGGTCGGCCGCCTTGAGCGAACGGAGGAATTCGATGAACATCGCCCGATCGATGGCCACGAACGCCCCGCGCGTCACCAGGGCGTCGAACATCGCGTCGGCGAGGATCCCGCCGGTCTCGGCGATCAGGCTGAGGGCCTGCTGGATGAGCGTCGAGACGTGGAGCCGGTCGACGTCGGGCGGCTCGCACCAGCGGGCCAGGAGCAGCTCGACCGCGGCCACGCCCCGGAGGAACCCGGGATGGAGCCGGTCGGCGATCGGGCGATCCGGCTCCGTCGCCTCCTCGTCGAGGTACATCCGCAGGACGCGCGGATCGCCGTCCTTCCGGCCGCTCCGGCCGAGCCGCTGGACGAGCGAGCCGACCGACCACGGGGCCCCGACCTGGCCGACCGACCGGACGTCGCCGACGTCGATCCCCATCTCCAGCGTGCTCGAGCAGAAGGTCGCCGTCGGCCGGCCCGAGCGGAGGGCGTCCTCGACGTCCTCGCGCTCGGCCTTGGAGAGCGAGCCGTGGTGGACCCGGAACGGGTTGGCCACCCCCCGACGTTCCGACTCCCGCGCCGCGAACTCGGCGCACTCCTCGATCCGCCGCTTGCTGTCGCCGAAGATCAGCGCCGTCCGGCCGAGGAAGTCGTCGTAGATATCCAAAAACAGGTCATTATGCGATTGTTTCTCATTGTGGAGATATCCCTTGACCCGGATCTTGACCTCCTTGCCGCCCCCGCGGTCCTCGACGAGCGCGACGCGGCCCGGGTCCCTCGGGCGGAGCCACCGCCTGGCGGCCTCGGGGTCGCCGAGCGTGGCCGAAAGGCCGACGACGCGGACGGGGGCCCTGGCACGCCGCGCGACCCGCCCGATCACGCTCCGGAGCTGGGCCCCGCGCTCGTCGGCGAGGAACGCGTGCATCTCGTCGATGACAACGAACGCGAGCGGCCCGAAGAGGGCGTCGAGCCGGTCGCCGTGGTTCATCAGGAGCGACTCGATCGACTCGGGTGTGATGAGCAGGACGCCCGAGGGGGCCTCCAACAGCCGCTTCTTGGCCGACGCCGTCACGTCGCCGTGCCACCGGTGGACGGGGATCTCGGCGGCCTCGCAGAGCCGTTCGAGCCGGAGGAACTGGTCGTTGATCAGGGCCTTGAGCGGCCCGGCGTAGACCGCCTTCACCCCCGGGACCTCGCCCATCCCGACGACCTTCGAGAGGATCGGCAGGAACGCCGCCTCGGTCTTGCCCGCGGCGGTCTGGGCCGAGACGATCAGGTCGCCGTCCGTCTCATAGATCGATCCGATGGCCGCGACCTGGAGCGGGCGGAGCCGGGTCCAGCCCATCGCATAGAGCGGGCGCTGGATGGCCGGGTCGAGCCGGGCGATGGCGGCGGCCTCGGCGACGGTTCGGGCGCTGTCGGGCATGGCCGGGCCTCGCGAGACGGGTCGGTCGGGCGGGTCGCCGGGCCCCGGTCGGGCCGTGAGCGGCGGGGCGAGGTTATTTCGCCGTCCCCACCCTGCGCTCGATGTGATATCCACATTCACAAGTAATTTTAAATGGATCCGGATCGAGGGGTAGCCATGGGCGCGTGGCGGCGATCCGATACTTATGGGCGACCGCGTCGTTCCAATGCGCCCGATCCATGAGGAGATTTGGCCTGCGCTCGGTCGTGGAACCGGAAATCGTCCAGAGATCTTCCAGGTTGCTGGCCTCGCGCCCGTACGCCAGGGCCAGGGCCTCGAACCGTCGGGCACGACGCCGGAGGCCGATGCCGGTTCCCAGCAAGACGGCCAGGATCGCGATGGCGATCATCACGGCCCTCAGATGCATCCGCCGCATGGGAATCGCCTCCAGACGGGACTGTCGCCGGACCACGCGTCGCGGCCTGAAGTCCGGTCCAATGCCGTCCGCGTGCTCAGAGCTTGAACGTGGCCAGGTCGTCGTCCCGTCCCGGCCCGGGCTTGGCAGGGGCCGCCGGGGGCGGGGTCGCCGGGGCCTTCGCCGGGTCGGCAGGGGCATCGACAGGAGCCTCGGGCCCGGCCGACGGGGCGGGGGCGGGGCCGGCCTCGGGGTCGGCGGCCTTCTCGACTTTCGTCGCCGAGAGCATCGCCTTCCAGTCGGCGGTCGGGTTCTGTTCGAGGACCGAGAGCAGGCCGACGAACGCCTTGACCGAGTCGCGCGGGGTCCGGAAGTAGTCGGCCCCGATCGTCCGCGAGCAGTGGTTGAGGAAGGCGACCAGGCCCTCGTCGGGCAGGAGATGCTTCGCGGGGTCGCCGCCCGCGAAGACGTTGCGGATGTTGTTCAGCAGCGCGTACAGCTCCTCGACCGCCAGGCTCGGCAGGCGGATCACGGGGCCGGAGAGGTCCTTCATCCCCCCCGAGGCGAAGGCGTTGGCCGCGAGCCGGGTCGCCAGCGCCTCGTAGCTGGCGAGGCCCCGGCGGCGGTCCTCGAGGAACGCGTCGGTCCCGCCGAAGAGGAATCCGATCCCCGTGGCGTTCCCCTGGAGGCAGTCGTTCACGATCCGGAGGATCATCTCGTAGTTGGCATTCCGAGCCTGGGTGTTGTTCAGCCGGTGCGAGAGCACGCCCATCTCGTCGAGGTTCACCAGCAGGCCCGCGTAGCCCCCCATCCGGACGAACGCGGCCAGGAGCTTGAGGTAATCATAGATCTGCGCGTCCTCGATGATCGACCGGACGCCCAGGTCGGCCCGCGCCTCGGTCTTCGTCCGGTACTCGGCGCGGAGCCAGCGGAGGGCCGAGGCGGTCGTGGCGTCGTCGTGGGCCTGGAACCCTTCGAGATATTTGCGGACGACCGTGGCGAAGTCGTAGCCGCTGACCAGATCCTGCAAGGGCCGGAGCCGCTCGTCGATCGCCTTGCCGACGGCCGCGTCGTCGCCCCCGGCGGCGCGGACCTCGTGGTCGACGTCGGAGACCCAGCGCTCGACGACGCTGGGCAGGGCGCCGCCCTCGGGCTTCGACCGGGTGGCCATGTTCTGCATCAGGTCGGCGTACAGCGCCCGGGCCTGGCCGCCGGAGCCCTGGAGCCTGCGGTCGGTGGTCAGGTCGGCCTGGACGACGACGAACTTCTTCTCGAGCGCGACCATCCGCGCCAGGTTGAGGAAGAAGCTCTTGCCCGCGCCGAACCGGCCGATCACGAACCGGACGCTCGCCGAGCCCGCCGCGACCCGGTCGAGGTCGGACAGGACCGCCGCGACCTCGTCCCGCCGACCGACCTGGAGATGCCGGAGCCCCATCCGGGGCACCACCCCCGCCCGGAGCGACTGCATGATCGCATCCCGCTCCCTCGGCTTGATCCCCGCCGCAGGGGCCGGGGCCGGGGCCGCAGCTGGTGCCGGGGCCGGCGGGGCCTGGCTCGCTTCCGGGACCGGAGCCGGACCCGGGGCCGGCGTCGCGGCGGGCGGGGCCTGGCTCGCTTCCGGGGCCGGGGTCGGGGCCGGTGAAGGAGTAGGGGACGGCGGTGAGGTCGGGCCGGGATCGGGGGGGGTCGGGGCGGTGCTCATGGGGTCCGTACCGTCGCGTTCGTGAGGAGGTGGGCCTGGATCCGGAGGCCGCCGTCGTCGCCCATCGGTTCGAAGAGGAGGTCGCCGAGCCGGTCCTGCGACCACTCGTTGAGGACCTCGACGGCGCTCGACGGCATCAGGCCGTGCCGCCGGGCCGCCGCCGCGAAGTCGTCGCGCGACCAGTCGGCCCGCTCCAGCAATTCGGCGAGGAAGCCCTGATATCGGGCGTCGAGCCCGGCGAATCGCGGGTCGCCCCCGGCGGCGGGGGCGGGGGCCGGGCCGGCCGGGGTCGATTTCGGGGGCGAATCGGGGCGACGGGCCGCCTCCTCCGCCTCGGACTCCCGCATCGCCTCGCCGAGGATCCGCCCCACGTCCCGGGTCTCGCCGAGGACCCGCTCCAGCCGCTCGGGGTCAATCGCGACCGCCTCATCGGCGGCCGGCCGCGGCGTGGTCGTCGGTGCGGGCGGCGGTGCGGCGGCCTCCCGGGGAGCGGCCGGCGCCGTCGGGGCGCGGGTCGGGGTCGGTGCCGGGGCGGACGGCGGGGCCTTCGGGGCAGGGGCCGGGGCGGCGGGGGAGCGGATCTCGGCGAGCACCGCGTCGAGCCCGGCCGGGTCGAGCCCGAGCGACCGATACGCCGCGCGGAGGGCGGCGACCTCCCCCTTGGCCACCACGCCGTCGGACGCCGCGACCCCGACGAGGACCCGGCCGACCAGGGCGCGCTGATCGGGGTCGAGGCGGGCCTGGAGCTCCTTGCCCAGGCCGGCCAGCGAGGTCGGCGGCACCCGCGCCAGCAGGGCCTTCAGCGCCCCGATCCGGCGGGCCTCGCCCGGCCCGAGCCGGAAGTGGCCGTCGAGGAACCGCTCGATCGCGTCGATCTCCGCCGGGGCGACCGTCCCGTCCGCCGCGGCGATATAGAGGCCGACCCGGAAGATCGCCGCCGCCCCGAAGTATCTCGGGCCGATCGGCGGGCCCCAGCCGGCCTGGCCCGGGTAGACGGCGATCCACTGGTCGCGGGCGTAGGTCGGCGGGCCGTCGCGGGCGTCGGGCTCGACCGCGAAGCCGGCGGCCTCGGCCGACCGCGCGAGGGCCGTACTCTGGGTCGGGGTGAGCCGCGGCCTCGGCTCGAACCCGAGGAGCGTCGCCGCCCGGCCGACCTCGACGAGGCGGACCCCGTCCTCCCCGGCCGGCGGGCCCTCCCGGACGATCGCCGACCAGGCGCGGACCTGCGCGCGGTCGGGCCTCGGCCCGGCCTCGCCGCGCCAGGTCGTCGCCTTCCGCGAGACCGACCGGACGGCGCGGAACAGGTGCTTCGCCAGCCAGCGCCCGACGGTGAGCATCGTCGCCGGGGTGACCTTCCCGGTCGACCAGCCGAAGAAGACGGCCGCCGCAACCACGGCGGCGACCGCCACCCAGACCCGGCCGAGCCCGGACGCCACCACCAGGCCGACCACGGCGGTCGCCGCCGCCATCCCGCCGGTCCCGATCCCGGCCCGGGCCCCGCGTCGCCTCGCCATCTGCCGTCGCCCTCAACGCCCGCCGTCCGCCCCCAGGTCGCGCCCTGATCTTACCGGCTCACCCCGGCCGGCTCAACGTCGCCCCGCGGCGGCCGGGGCGAGCCCAGGGCGAGCCGGCCCGGGTCAGGATGCATCCCCCTCGAGCCGGTGGAGGACCTCGCCCGCGCGGTCGACGACGAGGATGCCCTCGTCCTCGCGCCCCCGGTACGAGTCGACGTCGAGCGTGGCCGGGTCGAGGTAGCCGAGGTTGATCCGCCGGCAGACCTCGGGCGGGATCGCCGTCGCCAGCACGACGTCCACGTCGGGCGCCTCGACGCCCCCCTCGAACTCTCCCCGGCCCTTCACGTGCGTCGAGTGCGCGAGGACCCCGAGCGGGACGTGGCGGAACATGTCGAGCCGGGTCGAGAAGTACGGCAGGACGTGGTACCCGACCTCCTCGATCCAGCGCCCGTGGGTCTTGGAGACCTCGGCCAGGTGCGGGCCGTAGATGATCAGCCGACCCCCCGGGGCGACGACGGGTTCGAGCTTGTACATGCACTTGCCCGCCGTCCACAGCTCCGGGTACATCTCCGGGCAGATCGAGACGACGGTGTGGAACGGGCGGGGGAAGCGCCTGACGTGGACCTCGGCCGAGAGCCGGGCCGCGCGGTCGTAGGCCTCCTCGGGCGTGCCGAACTCGATCCCGTGCAGGCCCCGCTTGCTGACGACCAACGAGAGGCAGTGCCTCGGCACGTCGATCATCGCCGCGCAGTGGTCGACGACCGCGCGGACGGGCGTGTACCGGGTCCCGATCACGTCGCGGTTGGTGATCAGGGCCCCGAGCCAGTGGAACGTGTCGATGATCTCGGGGCCGGCGATCCCGGGGAAGAAGTACTTGTTCCCGCCCGAGAACCCGACGACCTCGTGCGGGAAGGTCGGGCCGATGATCAGGAGGTGATCATAGTCGAAGATCATTTTGTTGATCTTGACGTCGACCGCCCCCGACAGCCGGCCGCCCGAGAGGTCGCGGAGCGTCTCGGGGCCGATCGTGCCGATCGTCCGGAGCGCATCGGGGTCGTCCCAGGCGTGGTTCAAGAACCGGGTCCCGGGCAGGTGCTTCGCGCGATAGGCGGCGTCGATCCCGAGGTGGCGGTCGATCCGGTCGGGCGGCATCGGCCGGTGGGTGCCGAGCGCGACGAGGACGTCGAGCGCGCGGACCCGGTCCCCCACGGCCGCGGCGACCGACCGGAGGATCGCGCCGATCGGGCCGCTCCTGGTGTCGTCGGGGATGATCAGCAGGACGCGCGCCCCGTCGAGGCCGAGCGACCGGACGGAGTCGGCGACGATCGCCGCCGCCTCGTCGTCGGCGAGGGTCCGGGTCGCGGCCTCGGGCGGCGCCAGCGGGGTCGTCATGATGGGGGGCTCCCCGGGTCGAGCGGGGCAACGTTATGGGGGTCGATCATGTGGGAGTTGATCTCGGGTGTCGAGCCACCCGCGGCGGTCGTCGTCGTCGAGCGGGATCCCTTCGTGCATCTTCGCCTTGTTGGCCGCCGAGTGGTAGACGTCGGCGTCGACAAACGACCGGCCGAGGGCCTTCGCCGGCGCGGGGCCAATCGTCGATTTGCCCGTGCCGGAGGTCCCGGCCGGGACGATCGCCGGGGGTTTCATGCGACCTTCGATTCGGCGAAGTCGGGCAGGTCGAGGCCGTAGAACCGGGCCGCGGTCCGGCCGAAGATGGCCGAGCGGTCGGCCTCGGAGATCGGCCCCAGGGCCTCGACCAGGGCGTCGCGGACCTGCCCGTAGGTCCCGGCGAGCTCGCAGACGGGCCAGTCCGAGCCGAACATCAGCCGATCCGGGCCGAACAGGTCGAGCGCCGCGCGGACGTAGGGCCGGAGGTCGGCCGGGGTCCAGGCCCGGCGGTCGGCCTCGGTGATCATCCCCGAGAGCTTGCAGTGGACGTTCGGCGACGACTCCGCCGCGGCCCGGAAGGCGGGCAGCCAGTCGTCGAGCCGGCCCTCGGCGATCCGGGGCTTGGCCAGGTGGTCGATCACCATCGGCAGGTCGGGCAGCCGCCTCGCCAGCTCCGGGACGTGCCGGAGGTGCCTGACGTGGAAGAGCAGGTCGAACGGGACCCCGCGCGACTCCAGCACCTTCAGCCCGCGGACGACGTCGTCGCGGACGATATAGTCGTCGTCGGGCTCGTCCTGGACGATGTGGCGGACGCCGACGAACTTCGGGTGGTCGGCGAACTCGTCGAGCTGCCGCCCGCAGTCGGGCCCCGCGAGGTCGACCCAGCCGACGACGCCGGCGATGAAGTCGTGCGCCTCGGCGAGCCCGAGGACCCAGCGATTCTCGGCCGGGTCGTGCTGGGTCTGGACGAACACGGTCCGGTCGACCCCGGCCGGGAGGAGCAGGGGCGCGAGGTCACCGGGCAGATAGTCGCGGCGGATCGCGGCGTTCGCCGGGCCGTCGAGCCAACCGTAATCGAACGGGCGGCCCAACTGCCAGAAGTGCTGATGGGCGTCGACGACGAGGGGCATGCGGTGCGTTCCAACCGGGGATCGACGAGTCGAAAAAGCGTATGAACCGCAGATGTCGCAGATGGACGCAGATCAATCAAAAACATTCCATTCTATTGAATTTTATCTGCGTCCATCTGCGACATCTGCGGTTCATACTCTCCCCTCGTAAAGTACCGCCGGAAGGCCTCGATCGTCCGTCGGGCCGCGGCGTCCGGGTCGGGCAGGGGGAGGGCCTCGGCCGAGGCGTAGCCCTCGTAGCCGATCGAGGCGAGGGCGGCGGCGATCGGGGCGTAGTCGAGGTGTCCGAAGCCGGCGGCGCGGCGGTTCGAGTCGACGAAGTGGACGTGGCCGATCCGCCGGCCCCCCGCCCGGATCGACTCGGCGATGTCGCGCTCCTCGATGTTCATGTGGAAGAGGTCGGCGAGCAGCTTCACGTTCGCCGTCGCGAGCGAGTCTAGGAGCGCGAGGCCGTCGGCGACCGTGTTGACCAGGTCGGTCTCGTAGCGGTTCAGCGGCTCGATCAGGAGCGGGACCCCGTGCGACCCGGCGTGCTCGCCCAGTTCGTCGAGGGCCTCGGCCAGGCGGGCGAGGCCCTCGTCGCGGGCGGTGCCGTCGCCGGACCGGCCCTGCATCGAGCCGACGATCGCCGGGGCCCCGAATGGGCCGGCGAGGTCGACGACGCGGCGGACGAAGTCGCGGGCCCGGGCGCGGATGCCGGGGTCGGGGTGGGTGAGGCTCAGCCGGTCGACGACCCAGCCCGCCCCCGTGCCGACCGCGGCCAGCCGGAGGCCGTTCGCCCCGAGGCAGCGGCGGAGCGCCCCGGGGTCGACCGCCTCGGGCGACCTCGGGAAGACCTCGACGGCGTCGAACCCGAGCCCCGACGCCCGGGCGCACGACCCTTCGAGGTCGCCCCAGAAGACGAACGGACCGCCCCTGGCCTCGGGCACGAGGCTGATGGTGACGCACGAGGAGATCGGCATGCCAGGGGCCTCGGCGGCGACGATGGGCCGGTCAGAAACGCATGGCGGTGAACCCGCCGTCGACGTAATAGGCCGCCCCCGTGATGAAGCTGCCGGCGCGCGGGGAGAGGAGCAGGAGGGTGGCCCCGACCAGCTCGTCGGGCTCGCCGAACCGGGCCATCGGGGTCTGCCTGAGGATGTTCTCGGTCCGCGCGGCGTCGAGGATCTTCCGGTTCTGCTCGGCCGGGAAGAACCCGGGGCAGAGGGCGTTGACCCGGACGCCGCTCGGGGCCAGCTCGCGCGCGACGTTCTGCGTGAGGTTCACGACCGCCGCCTTCGAGGCCGAGTAGGCGAACACCCGCGAGAGCGGCAGGTGGGCCGTCACGCTCGCGATGTTCAGGATCGACCCGCCGCCCGCCGCGGCCATCGCCCGGCCGAAGACCTGGCAGCCCCGGTGGACGGCCTTGAGGTTGCTGTCCAGGACGCGGTCCCAGTCGTCGTCCTTCACGTCGAGATACGGCCCGGCGCTGTTGACCCCCGCGCCGTTGATGAGCATGTCGACCCGTCCGAGGTCCTCGGCCACGCGCGCCTGCAGGTTCTCGATCGACTCGCGGCTCATCACGTCGACCGGCGCGAACGCGGCCCGGCCGCCGTCGGCCTCGATCTCGGAGACCCGGGCCGCGCCCCTCTCCGCGTCGCGGCCGGCGACCACGACGGTCGCCCCGGCGCGGGCCAGGCCCCGCGCCAGCGCCCCGCCGAGCACGCCGGTCCCGCCGATCACCACGGCGACCCGACCCGCCATCCCGAAGAGCCCGTCGAGGTAACCGTCCGCCATGGTCCACCCCCCTGTCCGTCGGTCCATGCGCTCAGAGGCCGGCCCGGAGCGCCTCGAGGTGGCGGCCGAAGTGATCGGCGAGCACCTCGGTATAGGTGTCGACATGCGATTGGATCGCGTCCGTCACGGCCGGGCCCCACTCGGGATGAGTCAGGACCGAGCCGAACGTGCAGTGGAGGATCTGCCGCCCCGGCGCGGTGAACCCGCGGCCCCGGGGGACGTCCTCCCAGCGCTCGAGATAGAGCCGCTCCAGCTCGACCGGGTCCGTCACGGCCGAGGCCGGGGGGGCCGAGTCCAGCGTGGCCGAGACGTGGTAGGTCGCCTTGTCGGCCTCGTACCGCGACCGGGCGAATTCGACCAGGCGGCGGAAGAGCGGCGGGTCGTGACGGGCGACGACCCGGAGGGCCTCCAGGTAGCTCGTCCCGGCCGTCTTGACGTGGAAGCGGCCGCGGGTCGCCCGCGCCAGCGACGGGTACATCGACAGCTTGTCCGAGCCCGAGTGCAGGCTCAGCTTGTACGGGCCGAGCAGGTCCGCGATCGCCGCGTGGTCCTCGAGCGAGCGCCCGAGCGCGTCGAGGTTGCCCTTGAAGTCGACGCCCTTCTCGAAGTCGCCGACGTACCGGGGGGCGAGGCTGACGAGCTTCATCCCCCGCGACAGGCAGCGGTCGGCGATCAGGTAGTGCTCGGCCAGGGTCGTCGGCTGCTCGGTCTCGTCGACGCTCAGCTCGATCTCGTGGTCGCCCCCGGTCGCCTCGCAGGCCCGGCGGATGTGCCCGGCGAGGTCGACCGCCCGGTTGACCGCCCGGCCGTACTTGACCGCGGCGCGGAGCAGGGCCTCCTCGGTCAGCTCGACCTTCGTCCCGGTGGCGAGCCCGACCGACTTGCCGCGGTATCCGTCGATCCAGCCGACCTCGCCCGCGATCGCCGCGAACCGGGCGCGGAGGGTCGGCTCGTCGTGGTCGTCGGCGTGGGCGTCGACGTGGTCGGACGGGTCGATCGTGAAGAAGGTGAAGCCGACGGCGGCCGTCGCGTCGACGTCGGCGGGGGTCTTCAGGTGGTCGGCGTCGGCCCCGATCCTGCCGGTCCAGCCGGCCCGCCTCGCCCCGTCGATCGCGTCGTCCATGACCTGGCGGGGGGACCGTCCGGTCCGGGCCATCTCGCGGATCGACTGCTGCGGGAAGATCGGCGCGATGCCCGCGCCGGCCCGCCTCATCGCCTCGGCGTGACCGGGCGTGGCCAGGCCGATCCGGTCGCCGAAGCCGAAGCTCGGCTCCAGCCCGAGGGTCACGCACGGCCCCGGGGTCTCCGATCGATCCGCCATCGCGCCGATGCTCCGTGGAGGCGAGGGTCAGTCAGGGGGAAGGCCCGATCAGTCGACCTCGACGACCGCCTTGATCACGCCCGTCTCGGGCCTCGTGTATGACGGGAAGACCTCGGGCAGGCCCTCGAAGCTCGACCGGTGGGTGATCCACGGCTTCGTGTCGATCGTCCCCGCCTCGATCAGGCCGATGATCCGGTCGAAGTCGCCGGGCAGGGCGTTCCGCGAGCAGAGCAGAGTGCCCTCGGGCCGGTGGAAGACCGGGTGGCGGAACTTGACCTCCTCGGTCGTGATCCCGACGTAGACGAGCCGGCCCCCCGGCGCGATCAGGCCGAAGGCGTTGGACATCGACGCATGAGAGCCCGTCGCGTCGATCACCGCGTCGGGGAGGTGGCCGTCGGTCAGGTCGCGGAGGTCGGCATCCAGGCGATCCGAGGGCTTGAGCGCGTGCGCGACGCCCATCGACTCGCGGCAGAAGGCCAGCCGGGCGTCGTTCACGTCGAGGACGATCGTCCTCGCCCCGGTCAGCTTGACGAATTCGAGGGTGGCCAGGCCGATCGGCCCCGCGCCGATCACCAGGCACGACTCATCCGGGGCGATCGTCGCGCGGTCGACGGCGTGGCAGCCGATGGCCAGGGTCTCGACCAGGGCGAGCTGGTCGAAGGCCAGCGACCGCGAGACGTGGAGCTTGCGCGCCGGGAGGAGGAAGTACGGCCGCATCCCGCCGTCGCGGTGGACGCCGAGGACTTCGAGCCGCTCGCAGCAATTCGGCCGCCCCCGACGGCTCGCGTAGCTGTTCGGGTCGTTGATGTAGGGCTCGACCGAGCATCGGTCGCCGGCGCGGACATTGGCGACCCCCTCGCCGACCTCGACCACCTCGACGCCCAGCTCGTGGCCGGGGATGCGGGGGTAGCTGAAGAAGGGCATCTTGCCGAGATAGCCGCTCAGGTCGGTCCCGCAGATCCCGATCCGATGCACCCGGACGAGCGCATCGCCCGGCCCCGGCGACCCGGGGGCGTCGGTCTCGATCTGCCGGAGCCGCTTCGGCTCTTCCAGGAGCAGGGCCTTCATCGGGTCGCTCACTCGCCGGGATGGGTCGGGCGCGGGTCGGGGACGCTCAGGCGATCGGGTCGTTGTTCTCGGGCCGACCCTCGACGTAGAACCAGTTGTGGATCGGTTTGAGGATGGCGAGTACCTCGTCGATCAGGGCCCGGTCGATCGGCGCCTCGGCCCATTCGGCCCACTTGGAGACGTTCTCGGGCCTGGCCGAGCCGACGATGCACGTGGCCATGTCCTCGCGGTCGGCCGCGTATTGCAGGGCGAGCTGCGCGATGTCGATGCCGCGCGACTCGCAATGCTCGGCCGCGCGTCGGCAGATGGCACGGACCTCGGGGGTCGCCTTGTGCCAGGGGGGGAGGGGCATGTTCGTCAGCAGCCGGGCCGAGAACGGCGCGGCGTTCATGATCCCGACCCCCTTCCCCTCGAGGTAGGGGACCAGGTCGGCCAGCATCGTGTTCTGGAGCGTGTAGTGGTTGTACGAGAGGATCACGTCGAGGTCGGTCCGGTCGAGCACGTACCGGAAGATCTTCATCGGATAGCCGCTGATCCCGACGAACCGGACCTTGCCCGCAGCCTGGAGCTTCCGGAGCGCCGGGAGGGTCTCGTCGACGATCTGCGACATCTCGACGAACTCGATGTCGTGACAGAGCACGATGTCGAGGTGGTCGACCTTCATCCGATCGAGGCTGACGTCGACGGACTCGACGACGCGGCGGGCCGAGAAGTCGAAGTGGGACGCCGAGTAGCGGCCGAGCTTGGTCCCGAGGATGTAACTCTCCCGGGGGACCCCCCGGAGCGCCACGCCGAGCAGGCATTCGCTCATCCCCCGGCCGTAGAAGGGGGACGTGTCGATGAAGTTCATCCCGAGGTCGAGCGCGACGCGGACCGAGCGGATCGCCTCATCGAGGTCGATGGCGCCGAATTCCTGGCCGAGCGACGAGGCGCCGAAGCTCAACGCGGGCAGTTCCAGGCCCGTCCGGCCGAGCGGTCGGGATTTCATGGGTCGGGCACTCCGCGATCGGGTCGACCACGGCCGAGGGGCGTCCCGGCCGGGCCCCTAGATCATACCGCCCGGGATCGGCGTCGCCAGCCGAGCCCGGCAAAATGCGTGATCGAGCCGGGCCGTCCCCCCGATGATACGAGCGTTCTTTGGCAATCGGGCGACGGTGAGGCGGGCGAAGGGTATCATGGCCCCCTGGCCCGTCATGGGGCGATAACGCCTCGAAACCGCCCTCAGAAAGCCGGTGCTCGACTCATGGCGCCACGCATCGCGAATTCGAACGGCGGCCGACTCTCCGTCTTCGATCTCCTCGTCCTGATCGCCGCCACCGCGCCCGGGCTCGCGGTGACGCGAAGCCTGCCAGAGTATCTAGGAGTCGACGTACTCACACGCATTATTATACCCATAGGAATTTCGGACGCAGCCTGGCATCTGAGTACCCGCGGCGCTGTATTCACGTTCGCGGGACGACCTCTCACGGCTCGTGCGTCCTATTGGCTCGGCCACATCCCCTATTGGACGAGCCCTTGCCTCGTGACATGGACCATCGCGACGCTAGGCCTAAGCCTCCGCGGCCCGAGGCCCCGCCCGCGCCGTCGGAGACTCGGCCCGGCCTCGATGGCCGGCCTTGCGATCGTTGCAATCCTGGTCGTCCAGGCGAGCCGTTGCCTCCAGATCCTGATCGTACACGAGTTGCCGTCGTCCAATCTGAGGCTAAACCCCGAGGAATTCTTGAGTTACTTTTTCGTCTCGCTCCCCCGCCTGGCGGGTTACACCGTGGCCGTGTCGTGGCTGGCCCTCGCGTTGGGCGGCCGTTGGTCGAAGGAGCCGGGTGTGCGAGGCCAGTTCGGGCGAGCCCTCGGATGGTGCTGGATCGCGATGGCGCTGTCGAGCGAACTCGGGGTGTGGTGCTTCGCGCTGAATTATTAGCTCTGGGTGTCCAGGGCGGGCACCTCGCACATCTCGCGGGAGTCGTCCCGCAGCTCCTTCGAGTATCGCCGGGTGCTCCTCCGCGGCGGTCGACATCCCCCTCGAAGCGGTCGTTGAGCCCCTCGACCCGCCGCCGGAATTGCTCGCGTCGGCACGGCCTATCGGATTTTGCTCTCGGGCCAAGGAGTGCTCATCATGAGCTGGAAGGGAGGATGGCCTGCCGATTTATATCTGAGCCAACGCTCATCAATTTCAAATCTACTCGAGTACCTAATATTAAAATAGGAATAGTTCAGATCGTATCCGGTGAGTGTCAGGTCAATCCAGACCGGAACCTCGCCGTCCCGGCAGAGCAGGTCTGCGACCTGCTCTGCTGTCGACGGTCCGATGCTGTTCCGAAGGGAATAGGAGAATTGCTCGGGGTAAGTGACCGACGTCCGACGACTGGCCGTTGCAACGTTCGCCCGGCTCGCCCCTTCCAGACGTTCCAGGAAGGATGATCGCGTCATCGTCCGTCTCCTCCAGCCACATCCCCCGACCAAGGATTTCCAGGTTGGTCGACTACTCGATCGAGGCCAGAAATTGACTGCATGCTCGGACGAATGGTGGATTTTATTGCTGGCATGGAATCCAACATGATGCTTCGATGCCATTCAAACCGACGGTACGGCATGGTCGGCGATCGAGTCGAGGACCCGGTTGATGGTCTCGGCGGAGAGGGGAAAGGCTTCGGTCTCCATCGCGGGGCGTGACTCCATCGGGTCGGCCGGGAAGGCGTAGTGGAGCATCCACTGCCCGCCCTCGAAGTAAAGGAACGCCGTGGGGTCGTATGCCGGCATCAGGGAGATGTCGGCGGACCCCTCGGCTCCCGGCATGTCGTAGCCGATCGGGTCCAGGAGCAGGCGGGTCGGGCCCTTCTGGATGTACAGGACGGGCACCTCGTACACCTCGCGGGAATCATCCCGCAGTTTCTTCGGGTAGCGCCGGGTGCTCCATTCGCGGCGGTCGACATCCCCCTCGAACCGGGCGACGAGTTCCTCGACTCGACGCCGGAATTGCTCGCGCTGTTCGGACATCAGCAACCCCCTCCGCTGTCTCGCACACGTCAGGCTGACATCGTCGTTAAGGGGACGGTCTCTGGTCGCGAAGGGTGGGCCCGCCGCCGACCAAACGAAGCCACCGGCCGGTTTCGTCCCGCATCGCCCGGCTTCGTGCGGATATCCCGCTCGACGGGCCAGCTTTTCGACCAAACGAACCCACCGAGGGACCTCCCGGCCATCGCGCCAAACGAAGCCACCGACGGGGATCGACGGGCCGAGGGCAGGGCGGGGGAGGGCCGTCGCGCCGAACGAAGCCACGGGCCGGGGTCAGACGTCGCAGAGGGAGACGGCCTGCTTGAGGCCTTCGAGGGGGTCGCGGGTCGGGATGAACTCCTGGCCGACGTAGCCGTCGTAGCCGACCTCCAGCAGCGCCCGCATGATCGGCGGGTACTGGATCTCCTGGGCGTCGTCGAGCTCGCCCCGGCCGGGGTTGCCCGCGGTGTGGATGTGGCCGATCACGTCCTTGTGCTTGCGGATCCGGCGGATCACGTCGCCGTCCATGATCTGGACGTGGTAGATGTCGAACAGGAGCTTCAGGTTCGGCGACCCGACGCGCCTGATGATGTCGACGCAGTACTCGGTGTGGTCCCCCTGGTAGCCCGGGTGGCCCTTCATCGGGTGGTCGTCGGCCCGGGTGTTGAGCATCTCCAGGCAGAGGGTCACGCCCTTGCGCTCGGCGAGGCCGAGGACCTTCTTGAACCCCTCGACGCAGTTGGTCGCGCCGACGTCGGCCGGCAGGCCGTCGGCCATCCCGGTGAAGGCGATCACCCGCTTGGTGCCGAACGGGGCGCAGGCGTCGATGGCGTCGGTCGTCGCCTTGATCACGCGGTCGTGGTGCCTGGGGTTGTTGAACCCCTTGGCGAACGGGGCCTCGCCGCCCCCCAGGTCGATCTGGCCGATGGCGCACTCGAGCCCGGCCTCCTTCAGGAGGGGGAAGTACTTCGGCTCGATCAGCTCGATGCTGGCGCAGCCGAGGCCCCTGGCGACCAGGGCTTACGCATCGATTTTGCATTGGAAGAGGTGGCCTTGTAACATCTTCCGTCATTCGCGAGGTGGAGGGTCGTGGTTGGGAATGCTGCGAGC
>JAABUQ010004196.1_pt1 | contig 24952 bp, 26 predicted proteins | sample 5560001 | NCBI WGS metagenome assembly JAABUQ01 (sample SAMN10711888, study PRJNA513371) | rock metagenome | isolation source: Antarctica rocks | place: Antarctica: Victoria Land, Finger Mt nord | collected 2015-12-18
CATTCTACTGGTCTCCCGGCGTTGGAACTCATCTACTAAGAGTCGCATGCGGTAAGAACGTTTCTTAGTGATCGGACGGAGCACCGCGCCTGAAATCACCCGTTGACACCCGCATTCGAGACGGTCTGTACGCCTGATGAAACTGCAGTAGAGGACAAAAGAAGCTGATGAATGCGCGTCTGCTGTCGCTCTAGTTCCTGGGCCATGGGTGCGTAAATCTCACGATTACCGGAGCCATCACAAGAATCCCATAATCCGGCGTAACAATGACGCTCGTCGTCCCAGCCCGGGTAATTCAGGATTGGATAGAGGCAGATTCCTTCAACAGGAATGCCGCGCCGTATGGCTTCTACGACTTCGTCGCATATATAGCGCAGCCATTCTGGCCTACGCTCGTCCTCGATGCCTGTCTCCGCGATAAACTGAGGACGCGAGTAATAACGGTAGAGTTCACCGAGAATCTCGTGTAAAGGTCTATACCGCGGATCGGATGGCTCGATAAACTTGCCTTGATAAACCCACTGGTTGTGCACGTAGTAATTGGCTCCGACAATATCCAAATGTTGCGGAGTACCGCCGAGGCCAGGATGCAAGCGACCCGACAACATATCCCAGCCATCAAATTGTGCCCGATTATGTGTCGCTGCGGCCCGTCTTCCGGCCTCACTCTCGTCGGGTGACGTCACAACATTGATGACGGGATCCACTTGTACGAATCTGGCATGCGGCGCTACCGATCGAACACTATCGATTCCCACAATAGCCGCACGCACAAGCTGCGCCTTCAGTTCTTCGCCCCGCCCTTGCGCGAACGGGTTGAGAACGGCAAGATCGCCAGCGCCCCACGCGAAAAACGAGATCTCGTTCACAGGACAAAAATACGGCACATCGTCTGTCTCATTACTCACGACACGCGCCACTTCACGGGCAAACGCGCCAAAGCGACGGAGGAATTCAGGGCTGAATATGTCGAGATCGTCCGGCCAGCCATAATGAAAGATGTCCCAGATTACCTGCATGCCCGTGATCCGAGCTGCTCTGAGCATCGGAATGAGGGAAGAGAAATCATAGCTGTAAGGCCTTGTTTCTATCAGGTGCCATCGAACACCGTCGCGTGTCGAGGAGATGCCGATCTCCCGTAACCTGGCATAGTCGGATTCACAAAAACGGTCATGCTGGGTAGCCGCGATAAGGTCAAGCCGTTTCCCTTGAAACAACCGGTGAGTCGAACACTCAAACCCTCCAATGAAGAAGCTGCGAAACCCGCACGCACTCGCCATATGATTTTCCGATTCTAGCTGCTCGGCAGTCCAGCGCCAGAAGGCAGATGGTCGCTCGTGTTCTCAGCCGCAAAGTTCGCCGTTACGCCGACCTGATCGAAACACCTCTACTGCGAAACATCGATCAGCGTTGCTCAGCATGGCGGTATATCGTTCGCTGGTCTCTACCATGCTTGTTGCCACATCTAAATCGCGGAAGGCGTTCTCACGCCTTCCGCATGGGCATCTCAAGAGGTTACGGTTTGCAGGTAGTCGGATTCGTCGTGAAATCAGGGTTTGTGCAAAGCGGCCCAATGTGAGTAGCCGGATTGGGAACGCTGATCATCGCCACCGGCCCGGCACGGTGCTCGCCATTGAAAGGTGTCGGTTTGTTAGGGTTGAATCCGCACCCCGCCGCATCATTAGGGTTGTTGAACCAGAACCCGACGTTAAATGTATGCCGAGGGGTTAGGACTGGAGCGTCTGAATCAAATCCAAAGATCTGGTCAAGCAAGATGCTGCGCACAGACGCCGAGCCATTCCCGTTTGAATCGATCTGCAGATCCGACTGATACCACGCCAGGCCAAAGCCCGCAAACTGTGGATTGAGTGCTCCACTTTCCAGGAAGATGCTGCGCTGGACGGTAAAGACGTCAAAGGCGAGCCCGGGCCTGATGTGCGTGGTGTGGATCGTCATGAAGTCGTTTTGACTCAATCGATCTACCGTTACTGCCGCGGTTGGGGGTAGACCCGAATTGTCGGCGATACAGGCTGCCACGCGAGGGTCGGCCTCAAGTTGAGACCACCAGCCGGTTACTCTTACGCCCAAAACCTACGATCTGCTGCTTGTGCTTGTCGAGAGTCGAGGCCGCTTCCTCCCGAAAGCGGAGATCATCCAATCGTTATGGCCCGACAGCTTTGTAGACGAATCTAACCTGACCCAACAAATTTCCGCCATCCGCAAGGTTTTAGGAGAGAGTCCAGGCGAAGCTCGTTACGTTGTCACGGTGCCGGGCCGGGATATCGTTTTGCGGCCCAGGTGAGCGAACAGTTAAACCATCTAGTTAGCCTTGCCGATGTCCGCGCGCAGTCAACAGAAAATCAAAAAGAGAGTCTGCCAATCGCACAATCGCCGGCGACCCCTGGCACGGCCGGAGATGTAGGGCGTCAGCCCGTTCTGCCCCCGCCGATCCAGAGAGACCGCAAGTCAAAGTGGCTTCCGGCCCTGCGTATTATCCTGCCGGTGCTCCTAGCCATCGCACTCGGTTATATACTGCACCGTAAACCGGCAGTCCAAACGAACTCATCTGCCCGGCCGAGGAGTCTCGCGATCCTCCCGTTCCGAAATCTGAAGAACGATGCCGATAGCGACTTCCTGGGCTTTTCGCTGGCCGACGCTGTTGTGGCCAATCTCAGCTACGTCAGCGAACTCACGATTCGGCCCTCATCCGCCGTAGAGCGATACCGAAACCAGGTGATTGATGTGCGGAAAGTTGCTGCCGAACTGAATGTTGACACGATTCTCACCGGAAATTTTATCCGCGATAAGGATGATTTGAGAATCACCTCTGAATTGATTGACATAAAGACGCAGCGCATCTTATGGAAGAAAGCCTTCGATCTGAAGTACGAAAAGCTCCTGATCGTTCAGCAGGCCGTCGCTCAACAAATCGTAAGCGGCCTGGCTCTACATCTTTCACGGTCTGAAGTAGAGCACCTTAAAGCCGATCGGCCGATCGACCCTCTCTCCTACGAGTTTTATCTGCGCGGTGTCGACCTCTATTCCCGGAGTGACTTTCTGCTGGCAGTTCAAATGCTGGAGAAGTCCGCCGAGCTCAACCCGAACTACGCACTCACATGGGCTTACCTGGGCAAAGCTTATGACGCAATTGCGTCCTTTCAGTTTGGAGGCCGGGAGCAATACCGCAAGGCGCAGAACGCCTATGAGCGGGCGCTCTCCCTGCAACCGGCCCAAATCGAGACGCGCGTTTACATGGCCAACATGTTTACCGATACAGGGAGGGTCGAGCAGGCGATTCCTCTGCTGCGGGAGGCGCTCAAAGCAAATCCTAATCACCCGGAAGCGCATTGGGAATTGGGCTATGCGTATCGGTTCGCCGGGGCATTGAACGAATCTGTTTTGGAGTGTGAACGCGCAAGGCAACTCGACCCCGGGGTCAAACTCAATAGTTCAGCGTTCAACAGCTATCTATATCTTGGTCAGTACGAGAAATTTCTCCGGGCGCTTCCAAAGGATAACGACGTTCCGCTTATTGTCTTCTACCGCGGTTTCGGAGAATACTACAGTCAAAGGTGGGAGCAGGCCGCAGTGGATTTCGATCGGGCGTTTGAGCTCGACCGCTCACTTCTACACGCCCAGCTTGGTAAAGCACTGAGCTACTGCATACGGCATCAATGCGAGAAGGGCCTCGATCTTCTCCGAGCTGCTGAAGGCAAAGTCAATGAGCGCGGGGTGAGTGACCCTGAAGCAATTTATAAGATCGCGCAAGCATATGGCGTGCTCGGCGATAGGGCGTCCGCACTTCGTGTTTTGAAGAGCAGTATCTCAAGCGGCTTCTTCTCTTATCCTTACCTTGTCAACGATCCTCTTCTGGACAGTCTCCGAAAAGAAGCTGAATTCAATCTGCTTATAGCTGGAGCGCGTCAGCGGCACGAATCTTTCAAAGGTAAATTTTTGTAAACGCGGTGAAATGCCCGCTAGGCTTGGGACAGACGGAGTTCCCAAAGTACTGCAGTACTTTCCCGAAACCCGAGTGCTATCAACTTTGTTCCATATAGCCGATAAGGCCCTTAAAGAGCAATAGGAGCCCGCAGCATGGAACTTATTTGTATTATCTTCACCGGCATCATTCTTCTAATGATCTCGGGGGTAGTAATCCGATGCTTTTGTGATTAGTCGTACCGGCTACCGATTATCTTCTTCTTCGGCGGTTCTGGTTGGACCCGTGTCAGCGGCCCAGTCGTCTGCCGGCACGTCACCTACATCGGTCAGACCCAGGCGTCCGTCGGTCGGAAGCATCGTTTCCATCCCGTCCACGTCCTGCAGCTCGGCTTGGGGATCAAAACGATCGGACGATGGATGGCGTATCGAAGTGACGCCTCCAAAGCTTGTCGGGTCGACAGTCGGCTGAACGTCGCCTGAGCCCATCTCGTCCGGCTGGGCTTCGTTGTCCCCTGTGTCTTCGCGGTCACCGCGTTTGATTGAGCTGTCGTTTGGACCCATAGCGAACGGTTCCCGGGTAACCAGGTATTCGGCGAGCGACGGCAAGAATAGAGGCGCGTTCGGAAACGGTGTGATTTGAGTAGCCACGAATGGTGGATCCTGCGTAGCCCTCATTTGTTTCTTCCGGCGAAGGGGTTAGCGGATGAACGTGATAAAACGACAGTAGCTGTACGAGCGGAGCCGGTTTGCCGAACAGTACCTTCACTTCGTCGTTTTGCCTTTTCATTTTCGGAATTGCGGTAAGTGCCCAACCACAAGCACCCGTCGCAGCGCAGGGGGGCGGCCCGCCTTCAGAGCAGGAACAGCAGCGCATGGTGGAGGCTATGCGAGATTATGCCGATACATACATCAACAAGCTGCCGAATTTCGTCTGCGAGCAAGTCACCATGCAGTTTGAAGCAGGCAAGAACGGGAAGCACTGGCATAAAAACGACACATTGACGTCGAAGCTGGTGTATGCAAGCGGCCGCGAAGAGAGGACGCTGCAATTGGTAAACAACAAGCAGGTTCGCTATCGGACGGCGCGGCCTAGGGTTCCATTTTCATCGGAAGGAGAGTTTGGCATCCTGCTGAATAAGATTTTTGATCCGGCATCGGACGCGAAGTTCTCCTGGGCCGGATGGGAAAACCTACGCGGCACTCCGGTTGCGAAGTTCGATTTCGCTATCGATCGCGCGCATTCCACCTTGACTCTCATTAACTTCATCAAGGCGACCGTCCCCTATCATGGCTCCGTGTATGCCGATCCCCAAAGCGGGTCGGTACTTAAGGTGATAAGCACGACAACTGAGACTCCTCCTGAGCTGCAGATGACGAGCGTCTCGACGACGGTCGATTATGACCACGTCCGGATCGGCGATCAGAGTTATCTGTTGCCTGTCAGCGCCGACGTCCTTTTAGTGACGGACAAAGATCAGGTGCGCAACGAACTCCATTTCGAGGGTTACCGTAAGTTCGAGGCGGAATCCACGATCAGTTTTGGCGAGGAAAGCGGAGAGCCGGCCAAGCCCGTGGATAAGGCCCCGAAGATTCAGTAGTGCGCGGGACTAACTCTGGCTATTTGCGATAGACGTTGGTTCCGGCAAGGCGGTCACCGAGACGCCGGCCGGTAGTTAGCAGCAGGATGGCTTCTCCGCCGAAGATGACCAATGCGAGCACGAATTCGAAGATGATTCCGACAAACGGGATCATGCCGATTAAGCCGGGTATCGCGAGTGGAACATTGCGCAGCATGCGCTGGGAAGTGGTCGAGGGCGCGCCGTTTTCGCTCACAACATAGCTGCCGAGTATCGATTTGCCGGGGCTCGCGCCGTTGATATCGCGAAGCAGCCAGTAGAGCGCATGGAGCAAGCCGTAAAACATCCATCCGATGATCGGCACGAAATGGATGAGAGCGAGGAACAGCATCGGAATCACGTCAATCAGATATGCGAGAACCCGGCGGCCTTTTTCTTCAGGCTGCGGTACCGGAATGACAGTGGACCCGGATTCGTAGGAAGGCGTAAAGCCCGCCGTTGCTGCGTGGGGTTGCAAGCTGGTTCCACAGTTCGGGCAAAACGCTACGTTGTCGGCAACCGATGTTCCACAATTCTGGCAAAACGCCATGATCTGCTCCTATTCACCAATGATTTTGACGAGGACGCGCTTGCGTCGGCGTCCATCGAACTCGCCGTAGAAGATTTGCTCCCAAGGCCCGAAATCCAGCTGGCCGGCGCTGATTGCAACAACCACTTCTCTGCCCATCACCTGACGTTTCAGATGCGCATCGGCATTATCTTCTCCGGTGCGATTGTGCTGATACGCAGAGACGGGCTCATGCGGCGCGAGCGATTCGAGCCACTTCTCGTAATCGTGATGAAGGCCGGCTTCGTCATCGTTGATGACGACCGACGCAGTGATATGCATGGCATTCACGAGCGCGAGGCCTTCAGTGACGCCGCTTTCACGGAGGCAAGTTTCGACCCGGCCGGTGATGTTCAGAAGGGCGCGGCGGGTGGGCACTTCAAACCAGAGTTCGTGGCGATAGCTCTTCATGCTCTCGATTGCAGGATCAGGGTTCGACGACCCAGGCGAGGCCATCAGGCTGCGGGCCAGCGTGGATGCGTCCAGTGACCGCGAGGGTTTTCAGGTCAATGACGGCGACATAGTCGGCGCCGGTGCAGGCCACGAAGGCGCGCGAGCCATCGGGCTGCATCTGAATGCCAGCAGCGCCGCCACCGAGGTCGAGGCGCTTCACTTCTTTGTGTGTGGCAGCGTCGAGAATAGCCAGGCCCGAATCGCCAAGAGAAGAGATAAATACTAACTTGCCATCGGGGGTGAATTTCAGGCGATTCGCGCCCATGACGTTTGCTGCGAGCGTGGCAATTACTTTTTTCCCGGCGAGGTCGATGATCGAAACGGTTCCATCCTGGGCGTTAGCGGTCCAAAGTTCTTTGCCGTCGGGCGAGACATCGAACCTTCCGCGCCCCTTGCCTACCGGGACGACTGTTTCGTCCCAATCTCCACCCGGAGGACCCATGCGACGACCAGCAGGACCGGGCGGCGGTAGACGGTTGGGGGCATTCTGTGCCGCAGACCCGGGCGGCGGTCCCGGCGGAAAATTACTGCGAGTGCTTTTCTCGATGATGCTGATGGTTGCGGAACTGATGTTACTCGTAAAGATGTGCTTCGCGTCTTCCGAGACGAAGATCATGTGGGTGCGATTTTGGCCTGTGCCGAGGATCCAGTCCACTTTCTTGGTCGCGGGATCGTAGCTGGCGATGGCTTTGGCTGCTTCAGCCGTAAACCAGGTTTTGCCACCGGCGACTGTCAGGCCGTGGGGACCGCGCAAGGGGCCGAGATCGATAGCGGCTAACGGCTTTTGTGCAATGAGATCAATGACCGCGAGCGTGTTGAACGCGCCGCCGCCGTAATTGGATACATAGGCAAGCTTTCCGTCTTTGGATGCGATCACTTCGTGAGGATCTTCGCCGACCGGTGCGCGAGCGACGACTTGGAGACTCGCAGGATCGACAATCGCGAGCGTGTGATCCCCTTTCGAGAGTACGAGCAAAGCTTCGCGCGGCGTACTTGCGGCAGAAGCAAGACACGCGACGAATAAACTCGCCGGGCAAAATTGCTGACGGCCTCGCGGTTGCGGTAAGTAGCATCCGGCAGCGATACGGCGAACGAGACGGAGTTGCCGGCGCGAAAGCCCGGGCTTACATTCTGAATATTGAAAAAGCTGTGGAGAAGCAGCCCGGCGCCGACCAGCAGGACGAGCGACACGGCGACTTCGACGGCAACCAGTACGTTGCGAAGATTGCCGTGCGAACGGCCGGCAGTGGATGAGCGCGAACTGTCTTTGAGGCCGTTGACGAGATCGGTGCGGGATGCTGCCAGAGCTGGAAAGAAACCGGCGGCGAGTCCACTCAAAACCGCCGCGGCCATCGTGAACAGTAGAACCGCGCGATCGATGCGAATGTTGGCGACCTGGGGCAACTGATCGGCACCGGGGGCATGGGCGGCCAGAAACGAGGAAGTCCAAGCAGCTACCAGCAGACCTGCAGCGGCACCTAAGAAAGAGATAACTGAGCTTTCGATGAGCAGCTGGCGGACGATCTGGACGCGGCTGGCGCCGAGCGCAGAGCGGATGGCGAGTTCACGTTGACGCCCGAGAGCGCGCGTGAGCAGAAGGTTCGCGATGTTGACACAGGCAATCAGCAGCAGACAACCGACGGCTCCGAGCAGAACGAGCAGAGCCGGTTTGACACTGCGGACCAGGTATTGGTTCAGCTGAATCACGGTAGCCCCCTGGCCCATGATTTCGTCCGGGTGGTCGTGGCGGAAATTGTGCACGATGGCGCTGATTTCGGCTTGCGCCTGGGCAGCGGAATAGCCGGGGGCCAGACGCCCGATCACCTGAAATAAATGATTGCTATGAGAGCCGCGATCACTGGGATCGAGGCTACGGTCGAACGAAACCAAAACGTCAGCGGGCGGCCCGGGAAAAGTAAAAGTGCGGGAAAGGCTCCGAGCACGGTGTAGCTGTTGCCATCGAGGTGAACTTGCCGGCCGACGATATCCCGGGTGCCTCCAAAGTGGCTCTGCCAAAAAGGGTACGAGAGCACGGCGACGTAAGGCGAATTCGGTGCATCTTCGCTTGGTTGAAAGAAGCGGCCCAGCGCGGGCGAGACACCGAGTATCGAAAGAAAATTGGACGAGCAGGCAATGCCGTGGACGCGTTGCGGAGTAAAAGACTGACTTTTGCTCGAGATATTGAAAGCGGTTTGGCGGACAGCAGAGAGGGCGGAGACGGAGCGGGCCGCGCGCGTCCAGTCGGCGAAGCTGCCTGGACTGACCGGGTTGTAGTGATCATCTTCGGTGTTGCCGATGACGTCGCGTTCGAAGACTTCGACGAGCGTCTCGCCATGGGGATAGGGCAAGGGCTCGAGCAGAACGGCATGGACAACGCTGAAGATCGCGGCGTTAGCGCCTAAGCCGAGTGCGAGCACGACGATAGCAATGGCCGTGAAGGCAGGCCGTTGACGAAGCTGGCGAACAGCAAATTGAAGGTCTTTGAAAAAGCCGGTCATAACGCAAGGGGGAGTGTGCAAGTGAGTGACCGCGCGGAAAAGTGCGCGAAAGCTCGTGGCTGCTCCGGAAGTCTAGCCCGGACGGAAGTGTACTGAAGGAAAAGCGGGATTCGGCTGTTCGCTTTCGGGACTAATGGAAGTGTGCAGGGCTCTTGCTTTTGGTGAGAGACTGAAGCAAAATACGTTTAGGCGAATAAATGGCGAATATGGAAGCGGCTCTTCGCTACCACGAGCATTGGAAACGGGCGGCAGAAATTAAAGTAGAACACCAAGAATGCAAGTTTCGTCCTCTGGAAGTTAAAGCTTTGGCCTCGATTTTTCCCGACGGCTTGCGCCGGGGCACAATCGCCGAAATTGCGGGTGCGCGTTCCACAGGGCGAACTTCTCTAGCGTGTCATATTCTGGGGCAGTCCACCGGTAGAGGGGAAGTATGCGCCACAGTAGACCTTCATAACAGCTTCTCGCCGGAACTTGCGGCACAGGCCGGGGTGCAGCTGGAACGAATGGTTTGGGTTCGTTGCGGAGGAAATGCTGAAGCTGCTTTACGGGCCACGGATCTTCTGCTGCATGCCGGTGGCTTTGGCATTGTCCATTTAGATTTATGCGAGGGAGATCCCAGGCAGCTAAACAGGATTCCTCTTTCTTCTTGGTACAGGTTTCGCCGGGTACTTGAAAACACTTCGACCGTGCTTCTGGTGTGCACGGATTCCTCGCAGGCTAAATCTTTTGCTTGGAGGTGTTTGGAAGCTAAATCTCAAGTGATTTCCTGGTTGGGAAACCACTCCTTTCCGGTATTAGGAGGTTTAACGACCGACGCGGTTTCGGGCAAGCTTGCGCCTATTCGGCCCCAATCCCTGTTCTGGAGAGTAGCTGGCTAGATGTACGCTTGTTTACATTCTCCGGCTGCGGTAGGAGCGGCGCTCTGCGAATTAGCTTCCCAGTTTTCTCCGGCAGTGGAAGTAACCGATGAAGCTACGATGGTTTTTTCGATTGATCCTTTGCGGAAATTGATCGGATCACCGTACCAGATTGCAGCAGAAATTTCGAGGGTTGGACACGAACGTAAATTGCAGGCGCATTTAGCGATTGCTTCCAATCCGGATTCGGCGATTTTACTGGCTTGGAACTATCCCGGAGTGACGTTTGTGACTCCGGGCGAGGAGAAGCTGAAGCTAGGCTGTATTTCTCTGGCAACGCTTTTCACGCAAGCAAAAGCACATCAAGCGTTACTTGAAGTATTAACCCGCTGGGGCTTGAAAACGTGCAGCGAGTTGGCAGCTCTTCCGGAACAAGGGGTAGCAGAGCGTCTGGGCAAAACGGGAGTCTATCTACGGAATCTGGCTTGCGGGCTGACGGACCGGCCTTTAGAAATTCCCAAGCCATCGACCAGCTATGAGGAGCACTTGGAATTGGAGCACCGGCTGGAACTGCTCGAGCCGCTGCTGTTCCTGTTAGGCTGCGTGCTGCAGGAGCTTTGCGGGAGGTTACGCTCCCAATCGAGAGCCGCGCGAGTGCTGGTCACGCAATTGGATCTGGAGGATCAGGAGCCGTATCGCTGTGAGCTCGAGTTTCCCATTCCGCTCGAGGATAGCCGTACCATGCTGAAGCTTTTGCAGCTGCATTTGGAGCGGCATCCCCCGGGAGCGCCTATTGTAGCGTTTACTTTGCGGATTGAGCCGGTGGAGCCGCGCCGTGTTCAGGGCGGTATGTTTTTGCCGCCTACGCCGCCGGCTGACAAACTGCAAATTACGCTGAGCCGGATTGCCGCCATGGTAGGGAAAGAAAATGTGGGGACGCCGGCCTTGTTGAATACGCACCGGCCGGACGCGTTTGAAATGCGGAAGATGCCGGAAACAGGAAACGTAGACAGCGGCGACAGACAGACAGCAACAACGCTGCAGCTGGTTATGCGGCTGTTCCGGCCGGCCTTACCGGCGCGAGTTCGCCTGGTTGAGGATGCGCCCAAAAATGTGATGGCAACGGGTGTAAAAGGAACGGTGTTGCGCTCGGCAGGGCCCTGGAAGACATCGGGCGAATGGTGGACATCAACCTTCTGGTGCCGCGAGGAATGGGATGTGGCGTTGGACGATGGAGCGCTTTATCGCATTTACCAGGATTCACAAAGCGGCTCGTGGTTTGTGCACGGGGTGTATGACTGATTCAGAGCGGCAAAAAAAGCTCCCGGGCCATTTTCACGGGCCGGGAGCTTTCAAAGTACAGTTAGCTGGGGTTAATCAGCCCCCTTCCGCCATCAGCCAGTCCACAAAAAAATGATTTACGTGCGCCTACTCGCACAGACAACTCGTTTACTCCTCGCGGGCGATGTCCGATTCACCGAACAGGACTGCGGAATGCTCGATCATCTCGTAAGGCTGGCCGGCATCGAGGAGAGTGGGAGACTTGCGAAAGCCGTCACGGGTGTCTAGGATCACTCGCCACTGACAGGCCGCGGTGCACGGCGGTAGGAAGAACTGGATGGGCTCATTGTACGGATTGAGGCAGAACAGGAAGCTCTCATCCCGCACCGGCTCGCCGTGACGATCGACATCGTCAAGAGTCCGGCCGCTCAGTCGCAAGCCGAGGCAACGCACCCAGCCGGCGGTCCATTCTTCCTGGGTCATCTCCTGGCCATCGGGCCGGTACCAGCAGATATCGTGCACTTCGAGACCGTCGACCTGCTGCTTGGAGGCGGTACCGGGACTGATTTTACGATCCTGAAAGAATTTGCGGCGATGCAAATTCGGATGCCGTTTACGCAAGGCGATCAGTTTGGAAGTGAACTCAACGAGCGCCTTCTTATTCTCGTCGAGATTCCAGTCGAGCCAGCTAATGTCGTTGTCCTGACAATATGCATTGTTGTTGCCGCGCTGGGTGCGGCTCAATTCATCGCCTCCGCAGATCATAGGCACTCCCTGCGAGAGCAGCAGCGTGGTCAGCAGATTCCGTTTTTCGCGTTCCCGGAGCTCGGTGATAGAGGGATCCTCAGTAGCGCCTTCCACGCCGTGATTCCAGGAATTGTTGTCGGAAGCCCCGTCATGATTCTCTTCGCCATTCGCCTCGTTGTGTTTTTCGTTATAGCTGACGAGATCGTTGAGCGTGAAGCCGTCGTGAGCGAGAACGAAGTTAATACTGGCCGAAGGCCGGCGGCCATCGCGCTGATAAAGATCGCTACTGCCGGTGAGGCGGTAACCGAGTTCGGCAAGCTGCCCATTGTCGCCCTTCCAGTAGCGCCGCACGACGTCGCGGTATTTCCCGTTCCATTCGGCCCATAAGGCGGGGAACCCTCCGACTTGATATCCGCCCTCGCCCACGTCCCAAGGCTCGGCGATCAACTTGACACTGGAAAGAACCGGGTCTTGATTGATCACGTCGAAGAAAGCAGACAAGCGGTCGACGTCGTGCAGTTCGCGAGCCAGCGCCGAAGCAAGATCGAAACGAAACCCATCGACATGCATATCGAGGACCCAGTAGCGCAGGCTGTCCATCACCGTTTTGAGGACTTGCGGCATTCGCATGTGAAGCGTATTGCCCGTGCCCGTGTAATCCATGTAAAAACGGGGAGCATCCGGCATCAGCCGGTAATAGGTAGCATTGTCGATGCCGCGAAAACTGAGCGTCGGCCCCATCTGGTTTCCTTCGGCCGTATGGTTGTAGACGACATCGAGAATGACTTCGATCCCGGCGCGGTGGAACTCCCGAACCATTGCCTTGAACTCGCCGATTTGCTGGCCCATATGGCCTGAGCTGGAGTAACGGCCGGAGGGGGCGAAATAATTGATGGTGTTATAGCCCCAGTAATTAGACAAGCCCTTATCAAGAAGTTGCTTGTCGTCGAGAAACTCGTGAACGGGCATGAGTTCGACCGCTGTAACCCCGAGTCTTTTGAAGTGCTCGATCATCGGCTGGCTCACCAGCCCTAAGTAGGTTCCACGCAGGCTCTCGGGCACGTCGGGATGACGCGCGGTCATCCCTTGATGTGCGCCTCATAGATAACCGATTCGTGCAGCGGCGTTCCAGGGCCCCTATCGTTTTGCCAATCGAAGTGCGAGGTCGTAACTATTCCTTTCGGCACACCTGAGGCGTCATCATTCGGGTCGCAGCTCAAATCCTGTTCAGCGCTGCCGATCCGATAGCCGAATACCGGGCTATCCCAATTCACTCCACCTGTCAGAGCTTTGGCATAAGGGTCGATGACGAGCTTGGCGGGATTAAAGCGGAGCCCTTTCGCGGGTTCATAGGGACCGTGAACCCGATATCCATAGAGCTGCCCGATGGGAAGACCTGGAACGTTACAGTGCCAGACGTAGCCGGTACGTTCCTTTACCTCGACGATCTCCTGTTCGTCCGAGTCGGGATCATTGAATCCTGGCAGGATTTTTCTAGGCATCCCGCTCGCTAGCTCCAGCTTTCCGTCGAAGTACTAAGTCCAAAGGAATGAGTCACAAAGCGGAGATGTCGCCGGGCGGGAATCGGCTTCTAGCGACTGTGGGCGCGCACCCGCAGGTTTAGTCAGTCGAAAACGGTTGAGAGAAATGATTTGACATTCACTCTGAATTAAAGATTATAAATGGAAATGTCACGATTTATTTTTTGGCCGAGTCGATGAGAGGAACAGTAAGTAAGATGGCAATTATTCGAATAATCGACGAAGCTCACCAGGTCCGAATCGATGTAGAGGGCCGGCTTGCGAAGGAGCAGGTCAGTGAGGTACGGGATTGCTGGCAGGCGACCTTAAATGAGGCGTCGTCGTCCCGCAAGTTTACGGTTGATATTTCCGAGTTGACGGGCTACGATCTTTCGGGCTTGACGCTTTTGCGCGATATGTACAGGCACGGGACGTATTTGGCCGCTCGCAATGCGCGCGCGCTGGTTTTCTTAGATGAGATTTCGAGTGACCGGCCGGCGGGTCTAAATCTGGTACATGAGGGAGTGAAAAGGCCAAACGGCAAGATCGGCCCGAAAAAGGCAAAAGTTGTTTCGATTACGCGCGCCGCTGCAGCTGGGCTCTTGGATCGAGGTAGGCCAACGAATGGAGCGGCAGGAAGACATCCGGGAAGTCTCGCGGGTTAACCCCACAAAACTCAGGCGTCGTCACGCCGGCTACGGTGAAAGGCTTCCGGTTAACAAGAATGGTTTGTCCCACCGCGTTGCGGGCGCCGTTGAAGCGCTGCTGCCATACTCGATAACTGATCACCGCGACGGCGTTAGCGCCCGGGCGGTCATCTTCGTTGCCGATCAGTCGCCCTGCCGCGGGTGGCGCCCCCATGGCGCTAAAGTAATTCCCAGATACGTACGCTCCTACTCCGAGGAAGGCCTGATTCCCGACCACTAGGTTGAGACGCCCCGCGTTCGCGAAGGCGAATATTGCGGACAACAGATCGTTGTGATCGCGAAGAGATTCAAAGGCCGGATAAGGAAATATCCCGGAGACAGCGATCCCTCCCGGAGCTTCGTAGCCATCCCCATGCTGCGCGTGGGCAACCTTGGGCCAGCCTCTAGCGCGCCAATTCAAGATCACCAGATTGTGCGGTTCTGGAACCGGCAGTGCGCGCATCATGATGGCGTCCATGAAGCTGTAAATGGCGGTGTTAGCTCCAATCCCGAGGGCACCCGAGAGCAGTGCCGTCAAGGTGAAACCCGGCGATTTCCTCAGCGCTCGGAAAGCAAACGCCAAATCTCGCGTTAGGTCTTCGATGAAATTGATTCGTCGAGTATCGCGACACTGCTCCTTGGCAAGAGCGATGGGTCCGAACTCACGCCTTGCAGCAATGAGCGCTTCCCGCTCGGTCATACCTGCCGCGATCCGCTCTTTGGTCAGTTGCTCTATATGGAGATCAATTTCGCGTTGAAGCTCCGTTTCGGCACGAGATCGCCGAAACAATGATTGGAACCGATGCACAATGATACGGCCGAATCGCATAACTTTCTCCCGCTAGGCGTTTTGAATCAGGAGGTGAACAGCCGAGGACAGCCGATCCCAGCTCTTAAGTTCACGCTCCAGTTGTTTCCGGCCTTCCCGCGTTAGCGAATAAACCTTTGCGGGCCGTCCGAGATCGGAATCCTTCCATTCCGCGCAGATCCAGCCTTGCTGTTCGAGGCGGTGCAGCGCAGGGTAGAGGGATCCCTGCCCGACCGAGAGAACGTCACCAGAGAGTAGCTGGATGCGCTTGGCGTTTCCCCACCCGTGGAGCGGTTCCCTCGCAATCGTCTTCAGGATCAGCAGGTCCAATGTCCCCTGTAACAGATCGCAAGGCTTTGGCATTCCCCTAAGCACCTCGACTATCGACAATCTACCTCGATCATCGACAATGCGGCAAGGGGCAGGAGATCACGAAGATGCGCGTCCGGCGCTGGCTGAATTGGCAGACCACAGCCGGAATTGGTTCCACGTGGCCAAGGGTTAGGAACCCCAGATCAAGGCTTCCGCAGTTTGGGGCCGAGATACACCGTTGCCGGAATGGGCCCTTCACCTTTGAACCAGCTCACTGACAGCTTTCAACAGATCCTTATCAACCCGGACCTTGTTTGCTTGTTCTCGTGTGCTGCTCTGACACCTGCTTGTTGGCGCATCTCATCGCGTTCCTCTTTCAAGCAATGCGCGTCCGCCTGTTCGGTCCTGGGACACACGTTCGCATTTGCGGGATGCGGAGCGAGGAACCATTCTGCGAATCCTTACTGATTAAACCTAGCCAAGCGTCACTCTCCGGCAACGCTGTTTCACAATCAGTGAGACTTCAGTGGGCGTTCGGGCCGCCGCCGAGAGCCATGCGAAATCCGGCCATGTCCTGCAACGGAACACCCGCAGCGCATAGCGGGCAGTTTGATGCCCCCCACAAATTGTTTGGAAGGGAGGCGATGCTCTCTAGGGCCACACTCTTCCTCGCAGCAAACTCCTCAGCCGCAGTTCCTAACACCAGCAGAGCGCCAATCGCAACCACTGTTGCGTCACAGCCTTCGGGATCTTGGAATGTGCGGCGCACGGCCGAACCGGCATTGATCACATCGTTTACGATCGCAACCCGCTTTTGCTGAACTCTAGACCGAAGAGCGTCGGGGACCCGATACCCTGCCGGAAAGAGTTCTTCTTCTGTTCGTCGCGCGAAACGCTCTGAATATGAGAATTGAACGTCCAATTCGGACGCAACTAGCAGCCCCACAAAAGCTCCTTCGACCAGAGGCCCGCAGACAACCTCCACCCCAAATTGCGACAAGTGGTTTGCCAGTTCAGCGGCTAGAGAACGCAATAGATTGGGTTGTAGACAAAGCAATTCGAGGTCAAGCCAAAGGTCACCATGGTGACCGGACTCTAAGAGGAAATGACCTCTTCTAGAGGCTAATAAGTTCAGCAATCATTCTGCGCGGCTGCCACCTCGAAAACCAAGCGCAGATAACCTAAATGGAGACCCAGTTTACCTTGTGTTCTCAATGGACGATAACGCCACTTCGCGAGCACAAGATAATTTCCTGATCTAAAATGTGCTCGTGATCAAAACTCGTAGATTGAAAATGTTTGCGGGCTTGGCAGTCATCGTGGCCTTTGCCATTCCTCCTATTTGCGAAGCTCAACATCCATGCGCTTTGACACAGCGTAGTGAGGCGTTCAAGGCGCCAGTGCAGAGTCGTCTAGCAAGTCTCATCATATTTGCAAGGCTAAATAGAATCTCGTTTGGGATCGAAACTACCTCTCAGCTATCCCAGAAGATTCCAATCACTATGCCGGCCGGGCCGGTGGGCCTGACCATAAAGGCCATTCTGGGGCCAACATTACACAGAAGGCTGGAATGCTCAGACGGATTGATCCTAATTCGAGATCAGACTATTTCGGAACCGACTTGGCTGGACAAAAAAGTCCCGGAGTTTCGTATACCGAGAGGGACATTCGGATTGGCCAACGCGGCCTTGTTTATGCGCGTAAAGCTTGTGCTTAATCCGAAGCAGACAGGTTTTGTAGGAGCCATTCTTGGTGACAACCCTGCTGACCAGGTGGGTCCATTTTAACGTCCAACGGTCGAGTGTACGTACTCTTCTTTGTCGGTTGACAGCATCGTCATCAGGGGCGAGCTGGCTTGTTGGCGGAATAAACGAGTTTCTTGGAACATCTTGGACAAATGATCTCTGGACAGTTGTCTCTTACTCGGATGTGCATCGCTGACCGTACTTCACTCAGTCTTGGACCCTGGTCTACAGCCAGGGCCGAGATACACCGTTACCGGAATGTGCCCCTAACCTTTGAACCAGCTCACTGACAAGTAACAAATCCTCATCAACCCGGACCTTGTTTGCTTGTTCTCGTGTGCTGCTCTTACGCTTGCTTCTTGGCGCATCGCATCGCGTTCCTCTGTCGGACGTGTAACCGTTTCTTTCCAGAGCAACCACGCTGCCCGCAAGTAAATGCGCCTCCGCCTGTTCGTCCTGAGACACACGTTCGCATCTGCGGGATGCGGAGTGAGGAACCATTCTGCAAAATCCTTACTGATTAGACCTGTTCACTTCTCCGGTAATGCCACCTTTCAGCCATGAGAGGTTCGCGGACTGTCGCAGCCGAGCTTCAGTCAATAATTGGTTCACGCCGGTATCGAAGCAGCCCCGGCGCTCCGGCTCTCTCGATGATCAATAGCTTCAAGGCTCAGTGCTATCACCAACATTCCGATTGCGATCTGTGTCATCCCGTCGATTCGGTGCGCCTCGATCACGTAAAGTGCCAGCGTCACGGCCAGCACAATGCACGCGGCTACGCTCGTATTCGTGAAGACCTGCTTGACAGCTCTGAGGCCTCCGCGCCAAACGAAAAATGCACCGATAGCGAACACTACCAGCAGCACACCTTGCCAAAGCGGCGTCAGCGGAACATTGATAATGGCATGAGCAATCATAGATGGAACTAGTGACCGCGTCCAGGCAAATACCACTCCGAGACCGATTGCGAGACAAAGCAAGCTCGCGATCATAGTGATGTTGTACGCGTTTGCGATCAGGTATTGGGGGTGCGCGAAGGTGAAAAAGCAGGCGACTCCAATAATTGCCGGCCCATCTCCCCAATCCTCGGCCAGCCGCCGCTGATAGTATCCGCGAAAGAGGAGTTCCTCGACCACGGGGATGAGCGCATAGCTCAGAATTCCCGCAAAGAGCCAGAACTGCCATCGCCGCCAGGACATGTCGAAGAACGCCTGTCGCCAGGGCGCCATAGCACCCAAGGGATGAACAGCATCAACCAGAGTGTGGACAAGCACCGGCCACTGAGTCAAGACAGAGGTTGCGAGCGCAGCCAGGATTAGCGCCTTCCACGGGCGGTCCGCCCGGGTCAGGCCATATGCTGCGGCTCCTCGCCGCCGATGCCACCAATTAATCGGGATGATGAGCACGAAGTACGAGAGATATATCAAAATCAAGGCCAGAAACAGCTGGCGCGATGCTACAAGGAGCTCGGCGTCCGTCGTGTGAGTAGTTAGCAGATCAAACGGATTTGTGGGTGAGATGAGGCGCCAGTGTACGAGCAACTGCACGATCTTGTCGTTAAGAAAGGCCCCGGTGAGATAGACTCCAAGCACTTCGAGGAGAGCCGTCGCTCGTCGTCGCGTCTGAATGCTCACCACGGGAAAATATATAAGAGATTGGGATTACGGTTAAACTATTGATCACAGCTTGCATGAATGGGTGGAACCCGCACCATCCGTAATCGCCAGGCATTTAGCGACAGCGGAAGTCATCCCAACTTGGGAATGAGATACAGACTCCCCGGCGCAATCTCCAGCTCCTAATTGTCAAATCCGACGCGAAATCAGCCAACAGAAGTCGTACTGCGCGGCACAAAGTAATGGGAGTAATGCCAGTACTGACCGGAGACACGCAACGCAACTTTGTCCCCTGCCACCCTTCTAACCTCGGAATGACTACTTCAAAAACCGTAAGATTATTCATGGTTGCAGCCGGTCTTGCACTAGCGACGGCGAACGCCCAGACTGGAACTGATACTTCCAGCACCGCTTCCAATAGCATGACCACTACTCACACAGATGACAGAAGAGGCTTCGATTGGGGTTGGCTGGGCCTGCTTGGCTTAGCTGGCCTACTCGGACTTCGCCGGCCAAACGTTGTCACCGAGACGCGCTCCGGCACTGGCAGCAACCGAGTCTAACCGCGACAATTTCCGTGACCAACACCGGGGAGGGACTTAACATCTCTCCTCCCCTAGATCACTTTGTGTACGCCCGGGTGACGGTTTAAACAGCCAATCCTCGCCTGACCGCCCATACTCCAGCAGTATTTTGACATTGCGAACGCAGGAAAGACGAGATGAAACGAATTACATTACTGGCAGTATTTCTGGTGACGCAGTGTGCCTGCATGGGCGTCGGCTATAGCAGCAGAGGCGGTTGGTTTATGTGGCCCGGTGGTCTGGGCCTCATCGTCGTCATTGCGTTAGCCTTCTTAATGTTACGGCGTAGATGAGGTAATCCGCGCCTACGCCATTCAATGGTGCCCCGGACTCGCTTCCGACTCGCCACAGTCAACGCTTTTCTGGCCCTCAACAAAGTTGCTCTTGGCGCCTGCTCTCCTGATCGCGCAGTTGTTGTCCGTTTTGCTCCCCTGCCCGGCCCTCCTGAAGACACAATGCTAAAGTTCTCGGAGACCCCAAGCCTAAACGTGCCCCATCGCTCCCACATACCTGGCCTACTCTCTGCCTTGCTGTTCAACACACTCGTAGCCTTCGCTCAACCGCCAACCGGCCCACCTAAATTCGACCCCGCCGCCGTCGAGCGTGGGCAGAAAACGTTCGTCGCCACTTGCGGTTTCTGTCACGGAACGCATGCCAAAGGCGGTGAGAAAGGTCCCGATCTCCTCCGTTCCGTCCTCGTCCTCGACGACGAAGCCGGCCAGAGCATTGGCCGCGTCATCCTCAAAGGCCGCCCCGAAAAAGGCATGCCAAAATTCTTTATGACGCCCGGGCAGATCAGCGACATCGCTGCATTCCTCCACAGCTCCATCGCTTCCGCTGCCAATCGCGACACCTACAAAGTGCTTAACATCGTCACCGGCGACCCCCAAGCTGGCCGCGCCTATTTCAACGGTGCCGGCGGCTGCAGCTCCTGTCACTCCGTCACCGGTGACCTGAAAGGCATCGGCGCGAAATACGAACCCGTCACCCTCCAGGACCACATCGTCATGCCGCGCGACCACGCGAGTGCAAGCGCTCCGGCAAGCTCCAAACCGTCGCTCATCACAGTTTCAGTCACTCTTCCCTCCGGCCAAACCGTCACAGGAGTCCCCATCAACCTCGACGACTTCAACGTCGCCCTGCGTGACGCTACCGGCGACTACCACTCCTTCAAACGCCTCGATAAAGATACGCCTCGCATCGAGATCACGAATCGCCTCAAAGCGCATTTCGACATGCTGATGAAATACTCCGACGCCGATATCCACAACCTCACCGCCTACCTGGTCACGCTCAAATGAAGCGCAAGGCCCTCCTGCTCGTCGCATTTGCCAGTCTGCTGCCTGCTTGTCTTCGCGCGCAGCTGCTCGACCCCGCTCTCTTAACTAAGCCCGCCACCGATGCCTGGCCCACCTACCATGGCGATTACTCCGGACGCCGTTTCAGTACGCTTTCGCAAATTAACCAGAGCAACGTCAAGCACCTCACCCTCGCCTGGGTTCACCGCATAAAGACCGGCCCCGGAAACAATGCCATTACAGGCGGCGAAGGGTCCGGTCCGGCCGAAGGAGCGCCGCAAGACCCCGATACCTCCACCATCAAAGCGACTCCCCTGATGGTCAATGGCGTCCTCTATTTCTCTACGCCCGACAACGCCTTTGCTATTGACGCGCGCTCCGGCCGCGAGCTCTGGCATTACCTCTGGAAAACCAAGGGCGGCGTCCATATTGGCAATCGCGGCATGGGCATGTACGGCAATTGGCTCTTCTTTGAAACACCCGACAATTACCTCGTCTCGCTCGATGCGAAAACCGGCAAAGAGCGCTGGCACAAAGAAATTGCCGACGTGAAGCAGGAGTACTTCTCGACCCCCGCCCCGATCGTTGTCGGCAATCACGTACTCGTCGGCACTGGCGGCGATTCGCTCGATGTGCCCGGCTTCCTCGAAGCCCACGATCCCGAAACCGGCGACCTGCAGTGGAAGTGGTGGAGCGCTCCGCTCAAGAAAGGCGATCCCGGCTCCGAGTCTTGGCCCGATGAATATGCCATGCGTCACGGCGGCGGCATGACCTGGATTCCAGGCACCTACGATCCGGATCTGCATCTCTACTACCTCGGCACCGGCAATCCCAATCCTGTGTTGACCGGCCGCAGCCGCAAGGGCGACAATCTCTACACCTGCTCGATCGTCGCGCTGAATGTCGATACCGGAAAGCTCGCCTGGTATTACCAGCCCTCCCCTCACGACACGCACGATTGGGATGCCGCCCAAACCCCCGTTCTGATCGATGGAGAGTTCGAAGGCAAGCCCCGCAAGATGCTCGCTCAGGCCAATCGCAACGGCTACTTCTTTCTGCTCGACCGGTCGACCGGCAAGAACCTGCTCACCGCCCCCATGATCAAGACCATGAACTGGTCGAAAGGCACGAATGCGAATGGCCAGCCCGTTCCTGATACCCAGAAGGAAGCGGCAATCGAAGGCGTGCTCGTTTCCCCTCCGTCGTGGGGCGCTACCAATTGGCCGCCGCCTAGCTTCAACCCCCAAACCGGCTTGTTTTATGTCGGTGTCTCGCAGGCGTTCAGCATGTTCTATCTCACCGATACCGATCCGCATCCCGAAGGCTACGGAGCCGCCGAGCGCGATGCCGGTTCCTATGGCGGCAGCCTGCTTGCCATCGATTACAAAACGGGCAAAATCGCCTGGGAGCATCCCTACTTTTCGGGCGGTGGTGCAGTCGGCATCCTGACCACCGCAGGCAATTTGCTCTTCACCGGAGACGGCTCGGGGCATCTACTCGCCTTCGATCCCGCCAATGGCAAAATCCTCTGGCACGCGGGTCTTGCCGACGACCTCAGCGACGGTCCCGAAACCTACCTGCTCGATGGACAGCAATTTCTCGTCGTCGGCGCAGGCGATTCGCTCTATTCCTTTACGGTCGAATAGCGCAGAGGTACGCGCTCCTATGCTGTTTCTTGACTTTCTCGTTCGCCTGGGCGCTACTCTCCTTTTGGGCACGCTGGTCGGCCTCGAACGCCAGTGGCGTCAGCGCATGGCCGGCACACGGACCAATGCGCTCGTGGCTCTCGGCGCCGCCGCCTTCGTGATGTGCGCCTACTTCGTTCGCGAAGGGCCGCGCAACGAGGCCAGATCGTCTCCTATGTGGTCTCCGGTGTCGGCTTTCTCGGCGCCGGCGTAATCTTCAAAGATAGCGGCAGCGTGCGCTGCCTGAACACCGCGGCTACTGTCTGGTGTTCTGCCGCCATCGGCGCAACGTGCGGATTAGGTCAGTTGCCGTATGCGGCCACCCTCTGCGGCTTTGTGCTTCTCACCAATATCGTGTTGCGCCCCCTCGCCTATCGCTTCCACCCCATTCAGCAGAGCGGCGGCGAGGAGCAGGATGTCACCTACACCTTCGAACTGATCTGCCGTGTCGAAGACGAAGCGCACATGCGCACGCTCCTGCTGCACGCCATGGGCAACAAATCTCTCCTGCTGACCTCGCTCAGCAGCGAAGATCTCGAAGGTAGCCCCAAAGTAAAAGTCTCCGCGCTCATCAAAGGGCTCGGACGGCAGGACGAGTCACTCGAGCAGCTCGTTGCCCAGCTATCGCTCGAACCGGGAGTTACTTCCGTCAGCTGGGCCGTGCGCGCGCAAGCTCTCGAATAAAGCTTTTCAAGCGACAATGAACTCATGAACTCTTCCATTACTCGCGATCCCGATATCATGCACGGAACTCCCGTATTCAGCGGAACGCGGGTACCTGTCCAAACGCTATTCGATTACCTAGAAGGCAGCGATATTTTAGAGGATTTCCTGGAAGGCTTTCCGACCGTCTCCCGCGATGCCGCCCGCCGCGCGCTCGAAGAAGCAAAGCATCTCTTGCTGACAAGCCACTAATACGCTTATTGACGAGTGCCCTGGCGTGAACACCCGCATCCCAAAAGCGGACATCCGCACCACTCATCCGCCTGCAATACACCGCTTCACTCCGGCCAGACAAGTGCACTCAGTCTGCCCAATGCCGCACAGTTCTAAACTCAGCGCCCTCGCGACCGATCTCGCCGCCAACCTTCGCTACGGCTTCCGCGGGCTCCTCAAAAACAAAATCTTCTCCGCCACGGTCATCGGCACAATGGCGCTCGGCATTGGCGCGAATACCGCCATCTTCAGCCTCATCGATGCGGTACTCTTACGATCGCTGCCCGTCGCCGCCCCCGATCGCCTCGTACTTCTCACCGACCCCGCAGCGAGTGGCTATTCCCGGGGCATTTCAACCGGCGCGCGTGACAGTCTTTCCTATATTTCAACCGGCGCGCGTGACAGTCTTTCCTATTTCGAATACGACCAGCTCCGCAAGCAAAACCAGGTCTTCTCGCAATTGTTTGCAGCGCAAAACGGCAATGACGATCTCAAGTTCTCGATCGGCAAGGGTCCTCAGGAAGAAGGCCATGGACGCATGGTCTCCGGCAACTACTTCACCGTGTTGGGCGTCCGGCCCGCGCTCGGCAGAACCTTCGCCGACACCGACGATCAGCCCGGCAATCCGTCGCCTGTCACCGTCATCAGCAACGCGTTTTGGACGAAGCGCTTTGGCGCAGCTCCCAGCGTCATCGGCCAAAAGATCCGCGTCGGCGAGGCCGAGCTCACAATCATCGGTGTTGCCGCGCACAACTTCTTTGGCGAGCGCGTCGGCGAGCGACCCGATCTCTGGATGCCCCTCACGCTCGAACCGCAGATCCAGCCGAATGCCGCTTTTCTGAAGACCCGTGACATGAAGTGGCTCGCTGCCATGGGCCGTCTCAAATCAGGTGTCTCGCGAACACAGGCGCAAGCCTCCCTCAACGTTCTCTTCCAGCAGATCATCCAGGCCGAAGCGCCCCCAAAAATGTCGCCGGAAGAGACGCATCAATACGCCGATCAACGCATCGTGCTGCGCGACGGCGCACGCGGCATTTCGTCGGTGCGAGCGCAATTCTCTGAGCCGCTGGTTGTCCTCATGATTGCCGTCGGCCTCGTCTTACTCATAGGCTGCGCGAACGTCGCCAACCTGCTGCTCGCGCGCGCCACCGGCCGTGCGAAAGAGATCAGCATCCGCCTGGCGCTCGGCGCCGCTACCGGCCGTTTATTTCGCCAGCTGCTTGCCGAAAGCGTACTCTATGGATTACTCGGCGGGCTCGTAGGCCTGTGGATCGCTGGCTGGAGCGCTCATGCGCTGCTCGTCCTCGCCTCGCAGGATGGAACGCCCGTGCCGCTCGATCTTCACATCGATGCGCGCGCCCTCGCCTTCACCTTCGGCATTTCCCTGCTCACCGGTATCCTGTTCGGAGCCGTCCCTGCCCTGGCTGCGCGCAAGGTGGACGTCGGTCCCGCTCTGCAGAAAACTTCGCGCGGCGTGATGGAGGGCGGCGGATGGCGCTTCACGTTTCGCAACGGGCTGGTCGTCGCGCAGGTTGCACTCTCGCTGCTTCTGCTGGTCGGCGCGGGCCTCTTTGTGCGCACCCTGCAGAATCTCAGCCACACCGATCTCGGATACCGGCGGGATCACCTGCTCGTCGCAACCCTCGAATTCTCGAGCGCAGGCTACAAAGACGAGCGGCTGGCGCATCTCTATAGACAGCTCTTCGAACGACTGAACACGACACCGGGCGTCACTTCCGCCACCTACTCTCTAAACGGCATCTTCAGCGGCTCTGAAAGTAACGATGAATTTACCATTCA
>JAABUQ010004197.1_pt1 | contig 24946 bp, 31 predicted proteins | sample 5560001 | NCBI WGS metagenome assembly JAABUQ01 (sample SAMN10711888, study PRJNA513371) | rock metagenome | isolation source: Antarctica rocks | place: Antarctica: Victoria Land, Finger Mt nord | collected 2015-12-18
AGGAGGGGAAGAAGATGGTGGTGTGATTTTTGACGGCGTTGGGGTCTCAGCCATGGGACTTGCTGAGCTGGTTACCGCTGCGGTGAGCAACGAGTAAAGAGATGTTCTTCCACTGAAGATGCCTATTTCGGGTTTTGGACAATCTATTCATCCATCGTGCCATTCACCCTGCGTCTCTTGCACTACCTGACTATACCCAACCTCGATGCATGCCTGTCGTGATGGAATCGCCTGCATCGGTCTTCGGACCGGGTTCGGTAGCTAGGTAGTTTGGTATTGTAGCCAGTTGAAGGATCGAAATCCAATCTGAGGATCTGAATTACCTCGACCTGCTCATCACGTTTCCGAAACCTCCCTGGCTGTATTTCTACGTCGTGACGCGCAAGGGGATTGTATGGACTATTACTATCTGATATCCAATTCGTCGAGGGTCCTTTGAGCGAGCGGAGATTGGAACACAGGCAGTGGCCTTTCTAGCCACAGGAGCACGTGCGATGAAGCCTCATCTATCTGATATAGAAACAACACCAAAAGAATAGTCAACGATGCGCCCTCCCTCCCTCCCTACCTTCTTTCTTCCCTTCCTTCTTCCCTTCCACCCTCGCAGGCTCGTAGGCTCGTGGATGGAAAAGCTGGGTAAGATAGATTGGAAGCAAAGTGAATAGAAGCGAATGAATCACGTTGGGGGAAAAGAGAAGAGGAGAGGAGAAGGAAAGAGAAGAGAAGAGAAGAGAAGAGAAGAGAAGAGAAGAGGAGAACAGGAAAAGAGAGGAGAAGAATACGAGCGCAGCAAACAAGATCACCCCCCATCTCTGACATCCCCCTCGCCCAAGCAGCCCAGATCCACCGCCGAGCGAGCCAAACGCGTCCTCCATACTCCGTGCATACAACTCCGCTCCCCTCGCTGGTACCACCCAGGCACGCAGGGACGCAAGCACGCACTCCGACGAGGATGATCTGGTCAAAGGTATGGATTCTGCATGGTGGGAAGGGGGGTTTGGGGGCTCGAGGGCGCCGGGCGGGGCCTCGGTGAGGACTCCGGGGAAAGAAGTGAAAATAGTGGTGCGGTGGGGAGCAGGGGTCGTTGGGATGGAAGAGGGATCGGGAGCTGTCAATGCGATGTCTGCCTTGGTGGTGACGTCGGATATTGTGGACACTTTGTGCTGGCAGAGACCTATCCGAAGTGGGCGGGATTCCGTGAGCGGGCTTCATTGGAATGAGATTACTGTCTTGGTTGGTTTATGCTCTGCGTGAGTGTGGGACATGCGGGGTGATTGCGAGCCGAAGATGTGGCATGCTGGAGGAGTCATGGATGTGGGCATTAGGGGCGCTTCGACGACAGAGATACATAAATGCGTAGGAAGGGGATGAGGAATAGTCGGTTGTCCATACAAAGCTCCACATGGCGCCCTGATGCAAGCTGGGTATGCTTCCGTGCAGTCGTTGCATGCAGTGAATCGAGAGGTTAAGTGACAATAGCAAGGAATTGGCTTTTTACGCAGACTGAAATTTGTAAAGAAAGGCCTAGGCAGCTGCAGGAACGAATGGCATAAGAAGGTAGATACTCGCCACCACGCTTGTCATCTCAAGTTCAGCTGCAAGAAAGGAAAATGGAGGAACATGCTTAAACACCATGCAGGTCTACCCAACGAGCTTGATATGACAGGGGAGGTTTGACAGATATCAGAATGTCGCTATTCCGGCCAACAGGGCAAAGGGAGATTGGCATTCCCGCACTCGTAGTAGCCCTCAGTGCTCTATGTCCTGAAGATTCGAGCACCCAGGGTTTTCTTCGAAAGCAAGGCGTCGTTGTCACTCTCGGCGTTACATAGCGACCGATATCGGAAACACCAAATGGGATTTTGGCCCCAAGTCCCAAGATGAAAAAGGATCCCTGGCTTTTCAGCTTACCAGCCCCATTTCCACAACGGGCAACCCCTCTAGCAAGATCATGAAGATCTTTCCGCTTCCAGGTTCTAGATACTAGGTGATGCTTTGGTGCTCTTGCGTCAATGATCCAGCGTGGAGGAGCATACAGCCTAATTTGGCATTTATGGCCCGATAGAGTGAAGAGGGTTGAGTTACTGAAGGGAGTTGACGTTGTGAGGTCAACGACATCGGTATTTTCATGGGAAGACTCTAAGATCGTATCAATAGTTTCACAAGGTCCACTTCGTCGGGTCGTTCCCGGTGTCTGGTTTGGAGCCGTCTGAACGTTCATCCAAATACGGCCATGTGGACGGGATGGTGGGATTCAAAACAGGCTAGGGGTCTCTCCTTTTGAAGTGGAAAAATTGCTACTACCATCTTAAGATTTCTTGGAAGAGGAACAACAGGGGCAAATCTGCGGGAGTGTAAGAAGCAAAGCTTACGTCGTTGCAACGCTGCTGCAGATCGTTTAGCTGTGGTGCATCCGTCCCCACATTGCGAGAAGCCAAACGGCCATTCGTTCGGCCCCGGACTCCAAGTGCTGCATGCACAGACGGATTGCCATTGCGTTGGAACATGAAAGAAAATCCGACATTATGGTCCCTCGATTGGTTGGATTTCAGAGCTGCAGCTGAGGAACGGACCGAAGCCCGCACGCGAATTCCATCACAGGACTGTGGCTTGTGTGATCCCAAGATCTGCATCTAGTCACATCGACTGATTGGTCAATGGTCAGAGCTGAACGCTGCAGGGGATGAGCCTCCTGCGCGAGCGTCGGGGAAATGGGTGATGTGATCCACTCTAACAACATGGACAGTGATTGGCCGAAGATGACAAAGCGTTAGCTACCCTAGTCGACGATTCAGATTTCAGACGCGCAAAAGAAGAGTATCTAGAGCAAATGCTGGACAACAGAGCTCGTCGCAATGAGGTTTCATGGCTAAATTGCTGTTTAGCTGGTCACTCCTTACGAACGGTTTGCTGAATACATCCAAGCCATGTTTGATTGCCCGATAGAGTAGTTTCAGGGTACTGCGAAAATGGCATTAGGTTGTTCGGTTGGAAATGCGGAAATTTCAGCATAATCGCTGCGGGGGGAAGCACGGATTTCGAAAGCGTCAAGCCAATTAAAAAGACTGGGATTGACCAGTCACCTCGATCCCCACTGACGACCATGTTGACGACCCTGACCCATGCGCTCGGAGTAATTCTGCTCTTTCCGAATGGAAGCTGCACAGGCGACAAGATCACCCAACCGCATGGCATATGTGGAGATATCACTACAACCAATCGGCGTGTTGCTCTGAATGCAGGTGTATCAACTGCACCCTGCGCAGGTCAGTGGCTGGTCGACTGTATCATGAATGATGTCTATTTTTCTAGAGCACAGCATAGAGTACAGTCGTTACGTCTCTGGTAGAATTAAACACAAGGGTCCAAAGGATCCAAAGAGACCTCAAGACATTCTGCTCAATCACCAGAATGGTCGGAGTGGAGTAAGCCTGGTGGGGCAAGGGTCACGAAATGGTCAAATGGTGGGGATAGTCCGTTGCCCCCACGAGGTAATGAGCGAGCGCATATATCATTGGGCAGATTGAACAGGACCGGCTTACTCATAAGGCAGATTGTTCATGTCGATGATCATTGACCAAGCGGTTTGAAGACGCGCGATCTGTCAAACGCACACGGTTGGCTTCCAACAGCATGCATTATTGCGCATGCAGATGACACGTGCAGCACGCCTATCGTTATGCCTTTCTCCTCCCCAACATACAATGAGTCTGCCACCATGCGCAAACATAGGGCGAGATTCTCCATGGCAACGTGGCAGAAAAGGGTCCTTGAGGTTGACACCAAAAGTGTGAATTCAAGGCTTCCGAAAGGTGATTGACCTCGAATGGTCATGAAGGTCATGCAAGATGGGGTTTAAAGGGTCTGGAACTTAGTCTGGAAGGAGGGAATGAGATAGACGGTGAAGGTACCAAATGGAGTTGGTAGGAAGGGAAGGAAAAGACGGCAGAGAGTTTTCCGATTCGGACAATTGGAGTGTAAATCACAGCAATCACAGTAATTAGTTATCACACTGCTTTTGATTTCTCTCTCTCTCACTCTTTCTCAATCCTTTGGCTGAACACAACTTTGAATGCTGCTTGCTAACTTTGTGTATTTGTGGAATTGAGCACGCGGAAGTTGCACTGTTGGCTCCGTTGCTATTTTATTCTAGCCTGCTCCAGTCCACGCAGTTCACATATCCATCCGCACGTTGCCACTCACCCCTACCATGCTCCAATTCAGATTACTGCGTGTGACAAGAAGATCATAAGTTTAACGAATCATGTAAATATTCATCTACTGGTCCTTCGGCATTTTGTTCACCCCACCCACCAAATCCCTCAACGTCTTCAACTCAACCCGAGACAGTTGATGGTGAAACGGAAGCGAAATGCCTGCGCAAGCCAAAATAATTCCTACAAACAACATAGTGCGCGGACACTATCAATTAGTAAGAACGGTCTAGAGTAGGGGTAACCTCGAAGCAATATCCCCGACTCGAACTCTCGAATAGCCATCAACACCAAAAGTACACACCAGAGACACCCCTGCACCGCGTTGGTTCACTAGCTTACGGCCCTACTGTTGGCCCCATCTTTCCACCCAAACCCCCAATAAAACACATTGACCATCGCTGCAAATGAACTACCTTACCCATCGAGCTCGTCCCATTAGTCTAAGGCTCCTTTCCCTTCCAACCCTTCGAATCAATTGTTCCACATCCTCCAGGCTCACTGGAGATAATCAAGAACCACTCCTTGCTTCCAGCCGTTACTTTCCCCAGGGCTCACACAGGCCTCTTCTATACAGCAGGTCGTGTGCGATATCTCCCGTCCACGTGGAGGAACTTCTCTCTTACAAACTCACAGACCATACTTCCTGTACATCAGTCATCGTAACCAGCACCGAGTTCCAAGACCAGACATTGTGGAACGTTTGACGATTCTGTTGTATGTCGTGCATTCCCCGCCTCATTGTTGTCATTCCTTGCTCCACAACAAAACCCAAATTTACAAAGCACTGATCAATATCCCTCGGACCAGCTCACATTCGCACGGTCAATGTCAGGTCCCGCAAAGCGGGCAACGAGGACGACAATTGCAGGAACCAATAATCGACGGTTTATAATTTGAAGGAATTCGCGGACCTCGGGTCTACCGTTGAAAGACATCTTCGAAAAGTGGAATGCGGCAGCCATGACCAGCATGAATGGGTCTGCACACAGCAGCATTTATGTGGCGCCACTTCAGATCAATAAAGACAAGAGCAGGGCAGCAAGCAGATCATCTGATAGACCCACGACTTCTTCAGGTGTCTCGTACAAGACGAGCACGAGCATACAGCCACAGAATGGACAGATCACTCCACCATTGACGCCACATGACTCGGAAGCGAGTTTTGAAGGCCATACTGATTTTCAAACATATCTCCGCGCATTTTACCCATATCACCCGTCTTGCGAAGATGGGTCATCAACGGTCACGTTACCACTTAACAGTGGAGATCTCATTCTGGTGCATTCAATCCACACGAATGGATGGGCCGACGGTACTTTGTTAGCATCAGGAACCCGGGGATGGCTCCCGACCAATTACTGCGAAGGTTACGATAACGAGCCAATCCGAAATCTTTTGAAGGCCTTGACCGTCTTCTGGGACCTTGTCAGGGGCAGCAGCAATGGAGACGCAAACATTTTCCGTAGTTCGGACTATGTGCGAGGATTAGTCGCTGGCGTGCGATGCCTTTTGGTGAGCCTTCTTTCGTTGAGCCGTGTCGGCAATGGCCTAGCACAATGTGACGGAGCTAACAAATTGGGCAGGAGCAGTCGCAGTGCCTTACTAGGGAGTCATCCCTTGTCCAGGCTCACCTTGATATTCGAAAGAATCGCAAAGCGCTGCTGTCGGAACTGTCATCTTTTGTCAAAGAAACCAAGCAGCTTGAGAATGCTTTGAACGGCGCCCCCGAGACCGAAAGATTTGCGCTCGAACTGGATACAATGGTCATCAAGGCCTTTAGAATAGTAACTCGAGCGGTCAAATTCCTCGACGTATGGGACGAAACCCTGCAGAGCTTCGCAGCATCTTCCAATGAGAGCGATGTACCTCCGACGCCTCCTGCAGACCGTTCCGAATTTGGAGGCGCAGAGAAATTGGACAATTTCGATTCCGATGCGACACGTCATTATGCTACAGCAAACACGAATAATGTAAGAGAACCTGTAGAGCACACGACTCGACCTCACTACCATCGGGCGTCAAAGACTTATGTTCGCCCTGGAAGTTCTAATTCCTGCAAGCAATCTCGGAATCTGTCGTCGAGGCAGGGTACAAGGGACTATGTTTCTCACCGAGTATCCTGCGTGGTGCACCCGGGGTCGCAAAACCTTGCGTCCGAAAAGCTGGGTGTTTTCCACAATACTTTTCTAACGACGCTGGGATACTTCATCGGGCTGCATTTGCATTCGCGACCAACATCGGAGTCGCTGCTCACCACGAAACAGGCCGTTCTCGCATGTCGCGATATGCTCGATCTGGCTGGTGAAATCTGGGAACGAGACCACAGGCGCTCTAAACTCCTTGAAGAAGCAAGGGACAACATGTACAAAAAGATTGCTGAACTCGCTGATGCTGCCCGCGTGGTCTTTCGGCCTCTGAGGTCGGAGGAGGATGATGTTCTTCTACCCAGTGAAGGGAAACCGCTCATGGAAGCTGCCACTGCTTGTGTCCGTGCGGCTGGTGTCTGCGTTGCTGAATCGCGCATCGTCATTGACAGGATTGGAGATTTCGACTTTGCTCCTCTCGGACTCGGACTCTCAGACCTGGATGCTGCAAGCGCCCCTTCTGCGTCAGCAGAACAGCCAACCCCGGAACGGCCATTGAGCATGGCTCCTCCACCGCCTTACAACCCATCGCAACAGCAGAGACCGATCGCCTCGATCATGTTGACCGAGCCATCGACCAAGGAAGCGCCAGCCCCCCACGATGCACCTACAGAGCAAGCAGCCAACTCCGTAACCATAAAGCGCTCATCGACGGAGATGCTATTACCTCCGCTGCCTGCTTTAGGAGGATCCCTACTGAATCAGGATGACTACTGCCCTTCACCACAATTCTCCATCAACAGCACTACACAATCCGTCGATAGCACTGCACAGTCCATCAACAGCAGTGGACGACCATCCATTAACAGCACTGGCGAAAGCCACAGTGAGACAGGATCGCGATCACGAAAGGACAGCATTGGCGTCTCGAGCGCTGGAGACAGCAGCGCTTACGTTGGGAGCGTCCGTGATTCCGAGGCCAGTGCTATGTCCCAGACCTCGACACGGGCAACATCTCCAACGTCTCCCGATGGTACTTACCTCAGCACGCAGCGGATTCAATCCACGACAACCAGCTTCACTTCGAGCTCACGAACGGTGGATGGAGAGAGCGAGGAGATTGAAGCAAGCATCCTCGAGCGAACCTTCGCAAATGAGCTTGCATACAACAAGGATGGTCAAATAACCGGAGGGACCCTGCCCGCTTTGATCGAACGTCTCACCACACCAGACGCGACGCCAGACGCAACATTCGTGTCGACTTTCTTCTTGACATTCCGACTTTTCGCGTCATCGGTCGAGTTTGCTGAAGCTCTTATCGACCGTTACAACTACGTCCGCGACAGTCCCCGCATTTCTGGCCCTGTTCGTCTTCGGGTTTACAATGTCTTCAAAGGCTGGCTGGAATCGCACTGGCGCAACGATTGCGACAAGGAAGCTCTTGAACTGATCAACGCTTTCGCAACTCGACAGCTGCAGATTGTGCTACCCACCGCTGGCAAAAGGCTTGCGAGCTTGGCCGCGCAAGTCACGGATGTCAATGGACCGTTGGTACCGAGATTGATATCTTCGATCGGCAAGACGAATACCTCCTGTGTTGCAGCCCTCCCTGCTGAAGTTGCAGTTCCACCCAAATCGATCTCCAAAAGCCAGTATAACGCGCTCAGAAACTGGAAACACGGTGGGGCCAATGTCAGCATTGTCGACCTTGACGCCCTGGAGCTGGCCCGTCAATTGACTCTCAAAGAGTCGCAAATCTTCTGCTCCATTTTGCCCGAGGAACTGCTCGGCTGTGAATGGACCAAGCAATCTGGCTCAATGGCTGTCAATGTGCGAGCCATGTCAAGGCTTTCCACCGATCTTGCCAACCTCGTTGCTGATGACATCCTTCAATGCGAGGATCCAAAGAAGCGAGGAAACATTATCAAGCAGTGGGTGAAGATAGCGACTGAGCTTCTGAAGCTTTCCAATTACCACTCCTTAATGGCCATCGTCTGCTCGTTGACCCAATCTACTATCATGCGCCTCAAGAAGACATGGGATTGTGTTTCCACCAAGACAAAAGTCTCACTGGAGAAGCTCAAGAAGTTCATCCAACATGATCGAAACTATGCTTCTCTTCGACAAACGTTCCAAAACCAGGTCCCGCCTTGCGTGCCTTGGGTTGGTCTTTACCTCACCGATCTTACATTCGTTGACGCCGGAAACCAAACCACCAGACAAATTCCAGGCATTGGATTGGAAGAGTCGAAGAGCGTCATCAACTTCGACAAGCATATGAAGACGGCCAAGATCATCAGTGAACTTCAACGCTTCCAGGTGCCGTACAGGCTTCAGGAATGCCCCGAGCTTCAAACTTGGCTCCAGGATCAGCTTGTGCGTGTTCGAACCGCAGACCAAAGTGAGGTCGTTCAAAACCTATACCGTCGATCTTTACTCCTTGAACCAAGAGTTGCCGAGTCACAGACAGCGCCAACCTTTGGCCAAAAGTTTCTCCTGGGCAAGGACAGGGGCTCCATCACACCCACTGTCATGTCAACAGTGATATGATTATCACAACGTCCTTCCAACAGCTCCAGCATCGTTTCTTCAGGCGCAGGCGGTTTTTTTCGGATGATACCCTTTACACTGGAAGTGTTCAGGCGCAATTTGATTTGATATCCCTTTCATGTGCATCTTTCGTACATCGCGGCTTGTATCCTTTCCGATGTACTTCTATTCTCACCAGGACGAGGGCACCGGATGGGGAAAGAAGGGGTTCGGAAAAGCGATACGGGCGTGGGCATTTACGCATGCATTGTTGATGAGGCGTTTTGACTGTGGAGGGATACCCAACGCTCGCTTTGTTTGGAGCAACGATTAGCGAACTCGGTTGAGAGAGACATGAAAACAATATCATACCAACCTATCTCTCCCATCGATATTATGTTGAATGATGCCTCCTATATAATATGCCTTTGTTTGATGCCCATTGACTCTACCAAATAAAACGTCTCTCCCAATTCCATAGGGCTGAAAATCTCCCCATAAACCACAGCATCACCACCTCGATCTCTCAAATTGTCCATTCCCCACATCGCCCCGCTTACCCTTCTCCCACCAGCGACACAAACCACTTTAGATCCCCCTCAGAGCCAAACATGCAACCCCCCCACGCCCGCACCCAAGCAGCCCTCCGCCACCTCGCCCGCACACGAACTCTCCAACTCAAAAAGGTGCGCCACGCCGCCGCGCTTCAAAAAAAGAACCTCGACGCGCAGAAATCCAAGATTATTAGGGAGAAAACGAGGGAGGCTAGGAAGGCGAGGTGGGAGGACTGGTTCTTGGGTCCGTTGAGGCCGAGGAGGGGGGACGAGTTGCGGGACAAGAAGGGGGAGCTGGGGGAGAAGGAGAGGCAGGAGAAAGAGAGGAACGAGAGGCTGCCGGTTCTGGGGGGGAGGAGGTGGGAGATTGAACGGAGGGAGAAGAGGAGCAAAGCGATGCTGCCTGCGCCCCCACCGAGGAGACCGTTGAGTTTTGCAGAAGGTGATAGGGTTGTTTGTGTTGCTGAGAAGGGCAATGCGGCTAGTGATCAGGGAAGGATTGCTAAAGTACTGTTGGTCAGGCACGAGGAGAGAGAATGTGTGGTTGAGGGTCTGAATTTAGTATGTGCTGCTATCTAATCCTCTTTCTCGAATCCGAGAGCACAACAAAGCTGACAGATATCCTCTAGATAAATCCTTATCCACCAAGGTTCACTGCAATCAGAAAAGGAGATGAAGAAGCGGAGAGGGGCGATCCCGAGCTCCTACCCCAACCGATCCCTTTCTCTTCCCTCAAACTTGTCAAGACAATTATAGATCCCATCACGAACGAGAAAGAAGACGTTATTATCGGCCTCAACCCCGAACAAAAACGCGAAGCAAACAGCTCAGGTCTCGATGGCAGTTCTTACGACAACCAACCCACCCCCACCCTCCCCTCTTCCCCGTATGTCCAATCAAGTGACCCCAACAAGCCCAAGAAAATTCGTGGCGAACACAGGCCACCAACCTACGACATCGACACCCTTCGCTACGAGGTCGAAGCACGCACTTGGACGCCTACTCTGCTCCGCGCCCCGTTGCCTGGGACCGTCATCGATGAGCTGAGAGGGAAATACAGCGTCTTCCGCACACGCCATGACGACGATTACGTCCGCGCACAGGCGGCAAAGGAGAAAGAAAAGAAGGCGTATGAAGCATGGGCAAAGAGCGGTGGGGGAATGTTAAAGAGTCCCCTCGAGGAGCTGGGTATGAAAGCCAAGGCTGACGCTAAGGCGAAGAAGGACAAGGAAGAACTGAGCGAGGGGCTGTTGGATGCAATTGGGAGGAGAATGGCGGAGAAGGGTTCAAAGACAGGTGTTACATATAGGGAGAAGGTGAAGGGGGAGAGGGCCGAGGGGAGGAATGGGGCTGAGAAGTATTGGCCTGAGAAGATCGGAGTTGTCAGTAAGGGGCCCAACAGAGGGGGAAGAAGGCCGGAGGGAAGGGTGCCGGTTGAGTTATTGGAGAGGGACAATAGCAATAAAGGCGTAGATGCGCGGTGATTGGTATAGGAGTGAGAAAATTGCATGATAGATAGGATAGGGTGCTAACGCATCGAGGATGTATATTTACCATCTGCATTGGGAGGTAGGGCTTGCATATATTGGAAGGCGCCTAGGGATGAATAGCTAAAAGGGGGCGTCTTTTCTTGAATGTGAAACTTTACCAATTGCAGCACCTTCCCTATGACCCTCTCCACATCCATATTACAAGACAAATGTAAACACAAGGGAGGCGAAAAGAACTATCGTTCGATGACCTGGGTATCCTTCCACTTCGTGTGTGTACGATAGCAATGGCAGAACACCATGTCCCAGAATCCAATACGAACAAGTCCGTTTCTCCACCGCCTTCGAAAAGACGGAAATTCGAGTCCACCACAACCAGTACGTACATCGTAAATTCTCTTGTTGAGGGATAATTGAGCCTCCCTCGTTATTAGAGAAAGCAGTGACCAGCTTCTTCACTCCCGCATCCAAGAGAGAACCAGAAAGAACCACTTGGCAGGTCGTCAACGAGAGCCTCCTCTTTGGGAGATATCGACCCGATACTTCCAATCAGTCTAACACGCTCGGAGAGGTTAGAAGGAAGATTGCCGCCTTTGATCTCGTGAGATGCTCTAGTCCTTTAAATCTAGTCGTTTGGTCTCCTTACTGTGCTATTCTAACATTGCTATGCAAGGACTCCACTCTCATAAAGACGTCCTCAGGAAATATCTTCTCGAAAAACGCTGCAGATTGGCAATGGTGGGACCTCAGTGTCCCAAGCACTCTCAAACGACTCTATTCCGAAGGGCACGTCTCCCCTCCCAATTCCTAGTCGACTTCCACTAACACACGATCCCCTCAGTTACGCCATAGCAATCCTGACAAACCAAGGCTCTATCAGCCTCAAAAACGATCCCAGAACACTCAAAGCCGACCAACGCAGTCTTGCAAATTTCAAAAGCAAAGTCGGTGCCGTATTTGCTCATTTCGATTTTCCAATCCTGCTTTTGGCCGCTACCGGTAGGGATCGGTATCGGAAACCGAGGACTGGAATGTGGGGGGAGGTGTTCGAAGAGTTTGATCTGAACGAAGGAGGGGTTGATCTAGAAGGGAGTTTCTTTGTGGGTGACGCTGGAGGAAGAGCTGCCAGAGGTTCGACCAAGGCTGATCATGCGTGCTCGGACAGGTGAAATGAACTTGAGGGAATGAGCTACCTTTTGCTTACGAACAATGCAGAGACTTCGCTACAAACGTTGGGATCAAATTCGAGACGCCCGAGGAGTTCTTTCTCAACGAGGAGCCTGCACCGTTTGTTAGGACATTTGAGCCTACCGAGTTTCTTGCTCCAGCCTTGAGTGCTTTGACAGATGCAAGTAAGTTGTCATAGCATTGTGCCTGTGGGTTCATGATTTGGTTGCTTACGTTGGCCAGCTCCACTTCTCATTGAGAAGAAGAACACGCTGGACGTTATCATTATGTGTGGCAGCCCAGGAAGTGGCAAATCCACCTTTTACTGGACAAGGTTGAAGCCGCTGGGCTATGAGCGAGTAAATCAAGACACATTGAAGACGGTGTGTCCGATTGCATGGTGAAATTCTAGTTGAAAAATGCTGACGAATGTGGTCTGGTAGCGAGATAGATGTCTCAAGGTAGCAGCATCACTACTGTCGGAGAACAAACCAGTCGCCGTTGGTATGTACGCAAATATCAGAGAATCGGAACCTTTGCTAATTCATTGAATTACAGACAACACGAATGCCGATCCAGAAACAAGAGATGTATGGGTCCAACTCGCCAGGAAGCACAACATCTCAATTCGATGCGTGCACTTCACAGCACCAGTCAAGCTCTGCGAACACAACGACACCATCAGAGCGCTCGCAGGCAACGGCTTCAATCCCGAAAAGCGATCAATCCTCCCTCATTCTGCCTTTGCAGGGTTTCGGTCCCGGTTCAAGGCCCCGCAGGTCCACGAGGGCTTTCAGGATGTTGTTAAGATTGACTTCCAGGTAACGTGCCTTCTCCGAATTGCTAATGTCCAGACACATGACGTATTGATGCTGATCTCGATACAGTTTCAAGGTGATGAGGAAGCACGGCGGTTGTGGAGTCTGTATTGGATTTGATGCGCACGACCTTTCTCGATACAGATCATCCTGCTTACACTACCCACATGAGATTCGCAATTGACACAAAGTATGTATTGTCTCTCGCGTGCTGGGTATCACCAAAAGAGCTCAGATCGTCATCCAAACTCCAGAAAATGTCAACCACAGCGGTCGCCATTGAGCCCCTCTCCACGCGGGGTCTAGAAGACTTAGAATTTTCTCCATTCTGGATTATCTGGAAGCTTTGGCGGTTATCCTCCACAAAGTCGGCAAACGCCGCGAGGGTTGCGGAATACCACTATGCAATATTGGCTTTCCGATTCCGAGGTTGTGTAGCGGACCAAAGTCTGTTCACGAACTCAGCGAATCAGTCCAAGTCAATACCTCTCAGTCCGCCACATGAGTCTTGGGCATATCAATTTAGACATCATTGTCTGCAAAGATTGGAGAAAACATCGACAGCAGCATAACTAGTGACAGCATTGTATGCCGAGCATATACGGGTTGCTGGACGAGGCCCGAGAGTTTCCTGTTGCGAGGCAGCAATAGATGGCGCCAGTGTCAAAAATCATGTCATTACTACAGTCAATTGCGATTGACTTATCAACCCACAGAGTTGCGCTGCACAGGCTGCATTACTATTCCTGAGGTCGGATCTTCTCCGCAAAATGGCAGCTTCTCAAGAAGTCTGCGCTGCTCTCTGATTGCGTGCTCTCTCGGTGACAAAATCATTGGAACGCAACAGCGTTTACCCCAGATTCAGACCGTGTCTCCACGTTCCCTAGTCATCGAAATACGATTTTTCAACGCATGGGAACCATGCGAACGGTCAAATTTTCGGCAGCGGTCCAGCCACCACCAGCCTTTTCGGCAATTGCCCTTCTCTCCCGTGCGCCCCTGACTTGGCCTATCTAAGTCTGGCCCTCGTTTTTCTTACGCTAATGTGCTCACATCATCTTTCGAAATACCATCAAGCGATTCGCCAACAGCACATCACAATCTCGCAAGCTAGCCATCTAGCGTTCGAAGCCCCCCCGGTCCACCCCGAAGCGGCCATCGCCTTCCCTCTTCGTCTCCAAACACCTGGACCCACCGGTGCTGATCGCGCGAAACCGAAAGTCTCTGCGCCTTTGCGGGTGTGCGTCTTGCAGACATGCTGCATAAGGGCCGCGTAGGAAAGCATTACCTGCGCTGGACCTGCATGATATGAAATGCGCAGGGTCCTTACAATCGATCATGGATTGCATTACGAGAATTGACAAATCCGGTTTCTGCGAGAGATGGTAGAATGATGTGCTGGCCTTACCTACCGCGAGGTATTCTGCTAACAATATGTGACGCATCTAATTACTGCACAGGGATGCCGATGAGGTACTTCGGCTTTCAAACGGTGTTGTAAGTTTTCCCCCAGCAGTGCGTGCCCGCTGGCAACGATTGTGTGTGCAGCGCCGGAGTTGTCGAGAGCTGCCCATGTGGGGCCGGTACGGAGTACCCAAGGTTAGAATGGCGGTCGGATGAAAAGATGGCAAAGAGCGAGAATTTTTCAACTCAGGAACAGGAAGGTTGACACGAGCAAAGACGGCAGATGAAGCCTCTGCCCCTCGTTCCCGTCCCTCCGTCCTTTTTCCACTGGCGGTCGGGCTGCATTGCCGGTTGCTTTAGCGTATCCCTATCCTATTGGAATCCTGGCAGACTAGAGCAGATAGAGATAGTCTAGCCGTGATGAGCCAATAGACATCACTGTAAACACCGGCCCGCCATCGTCATCTTGCACTGGGCTGGTGAGAAGATTGATTTCCAGACCGGCAAGCATTTTATTCCTAAGTGCTACCGATTACCTAACCAAGGTACTAACACTTGGGCCCTTGACCGTTGGCACCAGCAAAAACCAAGAAGAAACGTGAAGTCAAAAAGAGTTTCGATGGAAGAGAAAGAAAAAGGAAAAAGGACTCAATATTCTTGATCTTCTCATATTGACACATCACACAACAACTGTCCAGTGTCCAACCAGCGCGCCTACCCGTCCACAAACACATTCGGACGTAGGAACAGGCAGCCCCGCGTATCGTCCATTCTTTGAGCAGAGCAATTCCCTTATGCAGCAGCATCCCCTAGAGCCTCATACTCAATCGCGCGTTTGTTGGAGTCCCGATACGTTGGAAGGATAAAAGTTGGTGATCTGCATTGCCATGTGCTTTCTCGCGAATGGTCTCTAATTATACACACAGCTTATCATCCTACCTCCAATCATCAACACTCTCCACGCGAAACACCAAAAGCAGGATTCCAGGCGAATTGGGCCAAGCTAGACAACATCAACACCGAACCGATACCTGAAAACGCACGGAGGCCTGATTGCTTCACTTTCCATGGCTGCTGGCACGCGTTCATAAACGACCAATTCCCCACTCGCCCCACCAACGCCTTTTACAATGCGCGAGCTCAAGCCTCTCAAGCTGCCGCTGTTGGTGGAAGCGCGATTGCAGCAGGAAATCGATTCTCCGATGGATTCACCATGCTCAATGAGGTCCACTCGTCAGGCATCAAGATCCTCTACTTCATCTGACCTGCCGTCGCCCACGTTCTCGATCCGCGGGCACTCAAGACTTCCCAGTTCGACCTCATCCATCGCCTCATCGCCGCCAATTCGTGACTCTGCGGATGCGTTTGGTGCTGGCAGGAGGCCGTTGACCGATGTGAAAGAGGAGCCACTGGAGAAGATTGAGGATTATGAAATGCTCGACGACTGCAGAAGATATGAAGCATTCCGCCGATCATCTTCATCCAAAGGTATTGCCGTTCTAATTCGTTATACCACCGCAAAACGTCTGAAGACGGAGACGCTGACTCGTTGGTAGATTTCCATAGCCAGCGACTGTCAATCCGCGACTGGACCTTGGAGGACCCTGAAGCGATACAGTATCTCGTATCAACGGAATACGATCTCAGAGATGATGTGCTCGACACCGACTTTGCGCCCAACCCCATCAATAAAAGGCCGCGCGGAGAAGGCTCGGCGTTGAACGGACTCGCCTCTCGTTTAGGCTCAAGGATGCCCTCCATGTCGCGTAGATGGCGATCAAGAAAGGTGTCGCTTGCGGTTTCAATCCCGCCCTCGTCGCGGGAGACAAGCTTATCACGTGCAAACTCATCGCGGGCGCCATCCGTCAAATCTCGAGCGCCTTCCATCAAACCCAGCATCGAATCCAGTCCGCATCAACTTCCTCCAACGCCAGCGCGAAGCCACTATGACGAATGTTCCGATGGCTCCAACGCTCTCTTCATCGACACCCAGGCAGCCAACGCTGCGTGCATTGAGGATGTCGAGGACCACGCGAAGCCCACCACACCTTTACTACCTCCCATCATGACACAAATCCCTACCCACATCAAAGAAGTTCCATACCAATCGCCTCTTCAGTCCCCTACAGTGGCTGAACCCGCACCGGCTTCCTACTTCAACAGCCCTGTCCAGACACCTCAAGCGTCCGGCTTACCCTCACCACCTCTCTCCACGAGACCCTCAATCGCTTCCTTCCATCGCCAGCAACATCATCACAGCAGTCCTACAGTTCCCTCCTCTGAAATCCCCCCTTTACCACTCAATGCCCCAACAGACCACTGGTCCGACCAACTCGGCCATGCCAACTTCACAATAAATCCAGAACCCTACCCCCCTCCTCAGCCCTCCTTGGGCGCCTGCAAACAGCTGCGTGCGGACTGGGACGCCGCTCGATCGAATTATATCAAACATCTCATGCGCGTGGGAGAGAACTACGGCCCGACATCGAAGATCTACCTCCTCACACAACAAAAATGGGCCGAGATCGACGCATGTTGGAAACGCAACGTCGACACCTGTTTCGCCCACGTCGCCGATAGTAGCGCCGAGGCGGCCCTCGCTCTCAGTGCCAGCGAAGTCATCGCCGAGCCACCTCCGTTGATGAAAATGCCCTCTTTGAACGGACCCAAGAGCGAGGGGAAATTCCCGAAATTAGGCGATGAGGGCATCGTAGGTCCGATGGACGTTGCGAAGCCGGTGCAGTCACCGCGCGAACAGACGCCGCCGAGCCAGGGAAAGAAGAGGAAGACGGGCTTTCTGAAGTGGATGCAGGGAGTTTGGCCTGCTGGGGTGGGAGTGTTCGGACGGGGGATGACGGGGAGTCCGTGAATTCCTCGTCGCCCTGGGGATAGCGCAGTGCTTGCGCTGTTACCATTTCCACCGACTCCTGAAGGCGTCTAACTACTGCTACTGGATGACGGCTTTGTTTACGACTGTGGCGACACACCACCGCTCGATACCCAAATTCAACCACCTTCCTTCATATCCACTACCCTCCTTACGCATCTCCTTATCTACAGCAACACTACGCATCGACACGAATCTCCTTCATCCGCTCACTACACTAATCTCGGCATCAAACTCGACTAAAACTGGCTGACTAGCATAAACGGGCTCTTGCATAACATAGCATAGCATGGACTGGCACAGCATGGCACGGCACGGCATGGCATGGCATCAAAGGGGCGCATACATACATAATAGGTTCGGGCACCAAGCTCACACGGAGGACGAGGTGTGGAAAAGGACAAGCCGCAAGGCTAGGATGGGAGGAATGGGCATGGGAATGGGAATGGGAAGGGAGAAAAGGGCGAGGGAGACCCGCGCGGGGGGGTGGGGGGGCAGACATGAGGTGGCTGAAGCAGCAGCTGCTGCACTATACCTGCCATGCGCGGGTCAGGTACCTCTAGCTAGAGTAGCATTTGAGGGTAATGGAAACGTGATCGAAGCACTGCCTCTGCAGAATTGTCGCGTGCTCTTTACGTGAACTACGAGCTCTTCTCGGTATAACAAGATGCATTTATACTATGCAGTAGTACAATTGAGCAATGATAACGCGCACGCAAGGCGGGACACAAGGCCCAGGGCGCCAACACCCACTGCAATTTGTTGGCCGCCGTGATGCCTTCAAAGGGCGCATCTTGATATGACACGGTGCGGAACTGCCAGGTCAATCGTCCTCCGCACTCAAAAACTCATCGCTTTCACTTTTATGTTTGGGTGTTTGGAACAAGGGGAAAGAAGAGAGATCTTCATCCTGTGAGCAGCAATATGTAGCATTCTTTTACTCTTCCACCACATCATAGTGCTCGCTCCCATTGTCGCTATCCGTCTCCTCGGCGCCGACTTCTTCTTCAGTAGGGACTTCTTCTTCAGCGGGCACTTCTTCTTCAGCTGGGACTTCTTCTTCAGCGGGCACTGCTTCTTCAGCAGGAACTTCTACTTCAGTGCGGAGATCTTTGAGCAAGTCTGCATGGTCCACCTCGGTTCTCTTTGACTTTCACGTCTTCCCAATCTTTTGCTCGAGCAAGCTCTTCTTCAGGCATCGCGGCTTTTATAGGCTCGTTGGCATTGGTATCGGGTCGAGCTCCAGTGTTAGGAACTGTGAAGCGGAACTTTCTCTCCTTTCGTTGGTTGCACTCATTTTGGAAGTGCCCGGGTTGACCACAGTTGCGACAGGTCTGGGCGCTGAGCTTTCCGCAATGGTACTCAGTGTGGCCGCGCTCTTGACAATTATGGCATGTGATTTTTGGGCACAAGCCTTTCTTGTGACCGACTTGGAGGCAATATTTGCAAGTTCCAGTAAAGACCTTTGGTTCGGGACATCCGCGCTTCTATGGCCCTCTTCATGACAGTTGTGACAGGAATTCTTGTTGTTTGACCATTCCTGTTGGGCCTGAAACTCATCGACTGGACGCATGTCAACATACTTGAGCTCTTCATACTGCAAAGGATCCGCGAGGTAGACCATGTGCTTTCGACGGAAGTAATTGAAGACTCCGCGTGCATGTTTGCCGAGATTACGTTCGATAGTTTCTCGAGTTTCGCGAAACTCGGGATCCATTTCATCGAGTTGACGCTCGTAACGCTCAGTAGGTTCCAGGGCGTTCAAATCGGCGACAAGAACGAATCGATCAATGGACCTCGAGAGTGCGACGTTCAGCCTAAGGCCTTCCGACACAAATCCCCAGCCGCCGATACGCGAAAACAAAAGCACGATGTCGACAAAAGTATATATATTTATACAAAACCCCAATCACCGATGCGATGGAACGAAAGTATAATATCGAAAATGGTGTATTTGATTTCTCGACCTTGCATTAAGTCAACTGTGAATACATTGACTTTGTATAATTTGAGAGTATAAAGAATCTTCCTGTACCGCTTCGCTTGTTTGCGGTATGGTATGATTACCGTGATTTCGGTTTCAAGCCAGAGACCCTCGGAGAGCGTTTGTCGGATGACGTAGGTAATCATAAGGATGTTATGGAGGTTGAAACGATTCTTGGCGTCCCCGCGAAGATATACCCCCTTCGGCACATGGAAACAGATGTGGGGAATCCCGTCGTAGAGCCCGAAATGACGTTGAACAAATGCAATAGCCTTCTGAGCTTTCGGTCGCTTCGCGGGCTTGGTGCACTCCGCGTTCGTGATCTTGTTTTCGTAGAAGAACTCGTTGAAAATCTCCTCCAGACCTGCAGCAAGATGGCATCGTTCTGTGAATGTATATATTTAGGGAAGCGGCGATGTGAGAGTCGCTCGAAGAAGGACATTGAGATTTGCTCAACAAATGGATTTGCCACCTGACCGTCTCTGTTGGCGTGCATGGTCAATACAGTGGGTGGGAGCTGTTTGGGGTCGCCGATCGGAACGAGGAGAAGCACTGCCTTCGTGTTGTGGGCCCATATCAGTAGAGTCTCGAGTTCGAGAGATTAACATGCTTCATCGACTACTGCGATGACAGGCTTCTTGACCCGATTCGTCTTATTGTCTGCGGTCTTCGACAAGGTGGCGATCAGGGTGGAACTTTTGATGATGGTATCTTTCATCAGCTTGTCCTCTGCTAGCTTGTAAGCCTTCTTTTCTTCTTCGGACGTGTTTTTAGCCAAATCTCGATTGCTCAGGAGAGTGCGAAAGTCTTTGTGGATATCACGCTCGTCAGGCGCGAAGCAAGGAACATTGTGCTTGATTAGACCAGCGTTCTGCATGGCTCGGTAGTGGAGACTCATGTTTTTGAAATTCGGACGTTGGAGTTTGCGCCCTTTCCATTCGTCGTCGTTATTCTGTAGCTCGACCATGAACGAGTTGAAGGCCCTTGATTTCTCTGCGGCGTCAAGGTCGGCATCATCCTCTTCCTCTGACACTTGGTCTCTCCCTTCTTTTGCTCCAGAATCCTCGTCAGCCTCAACTTGCTTCTCCTGGCGGCGAATCGCACGTGCTTCATTATCGTAGGCATAGAAAAGGATAGCACTCATCTCTGGACAATTTTCCTCCAATGACGTTACAACCTGATCCACAGCGGGGTTGCTGCCTGCCGCAACAATAGAAGACTGGTTGAGCTCCCAGAGAACTTGTAGCAGCTTGACTATCAAAGTAGTTTTGCCCGTGCCAGGTGGCCCTTGGATAAGCACGACACGATGGTGGGTTTCTTTGATGTAGTTGTAGGCCTGCATTTGAGATGGGGACAGTTGAGCAAGTAGCTTCTCTACTGACTGTTGCTGAGAGTCTGTCAGATCGGAGAGGATGCCGTGATTTCTCTCATGTTGGGAAAGGTCCAGTGCTTGGGCGTAACAACGAATGTCCTCCGCGTGCTCTTTGTCAGCCGTGATTTTGTTTGCGCAAGTGATGAGACGGCGAGAGGCGAGGTCCGATGCATTTGGGTAGGCCCACATCTCTTGGACGGGCATATCGGGTTTCGGGATTTTGCTGACCGGCAATAGTCGATTGTCATCCTTGCGACGCGTGATCTGCATCACAAGATTGCCGGGGTAATTGTAGCCGGGGAGGGGAGGTCAGATGGTGTATTGCCATCCTTCTCGCTTGGTGTCTGTCTCCCAGGCAGTCAGTATTGTGAGCAGATAAGCGGGATGTGGGGGGCGACTTACATATATATTTACATAACCTCTCGAAGAGGTACTCTCTATATTGGCGAAGGCCCCGGTAATGCATTGGCATTTCAGGCATCCGTCCATTCCAGCCTGCAAATCTAAGGTCAGCCAAGAAATCACGTGGTCAAACAGGGTAACGAACCAGCTCAAATATGGACTTGCCATCAGGACCTGTGACGTGGAAATAAGTGCTCCGAGCGGTTTCCTGGTTGCGAAAAGCCTTGAATTCGTTCACGTTGTCCTGGATGGCGTCGGGCGTGAGGTCAATGTTGTCGCTCCATTCTGAATTTTTAGTGGGACCTTGCCAAGAAGCGTCCCATTCAGACGGCTGATCCTGTTTCAATCAGTGAGCGATAATGCAAAATTCCTCGTAGCGGTGAGCTTACCAGATGGTTTCTCAGTCGGAACGGTAGCAGGGTCAATCGCGTTGTCCCAACATAGCTTTTCGACGTTTTCCTGCCCGGTTTCCCATGCATACAGCGGATCCAGCTCCAATCAGTGAGCGTTCATGCAGGAGGTCTCGCAGTGGTGAACTTACCATATCTTTGTCGGCGGTGATGGCATCTTTGTTGGCAAATTTCGACTTTCCAGCGTCTTTTACCATCTCGTCCCATGAAAGTGGCTGATCCTGTTACAATCAGTGAGCCTTCATGCAAGAGTTCTCGTAACCATGAGCTTACCATGGCTTGAGAAGATTCTCTCTTGTCGGCAAAGTCTAAGTCTTCAGCAATTCCTTGCCCGTTTTCCCATGCAAACACCGGATCTATTACAGTCAGTGAGCGATGATGCGAGAGTCCTCAGAGTGGTGAGCTTAACATGTCTTGAGCTGATTGCTCATTCGGATCGAGGGAAGTGTCATCCTTGCTAGTCCACTCTGCCATTCAGATACAGCTTTGCTCTCGGTCGAAGTTGAGTCTCACTGTGAGACTGCGAGCTTTCGACATGCAGTCCATTCCAGCCTGCAAAACTGAAGTTAGTCAACCTATCACTTGGTCACACATGGGTAACAAACCAGATATATATATTTAGAGGGAAGTGTCAATCAATCAGAAGACTGTTGAGCCATTGTAGGAACGAGTCCAGCAGGCTGTCACACCAGGGCAGTAGGTGGTAGATGAGTCGATCGCATGCAATGAAACCAAGAAGCAGAGGTGTTGTTGAAGTGTGTTGCTGGAGGTAGGAGGCAGAAGTGTTGGTGGAGTTGAAAAGAAGATGTGTTCCTGGGAAGGAAAGCTGCTTAAGTTAGACGAGAACTCTGCAGTGTTATGCCCAACACTTCATATGCACATGATGGATACTCATGATGATTACAGATGGTGATTGCAGGTGATGATTGTCCAGGGTCTGGTGCTCATGGTGTGAAGGGCTCATGGTGATTGCCCATGGGGAAGGCTTATGGTGAATTTTTATAGCGGAACACTCATGGTGTGGAATGCTCATGGGGAACACTCATAGCGAATCCGCATAGTGACTCCCTACGGTAATTCCTCATGGTGGAATGCTCGGAGTGAACACTCATAGTGAACGCTCCTGGTATTGTGCATTACCGAGGCATGGCCCTGATAGGCTAGACACAGCCTGGTGCCGCTCGGCCAGAGCCAGCAGCCACCACTGGATACCTACCTCACAGAACACCTCGGATGATTGGATCTGATGTAAACGGGGATGACACCGCCTTCGACCTCGTACTTCACGATACACGGCTGTGAGCCAATTAGTGAAATCAAAATTTCGAGAACCTCGGTCATTACAATCTTCACCAGATCAAGCACAAATATTTGCGTACCTCGGGTGTTGGCTGTCCTCTCTGAATGTAAGCTTGTGCCCCCAAAGCGGCCAATCACCACGAATCTCGACGCTGGCTCTTGTAACGCTCTATCGATATGAAACAGCCACACCGCACCGCCCGTGCCTGAATATGTGAGCGAAGAAGATTATTGACTGCGCTTGGTATCGGTCATGGAACGCTGACCTCGCTTGTCTTCGCGTAAGTAGTAGCGCTTACTTTGGTCAGCGACTCGTTGGTACTATAGCTGAATTATTAACTGGTAGCGCTGACATTGCTGCCCTCTCATTGCTCAATTCAATTATAATACGGCACTAATCTTTATTATTGTACTCAGACTTTCAGCAATGCCACCATGTGAGCTCTTCATGGCACAGGGGTGCAACAGCTCAGCTCACCATCTTACCCAACAATGCTCTTCATGTAGGCACATAAAAGGTGAGGTGTCCGTCCCAGTAGAAGTATCATCAACAAACAATCATCACACGTCTCTTATAGTTTCTGCATTGCAACGTGATTCTCTTACTGAACATATATCATTCGCATTTCCTACAGCCATTCCCTACATCAGCAGACCTTGTACCAAAACCCTGCGAAGATGCATACCACCCTTACCACCGCAACCCTCTCCCTGCTATCCCTTCTCCCCCTCACCCTCGCTACCAACATCCCCATCACCGTCGGCGCCAACGACAAACTCGCCTTCAACCCCCCAATCGTCTCCGCGGCTCCAGGCGACACCCTCACCTTCTCCTACTTCCCCAAGAACCACTCCGTCGTCCAATCCAGCTTCACCGACCCCTGCCATCCTCTCGCTGGTGGCTTCTTCTCCGGCTTCCAGCCCTTGACCGCTGGTCCTGGCTCAACGAAATTCGTCGTGACCGTCAAAGACACGAAACCCATCTGGATCTATTGCGCGCAGACCAAGGGGAGCCATTGCCAGATGGGTATGGCTATGGTCGTGAACCAGCCTGCACCTCCTTCGCCGAATACCCTCGATGCATACAAACTTGCTGCCGCAAAGACGAATGTCAGCACCGCTCCACCGAGCATCCAGGGCGGTACCTTCATCAATACGAATGGCAGCACTGGCGGCACGTCGGCCACCTCCAACACGACATCTTCGACTAATAGTACCGGCGCGACAGGAAGCTCCGGCTCGAATGGCAAATCTGGCACCGGAAGCTCAGGCACCGGAAGCTCAGGCACCGGAAGCTCAGGCACCGGAAGCTCAGGCACCGGGAGCTCAGGCACCGGAAGCTCAGGCACCGGGAGCTCAGGCACCGGAAGCTCAGGCAGTGGCACATCATCGAGCAGCGGCTCATCCTCCTCCGGTACAAGCACCGTCTCCTCCAAAGGTGGCTCTACCAGCACTCTACCATTCACGGGCGCCGGGTCCAAGCTCGCATTCGTCCAACCGGGTGTGCTGGCTGTTGCTTGCACGGTGGTGTTTGCTATGCTGTGATTTGCGGAATGAGTTGATATTGGTACTTGGCAGCAGGGATGGAGAGGGAGGGAGCTTGATTCGAGGGCGTGCATGTCATTCTTTTCTTTGTGGTCATCAACAGTAGATAGATGGGACATGGTGGTCTCTGCGCACCAGCGCGTAATAATATACCTTCCCTTCAGATAGCATGTCTATCCAAGGGCAATAGTTCCTTCCCAAGCCAAAGAAAGAATTGCAAATCACCATGATCTTTCCATCAGCAGAGGGATGTAAGTCTATAAATAGGTGACGAAAGAAAGTATCGCACCCAGATTTCAAGATGTTGCAATCGCGGCTGCCTTCCCCGTAGTACCAACACAACCACACCCACACCCTCTCCCCTTAAACGCCCCTCAGCTCCCCCATCCATCCTACCTAACCCTAGTATCCCACCACAACCTCTCCCCCGCCTCCACATCCACCACCCCCCTCAGCCGCTCTTTCAGCTCCACCAACTCACCCATGCCCTTGTTCACGACGGCTACGTTCCCGCCATCTTGGACTCTCACTGACAGCTGTAGTATATAACCTCCCTTTGGGTCGAGAGGGGGGTATAGATGTAGATCGGAGGGAAGAGGGATGTAGGCTGGGGAGGTGACGGTGGTGGTGGTGGTGGGGGGGCAGAGGAGGGGACGGGTTAAGGTTAGGGATGTGGAGGCGTGGGTGAAGCGGTTGGTGGTTGTGAGGTAGGTTGTTGTGTGGCTGGGTTTTGGGGGGTTAGTTTGTTGGGTTTAGTATTGAGGGGGAGGAGATAGATGAAGCG
>JAABUQ010004199.1_pt1 | contig 24925 bp, 18 predicted proteins | sample 5560001 | NCBI WGS metagenome assembly JAABUQ01 (sample SAMN10711888, study PRJNA513371) | rock metagenome | isolation source: Antarctica rocks | place: Antarctica: Victoria Land, Finger Mt nord | collected 2015-12-18
GTCAGGCTACCACGACGTTTGACACGGTGTCGGCGGTTCTCCCGGATCCGAGTCGAGCGCCCCGCTGGTCACGCGGGACCGCGGCGGCCCGGTGGGTGAGGCGGACCACCACGGAGGGAGCGCCCGGGTATGGAGGAACATGTGCGCGAGGGCCGGTCGGCGAACGAGCAAAGGAGCGCAGTGCAGTCAAGCCTCATGACGGCGGACCCGGGAGCCCCCGCGGGCGCGCGGCGACGCGGCGGGCTCCTGATCCTCGCGGCGACGCTCGCCCTCTCGGCGGGGTCGCTGCTGCTCGCCAACACGCTCGCCTACGACCCCTTCTCGTGGTTGATCTGGGGCCGGGAGGTCCTTCATCTCGACCTCCACACCGATGCGGGCTCGGCCTGGAAGCCGCTTCCGGCCCTGATCGACACGGTGCTCGCACCGACGGGTGACGCCGCGCCGGTGCTGTGGATGCTCCTCGCCCGGACCGGCACCGTGCTCTCCCTCGTCTTCGCCTACCGCCTGGCGGCTCGGCTGGCCGGGCCGCTCGCGGGTGGACTGGCCGCCGTCTGGATCGTCCTCATGAGCCGTCCGGGGCTGCTCTTCGGGTGGACGACCTTCTTCGGGGGCGGCTGGTCGGAGGGTCCGCTCGTGGCCCTCTGCCTCCTGGCCGTCGAGCGCCACCTCGACCGCCGCCGCGAGCACTGCCTGCTCCTGCTGCTCGCCGCCTCGCTCATCCGTCCCGAGGCATGGCCCTTCCTTGCCGGGTACGCGGTCTACCTGTGGCGCGCCGAGCCGGCCCGCCGGCGGCTGGCCGCGCTGAGCCTCCTCGCGGTGCCCGTGCTCTGGATCGGTCCCGACTTCCTCGGCTCGGGGAACCTCCTGGGCGCCAGCGACCGCGCTCGGGCCGCCGTTCCGTCGGGCCTCGCGCATGCTCGCTACCCCGCGCTGAAGGTGCTCGGCTTCGTCGCCGACCTGCTCTCCCCGCTGGTGGCGGTCGGCGCGCTCCTCGCCCTCGGGCTCGCCGCGCGGCGGCGCGAGCTCGTGACGCTCGCCCTGGGCGCCGCCGCCGCCGGCTGGGTGGCGATCGTCGCCGTCATGGCCGAGCTGGGCTATCCGGGGGTGGCCCGCTACCTGGTCGTCGGTCTCGCGCTCGCCTGCGTGCTCGCCGGGGTCGGCTGGGCCAGGGTGACCGCGCTGGCGCCGCGCTCACCGGGCGGGGCGCATGCCGCGATCCTCGTCGCGGTGCTCGCCGTCCAGCTGCCCTCCGCCGTCACGCGCACGGACGACGTGGTGCGCGAGGTGCACGGGCTGAAGGGCTCGGACCGGCTCGACGACACGCTCGCCCACGCGCTGAGCGCCGCGGGTGGCGCTCAAGCGGTCCGGCGGTGCGGCGTCGCGGCGACCAATCCGTTCTATGTGCCCGCGCTGAGCTGGCGCATCGGGCTCGGCGCCCGGGTCACCTACCACGTGCGCCCCGCCTCGCTCGTCTTCCGGGGTCCGGCGTCGTTCGGCGCTCCCTACGCGCCAGCGGTGGGTCGCCGCGACCGCGGCTTCCGGCTCGTCGCCCGCGCGCGTCCGTGGGAGGTGCTCAGCCGGTGCCCTCGAATCCACGGCGGCGCAGGGACTCGGTCGCCGGCGCGCTACCGTTCCGCGAAGGGCCTCGAGGTGGTCGAGGCCTCTCGAAGAGAATTCTCATCAACCCTTGACGAGCCGTCAACCGAGCCGGGGCACCCTCTCCGGCCGTGAGCGCGACGAGATGACCTGGATCGACGCCGCCCTCGGAGAGCTCCCGCGCCGCCGCCCCCTTCGTTGGGCTCCGGGGCGGAGCGTGGCGCTCCGGCGCGCGCTCGCCGCCCTCACCCTCCTCACGCTGCTCGGGATCTCGCTCGCCCTCCGCCTGCGCGGGATCGGCGCGCACTTCTGGGTCGACGAGGGACTCGCGGTCGGGATCGCCTCCCACCCGCTGGCGCACATCCCGGGACTCCTGGCGCAGGACGGCTCGCCGCCGCTGTACTACCTCCTCCTCCACCTCTGGATGGGGGTGGCCGGCCACGGCGAGCAGGCCACGCACGCGCTCTCGCTCCTCTTCGCGGTCCTCACGATCCCCGCCGCGCTCTGGGCCGGCGCCAGCCTCTTCGGAGTCCGCGCAGGCTGGATCGGGGCGGCGCTGGCGGCCTTCGACCCGTTCGTCACCGCCTACGGGCAGGAGACGCGGATGTACTCCCTCGTCGTGCTGCTCAGCCTCCTCACGGCGGCGGCGTTCGTCCACGGGTTCGTCCGGCGGCGGCGGCGCTACCTCCCGCTGTTCGTCGCAGCGCTCACCCTGACCCTGTACACGCACAACTGGGGCCTCTACCTCGGCGCGATGTCCGCGGGCGCCTTCCTCTTGCTGCTGCGCCAGAGCGAGGATCGCCGGCCTCTCCTGCGCGAGGGAGCCTGCGCTTTCGGCGCCGTGGTCCTGCTCTACGCGCCGTGGCTGCCGACCCTCGTGGGTCAGGTGCTCCACACCGGTGCGCCGTGGGCGGCGCCCCCGGTGCTGTGGGACCTCTCGCGCGCCGGCTACGCGGTGGCGGGCGGCCGGGGCGCGGCCATCGGGCTGCTGCTCGCGGTCGGCGTCGGGCTCTCGGCCGTGTGGAGCCAGCGGGAGCGCTTCGAGCGCTCCACGCTGACCGCGCTGGTCTTGCTCGGCCCCGGCGTGCTCCTCCTCGCCTGGCTCACGGCCAAGCTCTTCCCGGGATGGGCCGAGCGGTACCTGGCGGTGGCGGTGGGCCCGGCGATCCTGCTCGCCGCGTTCGGCCTGCAGCGCGCCGGGCGCCTCGGCATGGCGGCCCTGGCGCTCGTGCTCTCGTTCTGGATCCTCGATCCGGTGGACACCACCGCCGACCGCAAGAGCAACGTCGCCGCGATCGCCGCCCACGTGCGCCACCGACTGCACCCCGGCGACCTCGTCCTCTCCTCCCAGCCCGAGCAGGTCCCCGTGCTGCGCTACTACCTCGGTGCGCACGTGCGGTTCGCGACTCCTCTCGGCCCGGTCGGCGACACGCAGCTGATGAACTGGCGCGACGCCGTGGCACGCATGCAGCGCGAGTCGACCCGCACCACTCTGCTCCCGCTCGTCGACCGCCTCGAGCCCGGGCGCCACGTGCTGCTGGTGGTGCCCATCTGGCACCAGCGCGACGCGCCGTGGGCGCGGCTCGTCGTCGCCCGCTCCAAGCAGTGGCTGCAGGCGCTGCGGCGCGATGGCCGCCTCGTGCTCATCCGCGACATCCGCGCCGGTGTGGACAGCGCCGGGATCCCGGTGCGCGCGGTGCTCTACCGCGCGACCTAGCGCCAGCTTCGCGTCTCAGTACGCCGCGCGGCGGGCCAGCCCGAGGGCGTAGGCCGGCCACCACTGCCCGGCGGGTCCGCCGCCGTTGCACTGCCCGTTCGAGTTGCCGGGATGCAGGATCCACTCGTAGGCGTCGGCGAGCCGGTCGCCCGTGCGGGTGGTGGGGCGTGGACCGAGCGCGCGGCCCCACTGGTTGCACCACAAGTCCTCCCACTTGCGGACCCAGCTCGCGGGCATCGGCCCCAGGCCGTTGCGAGACGTGCTGAGAACGAAGTGCTTGCCGCCGAGCCGCCGCCCGATGGCGTGGCCGTAGCGGAGCTCGGCCCGGGTGGTCGAGTAGCCCGTGACGTCGACCGCGAACCCGCGCGCCCGGGCCACCCCGGCGCTGCGGAGCAGTGCGATCGTGTCGTTCACCGAGCGCCAGTTCGAGCGCCCCCCGTCGATGTAGACCGAGGTGTGGGGCAGGGCGGCGAGGGTCCGCGTCGCGTAGGAGATCAGCCCGAGCCGCGCGCGCCGGGCGGAGGGCGTCAGGCAGTTGCTGTCGGGCACCCCGTCGGGCTCGACCACGACGATCGCGGGGTAGCCGGCGATGCCCTGGGCCACCGCGTCGACCCACCGTCGGTAGGCCGCCGCCTGACCGGCTCCGCCCGCGGAGTAGCGGCCGCTGCAGTCGCGTTGGGGCAGGTCGTAGACCACGAAGAAGGCGGTGGCCCCGGCCGGGCGCAGCTTCGAGTCGATCCACCAGCGCGCGTAGGAGCGCACGTCGGGGAGCCAGCCGCCCAGCCACTCGGCCTGAGGCTCCCGTGCGATCTTGGCGATCTGCGCGGCGTCGGCCGGCCGGGTGTCCTGCCAGGCGCGCACCTGCTGCCACGCCGCGGAGCTCGGGTCGACGAAGAGCCGCGCCGAGGCAAACGGGTTGCCGCCCGCAGCCGCCGCGGCGGCGGGCAGGTAGGCCAAGGCTGCCCACACGAGGAGCGCGCACAGCGGGATTGGCCCGAGGCGCCGCAGGTTCGGAGCGGCGAGCATCATCTCCACCTAGATCGGCCGCCCGGCACGGGCCTTGAGGCCCTCCGGGGCGGTGAGGAGGCGACCCTCCCGTCAGATTCCGAGCTCTTCGGAGGCCATCTGGGCGCCCTTGATGCGGTTGGCGATCTTCTGCATGGCGATGTCCCGCGCGAAGTCGGGGGAGCCGTGGGCGGGCTTCTCGTCGCGGCTGAACGGCGAGAAGCCGCAGTCGTCGGTGGCGCCGAGCTGCTCCTTGGGGATGTGCTTGGCGGCGGCGAGGAGCTGGTCGCGGACCTGCTCGGGGGTCTCGACCTCGGGGCTGAGGGGGTTGATGACGCCCATGAAGGCGACCTGCCGGACTCCGTCGGCGTCGCGGAGGTGCTCCCCGACGAGCTTGTAGACCTTCTCGCGGTCCTCCTCGCTCGAGCACTGGATGAGGAAGTAGCCCGCGTTCATCTCGAACATGTGGTCCAGGAGCTGCTCGTAGGGCACCTCCTTGGAGTGCACGGAGTCGGTGTCCCCGCCCGGGCAGGTGTGGATCCCGATGTTCTTGCGCTCCTCCGCGGAGAAGCGAGCGAACAGCCGATTGTTGAGGTCGATGAAGTCCTGCAGCATGTCCTTGCCGGTCCAGGGGTTCCGCGCGTCGTTCTTGTTCGCCAGGCGCCCCTCGGTGAAGTCGACCGAGACGCGCTGCGCGCCGGCGTCGAAGCACTTGTGGATGTCCTGCTCGCACTGGTCGATGACGTCGCTCAGGAACTGCTCGCGCGGGTAGCCCTCGATCTCTCCCTCGAGCGGGTAGAGCAACATCATCATCGACGGCGAGATCACCGCCTGCTTGACGGGCTTGGAGGCGATCTGCCGGTTCTTCTCGACGAACTCCGCTGCCCATGTCTGGTAGCGAAACGGACCGCCGGTGAGCCGCGGGAGCTGACGATGATGACCGTCGTCGAAGATCGCGAAGTACTGGCCGTCGCCGGCCAGGTTCTCGGCCAGGCCGGTCCCCGCCAGCGTATGGGTGAGCGGGTAGGTGGCGAAGCTCGACTCCCGCTGCTCGCCGTCGGTGACATAGGACTCACCCGTCCCCTCGAGGCGACGGATCGAGTCCTCCGCGGCCTTGTCCTGCTCCGCCTGCAGCTCCTCGAAGCCGATCTGGCCGTCGTCATAGGCCTGGTAGGCCTCCTGCAGCTTCATCGGCCTCGGCAACGAGCCCACGAGCTCGGTGGGAATGGGCATGCTCTCTCCTCCTGGAACTGGCAGAACACTATGGTGACGGCGTGCTCTGGGCCGTACCCGCATCGTTCGCGGGCCAATCCGAGCCGGGCGTCAGCCGGTGAAGCGCGGCTGAGCCCGATGCGCCGCCCGACGGTGGCGCGGGCGAGCGGCGCGGTGGCGCGCGGGCGGGCTGAGCCGGAACGTCGCGGTGCGCGCGAGTCGCATCGCGCCCGGTCCGGCCCCCGGCGTGTTGGTGCAGCGGAAGGCGCCGGGCGCGCGCGTCGCGTAGAGCAACGTCAGGCAGGCGCCGAGGGCCTGCTGCCCGTAGGCGTCGGGATGGAAGACCTCCTGCAGGTCGCCCTGCTGGATCGCGCTCGCGGAGAGGAAGCGCCCCCATTCGCTCGTGGTGGGCGACGGCGGGCTCGTCGGGGTGGCCTCCTGCGTCGTCTTCGCGCAGAACTCCCGACCCTGGAAGGCGTCGAGGAGATCGAGCACCTCGACGCCCCGCGCGGCCGCGGCGCTCTTGACCGCGCCGCCGATCTCCGGAGCGGCCTGCTCGCGCGCCCACGTCAGGTCCTCGTCGTAGAAGGGGCACCCGAACGTCGTGCGGTCCGGCCCGGTCTCCGAATAGCGCGTCTCGGACGCCCGCGGGGCGACCGACGGGTAGGTCTGGAGGACGAGCCGGTAGTCCGAGCGGCGGTAGCCCGCGGCGCTCATCACGGCGTGGATCTCGTCGATCGCCTTCTTCACGCCGGCGATCGCCGTGGGCAGCTTGGCCTGCACCGCCGCCTGCTGGGAGGGCTTGCACGGGCCCTGCTTGGCCTCGTACCGCGTGAGGCAGGAGGCGATGATCGAGGCGAACCCGAGGTCGTTGCCACCGATGGAGACCTCGATCAGCTTGACGCGGTTGGCCCGCGCGATCGGCCCGAGCTGATCGCCCTGCGCCGGCTCTCCGTCCTGACCCGTCCCACCGCGCGAGGAGCGGAACAGGTTCTTGGTGACCGCGCCCGAGCAGGAGATGTTGAAGCGCCGAGCGACGGCGAGTCGCGCGCTGAGAAGCTCGGAGACGTCGGAGCGGTGGCAGCCGTCGGCGGCGGTGCCGTCGACGTAGACCTTGCTCTTGTCGTATGACGCACACAGGCCCGTGGTGAACACGCAGGCGCGGTCGGTGCCATCGCGGCTGCCGGCCGGGTCGATGCTGTTGCCGAACCAGCGCCCCGCCTCGCCCGAGATGTAGGAGTCGCCCATCGTGACCACGGCGCTGCTCGGCGACCTCGGGCCGGCATGGGCCGCGGGAGCGTGCGCGGCGCCCACCAGGATCACGGCTAGAAGGGCGAGGAGCACCGCGGTGGCTGCGCGCGGGCGAGCGTAGGAGGTGGTGGGCATCACCGCACGGTAGCTCGGCCGGCTCCGGGGGCGCGCCGGTGGATGAGGCATCCGCTGTGCGATATAGTTGACTGTGCAACCAACTGCTCGGCGTGCCCGACGCGCCACCCGAGAGGAGCGGCGATGCAGCTCGAAGGCATCCACCACATCACCGCGATCACCGCCGACGGACCGCGCAACGTCGACTTCTACGCGCGCGTGCTGGGGCTCCGGCTGGTCAAGCAGACGGTCAACCAGGACGACCCGACCGCCTACCACCTCTTCTACGCCGACGAGGACGCCTCCCACGGCGCCGATCTGACGTTCTTCGAGTATCCCGGCGCGCGCCGTGGACGGGCAGGGGAGGGCATGGTCGAGCGCATCGTCCACCGCGTCGCCTCCGAGGCCGCGCTCGACTTCTGGCACGAGCGCCTGGGCGGCGAGGGCGTCGAGAGCGAGCGCGAGCCGGGTCGCCTCCGATTCGACGATCCCGAGGGGATCGGGCACGAGCTGGCCGTGGTCGAGACCTCCGACGCTCCGCTCGTGGCCCGCTCGAGCGAGGTGCCGGTCGAGCATGCGCTTCAGGGCTTCGAGGCCGTCCGCGCCCTCGTCACCGACCCCGCGCGAAGCGAGTCGTTGCTGCGCGACGCCCTCGGGTTCGACCCGACCGGCCCGCACGACTGGGAGGCGCGCGGGGAACACCGCGGCGGCCGCATCGCGCTCGCGGAGGCACGGCGGAGGCCCGGCGTCGCCGGGGCCGGCACGGTGCACCACGTGGCTTGGGCAACTCGTCTCGAGGACCAGGAGGCGTGGCGCGCGCGCCTCATGGAGGTCGGGGCGCGACCCACTCCGGTCATCGATCGCTTCTACTTCCGCTCGGTCTACTTCCGCGAGCCGAGCGGGGTCCTCTTCGAGCTCGCCACTATGGGCCCGGGCTTTGCCGTGGACGAGCCGGCCGAGCACCTGGGCGAGCGCCTCTCGCTGCCGCCGGACTTCGAGCACCTGCGCGAGCGGCTCGAGGGGATCCTGCGGCCGCTGCCCGACACGCGCCGGTGGCGCGCCGCCCCGGCCAAGGCGACGCACCGCTAGCACGATGACCAGCCGACTCCACTCCCTCGACCTTCTCGCTCGACGACGAGAGCGCCGCGGACGGCACCTTCCGGCGCCAGGAGAGCAGCTTTCGCGACTGGGTCTCCGCTGAGCGCTCCTCAGCCTTCCCGGCCGCGGCTTTGCCGGGCGCCTACTACGGCACGCACCCCATGATCAACCCGAGCGGACTCGTCGCCTGGCCCTCGACATCGACTTCGGCGCCCCGCACGGACGCGAGCGGCTGCCGCGCCGGCACGCCCGCGACCCCGAGCTAGCGCCGCCGCGCCGGCCCGCGCCTACCGCCCGAAGGAGGAGGCGATCGCCTGCTCGGTGTCGCCGTAGTTGGCCGCGGCCTGCTGGGTGAGCTGGGAGATGCCGTGCAGCGCGTGCTGGATGCCCTGCGAGGAGCGCTGCCACTCCGCCCACAGCTCCTGAAAGCGCGCCTGCGCCACGCCCTGCCACTCCGACTGCAGCGGAGCGACCTGGGAGGCGAGCTGGGAGAGCGTGGACTCGATGTTGCTCGCGCCCGCGTTGAGCTGACCGGCGACGGAATGAAGCTGCTCCGGTGTGACGAGAATATGGGCCATGGCGAAGATCCTCTCCTCGGACCGATCGACGGATACAAGGCCTCGGCTACCCGCCCCGCGCCCTAACTAGGCATCGCGCGCACCGCGGTTGGCGAAGCGGGCCCGGCAGCCCTAGCCTGTGAGGGGCTCACGTCCCTCCTCCAGCCCGACGCTCGGATGCCCTCGCCCTCGCCCTTCCATCGCCCCCCGCGCTCCTTTCCGCCGCCCGTGCCCAAGGATCCGGTGCGGCTGGCGGCGCCGCCCGTGGAGCCGCCGAGCTCGCAGCACTCCCTGATCCAGACGCTCTTCCCGGTCGTCGGCAGCGTCGGGCTGCTCGGCTTCGCGCTTCTCTACCACAACCGCACCTTCCTCTACATCGCTCTGGCGATGGTCTTCCTCATGCTCGTCTTCTCGGTGGCCATGCGCTTCTCGCAGCGCCGCGGCGTGCGCAAGAAGGCGGCCGCCGACGCCCGTCGCTACGCCAAGTATCTCCGCGAGCAGGACCGGGCCATCGGCGACGCCGGCGAGCGCCAGCGCGACGCGCTCGCGCGGCTGTTCCCCGATCCCGGCGGACTGTGGACGATGGTGCTCAAGCGCCGCCACCTCTGGGAGCGGCGCGCGGGCGACGCCGACTTCCTCCACGTGCGGCTCGGCCGGGGCACCGTGAAGCTCGACCAGGCCGTCGAGCTCGACCTCGGCCACAGCCCACTGACCGAGTACCAGCCTCAGCCGCTGCAGGAGGCCCGGCGGTTGGTCGAGCGCCGAGCCAAGCTCCGCAACCAGCCGGTGACGGTGGACCTCTCGGGCGTCGGCATCCTCACCGTGACCGGAGATCGCGCCCGCGCCCGGGGCTGGGTGCGGGCGCTCCTCGTACAGCTCGCGGTCTTCCGCGCTCCACACGACGTGCGCGAGGTCAGCTGCTTCGAGCCCGGAGACGACCCGCACTGGGAGTGGGGCAAGTGGCTTCCCCACCAGCGGGGCGACCGCAACGCGCCCGTGGACCCCGAGGGCCCGCCGCTGCCCGCGCTCCTCCTCGCCCACTCGCCCGAGCAGCTCGGGGCGCTGCTCGAGGCCGAGGTGCAGCCCCGCCTGGAGCAGCTGCGTCGCATGCAGGAGTCCGATCTCTCCGGCACGGTGCCGCTCGTCGCTCCGCAGCTCGTGCTCGTGGTGGACGGCTACCACCCGGCCCATCCGGTCAACGCGCTGCCGCTGTTTCGCGAGCTGCTGAGCCGCAGCGTCGAGCTGAAGGTCCTCCTCGTGCTCCTCGTCGACGAGCAGGAGCAGGAGCCCTCGCACGTCGATGCCCGTCTCTGGGCGCCGCCGCGCGGGACCTTCTCCTACGAGCGCAGCGGCCCCGACGCCCCCCGCATCGCAGAGATCTTCCCCGACGAGCTCGACGTGGGCACGAGCGAGGCCATCGCGCGGGCGCTCACCGGTCTGCGACTCGAGGAGCGCGGCGAGGGTCGAAGCGGGCTGGCGGAGAACATCCGCCTTCTCGACCTCGTGGGGGTGCCCTCGGCCGACGCGCTCGACGTGGCGGCGGCTCAGCGCCCGCGCCGGCGCTCGGCCGAGCTCCGGGTGCCGCTCGGCGTGCAGGAGGACGGCGACGTGCTCGTGCTCGACCTGAAGGAGTCGGCCGAGGGGGGCATGGGTCCCCACGGGCTGCTCATCGGGGCGACGGGCTCGGGCAAGAGCGAGCTTCTGCGCACTCTGGTCACGAGCCTGGCGATGACGCACGAGCCCGAGGCGCTCTCCTTCGTGCTGGTGGACTACAAGGGCGGCGCGGCGTTCGCCGAGCTCGCCCGGCTGCCGCACACGGCCGGGCTCATCACGAACCTCCAGCGGGACTTCTCGCTGGTGGACCGGATGCGCGAGGCGCTCATCGGCGAGCGCGAGCGGCGCCAGACCATGCTCCGCGAGGCGGGCAACCTCGACGACTGCACGGCCTACCGGGCCCGGCGGGAGGCCGACCCCGGCCTCCCGCCGATGCCCTACCTGCTGGTGATCGTCGACGAGTTCGCCGAGCTGCTGGCCGCGCGCCCGGACTTCATCGATCTCTTCGTCGGCCTAGGACAGGTCGGGCGCAGCCTCGGCATCCACATCCTCTTCTCCTCCCAGCGCCTCGACGAGGGCCGCCTCCGCGGGCTCGAGAGCCATCTGCGGTATCGCATCTGCCTCCGCACCTACTCCACCACCGAGTCCAAGGTCGTGCTCGGGACGCCCGATGCCTACCTCCTTCCCCCGCTTCCCGGCCTGGGCTACCTCAAGGTCGACACGAGCGTCTACAGCCAGTTCAAGGCGGCGCTCGTCTCGACCCCGCACCGCGAGCCGCAGACCGAGACGCGCCCGGTCGTCGAGGTCGCCCCCTTCGACGCCGCGGGACCGCTGGTCGCCCCGGCGGTCGAGGACGACGAGGATCCGGAGATCGGGGACGCGCAGGCGCCGGTGACCGACCTCGAGGTGCTCGTCGACCGCCTGGCCGCCGAGCACGACGACGGAGCCGCGGTGCACCAGGTCTGGGTGCCGCCGCTCCCCACGGTGCAGTCGCTCGACGCGGTGCTCGACCGGCCGGCGTGGTGGTCGGACGACCGGCGCGCGGGCGCGGGGGCCGAGAGCCCCACCGACCTTCGGGCCGTGGTCGGGACGCTCGACGTGCCACTCGAGCAGAGGACGGAGTCGCTGTCGCTCGACTTCTCGGGCAGCGCGGGGCACCTCGCCGTCGTCGGCGCTCCCCAGTCGGGCAAGAGCACCCTCCTGCGGACCCTGCTCGCCTCGTCCGCCTGGAGCCACAGTCCGGCCGAGGCGCAGTTCTACTGCGTCGACCTCGGCGGCGGGCTCCTGCGCGGGCTCGAGGAGCTGCCCCACGTGGGTGGGGTCGTCGGAAAGCTCGACCGTGAGGCGGTGCGGCGCACGGTGCGCCAGATGCAGGCCGAGATCGAGGAGCGTGAGCTGCTCTTCCGCCAGCACGCCATCGAGTCGATGGCCGACCTGCGGGCCCGACGGGCGCGCGGTGAGACGGTGATGCCCGCGTGCGCCGACGTCTTCCTCGTGATCGACGGATGGGCGACGTTCAGGCGCGAGTGGGAGGACCTCGATCGAGAGGTCGAGGCCGTCGCCACGGCCGGGCTGGGGTACGGCGTGCACGTGGTGATCACCGCGGGAGGGTGGGCCGAGATCCGCCCCGCGCTGCTCGACAACCTCGGCAGCCGCCTGGAGCTGCGGCTCAACGACCCGATCGACTCGATCATCTCGCGCGCCGCCGCCGCCTCGCTGCCCGACGACGTCCCCGGCCGCGGCCTGACCGGCGCGGCGCTCCACTTCCAGGCCGCCCTCCCGCGGCTCGACGGCCGCGCCGAGACCGAGGGCCTCGCCCCGGCGCTTGGCGAGCTTGTCGCCGAGGTGGCCGGTCACGCCGACGGCCTCGCGGCCCCGCCGGTGCGCGTGCTGCCCCTGCGCCTCGACCCCCAGGCGGTCCCGACGGAGGTGGAGCCCGGGAGCTCCAGCCTGCCCATCGGCGTGGAAGAGCTGCGGCTCGAACCCGTGCACCTCGACCTGGTGGGCGGCGACCCGCACTTCCTCGTCTTCGGCGACGGCGAGGCGGGCAAGTCGTCGTTCCTGCGGCTGCTGATCCACCGCCTCGTGTCGCGCTACACGTCCGCGGAGGCCCAGCTCGTGGTCGTGGACGTCCGACGGTCGCTGATCGACCTTGCCGAGCTTCCCCACGTCTTCGCGTATGCGGCCACCCCCCCGATGATCGCCGACGCGGTCGCGCGCCTCCAGTCCGTGCTCGAGGGGCGGATGCCCGGGCCGGACGCCAGCCGCGAGGAGCTGATGGGCGCGGCGCGCTGGGACGGCCCGCGGATCTTCCTGATCATCGACGACTACGACCTGGTCGCCGGCAGCGCGAGCAACCCGCTCACGCCGCTCACCGACCTTCTCGCCCACGGCCGGGACGTCGGCCTGCACGTCGTGCTCGCGCGCCACGTGGGAGGGAGCGCGCGAGGCGCTTACGAACCCTTCTTTCAGCGACTGCGCGAGTTGGGTCCGCCGGGTCTCATCCTCAGCGGCGACCCCCAGGAGGGACCGCTGCTCGGCGCCCAGCGTGCCACGCCGCTGCCCCCCGGACGCGGGCACCTCGTGCGCCGCAACCAGCGTGCCACCCTCGTCCAGACCGCCTTCGTCGTCCCGCCCGAGCCCGAGCCCGCCGCTCCGTCCACCGAGCCGGGGGACGACGGGAGCGGGCTCGCGGCCGGCCGCATCTCCGCACCTTCCAGCCCAGGAGGCTCATGAACACCTGCGCGGTGACCATCGCCGGTCCCGACCGGCGCGTCGACCTCGTCGTCTCCACCGAGACGCCGATCAACGAGCTCCTGCCCACCTTCGTCGAGCTGAGCGTCGAGGAGGACGGCGGCGCGCGCGGGGGACCGGCCCCGGTGTGGGCCGTCGCTCCCGCCGGCCGGCAGCCCCTGCCGGGCGACCGGACTCTCGCCGAGTGCGGGGTCAACGACGGGGAGGTGCTCGTGCTCAGCCAGCTGCGCTCGGCGGCCAAGGCGCCCCCGAGCCCGGCGGCGGTCCGCCGCGCTGCGGCGCCCGCGCACGGGTCACCGCAGGAGCGCACCGAGCACGCCCTGCCCGAGCGCCTCGCGGCCCCCCGGCGACTCTCGCTCGCGATCCAGGCGTTCTTCGACCACGAGCCCGAGGAGCCGGTGGTGGAGTCGCCCGAGCCGCCTCGTCCCTCCAAGCGCGAGGTCCTCACGCGGGAGAAGCAGCGCACGCCGGCCGAGAGGGCGCGGCGCAGTTGGAAGTCGACGGAGTACCTCGACCGGCTCGACCGCGTGATCGCCTCGCCCCGGCTCATCCGCTGCGGCACCGTGGCGGTCGTCTCGCCCAAGGGCGGCGTGGGCAAGACCACGGTGAGCGCGCTCCTCGGCACCCTCCTGGCCCGCGTGCGGCGCGATCGTGCCGTCGCCGTCGACACGAATCCCGACTACGGCTCCCTCGGGCGTGCGCTCGCCCCCGACCACCGTGTGTTCGTCGATGACCTGCTCGACGTCCTCGACCAGCCGAACCTCACCGTCACCCAGCTCGACGCCAACCTGGGCCGCGCCTCCGACGGCCTCCTGGTGCTGCCCGCGCCCACCGACCCTGAGCGGATGATGCGCCTGGACGAGGAGGCCTACCGCGGGGTCATCCAGCGCCTGCAGGAGCTCGTCGGGCTCCTCGTCCTCGACTGCGGCACCGGCCTCGGTGAGCCCGCCGCGCGCGCCGCGCAGGCGACGGCCGATCAGATCATCCTCGTCTCCGACGCCAATCCCTCCACGGCGAGCCTGGTGGCGGAGGCCGCCGAGCTCCTGCACACCGCCGGTCCGCCCCTGACCCTGGTGGTCAACAAGATGCCGCGCTCCTCCCGCGACACGCGCATCGACGTCGGCGGCCTTGCCCAGCTCGTGCCCGACGCGCACGGGCTCGTGGTCCTCGCCGACGATCCGGCGGGCGCGGCACGAGTGGCCGCGGGGGAGTTCACCTGGGACGACGCCCCGGCGGCCTGGCAGCGCTCGCTGCGCGAGCTCGCCGCCGTGCTGGCGTCCGACTGGCCGGCGCTCGGCGTCGCGGGTTGAGCGCGGCGGGGCGGCCCGGGGCGGTCAACCCGAGAGCGCCGCGTAGAGCTCGCGGACGCGATCGAAGATCTGCTCGGCGGCGGCGAGCTGCTGCTCCCGCGTCGGCTTGGGGTTCCGTGGGAGTCGCAACGGCTGGCCATAGCTGACGGTGATGCGCGGAAAGCGGCCGCGACGCCATTGCCGCACCGCATCCGAGCCGTGAAGCGCGACCGGGACCACGGGAGCGCCCGACTCCAGGGCCAGGCGGCCGATGCCCGGCCGGGGCTCGCCCAAGCCGCCGGAGCGCGAGCGGCCACCCTCGGCGTATACGCCCACGCAGCCGCCGCGCGCGAGGATCGAGTGTGCGGTCCTGAAGGCCTCCTCGTCAGGATGGCCGCGGCGCACCGGGAAGTGGCCGGAGACCTTGAACAGGTAGCTCATCAGCGGGTTGCCGCCGAAGAACTGCGACTTCGACATGAACCGGATTCGCCGTCGCAGGTAGACCCCGCAGAAGAAGTGGTCCATGTTCGAGAAGTGGTTCGGGGCCAGGATGAGCCGGCCGCTTGCGGGCACGTTTCGCCTGCCGATCGCGCGCGTCCGGTAGAGCCCGAGGGCCACGGGAGTGAGGAGCACTCGCACCGCCGTGTACGTCCATCCCGGCTCGTGGGCACGAGCCCACTCGTGGTAGCGGACCATCGCCTCGGGTGGCCGCCTGTCATGGTAGACCTGCGCCCTGATCTCGCTCACCGGACTGGCCGACGACTCGGGGACACACCCAGGGTTTCGATCTCCGTCACGGTGCTCCTATAGCAGAGCCACCCCGACGTAGGCCTACGTCGCCGGCGCCCGCCTGATCCTTCCTGATCCCTCGCCGCGCGTCTCCGGCGGCTCGGGCAACGTGGGGCGGATCAGGGCCCAGGCGATCATCAGCACCCCGACCACCACCATCGAGATCCCGGTCCAGAGGTCGATGTTGATGCCAGCAGCCTTGGTCTTGACCGCGTGCGAGCCGACGATGCCGGTTACGACGAGCACGGCCCCGTAGAGCAGGAAGAGGCCCCGATGATGCGCCTGAGGTCGAACCGGTTGGCGGCCCGCGCGGCGGCGATCTCCTCCTCATCGGTTGCCCCAGTCGGCGTCCGGTCAGTCGGACCCCGGAAGGGCTGCGGCTTGTCTGGCTCGACCACGCTCCGCCTCCCTAGATGAACAGGACGTTGAGGATCACGACCAGGATGAGCGCGCCGATCCCGAGAACCACCGGCGAGCGGAACCACGCCTCGTCGCCCACCACGGAGTCACTCTCCTGCTCGGGGCGCTTGAGCCCCCACACCAGACCGCGCAGCTCCTCCTGCGGTTTCGGTGTGGTCGCCAGCGAGACCGTCACGAGCACGAGGGCGTCGACCGCGAACGCGGCAATCGCCTCCCACCAGGTCGAGGCGATCTTCGAGCCGAGGTCGAGTGTCCGGTGCGATGCGAGCAGGTGCGTGACCTCGGCCGCGGCCATGCCTGCGATCAGGCTCAGCCCTCCGGCCAGCGGCGTGGCGCGCTGCCAATACATCGCGATGATGAACGTCGCGAACAGTGGTGCGTTGAAGATCGAGAACAGCTCCTGCACGTAGTTCATGATGTTCGAGTTTCCCTCGGCGATGAACGCGGTGCCGATCGAGACCAGCAGCCCGCCGAATGTCGCGATCCTCCCGATCCGGATGTAGTAAGCCGGGTCGCGGTTCCTGCGCACGTAGGGCTGCCACCGGTCGTAGGTGATCACCGTGTTGAATGCCGTGACGTTCGCCGCCACGCCGGCCATGAACGCGGCGAGCAGCCCGGTGATGGCGACGCCCAGCATGCCCTCCGGAAGCTACTTGCCGACGAGCAGCGGGATGGCGGCGTTGTACTGCAGGCTGGGATCCGACTTGCCAAGGCCGGGAATCGCCACGAGCGCAACCAGACCGGGGATGATCGTCAGCGCCGGGATGAAGATCTTGGGGTAGGCGCCGATCAGCGGCGTGCGCCGGGGCGCCGACATGTTCCTGGCCGACAGCGCGCGCTGGACCTCGGCGAAGTTGGTGGTCCAGTACCCGAACGAGAGCACGAAGCCGAGCCCGAGGGCCATCACCAACCAGTTTCCGCCGATCGGATTGGTGACGTGTCCGATGCCCAGCCCCTGCCACGCGTGCAAGCCAGCGCCACCGAGTTGGCTGTGGCGCACCTTCTCCTTCAGCCCGCTGACGCCCCCCATCGCGTGCAACGCGACGACCACGAGCGGCAGCAGGCTCGCGACGATGATGAAGAACTGCAGCACCTCGTTGTAGATCGCCGAGGTGAGGCCGCCCAGCGTGATGTAGACGAGCACGATCGCCGCCGCCACGAAGATCGAGACCGCGATGGTCCAGCCCAGCATGAGGTGGACGACCAGCGCGAGCGCGAACAGGTTGACGCCGGCGATGAGGATCGTCGCGACGGCAAAGCTCGCCGCGTTCCAGGCGTGTGCGAAGTTGCCAAAGCGCAGGCGCAGGTATTCCGGGACGCTGCGTACTTTCGCGCCGTAGTAGAAGGGCATCATCACCAGGCCCAGGAAGACCATCGCCGGGACGGCTCCGATCCAGTAGAAGTGGACGGTCGCCACGCCGTACTGCGCCCCGTTCGCGGCCATGCCCAGGATCTCCAGGGCTCCCAGGTTGGCGGCGACGAAGGCAAGCCCGGTGATCCACGCCGGCAGCGAGCGGCCGGAGAGGAAGAAGTCGATGTCGGTCTTGACCGTGAGCCGCGCGACAGCCCCGATGCCCAGGACGACGAGGAAGTAGACGGCCAGGATCCCGTAGTCCAGCGCGGTCGGCCTGAGGCCTACGATTCCGGATACCAGCAAAGCCCGCCTCCCTCCCGTCGCCTTTCCAGGCCACTCAATACCCGCTTCGCGGGTCGCTACTCCGAGCCGAGCAGCCGCGCGCCTGCTGCCGCCGCGACCGGGCGTGCGTCGTGGGGCAGGCGCGCGTCGGGCGGCAGCAGCGCCAGGACATGACCGCCGAAGCCACCGCCCATCATCCGTGCGCCGGCTGCGCCTCCCTGTGCGAGGCGGGCGACCGTCTGCTCCACGGCCTCCGTCGAGCAGTCGTAGAGGTCGCGCAGACTCGCATGCGACGCGTCGAGGAGGCTACCCACCGCGGCGAGGTCGCGCCGCTCGAGCGCCTCGACGGTGGCATCCACGCGCGCGTTCTCCTCGATCACGTGACGAACACGGCGGTCGAGCGGGCCGGGCAGGCGGTCGAGGTCGTCGAGGCACGCCTCGCGCAGGCTGTCGAGTCCGAGCTCGGCCCGCGCACGTTCGCACTCGTGGCGACGCTCGTTGTAGCCGGAGGCCGCGAGCGAGTGCCGCTCACCCGAGGGGACCGTCACGAGGCTCCAGGCGCCCGTACGGAGCGGCACCGGCCGCACCTCGAGCGTACGGAAATCGATGCGCAGGGCGTGCTCGGCCTGTCCCAGCAGGGAGGCGAGCTGGTCGAGGAGGCCGGTATGCGCTCCGACCCAGTTGTTCTCGACGCGCGAGCACATCTGCGCAAGCGCGACACGGTCGTCGGGCTCGGGTATGTCCGCGATGGCCAGCAGGGCGAGGCAGAGGGCGACCTCGAGCGCAGCCGATGAGGAGAGGCCAGCGCCATCGGGCACGTCGGCTGAGATCTCGAGCTGCGCACCGCGCAGCTCGAAGCCGGCGGCCTCGAGCTCGCCCACGGCGCCACGCACGAAGTCCGCCCAGCCGTCGCCTCGTCTCAGGTTGCCCGACAGTGGGACGCTCACCTCCTCACCGCGGTCGAGCGCCCGCGCAACCACATCGTGGACGTCACGGGGCTCGGCGGCGACGCGGACGCCCGGCTGGATCGCGAACGGGAGGCTGAGCCCGTCGTTGTAGTCGGTGTGCTCGCCGATCAGGTTCACACGTCCCGGCGCAAAGGCCGTCAGCCGCGCGGGGCTCACGCAGTCACCCCGGTCGCCGTGACGTCGGCAGAGGGCCAAAGGTGACGTCTCCGCGGACCACGAAGCGCTCCGCCCGGACGAGTGACGGCGGCCCGGTCGGGAAGCGCGCCTCGAAATCGTCGAGCCCCCGGTAGAAGCGGGGGTCCAGGTCGACAACCGGTGGTTCGGTGGCCACGCGCTCGGACGCTGGCTCCAGATGGGCGCCGTCCTCGCGCAGCCGGTACGCGTCGGAGCGCACCAGGAGCAGGTCGTTCGTCGTCTTGACTGGTGTGAAGCGCGTGCGCGGAACGCACACGACCTCGGCGCCCTCGATGGCGCCGACGGCGCTCCCCATCGCGGTCTCGAGCTGAAGCACCGCGGGCGAGCCCTGGTCGAGGGGATCGACGGTCTTGCGGTTCACGATGACCGGCAGTGACGGCACGCCGCCATGCCGCGCCAGCGTCGGCAGATGCAGCCAGAGATTGTTGGTGTTGTAGTAGCGCCAGCGACGGAAGTCGCCGAACGAGTCATCGCCATCCGGCACCTGGGCGGTCTCCCGAAGCACCAGGCGTCCGTCCCTGCGCGCGATGTGCCCGCCCTTTCGGTCGGCCTCGGTCCCCTCGACCACCTCCATCACGAACGGCAGGCTCTCCGCCGCCATCAGCCCGAGGATCCGGGGCTCGAGCACGGCGCCGAGGTTGTCGGCGTTCGACACGAACGCGTACTCGTAGCCGCGCTCGAGCAGGGCGCCGAGCATGCCCGAGCCGGTGAGGGCTGGATAGAGGTCGCCATGGCCCGGAGGGCACCACTCGAGCTGCCGGTTCGTCGGCCATTCGATCGGCTCGAGGTCATCCGCGCTGAGCTTCGGCTCCCTGTTCTGAAGGAAGTCCAGCGGAAGATCGACCGCCAGATCGGCGTACCGCTCGAGCGCGCGCAGGCTGCCGGCCTGCGTCGAGAAGGAGTTCATCAGCACGAGCGGGAGTCGCACGCCGAGGCGCTTGCGAAACGCGAGCACCTGGCGCGCGATCACATCCAGGAAGCTGTGTCCCGGCTTGACCTCGATGAGCGACTTGGGTCGGGAGAGCCTCATGCTCGTGCCCAGGCCGCCGTTCAGCTTGACGATCACGGTTCGCTCCAGCGGCGCCGTGGCGGCGGCAGCGCTCAGTGCGCCAAGCGTTCGGACGCCGGTCACGGGCTCGAGCTCGCTTTCGGGTAGAGCTCCCACATCGGGCGCGAGAAGCTGCCCGTACATGTCGGCGAACACCGCTCGCGCGACTTCCCCCACCCCGCCGCGACGCATCTTCGCCTCCGCCGCGGCGAGCCCGGGTGGGATCCTGGTCATCGTCGGCATCCCCGTCCGTTCCTCTTCAGGTTCCATGCGCTGCTGCTCCGCGATCACCCCGGTCCAGCTGCGTGGGGCCGGTGCTGTTGCCGTCTCCTGGGCGACGCGCGGGGACGCGTCGCGGACCGTGCATGGCTTGCGGCAGCGTAACCGATTCGGCGCTGCCCGCCAGCGTTTGCGGGTGCTAGCACCGAGCCCGCCTGGCCGAGCAGCCCTGGCGGCTCGTTTGCCTCGTCGAAGGTGCCAGCGCGATGTTTGCGGCGCCCTTCGCCGGGCTATGAAGCCAGACAGTCCACGGGAGGGGGGCAGCCCCGATGTACAAGCAGGTGCTCGATCCGGTGAGCAACTCGCTCGGGCTCTCCTCGATCTTCGCGATCCTGCCCGTGCTCGTCCTCTTCCTCCTGCTCGGCGGCCTGCGGATGAAGGCGCAATGGGCGTCGCTCATCTCGCTCGCCGTGGCGCTCATCGTCGCGACCGTCGTCTACCCCATGCCGGTGGGCCAGGCGTTGGACTCGGCTGCCGAGGGCGCCGTCTTCGGGCTCTTCCCGATCATGTGGATCGTCGTCAACGCCCTGTGGATCTACAACATGACGGTGAGGACGGGCCACTTCGCGACGCTGCGTCGCTCGTTCGGCGCGATCAGCACCGACCAGCGCATCCAGGCCGTCATCATCGCCTTCTGCTTCGGCGCTCTGCTCGAGGCGCTCGCCGGCTTTGGGACCCCGGTGGCCATCTGCGCGGCGATGATGATCGCCCTCGGCTTCAACCCCGTGAAGGCGGCGGCGCTCGCGCTCGTGGCCGACACGGCGCCTGTCGCCTTCGGCGCGATCGCCATCCCGATCACGACGCTCTCGACGGTCACCGGCCTGCCCAAGGACGACCTCGGCGCGATGGTCGGCCGCCAGACGCCGATCATCGCCCTGATCCTGCCCCTCGTTCTCATCTTCATGGTCGACGGACGGCGGGGCCTGCGCCAGACCTGGCCAGCCGGACTCGTGGCCGGGCTCGTGTTCGCCGTCGGGCAGTTCGTGACCTCGAACTACATCTCGGTCGAGCTGACCGACATCGTCGCCGCGCTGCTCTCGGCGGGCGCGCTCGTCGCCTTCCTGCGCGTGTGGAGCCCGAGCGAACCGCTGGCCGCCGAGCCCCAGCGGGCCCAGCGCGGCGCCGGTCCGGCGATGGCCGGGGCCGAGGCGGCCGACGCGGCGTGGGAGGAGGACGTGCGCCGGCGCCGCGGCGGCTCCTCCGGCGCGCCCGCGCCGCGCGGCGGCGCGCTCGCCGCCTTCGCGCCGTACATCATCATCATCGTCGTCCTCGGCCTCGCGAACATCGAGCCGATCAAGGGCTTCCTGGCCGGCCGCACGGAGATGTTCAAGTGGCCGGGGCTCGACGTCGTGAGCGCGAAGGGCAAGCCCCTGATGTCGCTCATGTTCTCCTTCAACTGGGCGGCGGCGGCCGGGACGCTGCTGCTGTTCTCCGGCCTGCTCACCATGCTCGTCCTGCGGGTGCGCCCCCGCGACGCGCTCAGGGTGTACGGGGAGACGCTGAACCAGATCAAGTGGGCGATCCTCACGGTCGCGGCCGTGCTCGCCCTGGCCTACGTCATGAACCAGTCGGGCCAGACCATCACCCTGGGGACGTGGACGGCCGGCGCGGGTGGCGTCTTCGCGTTCCTCTCGGGGCTGATCGGCTGGCTCGGCGTGGCCGTGACGGGGTCGGACACCTCCTCGAACGCCCTCTTCGGGCTCGTGCAGACCACGGCGGCCAAGAGCACCGGCATCTCGGCGATCCTGCTCTCGGCGGCGAACTCCTCCGGGGGTGTCCTCGGGAAGATGATCTCGCCCCAGAACCTGGCGATCGGCACCGCCGCGGTCGGCATGAGCGGTCGGGAGGGCGACCTCTTCCGCAGGGTGGTGGGCTGGAGCGTGCTCCTGGTGCTGATCATGTGCGTGATCGTCCTCCTGCAGAACACCGGCCTGCTCTCGTGGATGGTCGTGAAGACGAAGTGAGCACCCCCGAGCCGCAGCTCGCGCCGCAGCCCGAGCCGCTCGATCGCGGCGGGGCGGAGTCCGGGCCGGCGCTCACTGAGGAGGAGGTCGACCGGCTGCTCGCACGCCTGCGCGAGATCGTGGAGCCGGCCTACGTCATCACGCACCCGCACGCGCTCTCCACCTATGAGTCCGACGGCCTCCTGCAGTACCGCGCGCGCCCCCGCGCCGCGGTCCTCCCTGGGAGTGGCGAGGAGGTGCAGGCGGTGGTGCGCGCGTGCTGGGAGGCGGGCGTGCCGTGGGTGGCGCGCGGCTCGGGAAGCGGGCTCTCGGGCGGCGCGGTCCCGGTGGAGGACGGCGTCCTCATCGCCCTCTCGCGCATGAACCGCGTGCTCTACGTGGACCTCGAGAACGGGCGTGTCCTCGTCGAGCCCGGGGTGACGAACACCGCGGTGTCGAAGGCCGTCGGGCCCGACTTCTTCTATCCGCCCGATCCCTCGAGCCAGATCGTGTGCTCCATCGGCGGGAACGTCGCCGAGAACTCGGGCGGTGCGCACTGCTTCAAGTACGGCTTCACCACGAACTACGTGTGCGGGCTCGAGGTCGTGCTGCCCGACGGCGAGCTCGTGCACGTCGGCGGCGCCGAGCTCGACCGCCCCGGCTACGACCTCGTCGCCGCGTTCGTCGGCTCGGAGGGGACGCTCGGGGTGGCGACCCGGGTGCTGCTACGCGTCCTCCCGGCGCCGGAGGCGGTGGAGACCCTCGTGGCCTTCTTCCCCTCCACGGGCGACGCGGCGCGCGTGGTCTCCGACGCGGTCGGCGAGGGCGTCGTCCCGGCGGCGATCGAGATGATGGACCAGCTCGCGATCGGCGCGAGCGAGGACATGGCCCACGCCGGCTACCCCAAGGACGCGGGCGCGGCGCTCCTCATCGAGCTCGACGGGCCGCGGGAGGAGTGCGCCGCGCGCCTCGAGCAGATCCTCGGGCTGTGCGAGCGCCACGGCGGGCGCGACGTCCGCGTCGCACAGGACGAGGAGGAGCGGGCGCTCCTGTGGAAGACCCGCAAGTCGGCCTTCCCGGCGATGGGGCGCATCTCGCCGCACTACTACGTGCAGGACGGCGTCGTGCCCCGGACGAAGCTGCCCGAGGTGCTCGCGCAGATCGACGCCCTGGCCGACGAGTACGGGCTCAAGGTGGCAAACGTCTTCCACGCCGGGGACGGCAACCTCCACCCGCTCGTCTGCTACGACGGGCACACGGAGGGCGAGGCCGAGCGCGCCGAGGAGCTCGCCGGGAAGATCATCTCCGCGTGCGTGGACGCGGGAGGCTCCATCACCGGCGAGCACGGCGTGGGGATCGACAAGAAGCGCTACATGGGGAAGATGTTCTCCGAGCCGGACCTGGCCGCGTTCCAGAAGCTCCGCTGCGCCTTCGATCCCGAAGGACGCGCCAACCCGGGCAAGGTCATGCCCACGCCGCGGCTGTGCGGCGAGGTGCCGGGACCCTACCGGCAGCACCCGCTCGAGGCGGCAAGCGTCGCGGAGCGGTTCTGATCGCGACCGCGAGCGTGCCGTCGCTCACGCCGGAGTCCGCGGAGGAGGCGGCCGAGGCGCTGCACGCCGCCGCGCAGGCCGGGGAGTCCGTCGGCTTCGTGGGCGGCGGGACGAAGCAGGACCGGGGACACCCGACGCCGGCGCCCGACCGCGAGCTGAGAACCACAGGCCTCGGTGCGCTCCTCGAGCACAACGCGGGCGACCTCACGGCGGTGGTGCAGGCCGGCCTCCCGCTCGCCGCGGCGCAGGAGGCCTTCGGCGCCGAGGGGCAGATGCTCGCGCTCGACCCGCCGAACAGGGAGGGGCGTGCGACCGTCGGGGGCGTCTTTTCGTGCGCCGACGCGGGGCCCCTGCGCCACCGCTACGGACCGCCGCGCGACCTCGTCCTCGGCGTCCAGCTCGCCCTGCCCGACGGGAGCGTCGCGCGCGCTGGGGGACGGGTGATCAAGAACGTGGCGGGCTACGACCTGGCGAAGCTCTCGACGGGTGCGCTGGGGACGCTCGGCCTCGTCGTGGAGCTCGTCGTCCGGTTGCACCCGCGCCCGGAGGGGACGCTCACGGCAGTGGGGGAGAGCAGCGATCCCGCGGCGCTCGCCCGCGCGCGCGGGGCGCTGGGCCGCGCGCCGTTCGAGCTCGAGTGCCTCGACGTGGCGTGGGCCCAGGCTCGCGGCGCGCTGCTCGCCCGGGCGGCCGGCCCGGCGGCGCGGGCGCAGATCGCGCGGGTTGAGGAGCTCATGGCCGCGGAAGGCCTCGACGTGCGCCGTGAAGAGGACGACGAGGGGGTCTGGGAGAGCCAGCGTGCGCGGGAGCCGCCTCGGCCCGGAGGCGTGTCGGTGAAGGTGAGCGCTCCGCCCGCGGCTCTGGCCACGGTGCTCGGGGCGGCCGAGGCGGCCGGGGGACACGTCGTCGGGCGCGCCGGGCACGGCGTCCACTGGGTCGGGCTGCCCCCCGCCGGCGACGCCGAACTCGTCGCGGGGGTGGCGGAGCTGCGCGCGCGGCTCGGTCCGAGCCCGTGCGTCGTCGAGGACGCCCCGCGGGGCGTGCGGGCGGCCCTCGACCCCTGGGATGTGCCCGCTGGCCCCGAGCTCGCGCTCATGCGCCGCGTCAAGCAGCGCTTCGACCCGGCGCGGACGTGCAATCCCGGCCGGTACGTTGGGGGAATCTGATGGCGGAGATCGAAGCCACGGCGTGGGATCCGGCGCACCGCCCGCCCGCCCCCGAGCTCATCGAGGACTGCGTGCACTGCGGGTTCTGCCTGCCCACGTGCCCGACCTATGCGCTCTGGGGCGAGGAGATGGACTCTCCCCGAGGACGGATCGCGCTCATGAAGCTCGGGCACGAGGAGGGCACGGAGCTCTCCGCGGAGATGGTCGATCGGTGGGACAACTGCCTCGGCTGCATGGCGTGCGTCACCGCCTGCCCCTCGGGCGTCCAGTACGACCTGCTCATCCAGGAGACGCGCGCTCAGGTCGAGCGCGTCCACGAGCGGACGCTCGCGGACCGCGCGTTCCGGCGCCTGGTCTTCGAGACGTTCCCTCACCCGGGGCGGCTGCGCGCGCTCGCGCCCGTGCTCGCGCTGCAACGGCGAATGGGAGTCGACGAGCTGGCGCGCCGGCGGCGCGGCGGCTTGCTCGGGCACGTCCCGCGCCTGCGCTCGATGATCGGGCTCGCGCCCGCCGTGCCCGTGCGCCGGGCGCTCACGTGGTTGCCCGAGGTCACTCCGGCGGTGGGTGTGCGGCGGGGACGCGTGGGGATGCTCCAGGGCTGCGTCCAGCGCGTCTTCTTCGGCGACGTCAACGCCGCGACGGCGCGGGTGCTGGCCGCCGAGGGCTACGAGGTCCACGCGCCGCGCACGCCGCGCTGCTGCGGCTCGCTCCAGCTCCACACGGGCTACGAGGACTCCGCTCAGGCACTGGCTCGGGAGAACATCGCCCGGTTCGAGGAGTT
>JAABUQ010004200.1_pt1 | contig 24924 bp, 25 predicted proteins | sample 5560001 | NCBI WGS metagenome assembly JAABUQ01 (sample SAMN10711888, study PRJNA513371) | rock metagenome | isolation source: Antarctica rocks | place: Antarctica: Victoria Land, Finger Mt nord | collected 2015-12-18
CGGCGTAGGGGTGCCGCGGGTCGGTTCGGTTGTCGTTGGAGCGGCCGGCGTCGGCGCGGCCGCTGCCGCACTGGCGGGAGCCGGAGTGGCCGGTGTGGGCTCGGCCCACGTCGGCGCGGAGGCGGCCGGCTCAGCCGACGTTGGAACGGGCGGCGTAGGGGTGCCGCGGGTCCGTTCGGCTGTCGTTGGAGCTGCCGGCATCGGCTCGGCTGCTGCCGCACTGGCGGGAGCCGGAGTGCCCGGTGTGGGCTCGGCCCACGTCGGAGCGGAGCCGGCCGGCTCAGCCGACGTTGGACTGGGCGGCGCCGAAGCGGCGGATGTGGGAGCGGGCGCTGCCGCGGGAGCGGGGGCCGGAGCGGGCGCGGGACTGAGAGCGGCCGCTGCCGCCGGAGCGGGAGTCAGAGCGGGGGCTGGGGCCGGGCCGGAGGGACCCGAAGCAGGCGCGGGAGCGGCGGGAGCCGTGGCGAGCACGGCAGCGGTCGTAGGCGAGATTGCCGGCGCGGAGGATGTCGGGGCGGGCACGGCAGCGGCGGCAGGGGCGACTGCCGGCGCGGATACAGGGGCTGGACGTGGTGTTGGGGCGGGCGGTAGCGGACTGGCGGGCTCGGTGGCGGCGAGAGCTGCGGGTTTGGCTGTGTCGAGAGCGGCTTCGGGGAGTGTTGCGGCAGTCCCGGGTAGCGTTGCGGCCGTCTCGGGGCGTCTTGCGACCGTTTCGGTGGCTCCCACGCGGCCCGCTTCGGCTGGGGAGCCGGCCTCGGCTGGGGAGGGGCGAGCAGCCGCCGGCGCTGGCGCAGGCGCCACGCGGCGGCGCATCTGAACCACCTGCTGCGGGTCGCGCAGATTGGTCAGCGCCAGCAGTGCAGCCTGGACCACGTTGACCGGATTCGAGCTGCCCAGCGACTTCGACAAAATGTCCTTGATACCCGCCGCTTCCACGACAGCGCGTACGGCGCCGCCAGCGATCACACCCGTACCAGGCGCAGCTGGCTTCAGCAGCACCTTGGCCGCGCCGAACTTCTGCAAAATCTCGTGCGGGATCGTCGTCCCCGCCATCGGCACGCGGATCAGGTTCTTGCGAGCCCGCTCGGCGCCCTTGCGAATGGAGTCCGGCACTTCGTTGGCTTTGCCGAGACCCACACCCACGTGGCCCGAGCCGTCGCCAACCACCACGACCGCGCTGAAGGAAAACCGCCGACCGCCCTTCACCACTTTGGCAACCCGGTTGACCTGGACCACTTTTTCTTCCAGCGCGACACCGCCTGGACCTATCTGCTCTTGGCGTGGCATGAGTAGCTTCCTTAGAACTCCAGTCCAGCTTCGCGCGCGGCGTCGGCGAGGGCTTTGACGCGCCCGTGGTAGAGGTAACCCCCGCGGTCGAACACGACGGCGTTGATGCCCTTATCTTTGGCGCGCTCGGCGATGGTCCTACCAACGCTCCGAGCGCGGTCCACTTTGGTACCGCTCGCGCTGCTTCGCGATTCGGCCTCGTTCGTGCTGGCAGCCACCAGCGTCGTGCCCGTCGCGTCGTCGATCACCTGGGCGTAGATGTGGTGCAGGCTGCGGAACACGTTGAGCCGTGGCCGCTGACCGGTGCCGCGCAGCGCGACCCGGATTCTGCGGTGGCGACGCTGTCGCGCCGCGCGGGTATCAAGAGGTTTGAACATATCTTCCGTCTACTTCTTCTTGGCGCCGGCCTTGCCAGCCTTGCGACGGATGACCTCTTCGGCGTACTTGATGCCTTTGCCTTTGTAGGGCTCAGGTGGTCGCACCCGCCGAATCTGCGCGGCGACTTCGCCGACGAGCTCTTTATCTGCGCCGCTGATGGTGATGGCGTTGGCTGCCACGGCGAAGCTGATGCCCGGAGGGGCCGGGTAGAGCACTGGGTGCGAATAGCCGACCTGCAGCACCAGACTGCCAGCCGAAACGGCGGCGCGATAGCCCACACCATTGACTTCCAGCCGGCGCGTGAAGCCGTCGGTGACGCCAGTGACCATGTTGGCGATCAGGCTGCGCGTCAAACCGTGCAGCGAGCGCTGGGCTGGCTCGTCAGACGCGCGCGCGACCAGCAAGCTGCCGTTCTCGCGCACGACGCTGATCTGGGTCGGGAATTTCCGTTCGAGCTCGCCCTTCGGGCCCTTGACTCGAACCGTGCCGTCGCCCAGGTCGACCGTGACGCTGTTGGGCACCGCAATTGGCATTTTGCCGATACGTGACATGGCTAATTCCCGCGTGCCTCCGCGCTACCAGACATGGGCCAGCACTTCGCCGCCGACCTTGAGGCGGCGGGCGCGTGCGCCACTCATGACGCCCTGAGGCGTCGACAGAATCGGGGTTCCCAGTCCACCAAACACGCGCGGGATCTCGGACGAGCGTGCATAGACGCGCAGCCCCGGCTTGCTGATGCGTTTGATACCCATCAGGATCGGGTCGCGGCCACGGCCGCCTGGCGCGTAGCGCAGTTGAACGCGCAGCACTTTGTGGACGCCCTCGCCGCGCTCTTCGAAGGACTCGATGTAGCCCTCGTCGCGCAGCACTTCGGCGATCGCCCACTTCATCTTGGAAAATGGCATGTCGCAGCTCGAATGGCGGGCCAGCGACGCGTTGCGGATGCGAGTCAGCATGTCCGCGATGGGATCGCTCATGGTCATGCGCTCACCAGCTCGCTTTCGTGATCCCGGGGATCTCGCCCGCCAGCGCCAGACGGCGGAAGCAGATGCGACACAGCGTGAACCTGCGGATGAAGGCACGCGGCCTGCCGCACAGCTTGCAGCGATTGTGCTGCTGAGTTTTGAAGCGAGCCGGCCGGCTCGCTTTGACGATCAATGATCTCTTGGCCACTTGGCCTGGCCTCCTGTGTGAGGTTCAGCCCTCGAACGGGCTGCCTTTCAACACGGTGTTGAGTACCGAGGGTACGTAGGGGAAAGACGCGCGAACTCCTAAGGATAGGCTATCGGCGTCTCCTGGTGGGCGCAGCCCTGGGCGCAGGAGCGCTCTCGCCTTCGCGCTGGAATGGCATGCCCAGCAGCTCGAGCAGCCGGCGCGCTTCCTGGTCGGTTCGCGCCGTAGTGACGATCGAGACTTCGAGCCCCCGGGCTTTATCCACCTGGTCGTAGTTGATCTCGGGAAAGATGAGCTGCTCGCTCAGCCCGAGCGTGAAGTTGCCCCGGCCGTCGAACGAGCGGCTCGGGACGCCGCGAAAATCGCGTGTCCTCGGCAGCGCCGCGTTCATCAATCGGTCGAGAAACTCCCACATGCGCTCGCCGCGCAGGGTCACCGTGACCCCGACCTGCTGGCCTTCGCGCAGCTTGAACTGGGCGATGGACTTCTTGGCCTTCTTGATCACCGGCTTCTGCCCGGTGATGATGCCGACGTCGCGTACGGTGGCATCGAGCGCCTTGGCGTTGCTGATGGCTTCGCCGACGCCGACGTTGACGCTGACCTTGGCCAGGCGAGGTACTTCCATCGTGTTCTGGTAGTTGAAGTCCTGGACCAGCGCTGGGACCACGTCGCGCATGTACCGCTGATGCAGACGCGACTTTTCGCCCGGGGCGTAGTCAGAATCTCGGGATGAAGACGTAGGCGTTGGCTCCACCGCTGGAGCAGGGTTGCGTGCCATCTGAAATCCTACTCTCGGGCCATCTGTTCGCCAGAGGCGATGGCAATGCGAACCTTCTTGCCGTTGGCCAACTGGCGCATGCGGACGCGGGTCGGCTTGCTGCTCTTGGGATCCACCAGCGCGAGGTTCGAAAGATGGATGGGTTGCTCGACATCGGTGATACCGGCCTGGCGGGCGCGCCCTGGCTTGAAGTGCCGCTTGCTGACATTGATGTCCTGGACCAGGGCCGTGCCGCGGGTCGGGTTGACCTGTCTGACGACGCCACGCTTGCCGCGCTCACGGCCGCTGAGCACGATGACGTCGTCACCCTTTTTGACTCGGGCGAGGGTCACGCTAGAGCACCTCCGGCGCGAGTGAAACGATCTTCATATAGTTCCGTTCGCGCAGCTCGCGCGCCACCGGGCCGAAGATGCGCGTGCCTTTGGGGTTGTTCGTGTCCTGCAGAATGACCGCGGCGTTGTCGTCAAAGCGAATATACGAGCCATCCGGGCGGCCGTACTCTTTGGCCTGGCGGACGATCACCGCCTTAACCACTTCACCCTTCTTGACGGAGCCGCCAGGGGTGGCTTCCTTGACCGCGGCGACGATGACGTCACCAACCGAAGCCTCGAACTTGGAACCGCCGGCGACGACGCGGATGCACATCAATTCGCGAGCGCCAGTGTTGTCCGCGACCCGGACCCTTGTCTGCGGCATGATCATGACTGGCTCAGACCTCGACTTCGGCGATGGCGAGAGGCTCGCCAGTCCCACGCCGCAGAATGTCCTGCACGACCCAGTGCTTGTCCTTGCTGATCGGGCGTGACTCGGCAATGATCACCGTGTCCCCGATCTGGCACCGGTCACCAGCGTCGTGCGCCTTGAAGTTGCGAGTGCGGCGAAGCGTCCGCCCGTACAACCTGTGCCGAGTCACCAATTCGACGGCAACCACCACCGTCTTGTTCATCTTGTTGCTGCTCACGCGACCGACTTTCGTGCGGCGCGGCTTACGCTCGTCTGGCATGGAACTATCTCCCGCTCGCTGCATTTGCCAGCTCCCGCTGGCGCTGCAGGGTTTTGATGCGGGCGATGTCCCGCCGCACGACGCGGATGCGCGCCGTGTTGGTCAACTGTCGGGTTGCGAATTGAAAACGCAATCTGAACATTTCCTCGCCGAGCTCGTTGAGCCGGACCTCTGGATTGGCGACCGGTTCTTTTCTGGTCTTCTGCCGGCTGCCGCCCAGCCCTGTGCTACGAGACTGCCTCGACTTCCTCTCCGCCACTTTCGAGACCCTCCTTGATCATGAACTTGGTCGCGACCGGCAGCTTGTGGGATGCCAGGCGCAGCGCCTCCCGAGCAAGGTCGTGGCGCACGCCCCCGATTTCGAACAGAACATGTCCCGGTTTCACGACCGCCACGTAGTGGTCGGGCGCACCCTTGCCAGAGCCCATGCGGGTCTCGGCTGGCTTGGAAGTGACGACCTTGTCTGGAAAGATGCGGATCCAGACTTTGCCACCGCGCTTGAGATGGTGCGTGATCGTGCGCCGAGCAGCTTCGATCTGGCGAGCCGTGATCCAGGCGGGCTCGATGGTGCGAATGGCGTACTCGCCAAAGGCGATCGTGTTGCCGCGCAACGCTACACCGCCCAGGCCGCCGTGGGTACGCTTCATCATCTTCCGATGTTTCATTCGCTTTGGCTGCAGCATGTCTGTTCCTACTGTCGCTCTCCGCTGGACGGCGGAACAGACGGCGGGCTGGGCGGTGGGGGCGGGGTCGGCGCTGGCCGGGTCGGGATGATCGGCGCTTGCGACGCGTCAGCGGCAGCCCGCTGCGCCCGAGGCTTCAACTCGCCCGATTCCTCACCAGGATCGAACACGCCGCCAGTCGAATAGTCGATCTCAGCCGGCAACGGTGGGGGAGCGACCTCGGCCACCGCGGCTTCGGGCACTTCGGCTCGGACAGTCGTGCGCGGGCCGCGTCGGTCGGGCTGGCGCTGCTCGGCCGCGACCTCCTCGGGGCTGCGACCATCGGGCGTGAAGTCGCCCCGATAGATCCAGACTTTGACCCCGATGATGCCGTAGGTGGTGTGCGCCTCGGTCTGGCCATAGTCGATGTCGGCCCGCAGGGTGTGCAACGGAACACGTCCCCAGCGGTCCCACTCACGGCGGCTCATCTCTGAGCCTCCCAGACGTCCCGAGACCTGCACCCGCACGCCTTTGGCGCCGAAACGCTGCGCCCGCTGCACGGCCTGCTTCATCGCCCGCCGAAAAGCCACGCGCTTCTCGAGTTGATCGGCGATGCTGCGGGCTACGAGGAACGCATCGACTTCGGGCTGGCGGATCTCCTGGATGGTGACCCGAATCCGCTTGGACGTCATGGCCTCGAGCGTGCGGCGCAGCTCTTCGACTTTGACCCCGCTCTTGCCGATGACGATGCCTGGCTTCGCGGCGTGAATGGTGACCGTGATCATGTTCGCCGAGCGCTCGATTTCGACCTTCGAAACGCCGGCGTCAGCCATGCGGGTCATGATGTGCTGGCGGACCTTGATGTCCTCCAGCAGCAGGCTGGCGTATTCCGCACCGGTGGCGAACCAGCGACCCTGCCAGTCCTTGACCGACCGCTCGCCTACCTTCACGCCCAGGCGAAAGCCGATTGGGTGAACTTTCTGGCCCATGCTGGTACTCCTACGCGCCCTTCTCGGCTACGACCACGGTGATGTGGCTCGAGCGCTTCAAGATCTGGTTGACCCGCCCGCGGGCTCTCGGCCGCCAGCGTTTGAGAGTTCGGCCCTCATCCGCCGCGCAGCGCGTGATCACCAGATCGTCCGGATCCATATTGAAGTTGTTTTCGGCGTTGGCTACTGCCGATCGCACCGCGGCCGCCACCGGCCGCGCCGCCCGCTTGGGCAAGAACTTGAGGATCGCCAGCGCTTCGCGGGCGGGCTTGCCTCGGACCACTTCGAGCACCAGGCGAACCTTCTGCGCCGACATGCGAATGCCGCGTTGCACCGAGCGGACTTCGACTCCGGCCATCAGCGTGCCCCGGTGGCCTTTTCGCCGCGGGCGGTGTGGCCCCGGAAGAGCCGCGTCAGCGCGAACTCGCCCAGCTTGTGACCGACCATGTTCTCGGTGACGTAAATCGGCACGTGGCGCCGGCCATCGTGCACGGCGATCGTGTGCCCGACCATCTCCGGAAAGATGGTCGAGTCGCGCGACCAGGTGCGCAAGACCTCCTTGCGCCCGCCGGAGTTCATCGCCGTGACGCGCTGCATCAATTTGGCGTCCACAAAGGGACCCTTTTTCAGGCTTCTACTCATTTGCTGCGCTTCCTCACGATGAACTTGTCGGTCGCCTTGCGGTGTCGGGTCTTCTTGCCCATCGCGATCTTGCCCCACTTGGTCTGGGGCTGGCCGCCGATAGGGGCTTTACCCTCGCCGCCGCCGTGCGGATGGTCGCGAGGATTCATAGCCGAGCCTCTGACCGTCGGCCGGAAGCCCATGTGTCGGGTGCGCCCGGCTTTGCCGATGCTGATCGTGGCGTGCTCGGCATTACCCACCTGCCCCAGGGTGGCCATGCACTCGACGTGAATCAAGCGCACCTCACCCGAGGGTAGCCTGATCTGGGCCCAGTCACCCTCTTTCGCCATCAGCTGGGCGCCGCCGCCTGCGCCACGCACCAGCTGGCCGCCGCGGCCTGGCTTCAGCTCGATATTGTGGACGATCGAGCCGACCGGAATGTCCCGCAGCGCTAGGGCGTTGCCAGGCGACAGATCGGCTTCGGGGCCCGAGCTGAGCCGCATGCCAACCCGCACACCCACTGGCGCCAGGATGTAGCGGCGCTCGAGGTCTTCGTACTGGATCAGGGCAATGCGGGCGCTGCGGTTCGGGTCGTACTCGATGGCAATGACCTTGCCCCGCATGCCGATCTTGTTGCGCTTCCAGTCGATGACTCGGTAGAGACGCTTGTGGCCACCACCGCGATGGCGGGTAGTGATGCGACCGTTGTTGTTGCGGCCGGCAGTCTTTTTGAGTGGCTCGGTGAGGGCCCGCTCAGGACTGGTCTTGGTGATCTCCTCGAACGTCGACACGGACATCCCGCGCCGCCCAGCCGAGGTCGGCTTGTAATTCTTGACTGGCATGGCTCTTCTTCTAAACCCCTTCGAAGAGGTCGAGCCGCTGGCCCGCCCGCAACGTCACGATGGCTTTCTTCCAGGACCGCGTCATCCCGACGGAACGGCCCCGTCGGCGTACTTTGCCAGGCACACGCAGGATGTTGACGGTGACGACCTGGACCTTCCTATTCAGAAATGCTTGCTCGACAGCGAGCTTGATCTGGATTTTGTTGGCGTCTGGCGCAACCTCGAACACGTACTTGCCTTGCTCGCCGAGGAGCGTGCTCTTTTCGGACACGACCGGCCGAATGATCGTGCTGAAGGCGTTCAGGGCGCTCATTCCAGGCCCTCGGTGTGGGTCGATTCCGTCGGTTCGACCGAGAGAATCAAGGCGGGGGTGAGATCCGCGGTGAGCGTCCGAGTCAGCTCTTGCACCGCCGACTCCGTCAGCACCATGCGTGGCAGGCGCAGGATGTCCAGCAGGCACAGCCCGTTCGGGGTAACCACGTGGACGTTGTCGAGGTTGCGCGCGGCGCGGAAGACGATGTCACTGCGTTCGCCGAGCACGAGCAGAGCGCCGTCGGCGGCGCCCAGCGTGGCCAGCGTAGAAAGCAACGCTTTTGTCTTGCCAGCTTCGATGCTGAAGGTGTCCACGATCGTCAGTGCGTCCTCGGCAGCGCGCGCGGACAGCACCGAGCGCATCGCCAGCCGTCGCATCTTGCGCGGCAGGGCCTTTTCGTACGAGCGCGGGTGCGGCCCGAACACCACTCCACCACCCCGGTAATGGGGCGCCGTCCTGGAGCCCTGGCGCGCGGAGCCGGTGCCCTTCTGCCGGTACGGCTTCTTGCCGCCGCCGGCCACTTCGCCTCGGGTGCGGGTATCGTGGGTGCCCTGGCGGGCATTGGCCTGCTGGGTCACGACGGCCTGGTGCACGATCGCCTGATTGGGGGTGATGCCGAATACCCGATCGTCGAGCTCGATCGTTCGTAAGACACTGCCGCGCAGGTCCACCACACTGGTACGCATGCCGGCTACGCCTCCAGACCCTTCTTGCGAATCATGATCAGGCCGCCGTTGGGTCCGGGAATGGCTCCCCGCAGCGCGACCAGGTTGCGCTGCGGGTCGACTGCCAGGATGCGCAGGTTCTTGACAGTGATACGCGCGTTGCCGAGATGGCCGCCCATGCGCATGCCCTTGAACGTCCGTCCTGGCGTCGTGCCCGAGCCGACGGAGCCGGAATGACGCCATCGGTCAGACTGGCCGTGGGTCTTGGGTCCGCCAGAAAAGTTGTGGCGCTTCACGACGCCCGCAAAGCCCTTGCCCTTGGACGTGCCGATCACGTCCACGACCTCGCCCCGTTCGAATATGCTGGCGTCCACGCGCGCGCCCAGCTCGAGGTCGGCCAGGCCGTCGACTGGCACTTCGCGGAGCTGGGACAAACCCTGACGTTCGGGTAGGCCAGCTTTCTTGAGGTGACCCTTTTGTGGCTTCGTCTGGCGCTGTGTTTCGCCAAAGCCGAGTTGCGCGGCGGTATAGCCGTCAACCTCCTGGCTGCGGAGCTGCGTCACGAAGCACGGACCCGCCTCCACCAGGGTGGAGGCGGTGACCACCCCGTTTTCGTCGAACAGCCGGGTCATGCCCAGCTTTCGACCAAGGAGAGCCTGGATCATAGTTTGATCTCGATGTCTACGCCCGCGGGGACGTTGAGGCGCATGAGCGCATCCACCGTCTTGGACGTAGGTTCCAGAACGTCGATGAGCCGTTTGTGGGTGCGCATCTCGAATTGCTCTCGGGAGTCCTTGTCGATGAACGGGCCGCGGATGACAGTAAACCGTTCGATACGCGTGGGCAGGGGGACGGGGCCGGCCACGACCGCCCCCGTCCGCTCGGCCGTCTCAACGATCTGCTGCGCGGATTGGTCCAGGATCTTGTGATCGAACGCCTTCAATCGGATCCGGATGCGCTGCTTGGGCATCGGGCTTACTTGATGACCTTGGTGACTGCGCCTGCGCCGACGGTGCGACCGCCTTCGCGGATCGCGAAGCGCAGACCTTCCTCGATAGCGACCGGGGTGATCAGCTCGATCTCCATCTGCACGTTGTCGCCTGGCATGACCATCTCCATTCCCTCAGGGATCTTGATCGTGCCGGTCACGTCGGTTGTGCGGACATAGAACTGTGGTCGGTAGCCGTTGAAGAAGGGCGTGTGGCGTCCGCCCTCCTCTTTCGACAGCACGTACACCTCGGCGTTGAACTGCGTGTGCGGGGTGATGCTGCCGGGCTTGGCCAGCACCTGGCCGCGCTCGACGTCGACGCGTTCAATGCCGCGCAGCAGGCAGCCAACGTTGTCGCCAGCGATGCCGCCTTCCGCAAGCGTCTTCTGGAACATCTCGACGCCAGTGACCACGGTCTTGCGGGCGACACCGAAGCCGATGATCTCGATTTCTTCGCCTTGCTTGACCTTGCCGCGCTCGATGCGACCCGTGACGACGGTGCCGCGGCCCTTGATCCCGAAAACGTCTTCGATAGGCATGAGGAAGGGGCGGTCGACGGCACGCTCTGGCGTCGGGATGTAGTCGTCGACGGCCTCCATCAACTTGTGAATCGACTCGTACTCCGGCGCCGTTGGGTCGGTGCTGGACGACTCGAGCGCCTTGACGGCCGACCCGCGGATGATGGGGATGTCGTCACCAGGGAAGTTGTTCTTGGTCAGCAGCTCACGCAGCTCCAGCTCGACCAGCTCCAGGAGCTCCTCGTCTTCCATCAGGTCGACCTTGTTCAGGTAGACCACGACGGCCGGCACTTCGACCTGTCGGGCCAGGAGGATGTGCTCGCGAGTTTGCGGCATCGGGCCGTCTGGCGCCGAAACGACCAGGATCGCTCCGTCCATCTGCGCCGCGCCGGTGATCATGTTCTTGATGTAGTCGGCGTGACCAGGGCAGTCCACATGCGCGTAGTGGCGCTTTTCTGTCTGGTACTCGACGTGCGCGATGGCAATGGTAATGCCGCGCGCGCGCTCTTCAGGCGCCTTGTCGATCTCGGCGAACGAGGTGAACTTCGCCCCACCGGCCATGCCGAGGACCTTGGTAATGGCCGCGGTCAAGGTGGTCTTGCCGTGGTCGACGTGACCGATAGTCCCGACGTTTACGTGGGGTTTGTCGCGCTTGAATATCTGTTTAGCCATGGTGTTTTCTTCAGTACCTCTTCCTCGGCATGATTTTGGCGGTAGTCAGCGTGCGCCTGCTTTTGCGGCGATCCCGGTGCCGATGTCGCGCGGCACGGGTTGATAGTGAGCGAACTGCATGGAGTAGGTGGCGCGGCCCTGGGTCATGCTGCGCAGATCCGTCGCGTAGCCGAACATCTCGGCCAGCGGAACTTTGGCACGCACGACCTGCGCGTTGCCGCGCGGCTCCATGCCCTCCACCTGTCCTCGGCGACTGTTCAGGTCGCCCATGACGTCGCCCAGGAAATCGTCCGCTGTGGTTACTTCCACCTCCATCATCGGTTCGAGCAGAACCGGACTCGCCTTGCGCAACGCAGCCTTGGCCGTCTGCGACGCGGCGATCTTGAATGCCATTTCGTTGGAGTCGACCTCGTGAAACGAGCCATCGACAGCCGTAACCTTCACGTCGACCATCGGGTAGTTGGCAATGACGCCACCCTCGACCGCCTCACGCGAACCAGCCTCAACTGCCGTCGAGTACTCTCGGGGTAGTTTTCCGCCCACGATCTTCCACTCGAATTCGATGCCGGTGCCGGCAGGCAACGGATCGACAGTGAGCTCGACATCGCCGTACATGCCGTGGCCGCCCGTCTGCCGTTTGAACGGCTCGCGTGCCATCGCGTGCTGGGTGATCGTTTCGCGGTAGGCCACCTGGGGGCGCCCGACGTTGGCGTCCACGTGATGCTCGCGCATCAGCCGGTCGACCAGCACCTCGAGGTGGAGCTCGCCCATGCCCGCGATGATCGTCTGGCCGGTCTCGGTGTCGCTGTTGACGCGGAACGTCGGGTCCTCGTCCATGAGCTTGCCCAGGGCGATACCCATGCGGTCCTGGTCTTGCTTTGTCTTGGGCTCGATAGCCACCCGAATCACCGGCTCGGGGAAGACAATCGCTTCGAGCACGATGGGCTTGTCTTCCTCGCACAGCGTGTCGCCAGTGACGGTGCCCTTGGGCCCCACGATCGCGGCGATCTCGCCCGCCCTGACTTCAGGGATGTCCTTGCGCTCGTTGGCATGCAGCTGCACCAGCCGACCAACCCGCTCGCGCTGGTCTCGGGTCGAGTTGTAGGCGTACGAGCCGGTCTTGAGCGTGCCCGAGTAGACCCGAATGAAGGCCAGCTTGCCGACAAACGGATCGGTAACGATCTTGAAGGCCAGCGCGCAGAACGGATCCTTCGGGTCGGGCCGACGAATTTCCTGTTCGCCCGTACGCGGGTTGGTACCCGTCATCGGGGGCACATCCATCGGCGACGGCAGGTAATCGACAACCGCGTCCAGCAGCGGACGGACGCCCTTGTTCTTCAACGCGCTTCCGTTCAGGATCGGGATGAGCTGGCCGGAGATGGTCGCCTTGCGCAAAGCAGCTTTCAATTCGGCGACGCTGATGTCCTCCTCGGCGAAGAAGCGCTCGAGCAGCGCATCGTCGAATTCGACGATTTTCTCGATCGCGGCCAGTCGGGCAGCATTGGCCGCGTCCTGGAATTCAGGCGGGATGGGGCCAGCACTGACCGGATCGTTGGGCTTGTCGCCGAAGGTCAGCGCCTTCTGCTCGAGCACGTCGATCATGCCCTGATAGTCGCCTTCGGCGCCCATGGGGATCTGGATCGGCACCGGGTTGGCCCCTAGCCGGTCCACGATCATCTGGAGGGTGCGCTCGAAGCTGGCGCCGGTCCGGTCCATCTTGTTGACGAAGCAGATGCGCGGAACGTTGTATTTGTCTGCCTGACGCCACACCGTTTCAGACTGAGGCTCGACGCCCGCGACGGCATCGAAGACGACCACGCCACCATCCAGGACGCGCAAGGACCGCTCGACTTCAACCGTAAAGTCGACGTGACCAGGCGTATCGATGATGTTGATGCGGTAGCCCTTCCACTCGGCCGTGGTTGCAGCGGCGGTAATGGTGATGCCGCGCTCGCGCTCCTGCTCCATCCAGTCCATGGTGGCCGTGCCCTCATGGACCTCGCCGATTTTGTACGTGCGACCGGTGTAGTACAGGATGCGTTCGGTCGTGGTGGTCTTGCCCGCATCAATGTGGGCGATGATGCCTATGTTGCGTGTGCGTTCGAGATCAATGTCTGCCATGGGTGTTTCTTCAGAAGCCTGAGCGCATTACCAGCGGTAATGCGAAAAGGCCTTGTTCGCCTCCGCCATACGATGCGTCTCATCGCGTTTGCGGATGGTGGGTCCAGTGTTGTTTGAAGCGTCGAGCAGCTCGGATGCCAGCTTGTCGGCCATGCTCTTGCCGCCGCGGGCGCGCGCCGACGCGATCAGCCAGCGCATGGCCAGCGACTGCTTGCGGTCGCCTTTGATTTCGACCGGCACCTGGTAGGTGGCTCCGCCCACGCGGCGCGGCTTGACTTCCAGCAGCGGCGTGGCATTGCGCATGGCCAGATCGAACACGTCGATCGGGCTGCGCCTGGCCGTCTTCTCGATGGACTCCATGGCGCCATACACGATCCGCTCGGCCAGGCTCTTCTTGCCGTTCAGCATGAGCTTGTTCATGAAGCGGGTGAGGGTGCGGCTACCGAAGCGTGGATCGGCTGGCACTTCTCGTTTTATGACGCGCGCGCGACGTGGCATTCCTTACTCCACTAACAGAAAGCGGCCGGCCCAAACAAGACCAGCGACTTCCACGAACGAGCCGTTTTCAAGCGGTACAGAGGACCGTCGCTTGGGGTCGACGTTCGTGCAAATACCTGCTCTGAGGTGGCCCAGAGTCTATTCAAGCCTGCTCACGGGACCAGGCACGATATGTACGGGCTCACCCGAGAGTGAGCCACCCGCAGAGAAAACGGCTACCTTGCGGGAGCCTTCGGAGCTTTCGCCCCGTACTTCGACCGGCCCTGCTTGCGGTCCTTGACCCCGCCTGCGTCGAGAGCGCCACGCACGATGTGGTACCGCACGCCTGGCAGATCCTTCACGCGACCACCCCGCACCAGCACGACCGAGTGCTCCTGCAGGTTGTGTCCCTCGCCGGGAATGTAGGCCGTCACTTCCATGCCATTGGTCAGCCGAACGCGAGCAATCTTGCGCAGTGCCGAATTAGGCTTTTTCGGCGTCATCGTGCGAACCTGCACGCAGACGCCCCGCTTGAGCGGGTTGCCCTTCGGTACGGCGTAGCGACGCTGACGCAGCGCGTTGTAATTGAATCGCAGCGCTGGCGCAGCTGTCTTTTTCTGGAGCTTCACGCGCCCTTTGCGCACGAGCTGGCTGATCGTTGGCAATGAGGTTAAACCTTCCCTACCCTTCTTGAGGACATCAATCGACAATTCTACGCTTGTCGCCTAGTCGGCGGCAACTTGCGCAGCGCCGCGCTAGTGTATCCCAAGCAGGGCTACCCGCGCCCCGCCGGGGCGCGGGCTCCTTCGACTACTCCGAGACGGGCACGGCCTCGGCTACCTCTTCCTCCAGCAGCTCCTCGTCGTCCTCGTCGTCTTCGAGGTCTTCGAGTCGTGTTGGGACCGCGGGCACGCCTACGCCGACGAGATTTTCGCTCAGGGGACCGCCGAGCGTGACAGGTTGGCCGTCTTCGAGGATGAATCCGGCCGGCAGCGGCCCGGCTTCGAGCATGAGCTGCTGCTGGGCAACCAGGCGCTCGCGGCGTGCCTGCTGGCGTGCCGCCAGGCCAGTACCCGCCGGGATGAGCTTGCCGATGATGACGTTCTCTTTGAGCCCCAGGAGCTTGTCGACCTTGCCCGAGATGGCAGCTTCCGTGAGCACCTTGGTCGTCTCCTGGAAGCTCGCCGCGGCCAGGAAACTCTCGGTATTCAAAGAGGCTTTGGTCACCCCGAGTAGGACGGGCAGAGCCGTGGCAGGCTCGCCACCTTCAGCCAGCACCTGGCGGTTCTTGTCCTCGAACTCGAACCGGTCGACCAGCTCGCCAGGCAGCAGCTCAGTATCGCCCGTCTGATCGACGCGCAGCTTGCGCAGCATCTGCCGAGCGATGACTTCAATGTGCTTGTCGTTGATGCTGACGCCCTGTGAGCGGTACACCTCCTGCACCTCGTCGATGAGGTAGCGCTGGACCGCGTCACGACCCTGAATGCGCAGCACTTCGTCTGGGTCCTTGGAGCCCTCGGTGAGCAGGTCGCCTGCCTGCACCGGCTGGCCGTCCTCGACTTTGGAGCGGGCGGACGCGGGCACGGTGTACTCGCGCTCCTCGCGCTCTTCGGACGTGATGGCAACTTTGTTCCTGGCCACCTCAGCCGAGCCGGTCAGTCGGGCGACGATTGGCGACTCGCCTTCCTTTTCAGAGGCAGCCAGCGTCTGGTTCATCTCGACCCACGCGCCGTGCTCCACGGTCGCCTTGTAGCCCTTCGGCAGGTCGTGCTCGTCACGATACGTCTGGCGCGAGATGACCTTGATGATGCGGCTGTCTTCGGTACGCTGCAGCTCGACCACGCCGTCGAGCTCGGCCAGGATGGCCTTGCCCTTGGGCACGCGCGCCTCGAACAGCTCTTCTACGCGGGGCAGACCCGAGGTAATGTCGATACCCGCAACGCCGCCCGTGTGGAAGGTGCGCATGGTCAGCTGCGTACCAGGCTCGCCGATCGACTGCGCTGCGACGATACCAACGGCATCCCCGACGCCGACCATGCGCCGGGTGCCCAGGTGCCAGCCGTAGCAGTACTGACAGATCCCATGCCTGGCTTCGCAGGTCAGCGGGGAGCGCAAGTACATCTGCGGCAGCTCACGCGCCGCCGCGATCTGATCGCGGATCTGCTCGTCGATGACCGTGTTGCGCTCCACCACGATCTCACCAGTGGCTTCGTCGACGAGATCCTTGGCCAGCACACGGCCTGGCAGCTGAGCCAGCCGCAGATCGCGCCTAGCTGGTTCGACCAGGTCGTAGATCCAGATGCCGAGCTCGGTGCCACAGTCCTCTTCGTACACGATCACGTTCTGTGACACGTCGATCAGGCGCCGGGTCAAATAGCCCGAGTCTGCCGTTCGGATGGCCGTATCCGCCAGACCCTTACGTGCGCCGTGGGTCGAGAGGAAGTACTCCAGTACGGTCAGCCCGTCCCGGAAGGAGGATCGGATAGGCAGCTCGATGATCCGACCCGACGGGTCGGCCATCAGGCCGCGCATACCCGACATCTGCGAGATCTGCTGGATGTTGCCCTTGGCACCTGACTGAGCCATCATCGCCACCGGACCGAACGGGTCGAGCACGCTCGAGACGGCCTTGGTGACCTGGTCCTTGGCCCTGGTCCAGACTTCGATGACCTCGTTGTAACGCTCGTCGTCGGTGATCAGACCGCGTCGGTAGTCGCGCTCGATGCGCTGCACCTCGTCGTCGGCCACCTTGAGGATGGATGCCTTGTCGTTCGGCATCGTGATATCTGAGATGGCGATGGTGGTCCCAGACTGGGTCGCGTAGCGGAAGCCCAGGCGCTTGATGGCGTCCAGAACCTGCGCGGTGTCCTCGTTGCCGAATCGACGAATCAGGCCGGCCACGATCTTCTTGAGGCCAGCGCGATCGACGATCTCGTTGAAGTACGACAGCGATTCCTGGCCGTGGGTTCGCAGCACGCTGTTGATGGCGTCGTTGAAGATGGCGCGGCCCATCGTCGTGGTGACGATCTGCGGGGCCGGCTCTTCCTCGCTCTCGCCGTCCAGGGGCACCATCGACGGAATACGCAGCTTGATCGGCGCCTGCAGGTCGATGACGCCGATGTCATAGGCCAGCTTGGCATCGTCGAAGTCCGAGAACGCCTTGCCTTCGCCCTTGGCCCCAGGCCGAGCCATGGTCAGGTAGAAGACGCCCAGCACCATGTCCAGCGTCGGCGCGACGATTGGATCGCCATTCGACGGCTGGAGCAGGTTGTTGACGCTGAGCATCTGCTCGCGAGCTTCCTTCTTGGCTGCAGCCGACAGCGGCACGTGCACTGCCATCTGATCGCCGTCGAAGTCGGCGTTGAATGCCGAGCACACTAGCGGGTGGATCTGGATGGCGCTCCCTTCGATGAGGATGGGCTCGAACGCCTGGATGCCAAGGCGGTGGAGTGTGGGCGCGCGGTTGAGCAGGACCGGGTGATCCTGAATGACCTCTTCGAGGACGTCCCACACCTCCGGCCGGACGCGCTCCACGATCCGCTTGGCGCTCTTGATGTTGTGGGCCAGGCCCTTTTCCACCAGCTTGCGCATGACGAACGGCTTGAAGAGCTCCAGCGCCATGCGCTTGGGCAGCCCGCACTGGTGCAGCTGCAGCGTCGGACCGACCACGATGACCGAACGGCCGGAGTAGTCGACGCGCTTGCCCAGCAGGTTCTGGCGGAAACGGCCCTGCTTGCCCTTGAGCATGTCTGAGAGGCTCTTGAGCTTGTGATTGGACGAGCCGCTCACTGGCCGCCCACGCCGGCCATTGTCGATCAGCGAGTCGACGGCTTCCTGGAGCATCCGCTTTTCGTTGCGGATGATGATCTCAGGCGCCTGCAGCTCGAGCAGCCGCTTCAAGCGATTGTTGCGGTTGATGACCCGCCGATACAGGTCGTTGAGGTCAGACGTGGCAAAGCGACCACCGTCGAGCTGGACCATCGGTCGCAGGTCTGGCGGCAGCACCGGCAGGGTGGTGAAAATCATCCACTCGGGGCGATTGCCGCTCTTGCGGAAGGACTCCACGACCCGCAGCCGCTTGGTCGCCTTCTTGCGCTTCTGACCGCTGGTCGAGTGCGTCTCGGTGCGCAGCTGCGCACCGAGCTCGTCGAGCGAGATGTTGCGCAGCAGGTCACGGATGGCTTCTGCGCCCATACCCGCACGGAACATGCGGCCCGCGCTGTCCTGGAGCTCGCGGAACTCCATCTCCGACAATGTATCTCGGGGCTTGAGCGCCTCGAGCCGCTTGATACGCGCCTCGGCCGTGGCCTTCAGGTCGCTCTCGCCGAGCGACTCGTCGAGGACCTTCCGACGCTGTCCCTGAATGTCGTAGCGCAGCTTGTCGATCTGCGAGTCGTACTCGGCGGCGATCTTCTCTTGCTCGGACAGCGTGTCAGCCTCGAGCCGATCCATGTACTCCTTGGCCGACTCGAGCAGCCGACGGCGAGCCTCAGGCCCTACCCGCTCGCCAGCGCGAACGATCGGCGCCTGGGCCATCTCAAGGGTGATGTCCTGTTCGAGGACGGTACCGGCGAGCTCCTCGAGCTGTGCCTCGATCTCCGAGACGCGCTCAGTAGCTACAACCGTGCTTTGCTCACGTCGCCCTTCGAGGGGCTGCAGGCGCTCGGTCTTCTCGGTTTCGAGCCGCTCCAGCTCGCGATTGAGGTCGCCGGTAAGCTCCTCGATTTTTTCCTGGTTGGCGCGCTCCTGGCGGCTGATCTTGGCTTCCAGGTCCTGGTTGATCGCGCTGACGAGTCGGACGCGCTGCGTCTCGTGCACGTCGATGACCACGTACTTGGCGAAGTACAGGATCTGTTCGAGGATGCGGGGGGTCATGTCGAGCAGGAGGCCGATGCGGCTGGGGGTGCCCTTCACGAACCAGATGTGGCTCACCGGCGACGCCAGCTCGATGTGCCCCATCCGTTCGCGACGAACTTTCGCCCGGGTGACCTCGACGCCGCACTTGTCGCACACGATGCCCTTGTAGCGGACGCGTTTGTACTTACCGCAGGCGCACTCCCAGTCCTTCTGGGGACCGAAGATGCGCTCGCAGAACAGGCCGTCTCGCTCGGGCTTGAGCGTGCGGTAGTTGATCGTTTCGGGCTTGGTCACCTCACCTCGGGACCACGACCTGATCTGTTCAGGCGAGGCGAGCGTGATCCTGACTGCGTTGAAATTGTTTACTTCCAGCATTGCTTACTCGATTTCACCCCGCTCGAACCCGCTGATATTGATGTCGAGCGACCGCACATCGCCGCCGTCGACGTCCTCGCCGAAAGTCACTTCTTCTTCTTCCTCGTTCAACACCTCGACGGCCAACCCCAGGCTCTGCAGCTCCTTGACCAACACCTTGAAGGATTCAGGCACGCCTGGTTGAAAGATGTCTTCGCCCTTGACGATGGCCTCGTAGGTTTTCACCCGTCCGACCACGTCGTCGGACTTGACAGTCAGGATCTCCTGCAACGTGTGCGCCGCGCCGTAGGCCTCGAGCGCCCACACTTCCATCTCGCCGAAGCGCTGGCCGCCAAACTGCGCCTTGCCGCCCAGTGGTTGCTGGGTGATCAGCGAGTACGGGCCGGTCGACCGAGCGTGAATCTTGTCCTCGACCAGGTGGACGAGCTTCAGCATGTAGATGTAACCGACCGTGACCTCCTGGTCGAACGGCTCACCCGTGCGGCCGTCGCGCAGGCTGATCTTGCCGGACTCTGGCAGCCCGGCCCGCTTCAGCTGAGCTCGGATGTCAGCTTCGGTCGCCCCGTCGAAGACGGGCGTGGCGAACTTGACTCCGATCTGGTCAGCGGCCCACCCGAGATGTGTTTCCAGGATCTGGCCGACGTTCATGCGGCTTGGCACGCCCAGAGGATTCAGGATGATGTCCACTGGTCGCCCGTCTGGCAAAAACGGCATGTCTTCCTGTGGCAGGATGCGCGAGACCACGCCCTTGTTGCCGTGGCGGCCGGCCATCTTGTCGCCAGCCGAGATTTTGCGCTTCTGGGCAATCGAGACGCGCACCATCTTGTTCACGCCGGCTGGTAGCTCCGCGTCTGAGTCGCGTTCGAAGATCTGCACGTTGACCACCTTGCCGCGCTCGCCGTGCGGCACGCGCAGGCTGGTGTCTTTGACCTCGCGGGCTTTTTCACCAAAGATGGCCCGCAGCAAGCGCTCCTCGGCTGTCAGCTCGGTCTCGCCCTTGGGCGTGATCTTGCCGACCAGGATGTCACCCGCCTTGACTTCGGCGCCGACGCGGATGATGCCGTTCTCGTCAAGGTCGCGCAGCGAGTCCTCGCCGACATTGGGGATGTCGCGGGTGATCTCTTCGGGTCCCAGCTTGGTGTCGCGCGCCTCGACCTCGTGCTTCTCGATGTGAATCGAAGTAAAGGTGTCGTCGCGGACCAGCTTCTCGCACAGCAGGATGGCGTCTTCGAAGTTGCCGCCCTCCCAGCTCATGAAGGCCACCAGCACGTTTTGACCGAGCGCCAGCTCGCCAGCGTCAGTCGAGGACGAGTCTGCGAGTGGCTGGTCGCGATGGACCTTCTGGCCGCGCACGACGATAGGCCGCTGGGTGAAACACGTGCCCTGGTTGGTGCGAATGTACTTTCGCAGGCGCCGGGCGTGGAGCCCGCCGTCTGCGTCGCGGACCACGATCTGCTCGCTCGTGACACTCTCGACGACGCCTTCCACGGGCGACAGGGCCACCTGGCCTGAGTCGCGCGCGGTGCGCTCCTCCATGCCCGTGCCGACCAGCGGAGCTGATGGCTTGAGCAGCGGCACCGCCTGGCGCTGCATGTTGGAACCCATGAGCGCTCGGTTGGCATCGTCGTGCTCGAGGAACGGGATCAACGCACCCGCCACCGACATCGTCTGCTTGGGCGACACGTCCATGTAGTCGACCTGCTCGGCGCGCACGGTCAGGAACCGCTCGCCGTGGCGGGCCGAGACGAGCTCCTCAGTCAACGTGCCGTCGTCGTTCACCTGTACGTTGGCCTGGGCGATGATGAAGCGGTCTTCCTCGTCCGCGGTCAGGTGCCGGATCTCTTCGGTCACGTGGGGCCGGACGTCGATCCACTTGCTGGACAGCTTGCCAATCTTCTCGGCCAGCTTGTCGTCGATCAGCGTGCCGACTGTGGCGAGCATGTCGCCGTCATCGGACTTGAGCTCGGTCCGCACGAGCTGCCCGACCAGCTGTTCGGGAGTGTTCTCCACCTGGCGCAGCACGCGCCGATACGGCGTTTCGATGAACCCGTACTCGTTGATGCGGCCGTACGTAGCCAGCGAGCCGATCAGACCAATATTCGGGCCCTCAGGCGTCTCGATGGGGCAGATGCGGCCGTAGTGAGAATGGTGCACGTCGCGGACTTCGAACCCGGCCCGGTCTCGGGAGAGACCCCCAGGGCCAAGTGCCGACAGGCGCCGTTTGTGGGTCAGCTCAGCCAGCGGATTGGTCTGGTCCATAAACTGGCTGAGCTGCGAGCCGCCGAAGAACTCGCGCATGGACGCGACGACCGGGCGGATGTTGGTGAGCGAAGACGGCGTCGCGGTGGCCGGATCGGTGATCGACATGCGCTCTTTGACGACCCGCTCCATGCGCAGCAGGCCGACGCGGAACTGGTTCTGAATCAGCTCGCCGACAGCCCGCACGCGCCGGTTGCCGAGGTGATCGATGTCGTCCGCGGTGCCTTTGCCATGGTTGATGCGCACCATCTCGCGCACGATCTCGACGAGATCGTCGGGCGTGAGAATGCGCACGGTAATGTCCGTCTGAAGACCGAGCCGCTTGTTGACCTTGTAGCGGCCAACTTTGCCCAGGTCGTACCGGCGGAAGTTGAAGAACAGCGAGTTCAGCAACGAGCGGGCGTTGTCGGCATTGGGCGGGTCACCTGGACGCAAGCGCCGGTAAAACTCGAGCAGGGCCTCCTCGGCAGTAGCAGCCGGGTCCTTGTCGAGCGTCGCCTGGACGAACTTTCGATCGCTGCCAACGTCGACGCCATCGAACAGCGCCAGGATTTCCTCGTTGGTGCCGCGGGCGACGGCGGTGAAGTCGGGCACGACTCGCGGCAGCGCACGCAGAAGGGTAGTGACCGGGATCTTGCGCTTGCGGTCAACTTTCACCGACATGACGTCGCGGCTGCTGGTCTCGAACTCCAACCAGGCGCCGCGGCTGGGGATGAGCTTGCCCATGCACAGATCACGCCCGGAGGTGGGATCCTCTTCGGTGGTGAAATACACGCCCGGCGAGCGAACCAGCTGGGACACGACCACCCGCTCGGCGCCGTTGATAATGAACGTGCCCTGATCGGTCATGAGCGGGAAATCGCCCATGAAGATGTCCTGCTCTTTGATCTCGCCCGCGTTTTCGCCGGACTTGATCTTGAGCCGCATGCGCACCTTCAGCGGCGCCGAGAACGTGACGTCGTGCTCGCGGCACTCGTCCTCGCTCATCTTGGCCGAGCCAAAGGAGTAGCCAGGCTCGCCGTCTGGCCCGGGCACGGCCAGCTCCAGGTCCATGTTGCGACCGGTAAAGTCCTGGATGGGTGAGATCTCGGCGAACAGCTCTTTGAGCCCCTCGCGCAGAAACCACTCGAACGAGTCGCGCTGGACCTTGATCAGATTGGGTATGGGCGCGACCTCGTTAATGCGCGCGAACGAGTGCCGGGCGGCACCATTCGCGAGAGCGAGGGCGACAGGACGAGCCTCTGCGAGCGCCATGGGCTTACTCACACCTCCGTTGTGCGCGGGGACAGTGGGACAATGACCAGAAAAACGTTAGCGACCAGATCAATGCGGGCCTGGAATGCTCGGTTTGCAACCGAGGCGTGAACGTAGCGTCAAGCTGCTGGCGCCGAACACCATAGTCGGGGGCGACAGCGGAGTTTCATCACCGGGTGGCGAGCGACGGGCGGAACGTGCTGTCTACGCAAATCTCGAACTTTCAGTATAGGTCGCGGTCGAGCTCCCGGTCCAGAAAGCACATAAGCCCCCAACGGTCGTGGGCACTTCGCTGCTCACGCCGGGAGGCAAGGGGTCTGCAATTGAGCTAGGGAGTACGACGCACTGCGCAGGCACCAGTATAGCGCGCCGCGAAACCCGTGTAGACGACTCAATAGCGATACTTGAGCCGGTACAGCAGGACGCTCTGGACAATGCCAAGCGCGGCCAGGTTGGTCAGCAGAGACGTGCGGCCGTAGCTGATGAAGGGCAGCGGGATGCCGGTGACGGGTAGCAACGTCAGGTTGGCGCCGAGGTTCGCGACCGCGGCGAATAGGATCATGGCGCCGACGCCAAACGTCAGCAGGCGTCCAAAGTCGTCACGCGAGAGGTCGGCCGCGCGCGTGACTCGGAACAGCAACATGACGAACAGGCTGAACAGGACACACGCGCCAATGAACCCCAGCTCTTCCGCCGCCGCCGAGAAGATGAAGTCGGACTGGGTGATGCGCAGAAACCCGAGCTGGCTCTGCGTGCCCTCGAGGTAGCCGCGCCCGAACAACCCGCCCGATCCGATGCTGATACGTGCCTGGAGCACGTTGTAGCCCTCGTCGAAGGCAGCGTGCTCCAGATCGACCAGCGTGCCCAGGAACGTGATCATGCGCTCGCGCATGTAGTCTTTCATGGCCAGCCACACCAGCGGCGCGGCGACCAGACTGCCTGCCAGAAGCATCACCGCATGGCGCCAGCGGATTCCCGCCACGAGCAGCATCGTGCCCCAGATCATCAGGAACGAAATGGACGTGCCCAGGTCGGGCTCGACGAACACCAGCCCGATGGGCACCAGGGCAATGCCCAGTGACAGCATGAGTCGCTTGAACGAAACCGGGCCTGGCGGCTTGTCACCCAGCACGCGCGCCAGGACGACCAGGACCGCGAGCTTGGCCACCTCGGACGCCTGCAGGTCGAAGAGTCCGAGAAAGATCCAGCGTTTGGAGCCGTAATCCTGGTCCGAGCCGCCACGCCCGATCAGCAACACCAGGACCAACAAGGCCACGGCGAAACCAAACAGGTGGTAGGCATAGACGCGGTACAGACGGTAGTCGACCAGACTGAAGGCCACCAGCAGCGCCAACCCGACCGCCGCCGATTCGCCCTGACGCAGTGCATAACTGCTGGGTGGCAGCAGTCCCGTGCAGGGCGAGCCGCACGTGGCGCTGTGGATCATGGCTACCCCGGCCAGAATCAGCCCCAGCACACAGGCGACGATGACGAAGTCGAATTGCTGCCAACGGCTTTCGCGCATAGGCCGCGCTCAGTCTACAGGCGGAGTTGGGTCCAGCCGTCGAGCGCGCGCAGCAATCGACGACAGAGCATGAAGGTCGGGGCCAGGAGGACCGCGTTGAGGAGCGCGGCCGGCATGGCCGTGGCGTACGTGTCCAGGATGGGCGGCATGGCCGCCCTTAGAGCCTGCAGCAGCAGGAAGTAGAGGGTGTGGTAGACCAGCGTGGTCACCGCGGCCGTCCCCAGGAAGTAGGGCAGATTGCCGCGAAACACGTTTACTTCGGGCAGTCCGGTGACGTAGCCGAGCACACCCAGCAGCGCGCTGTTGATGCCGAACTGGGTATAGGTGACCGAATCCAGCAGCGCGCCGCCCAGAAATCCGACAAACGCGCCTTCCCCCGACCCGCGCAACATCGACCAGGCCACCACGACGATCAGCACCAGGTCAGGCCGCCCCCGCACCAGCGGCAGACTCGGGCCCAACACCGACTGCAGCAAAGCCGCAATGGCAAGCAAACCACCGGCGATGACGAAGCGCATGCGGGGCGGTTCATCCTAGCCTGGCAGCGCAGGAAAGACATAACGAGTTTTTCCTTAACGGCATGGCGCCGCGGCCCCCGTAGGGGCTCTCAACGAGTTTGATTTTGTAGTCGTGGGCTGCGGCAGCGTAGGAATTCGTAACGAGGTGTGTGCTTAAGTCGTGGGCTGCGGCCCCCTCCCCAGGGCTACTCGCCCTGGACCTCGCGCCAGGAGGGCTCCGCAACGGCACTACCCTCCACCGCCCGCGCTGCCGCGGCCGATTACGGACCCAGCCTCTCAAGTGGCACGTCGTCGTGAGCCGCGGCGCACCGTCAGCCTGAGCCCGCGGCGGCATGTCAGCCTGAGAGAGTGTGAGGAAGTCGCCCGTCCACTCCGCCCACTGGCGGCCTCTGGGGACGTTCATTCGTGACTTCATGGAACGCCGCGACGCCGCGCAGCGGCGGGCGAATTCTTCAGCGCCTCTCAGGATGACGATTCGCCTCCCAGCCGGGAGAAGGGCCGCCCCGCCGCCAATGCCGCCAGCGGGGCGCCAGCGAGCGGTTGAGCAAGTTGTTGTCTAGGTCTGCGGGCGCGAGGTCCAGGGCGAGAAGCCCTGGGGAGGGGGCCGCAGCCCACGACTTAACAAAAGAGCTCGTTATGGAAAGAGCTC
>JAABUQ010004201.1_pt1 | contig 24915 bp, 17 predicted proteins | sample 5560001 | NCBI WGS metagenome assembly JAABUQ01 (sample SAMN10711888, study PRJNA513371) | rock metagenome | isolation source: Antarctica rocks | place: Antarctica: Victoria Land, Finger Mt nord | collected 2015-12-18
TCAGGTCGATGGCCAGGCCCAGCCCCACCTGGTCGGGGGTCACCAGCGTCGGCTTGCCCTCGATGGTGCTGTAGCTGTGGTTCATCTCCGGCAGGTCGCGCACCGCGCGCACCAGGGCGAAGCCGATCAGGTGCGTGAAACTGACCTTGCCGCCACGGGCGCGGGCCAGGTGGCGGTTGATGACCGTGCGGTTGTCCTCGAGCAGCTTCGCGGGGACGGCGCGCACGCTGGTCGCGGTGGGGACGTGCAGCGAGGCCTCCATGTTCGCCACGACGCGGGCGCTGGCGCCCTTCAGCGGCGCGGTCTGCGCGCCGGTGGCGGGGGCGGGTGGCGTGTGCGGGGCAGGGAGGGCGCCGTTGCTTGCCGGTGCCGGTGCCGGTGCCGGTGCGGCGGGCGCGGGGGCGGCGTGGCCGTTGCCATCGGCGCTGGCAGGGGTCGCAGGCGTGGCGCTGAACAAGTCCTGCCACTCGGTCGGCACGGACCCCGGATCCGCGGTCCAGTTGTCCCGCATCTCCTCGATGAGCCAGCCGTTGGCGCCGAACTCATCATCGGTGCCGACGGGGACGGGTTGCTGGTCCTGGTCCTGAACGGACACGGTCCGGTCGCCTTCTCTCGCTCGCTCGGGCGCCCGGTTGGTGGCGGCGGCGCCCACTGCCAACATCTGACCTTACGCTTGGCCTCGCGCCGCGCTGAGTTCAGTGGGCAGCCTCCCGGGCGAGAAACAACGACCGGCGCGCCCATATCCAACAGCCCCGTCTACTGCCTGGATCGCCGTGTGGGCGTCACCCGTGCCGGGTCAGGCCTTGTGCAGACCCGCTGCCGCGTCGCCGTCTTCCTCCGGGTGCGGCAGTCCGGTCACCGGACGCGGACGTCAACCGGCATCTTGGGCGGAACGTCGAGCGGACAACGAGTCCGAGGCGGCTGACACACGTTCTCGTGGAACGCGGGCCCGAAGAATGAGACTCTGCCCAAAGGGGGGCTCGTGGCGTCGCTCCAGGCGGGCCAGCATCGGGACAATAACACCGTCGAAAACGCGCAGTCCGAGCCCATGCCGTGGCCTTCCGTGACCGAGTCGAACGAGGAGAACCCACGCAATCAAGCCGAGGCTGTTGACGTGGCGAAGCTCGATGCCTTCAAGTCCGGCCGCCTCAGCGGACGCTTGCAAGGTGCGCTTGCGGTATCGGCGCACGTGCCCTATCTCCCGGTCGAACCAACTCATCCCGATGGGAAAGGCCGGCACAACGGCGACAATAGTTGCACCTGGTTGGCACAATCCCGCAAACGCTCGTAGCGCGGACACGTCGTCCACAATGTGCTCGAGGACGTTGAAAGACACCAGTGAGGCGTAGTCCCCCTTGCGGTCCACCGGGACGGTGAGCTCCTCGACCCGCACGCTGTCGCTCTGCGCAAACCGCGCGCGAAGAGCCGCCAGGCGACCGTGGTCCGCCTCGGTGGCTGTGAGCTGCAATCCGCGGTCCGAGAGCTCTTGAGCATAAAGGCCGAGTCCGGAGCCGATCTCGATACATGGGCTAGCGAGCCAAGCGTGCACGAGCCCGACCAGCCATTCCCTGTAGTTCGCGGCCGCGGCCAAGTCTTCGAGGACCTCTGACTGGAGACTGGAGTCGCCGAGAAGTGCAGCATTGGGAGCGGACGATTCGGCCGTCAGGTGCGTCACGGGGGGCCGGGATACGTTCACGAAGGCTCTCGATTCGGCTTGAAGTGGTCACGTGTGCATTGCCCGCGATGATCACTTCCGTGCGGCGTCGCCCACCGTACCGGGAGCCCCGCATCGTTAGCGCATGCCCCCACCGCCTGCTCGTCCGACAGCGAACACGGCGACCCGTGCGGGTCGGCGCGAGTTTGCTCCTGCAAGCCGGCCCTCACGTCGCAAGCCGCAGGCCGCCAGCGGACGCAGCTCATCGTAGTGGGACTCGGTTGCCCAAGGCGCCGGGGCGGCGTGGCTGTGCCCTGTCTCGCCGCAGGTCTATCCGCGTAGCGGCGAACCAGGGCGCCGCCGGATTGCCGGTCCTGGGCGGTTGGTCGCACCGACGCCACCCCGTGCCGATATCTGATCGCTGCCTCGGGATGGTCGATGCCGCGGCGGCGCGGCATCTCCCTGCGCTGGACGCGCCGCGCTAGACAGTGGACGTGCCGGTCCCGTTCTTGGATGTCGCAGCGGCGGTCCGTGAGCTGCGGCCGGAGATCGATGCCGCCCTCGACCGGGTGCTCTCCGCCGGGCACTTTGTCCTCGGGTCGGAGGTCGAGGCGTTCGAGCAAGAGTTCGCCGGCTACGTGGGGGCCAACCACTGTGTTGGTGTCAACAGCGGCCTCGATGCCCTGACGCTGGGCCTTCGAGCGCTTGGAGTGGGTCCCGGGGACGACGCGCTCGTGCCGTCGAACACCTTCGTGGCGACGTGGCTGGCCGTCAGCGCGTGTGGCGCGAGGCCCGTGCCGGTCGAACCGGACCCCCGCACGTTCACCCTCGACCCTGAGCTACTCGAGCAGGTCCTGACGCCCCGGACGAAGGTCGTGCTCCCGGTGCACCTCTACGGCCAGCCGGCCGACATGGAGTCGGTGCTCGCCTTCGCGCGGTCCCACGGGCTGGTGGTGCTCGATGACGCCGCTCAGGCACACGGTGCCCGGCGGGGGGACAGCAGGATCGGCGCGACCGCCGACGCCACCGCCTGGAGCTTCTACCCCGGCAAGAACCTTGGGGCGCTAGGCGATGCGGGAGCGGTGACGACAGCTCACGCAGACGTGGCGCAACGGCTGAGACTCCTCAGGAACTACGGGTCGGCCAGCAAGTACGTCCACGATGTGAAGGGCACCAACAGCAGGCTGGATGAGGTGCAGGCGGCTGTGCTACGCGTCAAGCTGCCCCGAGTAGACGGGTGGAACGAGCGACGCGCCGCGGTGGCCACGACCTACGACGAGGCCTTCTCGGATCTGCCGCTCACGCTGCCTCAGGTCGACCCGGGGGGCACCCCGGTCTGGCATCTCTATGTCGTGCGACACCCGCATCGCGATGACCTGCAGGCGGAGTTGACACGACAAGGCGTGGCGACGCTCGTCCACTACCCCGTGCCCCCACATCGTCAGGGCGCCTACGCGGACCTGGATCTCGGCGCCCTCGAGCTGGCGGAACGCCTCGCCGGCGAAGTCCTGAGCCTGCCGATCGGCCCCCACCTCTCCGAGGATCAGATAGCGGAGACCGTGCAGGCAGTGCGGACGGCCACGTTGCGAGTGGAGCAGCGGCGTTGAGGGCGGAAGGCGGCGCCAATGGTGCCCTCAAGGAGGACCCGTGACGAGCATCAGCCCCCTGGCGCACATACACCCAAACGCTCAGATCGGCCTGGGTTGCACGATCCACCCGTTTGCCTTTGTCGGCGACGGCGTGGCTGTGGGAGCGGGCGCCGAGGTCTTTCACGGAGCTGTCCTGGGCCGCGAGCCCAAGGGCGCCGGGGCCACGGCGCGGGCGCCTGCGTTCGTGCGCTCGGTCGAGATAGGCGCGGGTGTCTCGATCGGCCCACACGCGGTCATCTACTACGACGTCGTCATCGGTGCGGGCACTCTCGTCGGCGACGGAGCGAGCATCCGCGAGCAGTCCCGCATCGGGCGACGCTGTCTCATCAGCCGAGGCGTCACCCTCAACTACAACTGCCGGGTCGGCGACGACAGCAAGGTCATGGACCTCACCCACCTCACCGGCAATATGACCGTCGGTCGTGGAGCCTTCATCTCCACCCTGGTGGCGACGGCCAACGACAACTCGCTCGGACGGGAGGGGTCCGACGGCGCGCTGGCTGGTCCCGTGGTCGGGGACGGAGCGATGGTCGGTGCTGCGGCCACCCTCCTGCCGGGTGTGGTCATCGGCGCCGGCGCGCTCGTTGCGGCTGGTGCTGTCGTGACAAGGGACGTGTCACCGGGACTGCGTGTCCGTGGCGTCCCAGCACGCGTCTACTGATCAGCAGCGGGCAGCAGCGACAGCGGTCGCGTATTCATCGAGGTCGCGGTAGTAGTCACCGGGGTCGTAGAACTCCGAGCATAGAACAAGGCAGACAGAACCGGAGGAGAATCCCGTCAGGGTCCGCCACAGCATCCCGGGCACGTAGAGCCCCTGGTCGGACCGCCGCAGGGTGACCGTCCTCTTAGTCCTCGCATCGTCCAGGATGACGTCGAAGCTGCCCGAAGCGGCAATGATCACCTCCTGCAATCGACGGTGGGCGTGTCCCGCCCGGGACTCGCCGCTGGGAACGTCGTAGAGATAGAACACCCTCCTCAGCTGGAAGGGGATCTGTCGGTCGGACTCGACGAAGGTCAGGTTCCCGCGGGGGTCTGACACGCGGGGTAGCGACAGCAGTCGCGCGTCGAGGACGTCGACCATCAGGCCTCCACCCCGTCCGGCCTTCTCTGCGGAATCCGGTGCTGCTTAGCGCCGACGTGCGCGCTCTTCTGTGCGGCAGCGGCTGTGGCCTCCCCGCCGCCCGGCTCGAGCACGCACGCGACGGCGCGTGTGGCCAGGTCTGCCACAACTCCGCCCACCACGAGGGCGACCGGGACACCCACCAGCGACCGCGCCAGGAAGGAAGGTCCGAGACCGATCTGGTCGACCGTCCAACCCCCGACCGCCAGACCAGAGCCGGCGAGAAGATAGAAGGCATAGGAGGTTTCCCCGGCCCACTGGAGTGCGGGGGAACTCAAAGCGCGCGCGGACAGCCCACGACTGCTGGCGAGGAAGTACAACAGCAATGAGAAGCAAGGCACGAAGAGCAGCGGATATGCGAGCGGCTTGTATTCCGCCCCCGGCACGGTGCAGAGCAGGATCACCAACAGCGCCGAGCCCAACGGTCCGGCCCCGAGCGGCAGCGGGCGAGCGGAGCGCTGCTGGAAAAGGGTGGCGGTCAGCGCACCGAGGAGGAACTCCAGCAGCCGCACCGGTGGGAAGGGGTAGACCCAGAAGTCCAGGCCGGATCCGTGCTGCAGGTATATGCGTACCACCCACACCACGAGCAGGGTGAGCCAGACCTGGCCCCATACGACTACCACGTCCAGCTGCGAGCGGAGGCGGCGGAGAAGCGGCAGTACCAACGGGAAGCACAGGTAGAAAAAGAACTCGGTACTCACACTCCAGGCACCACCGTGCCAGGTGAACCAGGCGTGGGGATTTGGTATCCAGGCCTGCAGCCCGAGGTACTGGGCCGATAGATATGCCGGCCGGTCATGATGCGCGATACCCACGGGAACGTAGGCTGTGACAGCGATCAGGTACAGGGGCAGCAGCCGTTTCAGCCGGCCTCGCAAGAAGGAGGATGCCGCGGCGGCGCCGCGCTCGGCACCGTGCCGATAGGCGAGCACGAAGCCGGACAGTGCAAAGAACAGGCCCACGGCGGTGGTCCGCTGGGTGAAGATCTTGCAGGCCCGTAGCTCGCCCTCTTGCTGGTCGGTCAGGCCGAGATGTTCGAGATGTCCGGCGAAGACCAGCAGCGCCGCGCAGGCTCGCAGGCCGGTGAGCGGGGCGAGGTTGCCCGCCCTGCTCCCTCGCACCACCTGTCCATCATCGCAGCACGCGCCGCGGCGATCGCGAGAAGCCCCACTCCATCGCCGATCGCGCGGCCAGGACTGCTGTCGACGGGCGTCGCTGTCGCAGCGCGTCTTCGAGCAGCGGCGCGACAGCCTCTCGGGTCGCATGCCGCCGCAGGGAGCGCACGGCTTCCAGTGAGGTACGACGCAGAGCACTGTCAGCTTCGGCGTTGAGGCCGCGAGCTTTCGCCAATGTACGCACGATGGTGCGGACGTGTTCCGGCTTGCGGTACACGTCGGTGCTCATCTGCCCGGGCACCACGCGATATGACACGTCCGAGTCACCCTCCAGCGCGACGAAGGAATGGCCGGCTCGTGCCAGGCGCAGCCATAAATCCCAGTCCTCGAAGCTCAAGCGTAGATCCCAGGCCCCGCCGACGGACCTGAAGGCGTCCGTCCGGATGACCGCGCTGGGAGCGGGGATCATGTTTCCCGTCGCGAGTCGTCGCACCAGCTCGCGAGGACTCTGCGGCAGTGGTCCCTCGTGTCCGCATCTGTCCCGGGAGAAGGTGCCCCCGATCAGCTCCCCAGCCGGGTCGATCAGTCGTGCGTCGCTGTAAGCGACCGCCGCGTCGAGCCGGCGTTCCAGTGCCCCCACCCGCGCCTCCAGGAACCGCGGTCCCCACAGGTCGTCCATCGCGACGGCCGCGAGATACCGACCCTCCACCAGACGCAGAGCGGCGTTCAAGGTGGGGAGGAGGCCGACATTGCGCGGGTTGGCCAGCAGAGTCAGCGGTCGTTCGGGGTGCCGGGCCGCCCAGCCACGTACGACACCGGCGGTGCCATCCACGCTGCCGTCGTCGGTCACGATCAGCTGAAAATCCGTCGCAGTCTGCGCTGCGATCGCATCGAGGGCGTGCTCAGCGAAGCGCGCCTGTTCGTAGCCGACGAGGAGGACCGTGACGGTCCGGCGTCCTGCTCTCGGGTCGTTGCGTCCCGGCAGCACGGCAGTGATTATGACTGTCCAGGTCGGGAGCTTCGGCCACCGCTCGCGCTTGCGTCCTCGAGGACCGCGAGCATTCGCCTCTCGGTGGTGGCTGGGTCGTGCCGCTCACGCACCACGCTCCGCAGCGCGGAGCCCAGCTCGCCCAGCGCCTCCGGGGGCAACGACAGTGCTCGGTCAAGCCCGCGAAGCAGAGCGGACCGGTCGCGAGGAGCGACGAGCAGACCGGTGGCGCCGTCCGTCACGAGCTCCGGGATGCCCGCGACCGCCGTGGAGAGCACGGGGACACCGCGCACGGCTGCCTCAAGCAGGGTGATGGGTAGCGATTCGATGTCGCTGGCGATGACCAGGAGCTCGGCGGCATCCAGCCAGGGACGGGGGTCGGTCACCAACTCCACGCGTAGGCGCGCCGCGGCTGGCCCCAGCCGCTGCCGAAGCTCGCGGACGGCGTCGAGGTCGGCACCCGGGACGGCGCCGACCAAGGCCAGCACCACCTGGGGGTGGCGCTCGAGGAGCGCCGGCAGGCAGGAGGCGAGCACGGCCTGCTGCTTACGAGGCTCCACCGTCCCGAGGCAGAGCAGGAGCCGGTCGGCATCGGCAAGGCCGAGCACGGCCCGGGCCCGGGCCCGACGCTGCGCGAAGGGAAGTCCGGCGGAGGCTGCGTCGTCCCGCGCGGCGTAGGGAATCACCTGGGTGGTGCCCGGCGCACAGGCGTCGATCCACAATCGCCGGGTCGCCTCGGCGAAGAAGACCACCTGCTGCGCCGAGGCGAGGGCCGCCAACAGGCGGTCGGCCACGTGACCGGCCAGGCCCCCGTTGATATGGGTCTGAGCGAGGAGGGCCGTCGGAGCGCCGTAGCCCTCGTGCAGACTCCACACCAGCGGCACCCCCAAGCGCGTCGCAGCGTCTGCCAGGGCATGGGTGGCGGCCGTGTTGGCAAGGACGACCGTGGGCTGCTGCGCATCGAGCCACGCGCAGAAGTCGGCGACCCGGCCCTCGTAGCTCTCCGCGTCGGCGAGCGGAAACTCGCCCGTCACGTGTACGGGGCAGCCCACCGCTTCGTAGCCCGCCAGGCCCTCGCCCCCGTGCAGGCTCGCGACACTGACCTCCCAGCCGTCCTCCGTGACAAGCCCTGCGACCAGGTCGGCAAGGTGCCGCTGCGCCCCACCCACGCTGAGCGCGTGCGCCAGCACCACGAGGCGACGACCGTGGCCGGGACGCCGCCTCCGTCCCGGCATGCGTCGCGCCAAGAGTGCAAGCCGCCCCCCCTCTCCAGCCGGCCGTGGAGTGGGAGCTGCCAACCGCTCCCTTCGCTCAGGCAGCGCGCGAGTCGCCGTGTCCGTCCCCCAGACCGTCGCGCCGATCCGGAGCTCGGGCCGCTCAGCCAGCTGTGGGTCGAGCCAGAACTCCCATCCGGCCACCGGGGAGTCGCCTGGCATCAGGGCGGCGAGGTCAGGCCGCGGAAGGCCCAGCCGTGCGATGCCGACCGTCGTGCCGTCCACCGACACGCTCACACGGGCGGGCAGCTTGTCGCCCTGCATGGCCCAGCCGCGCACCACGGCCGCGGTGGGGTCCCGGCGCACCTCGACCACGTCGATGGCGCCACGGATCGACGCGCCCCGCCCCGCGGCGTCGGGCGGCGTGTCGCCCCCGACCCAGATGGATCGTTCGGCCAGCAGCCAGCCGTCACCACCGACCTCGACCGCCCGCACCGTCAGGGTGCTCGGCACTCGGTCATCAGCGGTCAAGTCCGGCAGCCCAAGGGAGAAACCCGCTGTCCTGGCACCCGGGTTGGCCGGAAAGCGTTCCTCGACGTCCGGTCGCGCGCAGCCGGTGGTCCCCGTCGCCACGATGACACCGTCGATCGCCACGACCACAGCGAGGGTCTTGCGGCCATGCCGCGCCAGGGTCCACCCGTCCACGCGGGCCCCCGTTCGGGGGAGCCGCCCTCCCGCCGGCGGCTCCTCCACCGCGCACGGCGGGGCGAGCCAGTCCGGCGCTGCGGCCCCTTCCGGCTCCGGCCTGGATGCCCTCACTGGCGCGGGGCCGTCGGTCAGGACCGGCTCAAGCATCTGCGACAGCCGGACAGGCTGCGGACACGCCTATAGCGGGCGACTTCCACGACGTACCTCCGCTTCCGCTGACTGGGCACAGTGTGCCAGTGCCGGCCCTGCCCCCCGCGCCCACCCGAGGCGCGCGGCGACCGGGGTGGTGGCCGAGACATGCACTAGCCTCGGGCGCCACAGAGGGTTGCCCAGCGCGACCACGACGACGTCGGCATCAGGGGACGAGTGGACGGTCAGCCGCACGACCTGAACCGTGACGTCGTCGTCGTCGGCGGGTGCGGTCACGTGGGGCTGCCTCTGGCCATTGCGCTGGCTGACCGGGGGGCAGACGTCGTGATCTATGACGTCTCCGATGCCGGAGTGAAACAGGTCAACGACGGGGTGCTCCCCTTCGACGAGCCCTCTGCCCAGCCAGTACTCAGACGCGCGCTCGCGTCCGGCCGACTGGTCGCCAGCACCGACCCGGCGGTGGTCGGGTCGGCAACGAACGTGGTGGTGGTGATCGGCACTCCGGTGGACGAGCACCTCAATCCTGATCCTCGCGCGATCCCAAGGGCGCTCGCCAGCTGCTCCGCCTACTTCCGCGACGGGCAGCTGCTGGTGCTCCGGAGCACCGTCTACCCGGGCGTTACGGCGTTGGTGGAGCGGATGGTGGCCGACCTCGGCGTCGCCATGGACGTCGCCTTCTGCCCCGAGCGCATCGCCGAGGGGCGCGCCATGGTCGAGCTCTTCTCCCTGCCGCAATTGGTCGCTGCCCGCGATCAACGGGTGCGCGATCGTGCGTCGGCTCTCTTCTCCCGCCTCACGAGCACGATCGTGGAGTTGGAACCCGAGGAGGCGGAGCTGGCGAAGCTGTTCACCAATACCTGGCGTTACATCAAGTTCGCCACCGCCAACCAGTTCTACATGATCGCCAACGACAAGGGGCTCGACTTCGAGCGCATCCGACAGGCGCTGGCGTTGGACTACCCGCGGGCTGCCGACCTTCCTGCCGCCGGCTTCGCCGCTGGTCCGTGCCTGTTCAAGGACGCGATGCAGCTCGCCGCCTTCGACGACAACCGCTTCACGTTGGGCCACTCGGCGATGCTCGTCAACGAGGGACTTCCGCTCTACGTCGTCAGCCGGCTCGAGCGCGAGCACGACCTCACTACCAAGACGGTGGGCATCCTCGGCATGAGCTTCAAGGCGGGATCCGACGACACCCGGTCCTCGCTCTCCTACAAGCTCAAGCGCATCCTGGCCTTCAAGGCACGCGAGGTCCTGTGTACTGACCCCTATGTCACCACCGATTCCACGTTGCTGCCGCTGGACGAGGTGCTCGCGCGAGCCGACCTACTGGTTGTCGCGACTCCGCACCCGGAGTACGCGGGCCTGCGCTGCAGCGCCCCCGTTGCTGACGTCTGGGGCAGCACGGGCAAGGGCGTGCGGGTGTGACGCCGCGCGTCAGCGTCGTGATCCCGGCGTACCAGGAGGGCGGTTCGGTCGTCGCGGTCCTCGAGCGGTTGCTCGAGGGCATCGAGCTTCCCTGCGAGGTGCTGGTGGTGGTGGACACGCCGGATGACTCGACGGCTCCCGTCGTCGAGTCCTACGCGCTGTCCCGGCCCGAGGTGCGCCTCGTGGTGAACACCTTCGGCCGCGGGCCGGCCAATGCCATCCGCTACGGGATCCAGGCGGCGCTCGCGCCGGTGGCGGTGGTCACGATGGCGGACGGGAGCGACGACCCGCGCCAGATCGACGATCTGGTGCGCCTGGTGGAGCGAGGGGTGGTGGTCGCGGCTGCCTCGCGCTACGCGCCCGGGGGACAGCAGGTGGGCGGTCCCCTGCTCAAGTCGACGATGTCGCGAGTCGCCGGTCGGTCGCTGTACCTGCTGGCCCGCATCGGGACCAGGGACGCGACGAATTCCTTCAAGGCCTACTCGACGGACTTCGTGCGCACGGTCGGCATCGACAGTCGTGCCGGCTTCGAGATCGGCCTCGAGTTGACGGCGAAGGCGAAGCGGCTCGGCCTGCCTGTCGCCGAGATCCCGACGATCTGGCTGGACCGCTCCGCGGGGGCCTCGACGTTCAAGATAGCGGCTTGGCTGCCCAAGTATCTCTACTGGTACCGCTTTGCGTACGGCCCCCGGCTGACCGTCGAGGAGCTACTCGCCCGTCCCCGAGGAAAGGAAATAGACTGATGACCACCGTACTGGTCAGCGGTTCCGCCGGCTTCATCGGTGGTTACGTGGTGGAGGAGCTCCTGGGCCGTGGACACCGTGTCCTCGGAATCGACAACTTCTCCAAGTACGGGAAGATCAGCAAGTCCTACGACGACCACCCCGACTATGCGTTTACCGAAGGCGACTGTCGGGACGTCGGGCTAATGACGAGCCTTCTCATGCAATCCGATCACTTCATCGCCGGAGCCGCGCTCATCGGCGGCATCTCCTACTTCCACACATACCCCTACGACTTGCTCGCGACCAACGAGCGCATCATGGCCGCCAGCTGCGACGCAGCAATCGCCGCGCACCGCGACGGTCAGCTGCAGAAGGTCACCTACCTCAGTTCGTCCATGGTGTTCGAATCCACCGACGACTGGCCAAGCTACGAGGGGCAGGAGCGGCAGATCCCGCCTCCGCTGTCGTCCTACGGTTTTCAAAAGCTCGCGGTCGAGTACTTCGCCAAGGCCGCTTTCGACCAGTACGGCCTCCCCTTCACGGTGGTGCGACCCTTCAATGCCGTCGGGGTCGGCGAGAGCCGCGCACTCGGGGATGTCGAGGTGCTGAGCGGCAATGTGGCACTGGCCATGAGTCACGTCGTGCCCGACCTCGTGCAGAAGGTGCTCAAGGGCCAGGACCCGTTGCACATCCTGGGCAGCGGGGAGCAGATTCGGCACTACACCTACGGGGGTGACCTGGCCCGGGGGATCGTTACGTGCATGGAGCACCCCGATGCGCTCAACGAGGACTTCAACATTTCCACCCCCGTCGGGCACTCGGTCACGGAACTTGCGGAGGTGATCTGGCGCAAGATCAAGGGAGCCGCGGCACCGCTGCGGCTCGTGCATGACGAGGCCTTTGAGTACGACGTCCAGCGTCGAGTGCCGTCGACGGATAAGGCGAAGCGGGTGCTGGGATACGAAGCTGCGACGACACTGGAGGACATGCTCGACGAGGTCATCCCCTGGATCACCCGCGCCGTGTCAGCCGGCACATTGTGATGGACGCGGTCGACGCAGCTCGTCCGTTCTCGGCACAGGCGCCTGACGGGCGGCAGCTGCAGTCCCTCTACCACGAGCGGTTCACCGTCGATGGTGAATACCGTGCGCGCCTGTGGCACGTGCTGTGTCAGGACTACTTCCAGCAGTTCGTCCAACTCGACGACACGGTCGTCGAGTTGGCGGCGGGCTACTGCGAGTTCATCAACGCCATCCAGGCGGGAACAAAGATCGCCGTCGACCTGAACCCCGACGTGGTCAGGCACGCCGGCCCCGGGGTCGACGCCGTGGTTAGTGACACGTCTGACATGGCGGCCATTCGAGGCGGCACGGCCGACGTCGTGTTCGTCAGCAACTTCTTCGAACACCTGACGCGGGGCGACATCCTGCGCACATTGGGGGAGGCCCGCCGGATCCTGAGGCCCGGTGGGCGGCTGCTCGTCCTGCAGCCCAACATCCGGTACTGTGCCCGTGACTACTGGATGTTTTTCGACCACGTGACCGCGCTGGACGACCGCAGCCTGCGCGAGGCCCTCCTGCTAGCCGGTTTCACGATTGATTCCATGCTGCCCCGATTCCTGCCCTACACCACGAAGAGCAGGATCCCTCAAGGTCTGGCGCTAGTGCGGCTCTACCTCAAGGTGCCCCTGGCCTGGCGTCTGATGGGTCAGCAGGCGCTAGCGGTAGCTCGGTCGCCGCTGCCGGCGTGACCGCGGTGGACGGCGGCGTGCGGCCCCGTCGCCTCCCTGTCCCCGTGCTGGGGCTCCTCCTTGCCCTTGCGACCTGGCCGATCCCCAGCGCCACCCCGTGCGCCGGACTCGACTGCTCCTGGCGGTACGGCCTGACGGCCCTGTTGTCGACGAGCTGGAGCCACCCTCAGGTGACCGGCTTCACCTACGGGCCGCTGGGTGCGCTGGTGACACCGAACCTGGCGTCCCGCTGGGTCGGCGCTGCCGCCCTTCTGGTCGCACTGGCGGTGCAGGCGGCGCTGTGCTCGCTTCTCCTGCGCCGCCTGGAGCGGCAGGTCCCACCGGTGCTCGCCGGTGTGCTGACCTATGCAGTCGTCCGCCTGGTTACCGGTCCCGAGGTGGGAGAGACCATCATCCTCGTGGGGTTGCTGGCGGCAACAGAGGTGGTGCAGGCCGGCACCCGTCGCCCGCAGCTTCTCTGGGCCGGCGGCTGCCTGCTGACGGCGACGGCGATGCTCACCAAGCTCTCGACTGGCCTGTCGCTGCTCGGACTGCTGGCGGTGGCGGCAGCGGCGCAGCATTCCGGCTCGACCCTGGGGAGATGGGCCCGTCTGAGGGATGGATCGCTGATCGTCGCGGCGACGGCGGGAACCGTCGCCGTCCTCACCGCGGTCGTCTTCTCCGTTGTCACCCTGCGCCCGGCGGCGCTCCCACGCTGGGTGTCGGCATCGCGGGCCACCGCCGGCGGCTACACCGCGATGGGCGTGGAGCTGGCGGGGACCGGCCGGCAATATGTCTATGCCGCGATCTTGCTCCTCGTCCTGGCAGTGGTGGGGCTGGCGGCTGCGCGCGCGGGCGCGAAGGGGGCAGCTTGGTCGCTGCTGATGGTGGGCGCAGTGGCCTATGTCAAGTTTCGAGAAGGCTTCGTTCGCCACGACGGGCACGCGGTCATCTTCTTCACCGCCGTCGCCGTCCTGGCTTTGTCGCTCCCCCTGGGGCGCCGCACCGTGCGAGTCGCGCTTCTTACCGGTGCGGCCGCAGCACTTGTCGTCTTCGGCGTGGGGCTTGCCCAGGCACGCGACTACTTCCAGCTCTACGACGGGCCGCGGGCTGGCGTCGATGAAGCCATGACCGTGCTGTCGGGTCAGCGATTCGCCACGATGACAGCCGAGGCCCGTCGGAGCATCGCCGGCAGCGACGCCGTCCCGGCGGCCGTCCTGGCCCTGCTGCGTGGACACACGGTTCAGGTCGACCCCTGGGAGACGGCGGCGGTGTTCGCCTACCACTTGCAGTGGCGTCCGGTCTACGCCTGGCACCTCTACGCGGCATACACCCCCGTCCTGGACGCGGACAATGCGCGCAGCATCACGGAGTCGGATGCACCGGAGCGGATCCTGCGCATGCCCGCAGTAAGCATCGACTCCAGAGCGGCCGCTTTCGAGTCGCCGGCCTATCAGTTGGCCGTCGCATGCCGTTACCGCCCGATCCTGTCGGCCGGAGGCTGGCAGGTGCTGGCTCGCGGACGGGACACCTGCCAGCGGCAGATGGACCGGGGGAGCGCCACCGCGCGACCGGGTGACGACATCGCCGTACCTCAGCCGCTGGCCGCCGGCGACCTCATCGTGGCCCGCCTTCGGCTCGGGCGCAGCCTCGGGCAACGGCTCGCCACTGCGGTTTTCAAGCCGACCCAGGAGAGCCACATCGACCTTGGCGGCAGCTCCCACCGCCTGGTGGTGACCACCGCCGCCCAGCCGTTGGTGCTGGTGGCGCCGCCGGGTCTGCTCCCATCGCCGGAGATCGACGCCGGGGTGCGGCGAATCAGCGTCCGCGGCGGGATCACCAGCGTGACGGTCGCCTTCAGCGAGATCGTCCGCGGTTGAGGTCCCGAGCTCTGCGGGCCTGGGCGTTCGGCGTGCGACACCCCGCAGGCGTCGCCTTGCTGCTCTACGTGCTCGCCGCGGGCGCCTGCACCTGGTCGGGGCTGCGCCCCGGCCGGACGCTCGTCCCCGGTGACGTGCTTGCCTACGATCCCCCCTACAACCAGATTCTGGTGGGCGGCGCCGTCCACAATTCGATCGTCTCCGATTCCACCTTCCAGTTCTTCCCGTGGATGTCTTTCCTCGGCGATCAGCTGCGGCACGGACACGTTCCCCAGTGGAACCCCTACCTGCTGGCCGGAGTGCGGGTGACACCGAGCGGCTTCGTCTCGCCGTACTACCCCGGTTTCTGGCTGCTGGGGGTCATGTCGACCTTCGATGCCTACGACGTGTTCGTGCTTGTCCACCTGGTCATCGCTGCGGCGGGGATCCGCTGGTGGTGCAGAGAGCTCGGCGTCCGGCAGGGGACGGCATTCGTGATGGGGCTGGCTGCTCTGGGCTCCGGTCTCTGGGTCCACTGGTCCCTGCATCTTGTGCATCTCGTGGGCATGGTGTGGACGCCATCCGCATTGGCAGCCTGCCACCGGCTGCTGTCGCGTCCCACGCCGGTGGCAGTGGCAGTCTTCGCGGCCGTCTTCGGCGTGTGGTGGTTGGGGGCCAACCCGCAATACGCGTACTACGGAACTCTGGTGGTGCTGACCTACGGCGTTGCACTCCTGCTGCGACGATGGTCACAGGAGAGGGTGCTTCCCTTGCGCGCGTCGGGCGCCTGGGCGGCGTCCCTGGTGCTCGGTGGAGGCATTGCGGCGGCAGTGCTGGTGCCGACCGCCAGCGCCTCTGCCGACGTGCTCCGGTCGGGTGAGCCGGAGGCCTCACTGGTCGCGAGTCATCTGGCCGCCGGCAGCCTCATGCGTGCGCTGGTGCCGGACGCGGTCGGAAATGCCGTCGACCAGGTCCAGATCGGGGCGGCCGGAGCGGGATTCCCGCTGGACACGCCGTCGGTCGGCGTCGTGGTGGTCGTGCTCTTCCTCACCGGGGTCGCCAGCCTGCTGGCCGCCAGAAGGGTGTGGCCGCTCGTCTTAGTCGTCGGGGCAGTAGTGGTGATGCTCTTGAGCTTCACCAGCTGGCCCAGTCATCTGCTGTACGGCGTGCTGCCCGGCTACGACAGGTTCCGCGCGGTCTCGCGGTGGCTCTCGGTGCTTCCCGTGCTGGTCCTGCCTGTCGCCGGTCACGGCCTGGACGGGCTGCGAGCCCGCAACCGGGCGGCCGTGACGGCGGCTCTCGCTTCGGTCCTGGTGGCGCTCGCCGCGGTGCTCGCTTGGCGGCAGGTCACCGCAGGTGACATGGCGGCCCCGACCTGCTACATCTCGGTGCGCGCGGCACAGGCCGCCGTGTTGCTCGTGCTTGTCGGGCTTGCCGCGGCCGTCGCTCGCAGGCATCCTCGTGCAGCGGCCGTTGGCCTCGGTGTGCTCCTCGTCGCCGAGGTGGCCATCGACACGCCTCGCTGGTACCCCAGCGTCGAGAAGGCTGGCGCATATCCAGTCCCATCCGTGGTGACTGTGGCGCGAGCCGAGGGTGGGCGCGTCCTGCGCGTGGATGCCAACCGCACGCTGATCCCTGCGCTGGCGCCCGACCTGCTATTGCGCTACGGCGTGGCCGATGCTCAGGCCGTGCTCGTGATCTTCCCGCCGAGCGCTGATCGGTACTTCCGGCTCATCGACGACTACGGCACCTTCGCGGAGGCGCTCAACGGCAACCCGGCCCTGGCCGCCGCCGCCGACGTCGCGAGCCCGCTGGTGACGGCGCTCGACGTGCGTACTGTGCTCACCCCACCCGGCGTCCAGCCGCCTGGCACGACGCCGCTCACCGGCAATGAGGGCGCGCAGGGCGTGGCCGCGTGGGCCAGGCCGTCGCCCGGAGCTGCCGTCCTCGTGCGCACGGCCGGCCCCGCCACGGAGGAGCAGATGTGGGCGCGGGTCGCGGAGCCGCGATGGGATCCGGTCGGATCGGCTGCCGTGGAGGGACTCGCCGCTCCGGTGACCGGGACCGGCGGCTCGGTCTCCGGGGGCTTGCGCGGCACCGACCACGAGGAATGGTCCGTGCACAGCGAGCTCGGCGGGTTCCTGCGCGTTTCGTCGGCCTGGGATTCCGGCTGGTCCGCGCAGGTGGACGGGCGGAGTGTGCCCGTCCACCGGGCGGACGGGCTGTTCCGCGGAGTCGTCGTGCCCGCTGGCAGCCACCGTGTCAGCTTCTCCTATAGCAACCCTTCGGAGCGGGCAGGTCGCCGTCTGTCAACTGCGGCATTGGCGCTATGTCTGCTTCTGCTCGGCTACGGCGTCCGTGCCGGCGGACCGGCACGTCGTGTCCGGCGCCGTACAGCCCCGTCCTAGGGTGGGCGAACATGCCGCCTGCAGGGGGTGACGGATGAGCACCAGCGACGGGACTGTGACCACGAGAAGCCGCTCGGCGACTCGGGTCGCCGAGCTGATCCCACCAGGCAGCCGTGTGCTCGACCTGTCGTGCGGGGAGGGGCGGCTGGCGCGGGCCCTGGTCCAGCGTGGTTGCGTGGTGGTCGGCGTGACCTCCGATGCGGCCGAGGCAAAGGCCGCCCAGGTGGTCTGCGAGCGCGTGTTGGTGGCCGATCTCGACCGGATCGACCTCGACGTGGAGATCATGGACGACCACTTCGACGTGGTCGTCGCTGACGGGCTGCTGCAACTGGCGAAGGATCCGGCGCGACTGCTCTCCGGCCTCGCCGTGGTGCTTCGGCCGAGCGGATACCTCGTGGTGACGAACCCGAACGTCGCGGCGGAGCGCCACCGGCTGTCGCTGGTGCGGGGGGTGTTTCCGCTCGAAGCCCGGACGTACTCCACCCGCAGCGTTCTCGTGGACCTGGTGGAACGTGCCGGCTGGAGCGTCGTGCGCGTCGAGGGGATCGTGCAGGCGGGCCGTGTCCCTGACACGTCGGGTGTCGGCCTGGACGTGCTGAGGATGATTGCCGACGACCCCGAAGCCCGCGTGGAAGAGCACATCCTGGTTGCCTTCCCGGGTCCCCCCGAGAATCTCCATCCCCTCATGGCGCTGTTGCAGACGCTGAGTGATCATGGTGAGGACACCGCACGCGCGACCGAGGCTGCGCTCAGCGTCGCGTTGCACGGACTCGCGAGTGCCAGACAGGAATTGGCGGAGGAGCAGCATCGGGTCGCCCACCACGAGGAGTCCGCCTACGTCGCCGGACTGGAGCGCCAGGACCTTCGCCTGCGACTGGACAGGGAGCGCCACCGGTTGCTGGACGAGCTGGGCGAGGTCCGCAGGCTGCTGGTCGATAACGGGCGCGAGGCCGCGGCGCGACGACGAACTCAGCGTCGGAGGTGGCGGAAGCGGTACGACGCCGCTATCGGGCTCGAGCGCGACCGCCTGGCTGTGGTCAGCGCGGAGCGGGACGACCTGGCGTTGCGGCTGGTCGCGATCGAAGGGTCACGGTGGTGGACGGCGGCCACCGTCTGCCGACGGGGGCTGTCGCTGATCCGGGAACGGGCTCGATGACCAAGGCTGACGACGTCCTGTTCTCGGTGATCACACCCGTCTACGACACCGACCCCCTCATGCTTCGCGACGCGATCGAGAGCGTGCTGCACCAAACCCATGAGCGTTGGGAGCTCTGTCTCGTCGATGATGCATCGACGAGGCAGGACACACGCGATGTGCTCAATCACTACGCTCACTTCAACGACCGGGTGCGCGTGCACTATCGGACGGTGAACGGCGGCATCGCAGCGGCGAGCAATGACGCGATGGCCATGGCCGAGGGCGACTGGGTGGCCCTGCTGGACCATGATGATGTCCTGCACCCGGAGGCGTTGAGCAGCCTTGCGCGCGCGCTCGTCCAGGACCCCGACACGGACGTGTTCTACACCGACGAGGACAAGTTCGACCGGCCCGGTCATCACTTCGATGCCTATCGCAAGCCGGCGTGGTCCCCGGACGCTCTGCTCGAGCAGATGTATGTCGGCCATCTCACGGCGTATCGGCGGTCGGTGGTGCAGGGAGTCGGGGGTTTCCGGCTCGGCTACGAGGGCTCCCAGGACTGGGACCTGTTGCTGCGGGTCACCGAGACCACCGATCGGATCAGGCACGTTGCCAGCGTGCTCTATCACTGGCGGAGCCACGCTGCGTCGACCGCTGCGGGCGGCGCAGTGAAGCCCTGGGCGGCTATCGCGGCCGAGCGCGCTCTGAACGACGCGCTGAACCGCCGGGGTATGCACGGGCACGTCGAGTACCTGCCGGACCTGCAGCACTTCCGCGTGCGTCGCCACCTCGAGGTCGAACCGCTCGTTTCTGTGATCATTCCGAGTGCTGGAGGGTCCCGAGACATCGGCGGGCGGCCGGTCCGCCTCCTCGACCAGGCACTGTCGGGTCTGCTGCACGGCAATGACTATCCGAACATCGAGGTCATCCTCGTGCTCAGCGCGCACACGGATCCCGCCGTAGAGTTCGCTGCCCGTGCACTGGTGGACGAGGTGCCGCTGACCGTGCTCCACAGCACGGGCCGCTTCGACTTCAGCCGGGCGATCAACAGGGGGGCGGCGCACGCGACGGGCGACTACCTGCTCCTCCTCAACGACGACGTGGAACCGATCACGAGCGACTGGCTCCGCAGCATGGTGGAGGCTGCCTCCGCCGAGGGCGTGGGGGCGGTGGGTGCCCGGCTGCTCTACGGCGACGGTCGGTTGCAGCACGCCGGGGTGGTGCACAACCGCGGTCTGCCCTTCCACCTGCACGCTGGCCAATCCGACGGTCCCGGCTACTTCGCCGAGGTGGCGCTCACCCGCAACTACCTGGCGGTGACCGGCGCCTGCTTGCTGACGCCGCGTGTCTCCTTCGAGCAGGTCGGGGGGCTGAGCGAGCTCTTTCCCATGAACTACAACGATATCGACTACTGCCTCAAGCTGCTCGCTCAGGGTCAGCGGAGCGTCTACGTGGGCCACGCGGTCCTGCACCACTACGAGTCGTCCAGCCGCGACCCCGGTGTGACGGTCCAGGAGATCGACGCCTTCCTGCGCTGGTGGCGTGACGTGACCGATCCCGACCCTTACCTGCCGGCAGCACGCGTACCACTTTCAGCCCCCTGACGGTTGCCGCTGCCTTGCCCCAGCGAGTCGAAGCCGACCGCTCAACCTGCCAGTGCGACGCCGACGCGCCCTCTGACATCGGCCTGGCGAGCAGGGGTTCGGAGGCGGACCGGGATACTGCTCGTTGTGGACCTGCCGGACATTGCGGAGTGGGGGGCGGTGACTGTCCCGCTGCCGGGGGATCCGCCCGAGGGCGGTCCGACGGGCGGCGCGGAACAGCTGCATGGGGACAGGCGCCTCTCGTCGATGTGGCAGCTGTTGCAGTCGCCAGCGGTGGCAGCGCTGAGCCTCGACATCTTCGACACATTGCTCTGGCGCACCGTTCCCGAGCCTGCACAGGCCTTCGTGCTCCTGGGCACCCGACTGCGGGACAGGGGTCTGCTGCCGACCGACCTCTCACCCAGCGCCTTCGGCCGCCTTCGCCACGAAGCGGAGCGTCGGGCACGCGACGCGACGATGCGCACCCGGGGCAGCCCGGAATGCCGGCTCGAGGAGATCTGGGCCGAGATGGGCAGTGTCGCCACCCTGGGGCCGCTACCTCGCTACATCGACGAGGAGGTGGAGCTTGAGGGCGACGTCTGCCGCGTCGACCTGGGCGTCGCGCGCCTCGCCGCCCTGACGGTCCGCGTACTCGGCAAAGGTGTGCGCCTGGTGTCCGACACCTACTTCTCCACCGCTCACGTGCGCCGCCTGCTCTCGCGACCGGAACTGGACGGGATCGTTTTCACGGACATCGCCGCCAGCTGCGAGTACGGCGTGAACAAGTCGACCGGTCTCTTCGACGCCAGTCTGATGGCGTCGGGCCTGGACCCGTCGCAGGTTGTCCATCTCGGTGACAACGAGCACGCCGATGTCGAAGGAGCCACATCCGCGGGTGTGCTGGCTGTCCACTACCAAAAGGCTGACCACGGGCTCATGGACATCCTTCGCGCCGAAGCAGTCATCGGAGTCCCGCTGGGGGACGGTCAGGCGATCGACCCCTCGACCGGGGACTCGGGCCTGACGTCACTGCGGGCCAAGGTGCTCGGCCTGTCCGACCGGGACGAGCAGCTCCCCTCACTGCGCCCCTTCTGGTCTGCCGGTGCGACCGTCTTCGGTCCAGCCTTGACCGGGTTCGCAAGCTGGGTGCACGAGCGGGCGGCCGCGCACGGCGCGCAGAAGGTGCTCTGCCTCATGCGTGAGGGCGAGTTCCTCGACCGGCTCGTGCAGCGGGCCGCCTCCGGTGCGGAGACCAGCGTCCCCAGCGAACCGCTGTGGCTGTCCCGCCAGGTGTGCGCGCTCGCCAGTGTCACGGCTGGCACCAGGACCGAACTCCAGACGTTCCTCGTGCGTCGCCGTCCGAGCTCGGTGGCTGGTCTGCTGGCGCACCTGGGCGTGGACGCAGGTCTGCTGCCGGTCCTGGACGGGCTGCTGGCCGCGCCGCTGGACGCACCGCACGTCGCCGATCGAGTGCTCGACGCCCTGGAGGACGCACCGCAGGCCCGCGCGCAACTGGTGCTGACCGCTCGTAGGCTTCGTGGTCTGCTGCTGGAGTATCTGGAGGGCCAGCTGCCCCCGTCCGGGCCCGTCGTGATCGTCGACGTCGGGTGGGGCGGCACCATCCAGGCGTTGCTGTCGGCCTTGCTGAAGGAGCGCGGGGACGCCAGGGAGGTCGTCGGGCTCTACCTGATGACTCAGGCGGTGGGGGAGGCCCGCCGGCTAGATGGCCTGCTGCTGGAGGGGTTTCTGGCTTCAGGTGGAGAGCCCGAGCACCTCATGGGCCCGCTGTTGCGCACGCCGGAGATCCTCGAGCAGGTCACCATGTGCGATGAGGGGACCCTGATCGGCTTCCACGAGGACGGGCGCCCCTTGACCGCGGACGCGCGGATGCCCCGGTGGCAGGTGAGCCAGCGGGAAGCGGTCCAGGCGGGAGTGCGCGCCTTTCAGGATGTGTGGCTGGCCAACCGGGCTCAGAGCCCCGCTGCGCTTCGGCTCGATGGCGCCCACGCCCGGGGGCTCATGCTGCGACAGCTCAGCCGGCTGGTCACCCGACCCACCGCCGACGAAGCACTGGCATTCGGCAGTTGGCTCCACGACGACAACTTCGGCGATGATGCAAACGCCGCCATCATCGATCCCCGCACGCTCGACCGGGCCCGCTACAGCTCTCCAGCCGGGCTGGCACGGCTGAGCATGCGTGACGGGTACTGGCCCGTTGGCGCGGCGCGGCTGGTCGATGGCAGCCTCGCCGCCCTCACCGGCCTTGTCGCCGAAGCTCGTATCGACGCGGCTTCGGCCTCGGTGCTGTCGGAACTCGGCGAGGTATCCGTCTACGTCGACGAAGGCAAGGACTTTCTCGACGGGGCCAAGGACGTCGTCCGTCCGTGGGCGGGCCCGCAGGGTCGGGTGCTCGTGCACAGCGACCAGCCCGTTGAGCGTGCCGAGCGGGTGCGGGTCGACTTCTCGGCCCGCCACGGCCTGATCCGACTGGACCGGTTCACGATTTCGGTGGCCACGTCGTCGGCACGGGAGCCCTACGTCGTCAGTCTGGTCGAGGAGGCGCTGGCAGGCTCCGCGACGTTCCTGCACGACGCACGTTGGCTGCAGCCGGGAGTCTTCGAAATCACCGGGCCTGACCCCTTCTACGCCGTCGACCTGCGCGAGCTCCTCCCGCCGGCGATCGCGCGCGCCTACCTCGTCGATGTGGAGATGACCCTGGCTGCCATCCACCTCCCGAGGGGTGTCCTCCACGTGCCCCCGCCCCCACCCGAGCGGGTCGAGGTCGTCGTGGAGGTGCCGGTAGAGGTGCCGGTGCCGGTCAGACCTGCCTGGGAGCGTGTCGCGCGACGAGCGACCCGACGGGCACGCGCCCCACGGTGAGCATGACGCGACAGGCTGCGCCCTGGCAGCGGTGGTGTGGTTACTGGCGGCTCGGTCTGTTTCCGAGCGTCGCAGACCCGGTACGGCGACGGCCCGGTGTCGTGGTCTTGGGTTATCTGCTGGTGTGCGGGACGGCGACGGGAGCGGTCCTGCTGCGAACCCCCAGCGCGCTGACGACGCTCTGGGCGGAGGATGGGACGGTATTCCTGCCGTCGGCCCGGGCGAGCGGCTGCGCCGCGCTGGTGACGCCGTATGCCGGCTATCTCAATGCGCTTCCGCGGTTGTACGCCTGCGCGGTAGCGAGAGCACCGCTCGACCAGACGGCGCTGTTGTTCGGGACGCTGGCCGCGCTGACCATGGGTGGCGCTGCCGCGATGGTCGTCCGGGCCTCCCGGCATCTGGTGCCCGCGCTCACGCTCCGGCTCGCCTTGGCGGGGGTGCTGGTGCTGTCGCCGCTCAGCGGCAACGACGTGGCCGGCGCCGTGACCAACGTGCAGTGGGTCCTGCTGGTGGTCTGCTTCTGGGTCCTGCTCTGGCGCGACCAGGTGGTGTGTTCGATCGTGGCCGGTCTGGTCGCGCTCGCCGCGACGACAACATGCCCGCTCACGCTCGTCCTGGCCCCCCTTGCCCTGGCGAGGTTCCTCCTGTGTCGGCGTCTGCTGGAGAGGATTGTCCCGGTGGCGTACGCGCTAGGTGCGTTGGCGCAGGTCGCAGCCATCGCCAGCACGACCAGGGCCAGGCCGATGCTTCACCCGCGTGTGTCGGACTTGGTCGTGAGTTTCCTGGCCCGGGTCTGCACCGTGGGCGTGCTTGGGCCGACATGGGCCGGAAGAGCGCTTGGCTCGGCCGAAACGGTCACCCTCCTGGTTGCGGGACTCGGGCTGGGCGTCGTTCTTGTGCTCGGGTGGGTGACCGCGAGCAAGCCTGAGCGGCGGGCCCCGCTTGTTCTGACAGCAAGCACGTGCGTGGCTCTGTATCTGGTCACGGTGGTGCGCGTGTGGAATCCACTCCTCGGCTACGGTGATGCCAGCCGGAATCTGGTGTTCGCGAACCGCTACTTCTTTGCCCCCGTCGCCCTGCTGTGGGTGCTGGTAGCGCTTGCCGCCCAGGAATGCCTGGCGGCGTGCGCGATGTGGCACTTTCGTGGGCGCCGTGGGCTGCTGCTGTCGATGCCGGCTGCTGCCTACCTGATCGCGCTGGGCCTGCTTTTCGCGGTGGGTGTGGTGCGTGACGGGCGGCTGAGCAGCGCTCAGCGCGTCGGCGTTCCTGGCTGGCGCCCGGAGGTGCAGGCTGGTCTGCGGGCCTGTAGAACCGGGGCCGCCAGCGTCGAGCTGCGCTTCGCGCCACCGGGGTACGCGCAGCGACTGACCTGTCCCCAGCTGGCGGCAGCTTCATGACGAGGGTTGGCACCGCAACTGCTCGGCAGAATGGCGCGGTGCTTCCCGCGGACGACCCGATCACTGCGAGCGACCCCCTGGCCGGCGGGCAGTCCGAGGACGCCCGGTGGGGGGTGCCGACCCGGTCGGGGTGGGCTGCGGTCGCGGCGGTCTGGGTCGGCTGCGCCACCGTCCTGCAGCTGTACCGCACCCCTGGCGTCCCGGCGTGGGACACCCTCTGGCAGGAGGACGGGGGCATCTTCTACACCGATGCCCTGCGTCATCACCTCCTCGACGCGATCACGCGGTCCTACAACGGCTACCTCCACCTCGTCCCGAGGCTGCTGGCAGCGCTGGCCGTGCACCTGCCGCTGCGCGACGTCGCCGTCGTGTTCGCCCTCAGCTCCGCACTCGTCGTCGCCCTGGTGTCGGTCTACGTCGGGTGGGCGGCGCGCGTCGTCATCCCGGCCATGTGGGCCCGGGCGCTGCTGGCGCTGCTAGTCGTGCTCGTCCCCGTCGGTGCCTACGAGACCACCGACAACATCAACAACCTGCACTGGTATCTGCTGTTCGCGCTGGCCTGGGTGCCCTTCTCCCGACCGGCCGGCCGGCCGGGACGGGTGCTGAACCTCGTTGTGATCGTGCTGGCCGTGCTCAGTGACAGCGAGGCGCTGCTGCTGGCGCCGCTGTTCCTGCCCGGCTTCGTGCGTGCGGTGCGCGCCCGGCGCCCTGCGCAGGCAGTGCCATCGGTGGCGGTGGGCGTCTGCCTGCTCGTGCAGTTCGTGATCGGCGCACAGGGGCAGCAGCCGGGCCGCTACGCGCCCTCCCGCCTGTCCGACATGCCGGGCATCTACGCCTTCCGGGTGGCCGGTTCGCTGCTGCTCGGTGACCGCTACCTCCCCACCCTCTACCACAGGCACGGCCTGGCCTTCGCCTACGGCTGCCTCGTGGTCCTCGTGCTGCTGCTCGTCGGGGCGGCGGTCCTCGCCCCCCGGGCGCGGCTGCTGCTGCTGACGGCGGCGGCCGGCAGCGTGCTGTTCCTCGCCGTTCCGCTGATGCTGCGCGGCACCGCAAACTTCCTCACCCGCCCGCAGGCCACCCTCAACGGCTCGCGCTACGCGCTGCTGCCCGTGCTCTTCCTCGCGGCCGGACTGCTCGGGGCCGCCGCCCGACTGGCGCCGACGCTGCTGGACC
>JAABUQ010004202.1_pt1 | contig 24911 bp, 30 predicted proteins | sample 5560001 | NCBI WGS metagenome assembly JAABUQ01 (sample SAMN10711888, study PRJNA513371) | rock metagenome | isolation source: Antarctica rocks | place: Antarctica: Victoria Land, Finger Mt nord | collected 2015-12-18
CTTGCCGGGGCCGATGGAAAGCAAGGTTCCATCGCGTGTGCGTGCCCCCCGTGAGGGCCTGGCTTCGTCCTGCCGGGGGCCTGGCTCCACAGGGGCAAGCCCCTGGGTTTTGAGGACTATCAAACCCCCGGCAGCGGACGAGGCCACGTCCTTCGGACGTAAGAAAGAGCAATGTTCCCATGTCTTACGCCCGTGAGGGCATGGCCTCGTCTCTGCCGGGGGTTTTATACCCCCGGCATCAGCGTAACACTACTTGCTGTAACTTTAGCCCGTTCCGGTTGTCTATTCTGCTATCTCACACTAGCAAGGATCGTGTATGATTGTCCCGCTGGCTGACCTGCCCGCACAGCACCGCGCCCTGCGCGCCGAGATTTCCACCGCTTTTGAGCACGTCATGGACTCGTGCCGCTTCATCCTCGGCGACAATGTCGCTGCCCTGGAAGCAGACACGGCCCGCGCGTCAGGGGTTCAGTTTGGATTGGGCGTCGGGTCGGGCACAGATGCCTTGCTGCTGTCCCTGCTCGCCCTCAATGTCGGGCCGGGCGATGAAGTCATCACCACCCCGTTTACATTTGTCGCCACCGCGGAAGTCATCTGCCTCGCCGGAGCCACCCCGGTCTTTGCCGATATTGACCCCTATTCTTTCAACTTAGACCCCGCCCAAGTGGAAGCGCTCATCACGCCCCGCACCAAAGCCATCATGCCGGTTCACCTATTCGGGCAATTGGCTGATATGACGCGTTTTGGCGAGATTGCCCGCGCCCACAATTTGGCGCTGGTCGGCGACGGCGCGCAGGCCATCGGCGCGACCCACCGGGGCAGGCCGCTGGCGCAGTGGAGCGACCTGACCACCTTGTCGTTCTTCCCCACCAAAAACCTGGGCGGCTGCGGCGACGGCGGCATGGTGCTCACCGACAGCGAAGCGCATCGCGACCGGATCAAGACCCTGCGTTTTCACGGGTCGGGCGGGGGCTACTTTTACAAAGAAGTCGGCTACTGCTCCCGTTTGGACGAACTCCAGGCGGCCCTGCTGCGCGTCAAAGCCGCGCACCTCGGCGATTGGAACAGCCGCCGCCGCGCAAACGCCCAGCGCTACGACCAAGCTCTGAGCGCACTCTGCGGACACATCCATTTGCCCGCCACCGACGAAGGCAACGAGCATGTCTTTCATCAGTACACGGTTCGGGTGGGGGACGGGCGGCGCGACGACCTGCAAAAGCACTTGGCCGCGCACGGTGTCCAGTCTGCGGTGTATTATCCGCTGCCTCTGCATTTACAAGAAGCTTACGCCCACCTTGGCATGAAGCCGGGCGACCTGCCCGAAAGCGAGCGGGCGAGCCGCGAAGTGCTGTCCCTGCCCGTTCATCCCGACCTCAGCGAGGAGCAGAGCGACTTTGTTATCCAAACCGTGCAGGCGTTCTTTGCGTAAACACCGAACGGCTGACGTTTGCTCGTGTGGGGCAAATGGGCAAAGACGTTCTTGACACACGCGCTCGCACGCAGCGCCCACAAAGGAAACTCGCCCATGAAGGCCATGATACTCGCCGCAGGCGTCGGCTCCCGGCTTGACCCGCTCACTCGGCAAACCCCCAAACCGATGGTTCCCATCGTGGGCAAGCCCGTCATCACCCATATCATTGATGACCTGAAGAAGCATGGCGTGACCCAAATCATGGTCAACCTGCACTACCTCGGCGATGTCATTGCCAACTATCTCGGCGACGGCTCCCGGTTCGGCATCCCCATCACCTGCGTGCAGGAAGACCAATTGTGGGGCGACGCGGGCAGCGTCAAGCGCGCCCAGGAGTTCTTCCAGGACGGCACGTTTCTGATTGTCGGCGGCGACGACATTTCCGACATGGACTTATCCGCCTTGTTTCGGTTCCATGCAGACCGACGCGCGACGGGCACTATCGCCCTGACCGACGTGGACGACCCCTCGCAGTTCGGCATTGTTCTGACCGATGACGATGGCCGTATTAATCGTTTTTTGGAGAAACCCAAAGGCGAGGTCTTTTCTAAAACCGCCAATACGGGCGTCTACGTCCTGGAACCCGAAGTCTTTGATTTAATCCCGCCCAATACGTTTTATGGCTTCGGCAACGATGTGTTCCCGCAGCTTCTGGCTTCCGGCAAGCCCTTTTACGGCTTCCGCACCCACTCCTACTGGAAGGACGTGGGCAACATCGGTGTTTACAAGCAGACCAACTTTGACGCCCTGGCGGGCAAAGTGGACGTTCACCTGCCCATGCCGCAGCAAAGCGAGGGCGTGTATGTCGGCGACAACACCACTGTTGACCCCTCGGCGACTTTGCAGCCGCCGGTCGCCATCGGCCACAATGTCACGGTCGGGCCGGGTGTGACCCTCGGCCCCAACGCCATCATCGGCGACAACAGCACAATTGAAGCGAACGCGGCCCTCATCGACACCATCGTTTGGGACAATGCGACCGTGCAGGCCGGGACGCATCTGGAGCGCTGCATCGTAGGCCACGGCAGTGTTGTGTCCACAAACACCGCCATCTTTGACGGCCTGATAGTCAACCCGGTACGCCGCCAAGCCGCCCCTTAGCACGCGCCAAGCTGCCCTTCAGCACGCGCGCCAAAGCCCTCCTCAACTGCTGGGGAGGGCTTTTTTGTGTCTTGGCGGCAGGGTTAAGAGTCGCTCCCCCCGTCCTCGTAAGGCTCGGACTTCCCCTTGCGAGGACGGGGGAGGGACTCCTAAAGCCCACTGCTCTCGCTTTCTCAAGGCTGATTATAGGCATTCCTACGGCATACCGACGACGGAAGGTTTTGTTCCGTCGTCGGTACGCCGTTAATTCCCCGTGGAAATGCCTAAGGGATACGCTTGCAGTACCGACACAAAACCATTAGTTGCCCGACGGAACCAGGAAGCCGACGCGCCACGAGCGCGTGAAATGCAAGGACTTATCGGCTTCCAGCAGGGTCTGCATGTCGGCGGGGCTGACTTGCAGGGCGTCTTTGGCGGGGCCGAGGACGGCGATGGCTTTGATGACTAAAGGGTGGCTGCCGCCGACGCCCCGCGCGGCTTCGTCCCAGTTGTGGTAATAGCGCACGATGCTTTCGTCCTGGACTTCATCGGGGGTGGGGACATGGGCGCGGTCGGGATACACCAAAGTGGCGTCCACGGTCGCGCCGTAGATGGCGGGGGCCGGGGAGCGCAGGATGGCGGGCAGGGCGCGGGCATCAATCACGACGCCGGTGTATTCGGATGTATTGGCGGGCACGGCGTCAGGGGCGGGCGCTGGGGGTGCAGAGGATGTTGGAATGGTGGGCACAGACGGCGGCAGGGCGGCGACAACCGTGTTCGGAGACGGGGATTTGGACAGTTTGACGGCGGCAGGGGGGGACGATTTCACGGGGGCGGCGTGTGCGGGCAGGCAGACGATGGATACGGCAAGCAAGAGGGCGTATGTGGCGGGAACGGTTATTTGGGTGAACGTGCGCATGGCAATTGCTTTCTATCATAGGAAAGAGTGATACTCAAATTGTCGTCCCAAGGCACGCGAGAGTTTACGCGGGTAAATACTGGATTATGTTTGACGGCAGGCAGGAGAAACACGCGAGGACGGCGAAAGCAACCTCCATGTCCAACCCGTCTCTTCCCTTGACGCGCCGCGACCTGGCGCGACTGGCCCTGGCCGGAACTGCGAGCGCCCTGCTGATGACACCCAATGCCCCCACACCCGCCGAGGCGGCCCCTGCCAATGCCACAAAGCCCAGCGAGGGCGACGCGCTGACACAGGCCGTGCCTGCGGCGGCGGGCTATGCGCTGAGCGAGTCGCAGAGCAAAGAAGCGGCGCAGGCGCTCAAAGGCTACCCCGGCGCGTTTGCCAAAGCGCGGGCGTTTCCCCTGCCCAACGATGTGGAGCCGGCGTTTATGCCCTACGCGCCCTCCATGCCTGCGAAGAAAGGAGCGTCCCGCTGATGGCCGACACGCCCCTGCCTTTTGCCACGGTGGTGCAGCTCGCCGATGCCCTGCGCCGACGCATTGTGTCCAGCGTGGAGTTGACCGAACACTATCTGCACCGATTGGAAACATTGGGGCCGCAGCTTGGCGCACTCGCCTTTCCCATGCGCGATGCCGCCCTGGCGCAGGCGCGCGAGGCGGACAAGCTGCTCAAGCGCGAGATCGGCGGCGGGCGGGCGCGCAGCGTGCTGCTGGGCATTCCCTACGGCGTCAAAGACCTGCTCGCCACCGACAATGCCCCGACCGAGTGGGGCAGCCCCGCGCATGAAGGCCAGAAGTTTGACTATAACGCCACGGTGGTTGAGAAACTCAACGCCCTGGGCGCGGTCTTGATTGGCAAACTGAGCATGGTGGAACTGGCCGGCGGCGGCGGCTATCGCTACGCCGGGGCGAGTATCACGGGGCCGGGACGGACGCCGTGGAACGCAGAGCATTGGGCGGGGGGATCGTCGTCGGGGCCGGGTGCGGCGACGGCGGCGGGGCTGGTCGGCTTCAGCATCGGGTCGGAAACATGGGGCAGCATCGTGTGTCCGTCGTCGTTTTGCGGCGTTTCCGGCCTGCGCCCGACGTTCGGGCGCGTCAGCCGTCATGGGGCGATGGCGCTGTCGTGGACCATGGACAAGCTCGGCCCGATGGCGCGGAGCGCCGAAGACTGCGGCCTCTTGCTGGAAGCGATTGCGGGGCAGGACGAGCGCGATGCGACGACGTCAGGGGCAAGCGCGTTCAAGGCGGGCAAGGCGCGCGGTGTTAAAGACCTGCGCGTGGGTGTGGTGCGCCCCGACTACGGCAAAACGCCGCAGCCCGAAACCAGCGTCGTCTTTGAGGCGGCACTGGAAACACTGCGCGGGCTGGGCATCGTTTTAACGGACGCGACCCTGCCCAACCTGCCCACCGACGAGGCGGCGGGGACGATTATCAGCGTGGAGGGGTCATCGGCATTTGAGGATGTCATCCGCGATCAGTCGCGCCTGGGCAGCCTGGCCGATGCCGAGCAGCAGGGCGGGCTTCTGGCGGGGCTGGTTGTCCCCGGCGTGGATTACCTGCGCTCCCAGCGTATCCGCACACTGGCCCAGCGCCAAGTCGCCGAGTTGTTCAGCAAGTATGATGCCCTGGTCGCGCCCGGCTATTTGCAGGTGGCCCCGCCGGTCACGTCCAGTTTAGATGACTACTTCACCGGGTCGGACAAAGGTTTGGGCGGTTTGGGCAACCTGACCGGCATCCCTGCCCTGTGCGTGCCGATGGGCTATGGAAAGGGCCATCTGCCGCTGGGATTGCAGTTTGTCGGCGCGGCTTATGACGAGCGCACCCTGCTGTCGCTGGGCATGGCGTACCAGAAGGTGACCAACTGGCACCATGAGCGCCCGCCCGCGCCGTTTGGGTGACACGCCGAGACACTGAACACGTGCATAGACACCGGCAGGATGGCCCCCTAGCCCCCAATCACGCACTGGCGTGACCGGAGGGCTGGGGGAATAAGAAGAGGAACGGACTGACTTTCGCAATGGCGCCTTTGCTCCTGCTCCCCCAGGATTGGGGGCCGGGGGGCCATCCTATTGGCTTCCCCCAAACGACTACGGCGCGGCGGGGGCACGCAGGCGACGCCGCACCTCGCGAACCACATGCGCCCCGCCAACGAGCAGCACAATGCCTGCGACGGCATACGCTCCCCAGGGCAGGCCGTGCCCGAAGGCAAGCACATACGCATACGGCATAACCCAGAAAAAGACGCCCAGCACAACCGCGCCCGCTGTCGGCTGCTTCCGCCGCACACGGGCCGCAAGCCAGGCCATCGTGCCCCAAAACAGCGGATGGTGGGCGAGGTAAAGACACGCAAACAGCACGGCATTGACGCCGTAGTGGTTCCCCAGGGCCAGAACATGCGCCCATAAACGTGACCCTGCCTCAATCAAAAGCAATCCCTATCTTAGTCAAAAGCAATGGGCGGGGGCGGCAGCACATCGCCCGCAGTTCGGCACGCCGCGAAATAGTCAAACACTTGCCCTTGTGTCACCGGGCGGTATTCGTCTTTGACGGGGAACAACTCCGGGCGCACGCACAATGGGACAGGCAGCGGCAAGTCAAGAGAGATTATGGTTTGCCGTGTCTGCCCATGTTCTTCTTCGGCGCAAAACGCGATAAACTTCAGGCCGTCAAAGCCCAGCCCGTATTTCACCAAGACTTCCAGGCTTGGATAGCGGCCCTGATGTTCGTGCGCATCCAGCAGAGTTTGCTTTTGCAGAGCGTCCGTGACGGGAGCGTAGGCGGCTTTGTCAAACCAGGCTTTGGTGTTGTAGGGAAGCAGAGCCGTATGGGGCAAGTCCAGCACGCGCGCCCGCTCAAAGACCAGCAAGGCATGGGGGTAGCCCTGCTTTAATTTGTCCGCGAGCAGGGGCGTCTGCGCGTGCAGGGACAGGTGGAGGTAGTCGGCCAGGCCCAGCATGCGGTCGCGCCGGGCGGCACTCGCGCGGGGCCGAATGCCCCGCGCGGCAAGGACGCTTTGCGGGTACAATGCGCCGTCCTGCACAATCCGCAGCAGATAATGCAGCGGAGCGGCGTGGTACACAAGGGCAGGGTCAGGCATGGCGGAGGCGCAGGGACGCGGGGAAGACAAAGCGAAAGCGAGTGTCTATGACTGCAAAGTCAAGCGTTTGTCACTGCGCGGAGCCGTCACAAAAGACGCTTCCAGCCCCGCCCGTCGCACAGACAGAAACGCGGCGACGCATTGGGGGTCCCACTGCGTTCCTATCCCGGCTTCCAGAATGGACAGCGCTTTGCCGGCCTCCATGCCTTTGCGGTACGGCCTGTCCGTGGTCATGGCGGAATACGAGTCCGCCACGGCCATCAGGCGGGCGAGCAGCGGGGTTTCCTCGCCTGTCAGGCCCAGGGGGTAGCCTTTGCCGTCCCAGCGTTCGTGGTGGTGACGGACGGCTTCCAGGGTCGCCTCAAAGCCGGGCACGGCCCCGACAATGATGCTTCCCATCATGGGGTGCTGCTGAATGGCCCGCACTTCGCCTTCGGTCAATGTGCCCGGCTTGCGCAGAATGGCATCGGGCACGCCGATCTTCCCGACATCGTGCAGCAGGGCGGCAATGCGCACCGTGTCCAATGTTTCGTCGTCCATGCCCAGCGCCTGCGCGATTTGCAGCGAGTAGTTCATCACGTCTTCCGAGTGGCGGCGCGTGTACCGGTCTTTGTTGTCTACGGCTGTGACCAGGGCGCTCAGGATGGAATAGCTGCCTATAGAGCAGGGCAGACGGCTGCGCAGATACTCGGACAAGTCTACGCCATCGGTGGCCCCGTACTTGACACGGCGCAGGCGCGTATCCGCCGCTTCCAGCGCTTCCAGGCGCGACGGGGCATCGTCGGGGAACACGGCCATGCCGACCGACAGGGACAGGGGAATAGTGACGCCATAGCCACTCGGACGATACCCGGTTCCTTCCAGGCAGGAGGCGAGACGGCGCTCCAATTCTTCGGCTTCGGCTTTGGAAACGCACGGCATGAGCAGGGCGAACTCATCGCCGCCAAAGCGCGCTAATGTATCGTAAGAACGGCAGACATTGGCGAGCGCATTGGCGACTGTGCGCAGCACCTCGTCCCCGACCTGGTGGCCGTAAGCGTCATTAAAGAACTTGAAGTTGTCCATGTCCATGACCGCTATCGCCAGAGTTTGGCCGTCACGCTGGGCACGATCCGCCTCTTCGTGCAATCGGTTGTGGAACGCCCGGTGGTTGAGCAGCCCGGTCAGCGGGTCGCGGTCCGCCCGCTCGATGGCTTCAGACAGCAGAAGCTGCTTGGCTTCAAACTCGGCGCTGTGGCTCATCGCCGCCCCGATCAGCCCGGCCATCAACTGCAACGTGTGAACATCCATCGCGCTGAAGGCGTAAAGCTCAGGCGACTGCACCTGCATCACGCCCACGGGCCGGCTCTCGTACAGCAGGGGCACGGCAATCAGCGAGCGCGCGCCAAGCCGTCGGCACAGGTGCAGATCAACGCGCGGGTCGCGCTCGGCATCGTTGCAGCACAGGATTTCGCCGGTGCGGACACATTCCCGCGACAGCCCTGCGACACTGGCTTCCTGAAGTTCCAAAAACGCTGCGGCACGCCCGCTCGCGGCCCGCGCGGTCAGTGTTTCGCCTTCCAGCAGCTCAATCACCACCCCGCTGGCATGGGTCAGGTTTTGTGTGCGCAGGGCAATCAAATCCATGACCGCCTGCAAATCCAGCTTGGCCGTCGCGATGTCATACTGCGTAGAGATGATGGAAGAAAAGCGCTCGCCGTCACGCCGCAAGTCTTGCTCGGCGCGGCGGCGCTCGGCCACTTCCGCTTCCAAATCGGCAAGGCGTCGGTCCACCAGGCCTGCCAGCTCGTGTTTCTCGCGGTGCAGGGCTTCTTCCTGGCGCAAGCTCTGCACCAATGCCTGCTCCATAATCAGCATGCCGCCGATCAAAACCAGGCGCATGACCAGGGCGGCCACGTCCGACTGCAATTGAACAAACGAGACCTGCCCATAAGGATGGGTCTGCGGGATGAGCAGGCACGTGTAGAACGACAGGCCCAGCAGCAGGGCGCACATGCCCGCCCAGGCCCAGCGCTTGCCGTAGAGCCAGAACAAGCGCAGCGCCATCCCGGCAGCGATCAATTGCAGACACAGGGCCACCGCAACAACAATCATGCGCGCCCTCCTTGCGGAAAGCGGCCCGAAACGCATGGGAGCAAAGACATCATAAAAGTTCTTTCAGCGGCGATACGCGGCCATCTGGGTGAGGCAAGGCTTTTTGGGAGCGGCAGGGCCGGTTTTCCCCCTTGACGGCCCCGCAATTGTATCATAGTTTTTGCGAATGCGCAACACGTGTTTTCCCGCACATGCGCGCGTTTGTTCGGGCAAGTCGCCTGCCTTCCGGTTCCCCAGAAGGGCGTTCGGACAGCCTGCGCCCGATCTTTGCGCCAATCGGGTACAACAGTTGCTCTTATGACCGCGACAGACACTTCCCCTTCCCTGCGCATTGACGGCTGCCCCGTCTGCACGCGCCTGCTTGCCCCCACGGCCTCCGCCCGGCACGACCCCGGCCAGCCCCTGCTGCTGCTGCACGGGCTGGGCTGTTCGGGCGATGCATGGAAACCCGTGCTGGACACCCTTTCATCCGACGGCTGCGCCCAAACCGTCGCCGCGCCCGACCTGCCCGGCTACGGTCATTCCGAGTGCGCCGGGGGCACAATGGGCATGGATTCCCTGGGCGACTGGACAGCCGACTTTTTGGACAGCATCGGGCTGGCCCGCGTCCATGTGGCCGGTCATTCTATGGGCTGCCAGGTGGCGCTGGCCCTCGCCCGCCGTCACCCCGACCGGGTGGCGAGCCTGCTGCTTGTCGGCCCGACCACCGGACGACGCCTGATCCCGCTGTGGCGCTACGCTCTAGGCCTGGCCGCAGACGGCTTTGCCGAGCCACCCCGCTACAATATCACCCTGGCCCGCATGTACGCCCAGATGGGCATGGCGCGCTACTTCGCCACGGTGCATCGCATGATGCAGGACGACCCCTTCGCCCTCGCCGCCGACATTGCCGCGCCCACGTTGATTTTGCGCGGCGTCCGCGACTTTGTCGTGCCTTCCCGTGCGGCCCGCGCCCTGGCCGCCGCCCTGCCTCTGGGACGCTATAGCGAAGTCCCCCACGCCGCCCATGCCCTGCAATTTGACAACCCTTCCCGGTTTTTAGAAACGGCCCTCCCCTTCTGGCAAGGGGCGGCCCTCGCTGCCAGCTAAGTCCCTTTGGCATATCACAGGCGTTCCCCCGGCGTCCTGACGGCATACCGACGACGGAACAATTTCGTCCATCGTCGGTACGCCGGGGGAAAGCGAGGGCGCAGCCTATGGAACGCGGGCGCAATGCCTTCTGCACACCCTTGCCCATCGGCGGCTTTGGTTGACAAACTGGCCTATTTTTGAGTATAATTGAGAATAGTTCGCGTTAATATCCCCTTCCATGCGAAAGCGGAAAACGACCGTGTCAACCAAGCGCAGACAGACCATACAAAAGCAGGCCGTGCTGGATGCCGTCCGGCAGGCCACCTTGTCCCACCCGACGGCGGCGGACATCTTTGCGCAGGTGCGTCCCCTGCTGCCGACCCTGTCGTTTGGGACGGTGTACCGCGTGCTGCACGGGCTGGTGGAAGAGGGCGAGATTGCCGAAATCCGGCAGGCGGGCGGCCCGGCCCATTACGATGCCGACACGCGGGAGCATGACCATATTATTTGCTCCCGGTGCGGCGCGGTGGGGGATGTCCACCTGCGCCCCTTGTTTTCGCTGGAAGAGTGCGGGCAGCCGCAGACCGATTTTGAGGTGCTGGGCTACCGGCTGGAGTTTCACGGCCTGTGCCCATCGTGCCGCCTCGTGTCGCAGGCTCCTGTTCTTCCTTTCCCCGTCCGCGAGGTATTTCCATGCTGAGCATGACCAAACGCGCCGATTACGCGCTTCTCGCCCTGTCTTACCTGGCGTCGGTCGCCCAGGACGAGCCGCGCCGATTGGTCAACACCAAAGAGATTGCCGACCAGTTTGAGATTCCGCAGGAGCTGCTGGCAAAGCTGCTGCAAACGCTCGCCAAAAACGGCCTGGTGGCATCTCACCCCGGCCCGACCGGCGGCTACCGCCTGCTGCGCCCTGCCGCGCAAATCAGCGTCGCCCACGTGATGACCCTGGTGGATGGGCCTGTATCGCTCTTGAACTGTTCCAACGGGCAGGGCGAGACGTGCAAGCAGTTCAGCCGATGCACCATCCGCGACCCTTTGGCTGAGATTGAAAGCCGCGTCAAGACGCTGCTGGAAGCCATCTCCATTGCGGAAATCACGCTGCCGCAGCCCGCCCCCGCCTTTGAGGACTTTTCCCAGCGCCGCTTCGCCGCCGGGCTGACCGTCGGCTGAGAGCGTTAGTTTGACGGCTAAACGTGGCTGATAAGGTGGCGCACATCTAATGAGACGAGTTCATTCCACCTGGAAAGAATGCCGCCTGATTGCGGGGCGTGAGCGGCGGCTTTGGTATATGAAGTACGGCTACTTGCAGACCCAGCACATCAACAAATGCTGTTGGGGCAAGCCGTTTCACAATGAGCAACGCGACGGCCCTCAGCGAAAATATGGATGGGTTGCTTTTCACACGCCACATCCTGCACATCGCGGAACATCTAGATTTGAGAAGATTGGCTACTCACGGCGTCAAGGCAATCCACGGGTTTGGCATGCATCATGGATCAGGCCAAAAAAGAAGCCAAAATGCAAGCAAAACGGGCGACTGCTTACCAAGCGTCTGCGACCGTCGTATTAGTTCCTAATCAGCATCAAGCAATAGCATGATTGTTATAAACACCTGAAGCCATAACACATAGCCACTGCAACCTTTGCGCCTCCCCCGTGTCTTATTCAAGCAGGAGGGGCACACTATGACAACTGCCAATGTTCTTTATTCCGACAGCCTTGTGGAGATTACACAAGAGGCGATTTGCTTCAAGGCGTACTACTTTCCCTTTGGCTCCAAGCGTGTTCGGTTCTCGGACATAGACCGCATCACGGCAGAAAAGCCGAGTTTGCGGAACGGGCAATACAAACTGCACGGCACAGGCGACTTTGTTAACTGGTTTCCAAGGGACTGGAAGCGTCCCCGCCGAGCGGTGATATTCTTTGCGCGGCTGCGCGGGTCATCGCACGGCATCGGCTTTACCGTAGAAGAGGCGGGGCCAGTAGAACGCATATTGCAGAACAAAAACTTGCTTTCCCGCACGGCAGCGGCTTGATAAAAACTAAATGTTTTTTTCTGAACTACCCCAAGAAGAGCCTTTACCAAGTGATAAAGTGGAAGAGTTGATGGCGGATGACATGCTGCCGGAGTACGATGTTGACTACAGCAAAGCCCGCCCGAACCGCTTCGCCGCGCGGCTGGCACAGGCGCAAATCATTGAGTGAGAGGGGAAGGGTACAATATAACCATGAGCATTCAAGAGATAGAAACTGCCGTGGCACAGCTTCCTTCCGCCGAATTGTCACAATTTACAGCGTGGTTTGAGGACTATCAAGCAGAGCAGTGGGACCGGCAGATTGAGCAGGATGCACTGTCGGGGCGGCTGGACGCACTCGCAGAACAAGCCAATCAGGAGTTTGACGCAGGCCGTTGCCAGCCACTGTGACCCATTTCACCACGCCTCAGTTCTGGCAGCTTTAGCATGTGCTGCCACGGGAAGTGCGTCAGCTTGCGGACAAGAACTTTGCGTTGCTCAAGGCCGACCCTACTCACTCGTCTTTGCGCTTGAAGAAGGTCGGCAAGTATTGGTCGGCGCGTGTCGGCTCTCATTATCGCGCACTGGCAACTGAGCGGGCAGAAGGGCTGGTCTGGTTTTGGATTGGCCCACATGCAGTTTATGACACACTGCTGCATGAGGCACAGCACCGAAATGAGCGGCCTCAACCTCCAGTTCAAGCCCATCAACGTGCAGCGGCATGCTGACCTATGTTTTAAGTTCATGGAAGACACGCACCTGTGCAGTTTCGGCACGCGAGACGGCTTTGATGAAGACGGGCAAGAAGCGGAACGCTTCACAGAGAGGATCCGCGCCAAACTCGCCCAAGACCCGGAAAGCTGCCTGCATGTCTGGCAGGACGACGTTATCGTAGGCCAACTGAACTTCGGCACATTCGTTGACCCCGCCATCGGCTACATCAGCCACTTCTACGTCACCCCCCCATGGCGCGGAACAGGCGTTGCCGCCGAAATGGATGCTTACGCGGGGCGGCATCTTAGGTGTCGGGGCTTTCGCCTCGCTCGCCTGAGCGTGATCGCGGCCAACGTGCGGGCGGTGCGCTTCTACCAAAAGCACGGGTGGCAAGACTTAGGGCCGCGCGAAGGCCATCCGGCAGCGCACAACATGGAGAAGGTGTACAGGTAACGCCTCAACACGGCAAGGCTGCGCACGCGCCACACCCGATACGGTATAATGCCCTCTGTGTTTCAGGAGAAGGACAGTTTGATGCAATTCCCCTTGTACTTTGACAACAATGCAACCACGCAGTGCGACCCGCGCGTGCTGGACGCCATGCTGCCGTGCTTTGGGGTGCGCTACGGCAATGCGGCCTCGCGGGGGCATTCGCTAGGCTGGCAGGCCGAGGATGCGACCGAGCAGGCGCGTGCGCAGGTAGCGGCCTTGATCGGGGCCGAGGCGCGCGAGATTGTGTGGACATCGGGGGCAACGGAGTCGGATAACCTGGCACTCAAAGGCATTGCAGACGCGTATGCAAGTAAAGGGCAGCATATCATCACGGCTGCGACGGAGCACAAGGCTGTTCTGGACACGGCGCACTTTCTGGAAACGCAGGGCAAACAGGTGACGATTTTGCCGGTAGACGCGCATGGCCTCGTTGACATAGGGCAACTCGCGGACGCAATCGGCCCGGACACGATCTTGGTGTCGGTGATGTGGGCCAACAACGAGACGGGGGTGCTTCAGCCCATCGCGAAGATTGGCGCGCTGTGCCGCGAGCGCGGCGTGCTGTTTCACTCGGATGCAACGCAGGCGGTCGGCAAGATACCGACCGATGTGCAAAGCGCCAACATCGATTTGCTGTCCATGACGGCCCATAAGATGTACGGGCCGAAGGGGGCAGGCGCGCTGTATGTGCGCCGACGCAATCCGCGCGTGTCACTGGCCGCGCAGATGCATGGCGGCGGGCATGAGCGCGGCAGGCGTTCGGGGACATTAAACGTGCCGGGCATTGTCGGCTTCGGCGCGGCGGCGCAGGCGGCGCGTGAGGACTTGGCAGCGGATGGAGCGCGCACACAGGCGCGGCGGGATACATTGGAGCGCGGGTTGCTGGCGGCGGTAAGTAGCGCAGCGCGGGTCAACGGCGGCGCAGTGGAGCGGCTGCCGAACACGACCAACATCTCGTTTGACGGCCTGGCATCCGATGCGCTGATGGCGGGCATGCCCGAAGTGGCGTGCTCGTCGGGGTCGGCGTGTTCGTCGGCGTCCATCAGCCCATCCCATGTGCTGCGGGCGATGGGCTTGTCCGACGAGGCGGCACATGGCTCGCTGCGCTTTGGGTTGTCGCGGTGGACAACGGAGGAAGAAGTAGAGTTTGTGATTGATCGTGTGAAGCAGGCGGCGCAGAAGCTGCGCGCATTGTCGGCCCCGCGCGAGTTCGCGCGCGCCCGATGACGAAAGCCGATGAGGGCATTGAAGAATATGGCATCTGAAGACCAGCCTCAAGCACAGAACGCAAATGCGGCGGCGCAGGCCCGCGTGACGCCGGAAGAATTGGCGCAGGCCCTGGCCCGTATTGAAGCGCGCCAAGCCGAGCAGGCCAAACAGCAGCAAGCGACAATCCCCATCGGGCAGGCCGTGGAAGAACTGGGGCTGGGCATAGCGCCCGAAGAGATACTCGCCGAAATCCAGGCGCGGCGAGGACAAGACAAGGGACGTATGACCGACCAACTCCCAAATGCTCCCTCACCCGCGAAAGCCGCTGCCGTTGACCCTGTGGCTGTTCCCATCCCGCAGCCCGCTGCTAGTTCGGAAGTCGCCAACTGCCCGGCCTGCGGACGCAAATTGCTGACCCGCACCAGCGCCCTGTGCAACTGGTGCGGCGCGCGTATTGACAATCCCGACTATCAGGCGCAGGCGGAAGCGCAGCGGCAGGCTTTGGATCAGATGGAGCGCATGCAGGTGGAAACGATTGCCCAGGAAGAAGCGCGCTACGGCGTGTTCGGGCGGCTCAAGCGGCGCGCCAAACTGGGACAAGGGCCGAAGCCCGGCCTGGGGTAAGAACCATTCGCAAGCCGTGTTTCTACGGACTCACGCCCTGCACCAGCGGAGGCTTTATGTTATAATAGAGCGGCAGTCACGGCGGCTGCCGCTTTGCCTTGCGTGGGGGAAGAACTTGTGTGGGGAAGAACTTGCGGGGGGGAAAAAGGGTACGATGTGCGTTATTCACGGGTATTCACGGCAGCATTGGCGGGCTTGATGCCGCTGGCCTGCGGGCATTCATCAAAAAACCGCGTTGGGGCAGACAGACGCGACCTACACCCTCAGCGGCAATGTGCTGACCGTACAGCAAGTGTATCAGCAGCAGCCCACTCTTGTGGCTCCTGACGACTACGGGCTGCTGAAAACACAGAGGGAGACTCTGTCCGCGCAGGCTGAAGAGCCGATTGTGCTGCAAAAAATCTCCTCGACCGCTCAAGCAACTCAAGGATAAGATTGTGATAAGGATAAGATAATGATGGAACAACCAGGCGATGCGCCCGAACCGCTCAACAATATGGAATTGGAGTCGGCGGCCTTGGGGCTGCGCATGGCCCTGTCCGACGAAGAAGCGCTGGAAGCGCGCGGGCGCTTTTTGGAGCGTCTGCGGGTCAGCCCGCTGGCAGTCCCCACCATGACACCTGTGCCGACCGACTCTGAAGGACGCATGCTGCCCAACGCTGAGATCAACCTGCTGGTGGTCAACACGCCCGACGGGGTCAGCGGCATTCCCGCGTTCACCACGCTGGGCGGCCTGCGCGCCGCCCTGCCGCAGATGGAAAACGGCATGTTCCTGACCGGCGGCGACCTGGGCAATATCTTGGGGCCGAGCGAGCATAAGTTATTTGTGGACGGCCCGGATATTCATGTCGAAGTGGAAACAGCCGAGCTGCAGCAGATGGCATTTATCACGCAGCAGTATGTCGCCGCAGAGCAGGCTGCCTCGCAGGGCAATGAACCCCTCGCCGATGCGCTGGAAGCGCTGCACGTCTCCGATACGCCCACCGCGCGAGAGACAGTGGTCAAAGCCTTTATGGAAGGCTTCGGCATGTACCCGGTTGCAGGCGAAGCGGACGGTGACGCCGAAGCGGTCGTCCTCAGCCAGCAGCAAGCGGCAGAAGGCGAGCCGGGCCAAGAATTGGCCCTGCTGACACTGGAAGGCGCCCTGCCCTGCTTTACCAGCATGGCCGCCTTTCAGGCATGGGATGCAACCCCGCGTGGCGCTATTCCTATTCCCGGTCAGATGATGGCTCCCCTCGCGACACAAGCCGAGGTGGAGACTATTATTATCAACCCCGGCACGCCCGCCGCGCGCACGCTGCGCGTCGGCCAGGATCAAGTCACGGTTGAGTAAAGCATAATCAAGAAAGCGTGAGCGGACAAGGGTGCGGCAGGTGCCGCGCCCTTTTTTTGGCGGCGTCTGTTTAGACCTGTGCTTTGCTCCCTGTTGCGGCGGCGCTGCCTGCGCGTTTCCAGCGCTTATCAAGCGCGTCTTAAGCGTGTACCAACGACGGAAGAGACTGTTCCGTCGTCGGTACACGCTTACAACACGTTGGGAAAACCTGTGCAATGCCGTCGCAACAGGGGACTGAGCTAACGCCTTGCCTCACCCCAATCGGGCGCTTGGCTTTGTGTGGGCTATGGCTCGGTGTTTGGGTTTAAGGCGCAAAGTTGAACATCAGCGTTTTGGAGGGGGAAAAGAGATTCAATATGTAGCGTTTTTTGTCCAAATATGTGCATATGTTGGGCAAAAACTTTCCCAGATGCTTGTCAAGTAGCAACAACTGTGCTATAATGGGCAAACTTTGTAATGAACGCCAAGAGAAGTCAACAGGCTAACATAAGTCAATGGATTGGAAAATGGATCGGAAACGGTGATGCTGGAAACACGCCAAACTTTTCACGAGGAACTGGCCGCCCTGGATCAGCAGATCCTGCACATGGGGCGCTTGACCGGGGGCATGGTGTCCGATGCCGTGACGTCTTTGCAGGGGAACGACGTGCTGCTGGCGGAAATGGTGATCGGTCAGGACGATGTCGTGGATGCCATTGACATTGATATTGAAACCCGCTGCATGCGCCTGCTGGCCTTGCAGCAGCCGATGGCCCGTGATCTGCGTCAGATCGGCACCGCGCTCAAGGTCATCACGGACTTGGAGCGCATCGGCGACCATGCAGTAGACATTGCCAAAATCAGCCGCAAATTGGGAACGCAGTTCTTTCTGCGCAAGCCTTTGGTAGACCTGGGGCCGCTGGCGGCAATGGCGCAAACCATGCTCAGCCAAAGCATGGAAGCATTGATCCGGCACGACGACGCCCTGGCTGCGCAAGTCTGCGCCGACGACAACCAAGTGGATGATGCCTACAAACACCTGCGCGAGGAACTGTTTTCCATCTCGCAGCGCGAGCCGGAACGCACAGCCCCGTCTTCTTATATGCTGCTGGCAATCACCTATCTGGAGCGCATTGCGGACCATGCAACAAACATTGCCGAGCGTGTCCATTACGTGGAAACCGGACTGCGGGAGCCGCTGGCGCGCGACCTGCGGCGTCACGCCCCGGACGGCCCAACACCGGGGGCATGACCGAGTTCGCCGACAACCTGATGCGCATGCGGGAGCGTATTGCTGAGGCAGCGGAGCGCGCAGGGCGCACAGCAAGCGACATCACCCTGGTGGCTGTTACGAAGCGTCAAAGCCAAGCCGCGGTGCGTCTGGCTTTGGACTGCGGGCAGACGGACTTAGGCGAGAACTATGTGCAGGAAGCCCAGGACAAGCAGGGCCTCTTGCCCCGCCAGGTTGTCGTCAGTGCGAGATGGCATCTGATCGGGCATCTGCAGAGCAACAAGGCCAAAGCCGCTGTTGCTGTGTTTGACATGATCCAGAGCATAGACAGCGTGTCCCTAGCCCAAGCGGTAGGGCGTCACGCGCAGGCGGCGGGCAAGGTGCAGGATGTGCTCGTTCAGGTGCGCTTGGGGGATGAAGCAGCCAAGTCCGGCATTCTCCCCGCACAGGTGCAGGACATTGCCGGGGAAGTGGGCGCTATTCCCAGCATTGCGTTGCGCGGCGTGATGGGAATTGCACCGGGCGAGGTAAACCCGCGGCCCTATTTTCAGCAATTGCGCGGCGTGTTTGAGGCATTGCCGCACGCGCATCGGCAGACGCTTTCCATGGGCATGACCAGCGACTTTGAGGCAGCCATTGGGGAAGGCGCAACCATGATTCGGATCGGCACGGCCTTGTTTGGGCCGCGCACGGGCTGAACACCCACTGAGCGCCCCGCGCGCGCAGATCAACCAGGACAGAACACGACAGGAGGCTTGGCAGCATGATGAACCAACACGCAGAAGCGGACTACGATGAGACGCGTCCCAACAAGACGCTGTGGGGACGGATTGTGGATAAGCTTGTTCCACAGGACGAGTATGAGGAGGAAGAGGAAGCCACCGAGCCGCAGCCCCAGCCTCAAGCGCAGCAGCAGCCCCCGGCATCGTCTGCTGTTGTCACGTCGCGGGCAAGCGGCGGGTCGCTGAACCCCGTCCGCAAAGGCATCACGCCACTGCGCATTGAGCAGACACGCCGCACGCACATCACCGTGCGCCGGGCGGTGCATTCGTTTGACGATGCACGCCGCGCCGCCGATGGCCTCAAGGATGGGCAGCAGCAGATCGTTAATCTGGAACAGACCCCGGCCGATATGGCCGAGCGCATCACGGACTTCCTGAACGGCGCCACTTATGCCCTGGAAGGCAGCGTGGAGAAGATCGGCGAACAAGTGTATCTGTTCACGCCCAGCAGCGTGACCATTGACGTGGAAGAAAAGCCTGCCGCGCCATCGCGCGCGTCTTTTCTGGACTAATCTGTCGCCATGCGGCGCGCCTGCCTCTGTTCCCATGTTTGGGACGCCACGGGAGCAGAAAAGCCTTTGCGCGATTGTCCCTCTCGCTGCCGCTGTTTGTCCCTCTCGCTGCCGTCGTCGCTCCTACGCCCAAAGGATTGTACTTCTGTGCTTGCCGATAAGAAGCTCGCCGTGCTCGGCGCGGGAATGATGGGAAGCGCCCTCGCGCAAGGGCTGGTGCGGGCGGGGGCGATGCCTGCCGCACAGATCACCCTGTTTGATACGCACGCCGCCAAAGCGCACGCAGTCGCCGCCACATTGGGCGCAGGAGCCGTCTGCGCGGATACGGCAGGCGCGGCTGTCGCACACGCCGACCTTGTGCTGCTGGCCGTCAAGCCGCCCATCATTCCTGATCTGCTGGCCTCCATTTCCCCTGTCTTAACGCCCCAGCACTTAATCATTTCCATCGCTGCGGGAATACGTCTTGCCAAAATGCAGGCGCTGATCCCTGCCGATGTGCCGCTTGTGCGCACCATGCCCAACACCCCTTGCCTGGTCGGGCATGGCGCGACTGCTTTGTGCCGCGGAACACACGCATCCGAAGCGCATCTTGCCCTGGCGCAGGCGCTGTTTGCTTCGGTGGGCATCTCGGTGGAGGTGGAAGAGCGTTTGCTGGATGCCGTGACGGGCCTGTCCGGCTCCGGCCCCGCGTATGTCTATTTGATGATTGAGGCGATGGCGGACGGCGGCGTGCAGGCGGGCCTGACACGCGCCACGGCGCGCCTGCTGGCTGCCCAGACCGTGATGGGGGCCGCCCAGATGGTGCTGGCCTCCGACCAGCACCCCGCCCAGCTCAAGGACAACGTCACCACGCCCGGCGGCACGACTATCGCGGCCCTCGCCGTGCTGGAGCGGGCGGGCTTCCGCACCGCCCTCATGGATGCCATTGAAGCCGCCGCCACCCGCTCCAAGGAGCTTTCGTAACTGATGTTACGCAGAGTGCCGGGGGTATAAAACCATTGGCAGTGGCAAGTGCCGGGGGTATAAAACCCCCGGCAACTGGGAAGCCACGTCCTTCGGACGTAAGAAAAACTTGTGTTACCTCAGTCTTACGCCCGCGAGGGCCGGGCTTCGTCCCTGCCGGGGGTTTTACACCCCCGGCATCAGCCGCTGCCAACGGCTTGATGTCCCCGGCTTGCCGCTTTATGTCCCCGGCTTGCCGCTCTTTCCAGGGAAGCATACTTCCACTGCGTAACATCAGTTCGTAACTCCCTCTGCTGACTTCCAGCGTCTTATGGCCCGCGATTGAACCACTCCCATTCTTCGGCGGACAAAGCTTCTACGCGCCACGCAAACCCCAACGCTTTGATTTGCAGCAACTCTGTTGGCTCTGACACTTCCACCTGCCAGCAGTAATCTTCCTGGGGCAGAAAACTGAAGCCGAAGTGTGAGAAGGGTATGGGAAATTGCTTGCGCGGCCCTGTAACATTCGCTTCAAACACGAGATACATGGGGCTTTCTATGGGGTCTTTATCAAGCCTAAAGGATGCAATGTCCGTGCAGTCAAATATGACTTTCTTGTCCGTACCGGTGATATAGAAGGTAAGACATACCGAGAAGGGGCAGTTGTTGATGCTGACATCCATCTGCGCGTCATTAAGCATGGTGCGGCAGATTGTTTCTAAGTCTTCCATACGGCAGTTCACCCCAATTTTTGCAACGTTGCGGCGACATTGCCTGCGCTTTGCTACGCCTTTGTTTGCGTGTTTCTACGGCGTTGCGACGACGGAACAAAACCGTCCGTCGTCGGTACACGCAGGGCACGCCCTAGCAACGCATAAACGATGCCCTGGCAATGCGTAAACGATGCCCTATGAGCGAAATCAACTCAGCGAGGAAAGGCGCAATCTTATCAAAGGCAGCACATCCCCCAACGCCCTCAGTCGCCTATGGGGTAGCCGCGCTCGCGCAGGGCGTTTAAGATACGCTGCTGGTGGGCGGCATCCCGCACCTCGGCCAATATCTCCACGCCGGTCATGCCGAACTCCACGGTCGGGCTGAGGCGGTTATGGCTGACCGTGATGATATTGCCGCGTTCTCCGGCCACCACGTCTAAGAGTGCGGCCAATCCGCCGGGCTTGTCATCGCAGGCAGTGAAGATGCGCAGGTACCGTTCCTGACGCAGCATCTCGCGCTGCGTGATGTCCGCGAGTGCCAGAGCGTCTATGTTGCCCCCGCACAAGATCGCCACGGTCCTGGCGACAGCAGGCGTTCTTCCGGCAATCAATGCGGCCAGCCCTGCCGCGCCGCTTGGCTCCACCACCAGCTTGGCCCGCTCCAACAACAGAAGCAGGGCTTGCGCCACGCTCGCATCCGGCACGGACACCACATCGTCGGCGTACTTTTCAATGTACTCCCAGGTGCGCGGGGACGGGGATTTAATGGCGATCCCGTCGCAGATGGTGCGGACAACATGCGTGCGCGGCAGCAAGTGTCCTGCCGCAAAGCTCTGCACCGCGCTGTCCGCGCCCTCGCTTTGCACCCCGACAATGCGGATGCCGGGCCGGGTTTCCTTGAGCGCGCAGGCAACCCCGGCAAACAGCCCCCCGCCGCCGATGGGAATGACGACGGTCTGGACATCAGGCACGTCGGCGAGTATCTCCAGCCCCAGTGTTCCCTGACCCGTAATGATGCCGTCGTTATCATAGGCCGAAACATACACGGCATGGGTTTGGGCCACAAACTCCTGGCAGGCGGCGACAGCGTCATCAAACCCGCGCCCGGCCAAGACGACGCGCGCGCCGTAGCTTTCCGCCGCCTTAATCTTAGCAATGCTGGCTGAGAGAGGCATAAAGATGGTGGCGGCAATCCCCAGGCGCTGAGCGGCCAGGGCTACTCCCTGCGCATGGTTGCCCGCACTCGCCGCCGCCACGCCGCTCTGCCTCTCAGACACAGAAAGCTGGGACAGGCAAAACGCCGCGCCCCTGATCTTGAACGAGCCGGTGCGCTGCAGGTTCTCGCATTTGAGCAGCACGTCGGCATTTGCCCCAATCTTCTTGTTGACATTCACGCTAGACATGACCGGCGTGTGATGGGCAATGGCATTGACAATGGAGACGGCGTTCTGTATCTGAGCGAGCGTAATCATTGCGGCCTTTCTAAAGTTTGTTTGATGAACTGCGGGCACGCTTGACCAGAGCAATCACGCCTGCCGGGGCCGCGAAAGCCAGCGCCCATCCAAAGTTCAGGGTTGGGTAGGACGAATAGAGGATGAATGCCACCAGAACGGTGGCGATAGCGTAACCCCGCCACCGGCTAGAGGTTCGGCTTGCTTTACAAAGACTCGGCCTGCTTTACAGTAGTTCATCTGCACAAGCGCTTTCTCCCTCTTGTGCGCCGTACCAGGCCAGTGCCTGTGCGAGGGTCTCAACGACAACAGGAATACTTAACAGGAATACTTTGCGGGGAGGGTTTAGAGAAACAGTGTGCCTGTGGCTGTGACAACGGCCCGGCCACTCACCTGCACCGAGGCAGCTTCTCCTCCAGCGCACTGCACCAAAACCGAGACATGGCCTGTGCGGCCCATCGCGCGGCCTTGCTCGGTGCGGAATGCCACTTTGTCACTTTCCCTGTCGGGCATCAGGCCATGATGGACGACATAGGCGGCGAAGGCCCCCGTTGCGCTGCCGGTGACAGGGTCTTCAGGCAGGCCCGCGCCGGGGCAGAAGCAGCGGGCGCTGACGGCGATGCCCTGCGCGTTGGGGGCGGCCAGCGCCCAAACATACAGGCCGTCGGGAGCGCCGGGGGCGGTTTGCAAGGTGTGGAGGCGTGCCATGTCGGGCCGGAGGGCGTGGAGAGTGGCTTCATCGGCCACGCCCAGGCAGACGAAAGCGGTTCCTGCCGACGCAATCTGCACGGGGGCCAGGTGCCGCGCGGACGCCCCAATGCCCAGAGCCTCGGTGAACGGGGCGGCGTCCACAACAGGGCCTAAGATGGGCAGGGACAGGGTGAGAGTAACGTCGCCGGCTTCGCTGACGGACACGGGGATAATGCCCGCATCTGTGGCGAAGCGTGCCACGCCGGGGGCGGACAGGCGCTTGCTGTGCACCAGAACAGTGGCGGCGGCAACAGTATCATGGCCGCAAAAGGGGATACGCTTTGCGCCCGTGTAATACGCGACTGCGTAGTCGGCATCGGACACTGTGGGGGGCGAAAGGAACGCGCTTTCCAGGTGCAGCTGGCCCGCGATGGCCTGCATTTCAGAAGGCGCGAGCGCCCCATCGTGGAAGACAACACCCGCCGGATTGCCCGCGCCCCGCGTGCTCGTGAATGCGTCGGCGGTGTAGAACTCAGCGTGGAGCATGGCACACAAGAAAAACTCAGTGGGCAGATGTCGAGGGGGAAGGAGGCATGCGATGCAGGTCGTCTTCCATCTGCACCATGCGGTCATGGCAGGTTTGCAGCAGGTCGCGCACATCGGTCAGGGCGTTTTGAGCCGCCTGCCGCCGTGTCAGCCAGATGGCATACGTTCCTGACGCCAGGGCGGCGGTGGCACAGGCGATACTGACCAGGACAAACACCAGAGCCTGACGCGATGTGTGGACCAAGGGCACAGCGGCCGCCTCGGCATCCTGCGCTAGGGAGGCAGAAAAATAGTCTGCTACCGAGTCTTCTGTGTCTGAAGGGACCGCGCTGTCCCCTTCGCGCCTGCCGACCAGGGTCAGGCCGCGCCGATCGGGACTAAAGGGTGTACCGTTTTTCTTCAACTTTGTTGTCTTCCATTGAAAAGATACGCTTGACGAAAGCGATCAGTTCCATCGGGTTGAACGGCTTGGTCAGGTAGCATTCCACGCCCGACTGCCAGCCCCGCAAAACATCGGCGTCCTGGGCGCGAGCCGTGAGCATGATCACAGGGATTTCCGCCGTTTCCGGGTTCTTTTTCAGAACTTCCAGCACCTCAAAGCCGGTCATCTCCGGCATCATCACGTCCAGCACGATCAGGTCGGGACGGTCTGCGGCGACCAACTCCAGACATTCCGCGCCGTTAAAGGCCGTGATGACTTCGTATCCCTGCCGTTCCAGGTTGACCTGAATCAAGCGGACAATGTGTTTTTCATCGTCACAGGTTAAGATTTTGCGCGGCATCCGTTATCTGTCCTCTCAAACGCTAACCCGACACCCATCGCGGGATCACTCTCAGTATATCACACCGGGGACAGGCTGTCAACGAACAGCCACTCTGCCACGCCCAATGCCTGCCCCAGCCCTCGCCGCGCGTGCCGGGCCAATTGCCCCCCGTCGGGCAGGCCGGCCAGAGGAATGCTCATCTGCTGCAAGATCGCCCCCCGTTCGCGCCGCTGCGCGCTGCCGACCAGTTTGCGTCCCGTGGCCGACTCAGTGGCGTCGCAGTCGGCGACCGACGCAAAGCAGTCCACGCTGCCCCGCTGCCGGGCGCAGGCCGACCCGCCCAGCCGCGCCGCAATGCCCAGCGCAACAAAAGCTTGGAGCAGTCCGTCCATGATCTGCCGATAAGATGCCAGGACGCCCTGCCCCCCGCTCGGCGGCAGCCACTCCGTGCGGGTGACAACCGTAATTGTCAAATCTTCGCCATGCCGCACGGCCAGCCCCCCGGTCGGACGGCGAACAAGCGGCAGGCCGGGAAACTCGGCCCGCACTCGCTCTTCATCTTGCAGCCTGCCCAGCGACACGCTCGGCCTGTCCCAAGTATATACCCGCACGAGAGGGCACAGCACACGGCCATCGCGCACGGCTTCAAACAGCCGCGTGTCGGTGTTCATGTTGTTGTCCGGCGTGCCTGGTATGTGTTCCTCGCGCCAAATGCCCTGCCCGACAGAATGACTACGCTCTTGAACGGCGGCAATAGCGGCAGCGGCTCTCAAGGCGCTTTAGCCTTGTCTTGCGGAAAGTACGCCTCTTTCAGCATCTTTTTGTATTGAGCCAGCGGGAAAAGGCCGACGCTGGCCCGGCGCTTATCGACATTGGCTTCGTCTTCAATCGGCATCAGTGCAGGCTCGTGCCCCTTCCATTCTGAAAACCGCTTCGCTTGTGTTCCATATACCTGTGGCTTGCCCTCACGCATCAGCACCCGGTCCAGCAGCAGGGCGTAGTCCTGTCCCGGCAGGTCGCCCTTTTTGTATGCCTTCTTCACGAGCGGCAGCGTTTGCTTTTGCGTGGCATAATCCGCGTGCTGAACCAGAAGAAAGGCGGCATCGGAGCCGTCCAGCCCGACCAGCGCTGCGCCGGGCCACCCGTACCGCCGGACGATGGCCTTGACGCGCGC
>JAABUQ010004205.1_pt1 | contig 24900 bp, 22 predicted proteins | sample 5560001 | NCBI WGS metagenome assembly JAABUQ01 (sample SAMN10711888, study PRJNA513371) | rock metagenome | isolation source: Antarctica rocks | place: Antarctica: Victoria Land, Finger Mt nord | collected 2015-12-18
TCGAGCAGTTCATCGACTACTTCAACCGCACTCTCGCCAAGCCCTTCAAGTGGACCAAGACAGGGAAGCCCCTTGCCGCATGAGATACGCCGAAATAGGGGCCGTTCTTCCAGCGGGTTGTACTAGGCGCAGCGCCAGGGCGCGGCCCAGGCCGCTTGCGGCGCCGGTGATGAAGGCGCGGCGTGCGGGGTGGCGGGCGGCGAGCACGGACAGGGCGCGGGTGGGGTTCATGTTTGTTCCAAGGTGCTGCTTCTCCTTCTCCCTTCGGGAGGGCGTCGGGCTGAGGGGGCAGGGAAGCGCGGTTTTGGTTGGTCAAGGGCCGCATGCTTGAGGCGGGAATGGCGCTATGGTTCCCAGCCTAGACCCCCTCACCCCAACCCTCTCCCGGAGGGAGAGGGAGCAGCAAGCCTTCTGCTTTCCGTCAAGTGATCCCTAGCCTAGGCTCGCCGATCCAACGCCGAGGCTAACATGCGCATCGTCCGCCTCCTCCTGATCGCCGCCGCCCTGCTGCTGTCCGTCTTGCCTCCGGGGCAGGCCGAAACCGTCCGTATCGCCCGGCAGTTCGGCATCTCCTACCTGCCGCTGATCCTGATGCAGGACGGCAGGCTGCTGGAGCAGGAAGGAAGCGCCCGCGGCCTGGACCTGCAGCCGGAGTGGCTGACCTTCACCGGCGGGCCGCCGATCAACGACGGGCTGATCTCCGGCAACCTGGACATCGCCTCCGGCGGCGTCACCACCATGCTGACCCTGTGGGGCCGCACCCGCACCAACCTGCGGGTGCGGGCGCTGGCGTCCCTGGGCAGCATGCCGATCTGGCTCAACACCTCCAACCCCGCGGTCCGTTCGATTAGGGATTTCACCGAGCGCGACCGCATCGCGCTGCCGGCGGTGAAGGTGTCGATTCAGGCGGTCGTGCTGCAGATGGCGGCGCGGCAGGCGTTCGGCGACGGCCAGTCCGGGCGGCTGGACCCGCTGACGGTCTCGATGGGCCATCCGGACGGACAGGCGACATTGATGGGCGGCGGGACGGAGATCACGGCGCACTTCACCTCGGCGCCCTACATGTATGACGAGCTGCAATCGCCGCGCATCCACCGTGTGCTGGACAGCTACGAAGTGCTGGGCGGGCCGCACAGCTTCAACCTGGTGTGGACCACCGGCCGCTACCGGGAGGCGCATCCGCAGGTGGTTGCGGCGTTCCTGGCGGCGCTGGAGCGCGCGATGGCGTCCATACGCGACCATCCCGAGGAGGCCGCCGCGGTTTGGGTGCGGGCCGAGCACTCCCGGCTCGGCATCTCCGCCATTGCCGACATGATCCAGCAACCTGAGAACGAGTGGACCACCACGCCCCGGCGGGTGATGGACTTCATGGCCTTTATGCAAGCGACCGGCGGCCTGGCGGCGCGTGCGGATACGTGGCGCGACCTGTTCTTTCCCGAGGCGCATGGCCTGGACGGCAGTTGACCCGGCGGTGACGGCAGTTGACCCGGCGGTGCCTGGGGCAGCACTCTCCGCGGAAAAGGCGGAGGACGCGATGCAGGGCGACATCACCATACGCAAGGTCACTCCCGTCATCGGGGCCGAGATGGGCGGCATTGACCTGTCCCGCCCCTTGGGCAACGAGGCGTTCCAGGTCGTGCATGACGCGCTGATGGACAACCTGGTGCTGTTCTTCCGCGACCAGACGATGGACCACGCGCAGCAGAAAGAGTTCGGCCGCCGCTTCGGCACGCTGCACATCCATCCCGCGGCGCCGTCGGTGCCGGGGCACCCGGAGGTCATGGTGATCCATGCCGACGCCAACTCGACGTTCGTGAACGGCGAGGGCTGGCATTCCGACGTGTCCTGCGACCCGGAGCCGCCGATGGGCAGCGTGCTGCACATGCGCGTGCTGCCGGATGTCGGCGGGGACACGCTGTTCGCCAACATGTATGCGGCGTTCGAGGCGCTGTCCCAGCCGATGCGGACGATGCTGGAGGGCTTGACCGCCGTGCATGACGGGGAGGGGCTGTATCGCGGGCGCTACGGCACCGACGACCGCGGCCGGGTATATCCGCGGGCCGAGCATCCCGTGGTCCGCACCCACCCCGTGACGGGACGGCAGGCGCTGTTCGTGAACTCGTTCTTCACCACGCGCATCCTGGGGCTGCACAAGGCGGAAAGCGACGCGCTGCTGGCCTTCTTGTTCCGGCATATCGAGACGCCGGAGTTTCAGTGCCGCTTCCGATGGGCGCCGGGGTCGGTGGCGTTCTGGGACAACCGGGCATCGCAGCACCATGCGCTGTGGGATTACTTCCCGCATACAAGGACCGGCACGCGGGTGACGGTCGCCGGCGACCGTCCGTTCCACCGGGCCTGAGCGGATGCAGCGCACCTTGGTGCTGGACCTGGACGGGACGCTGGTGGACTCAGTGCCGGACCTGGCCGCGGCGCTGAACCGGGGGATGGCGGTGCGGGGACTGGCGGCATTCAGCCGGCCGGACACGGCGGCGATGGTTGGGGACGGGGCGCGTGTGTTATATGCGCGCGCCTGCACTGCCCGTGGGGCGCCCTTCGACGAGGCGGGGTTCGAGGGGTTCCTGGCCGACTATACCGACAATGCCGCGGTCGAGAGCCGGGCCTTCCCCGGCGCAGTCGAGGCGATGCGGCTGATGCAGGGCCAGGGCTGGCGCTTCGCCGTTTGCACCAACAAGCCCGTGGCGGCGACCCGTGCACTGCTGGAGGCGCTTGATTTGGCGCCGTGGTTCGCGGCTGTGGGCGGCGGCGACAGCTTCCCGGTCCGCAAGCCGGACCCGGCGCACCTGCTGATGACTCTGGCCGCCGCCGGGGGAACGGCTGATGCGGCGGTGATGGTGGGCGACCACCGCAACGACGTGCTGGCAGCGGCCGGGGCCGGGGTGCCGTGCATCTTTGCGGGCTGGGGCTATGGGCCGCCGGCGATGGGGGAGGGAACTGCTGCGGTGGCGGACGGGTTCCCGGCGGTGCCGGGGCTGGCGGATGGGCTGGTCCGCGGCCGCTGACGCCCGAGTTGGGCTGCCGGCACAGTTCTGATGTCCGAACCGTTGTGCGGGCAGGCTGGGCCTGCCCCTGGCCGTGGACAGGGGGCAGCGGCACATCACATAGGTTCGACTGTGCCAGCAGGCAGCTACAAGCGCCAACGCTGATCGCCCTTTGGCACGGACCTGCAAATCTGCGGGTGGGCCTGGCAGCGGCATGCTAGGATGCGATCATGAGCCAAGCCGCAATCCCCCACATGACGCTCGACGAGTTCTGGGTCTGGCAGGACCGTCAGGACATCCGTTACGAGCTGGTGGACGGCATCCCGTGGGCGATGGCGGGAGCGCAGCAGCGGCACGACGTGATTGTCACCAACGCGCTGGTCGAGATCGGTGGGCAACTGCGCGGCAAGCCGTGCCGGGTGTTCACGGCTGACCAGACCGTCGTCACAAGGGCAGCTAACGGACGCCGCCCGGATGTCGGGGTGGATTGCGGGCCGCTGGACGGCAGCTCGATGAGGACATCCTCGCCTCGCGTCGTCATTGAGGTCCTGTCCCGCTCCACTCGGCTGCTCGACCAGGTAGGCAAGCTCGAAGAGTATAAGGACGTGGACAGCATGGAGCATGTCGCCCTCGTGGACCCCGACGAACCCTACGTGATCCTGTGGTCCCGTGCCGCTGACAGGACCTGGGGCATGTCGCCGTATCGCGATCTGGACGACGTGCTGCCGCTGACATCGGTCGGCGTCAGCCTGCCGCTCGCCATCCTGTATGACCGGCTGGATGTCTCTTCCCGCCCGCAGGCGGTGCCGCTGGCCTGACCGGCCCCAGGTGCCGGCATGCCCGACCCCAGTCAATGCGGCGGGGCAGAACCAACCGCCGCACCCGCCGCTTCCGCGTTGCAAGCCGGGGAGGGGCGGGATGAGCGGACGCACAGGAAACATGATGCCGCGGCTGGCGGCGGTCCTGGTGGCCGGATCGGTCTGCAGCTCTGCTGGATGCAGACCGATTTGCCTTTGCCGCGTGCGAGCACGGATTTGCGGTTTCAGGTCCGGCCGCGGTGCGTCCGGACCTGATTGCACTCCGCCTTAGCCGCGGACCAGCGCGGCGTCGGCGACCGCGCTTTCCCGCAGGCGGTCATACTCCGGCTTCGGTACCGGCACCGCGTCGCGGTGGCCCAGGTCGTTCAGGTGCAGCCGGTAGGTTTCCCGGGCGCTGAACGCCGCGATGGCGGCGATGGCGGTGATCCCAAAGGCAATCGCACCCACCGTCAGCGGGATGTTGGCCGATCCCGGCGGCGCCACGATGGCGAACAGCGCCGGCAGCAGCGCCGTTATGGTGGTCCCGACGTTCTGCGAGATCGCCATCGCCGACACCCGGGTGCGGGTCTGGAACAGTTCCGGGTAGAAGGACGGGAACACCGCGTTGTAGCCCTGATAAACCACGCCCCACATCAGCAGCGACATGAAGATGGCGAGCGGCACGCTGGCGATGCTGATGGCATACAGGTAGCCGAACGACAGCAGGCCGGACAGGAGCGCGCCGACGATGACCGGCGGGCGCCGCCCGATCCGGTCGGACAAGTTGCCGACGAAGGGGATCACCACTACGGCCAGGATGTTGCCCAGCACCGGTATCCACAAGTAGACGTCCTTGGCGAAGCCGATGCCATAGGCCGGCTGCACCGCATAGGCCGCGCCGAACACCGTCGCCACCACCGGGATCACGTTCATCAGCGCCATGCACACCACGCGCAGCATGTCGCCGCCGCTGAGCTGGAACGCCTCGACGATGGGGGCCTTCGGCACGGTGGCGCCCTCCTCGGCGAAGGCCGGGGTTTCGTCCACCTCGCGGCGGATGATGTAGCCGGCGACGATCACCAGCACGCTGAGCAGGAACGGCACCCGCCAGCCCCAGGAGGCGAACTGGTCCGCCGGCATGAAGCGCGCCAGCGGCAGGAACACCGCCGCCGCCAGGATCTGCCCGGCCTGCACGCCCTGCAGGGTAAAGCTGGCGAAGAAGCCGCGGCGGCCGAATGGCGCGTGCTCCAGGATCATGGAGCTGGCGCCGCTGATCTCGCCGGCGACGGCGAAGCCCTGGATCAAGCGCAGCACCACCAGCAGCACCGGCGCCCAGACGCCCACCTGCGCGTAGGTCGGCAGCAGCCCGACCGCCATCGTCGAGAAGCCCATGAGGAACATGCACACCAGCAGCACGCCCTTGCGGCCGTGGGTGTCGCCGTAGTGGCCGAGCACGAAGGCGCCGATGGGCCGCGCGACGTAGCCGACGCCGTAGGTCGCGAGCGACGCGACGATGGCGACGGAGGGGTCGGCTGACGGGAAGAACATCTGCGGGAAGATCAGCGACGCCGCGGTCGCGTAGATGAAGAAGTCGTAATACTCCAGCGCCGAGCCGATCCAGCCGCTGGCTGCCGCCTTCTTTGACTGCCGCCGTCCCTGCGGCTCGTGGGTGTTACTGTCCATGTGCGTCTCCTCCGTTGGTGGTTGATGCAGGTGCGGCAGCCTTTCCCGGCGGTTTCCGCGTGTCCCGTAAATCAGTCGCGGCGGATGTGCAGGCCGCCGTGGTCAGGCATAGCCGATCCCGTTGCGGATGCGCTGGGGCCAGCTGCACCGGCTGCGCCGGTCACGGGGCGGTTTGGCATAGCTGGGATTGGGCGCGGGGCAGCCTGGTCGCAGTCAGCCCATGATCGCTTGCAAGCACAGCCCGGCCCCCGTGGCCACGGCGTTGCGCGGCATCGTCATTGTTTCGTGAATGTCCCTATACCTACCGTACGGTAGGGTGCAAAGTGGAATCTCCGGTCACGACTAGAAATAATTTGCCCACCCTTGCAGGGCAGGCACAGGGACGGTTACGCAGGACGATGGCACTCACGGCGAAGCAGGGCGGCAACGGCGGAAATATCCAGCCCGGCAAGGGCCACACCGTCCGGCCGGCGCCGGGCCGCATCCGCACAGCCCGCGCCCGGGCGCCCGATGGCCCGCGCACGCGGCAGGGCATCCTGGACGCGGCACGCTCGATCTTCGCCGAGAAGGGCTACAGCGGCGCCAACGTGAACGAGATCGTCGCCTTGGCTGGCACGACCAAGCCGATGATCTACTATCACTTCCGCAGCAAGGAGGGCCTGTTCGCTGCCGTGCTGGAGGACGTGTATGCCGGCATGCGCACTATCGAGCGCTCATTGCAGCTGCAGGACCTACCGCCGGCGGAGGCGATGCGGCGGCTGGTTCAGGTCACGTTCGACTATCATGCCGAGCATCCCGACTGGGTCAGGCTGATCTCGGTCGCCAACATCCACGGGGCGCAGCACATCCTGCACTCGCCGACCATCGCATCCCAGAACTCGGCCATCCTCGCGATCCTGGCGGAGCTACTGGCACGGGGCGAGCGGGAGGGGGCGTTCCGCGCCGGGTTGGACCCGCTGCACCTGCACCTGATGATCAACTCGATGTGCTTCTACTGGGTGTCCAACCGGCACACCTGGCGGGTGATCTTCGGACGGGACTTGAGCGCTCCGGACGACGTTGCACGGCAACGCGCGATGCTGGCGGAGGTCGTTCTGTGTTACCTGGCCCCGAGCGCCATCTAGCCCCGTCCCCGCCCAGCCAGGCGATAGGTCAGGCGGTGGGGAACGTGCCCTCGAACGCGCTTTCCGCCAGCGGGCGCCGGTTGTTCGGCAACTCACGCGCGCGGACCGGCTCCGGCAACTGCGCCGGGTCGCCGCGCCGGCCGACGCAGATCATCTGCTCGACGCGGTAGCCGAGCGGCACGTGCAACTCGGCGAAGGCCCGGTCCATGTCGAAACCGACCATCCCGTGTGCCTGGTAGCCCATCTTCGTAGCCTGCAGGGCGAAGTAGGCCCACCCGGCGCCTGCGTCGTGGCTGTGGCTGTGCGACGGCACCTCGCCCTCCTTGCCCGGCACCGCCATCGTGGACTTGGACAGCAGGTAACTGGGGCAAATCCCCGGGCAAAGACGAACCGCCTTCAAGTCTATATCACTAAGAGAACGAAGAAAGCCGAATAGATTCAAGGCGGTGGAGTTACCGACCCACTCTGACCTTTGTTCTGCTGCAACTGCGTGCCCGGGGTTTTGCCCCAGTTACGACAGCAGCACCAGCAGCGCGCCGGCGTTCTTGCACCAGGCGCGGTTGCCCTCGACGAGCAGGCTTAGGAACAGGTCCCAGTGCGGGCCGTCCTTGATTGCATACAGGAACCGCCAGGGCTGCGAGTTGTAGGACGACGGCGCCCAGCGCGCGGCCTCCAGCATAGTCATCAGATCCTCACGCGGGACGGGCTGGCCGTCATAGGCGCGGGGGGACCAGCGGTCCAGGAACATGGTGTCAATAGGGTGGTCGGCGATGCGGCCATTGGCGGTCAGGGTCATCGGGCGCCTTGCAAAAGGGGAGGGCAGGGCGGAAGAACAGGACGTTTGCCGGGCGGCGTCAACCGGGGCTGCCATGCCGGAGCGGGTCGTGACCCGGGCCGGCGTCCTCACCCTTGCATCGCCTGCTTGCCGCCGAGTCGTGGAGGGCACCGGGTGGGCGCTGTTGGTGGTCGGCACCTGGTCGGGCTGAGGGGTGATGGAGGCACCTGGCTGAAAATTTACGCGCATCGCGCGGCACGTCTTTCCTGGCCGCCGCGTTGGACCCAAATCCCTGCATCCCGGAGTGGGATGGGTGTCGCAAGGAGACGGGATTGAAGGTTTTGATGTGTTCCATCGTGGCGGCTGGGCTGATCGCCGCGGCGTGCCAGGTCGTCTTGACCCGGTTCGTGGGTGAAAGCTCGGCCCAGGCCTACTCGACATCGTCCACGCGGCTCTAGGTGGCGCCGGGCCGGTTGCGCGGGGCGTGATGCGGTGCGACGAATGGCGCAGTCCACCACCGCGTAGCAGGAGCCGCCGATGACACGCCTTCCCCGCATGCCCGCTGGTCCGGCGTTGCTGACTGCTGCGACGTTGGCCGTCGCCGCGCCTGGCCATGCCGAGGAGCGGTTCCCGACCATTCCCCCGGCCGACTACACGCCGGCACAGAAGCAGGCCGCCGCCGACTTCCTGACCGCGCGCAAGGCCCCGGTGTTCGGGCCGTTCGAGCCGCTGATGTATAGCCCGGAGGTGATGACCCTGGCGCGGAGCATGGGCGACTACCTGCGCTTCAAGTCCGGCATCGGGACGACCTTGTCGGAGCTGGTCATCCTGATCACCGCCCGCGAATGGTCGCAGGACTTCGAGTGGTCGTTCCATAAGCCGATCGCCCTGAAGGCGGGCGTGCCGGCAGCGGTGGTGGACGCCCTGGAGGACGGCCGGCGGCCCGAGACGATGTCGGCGGACGAGGCGATCGTCTACGACGCCACGACGGAGCTGCACCGCAACCACCGCCTGTCGGACGCCACGTTCAACCGGGCGGTGGCGCGGTTCGGCCGGCCGGCGGTCGTGGATATGATCGGCGTCGCCGGCTACTACACGTTCCTGGCGATGCAGTTGAACGCGGCCCAATACAAGGTGCCGGAAGGCGTCGCCCTGCCGCGGTTCCCCTGATCCCGGCATGACCGTCCTGGAGGCGGCCGGTGTCACCCGCCACTACCGCACCGGCCACGATACATTGCGCGCGGTGGACGGCGTGTCCTTCCGGCTGGAGGCGGGCAGCACCTTGGCGGTGGTCGGCGAGTCCGGCTGCGGCAAGAGCACCCTGGCCCGGATGTGTGCCCTGCAGGAGCCGCCGACCGAGGGCACGATCAGCATTGCCGGGCAGGACGCGGCAGGCCCGGCCCGGCGGACCCTGCAGCTGCAGAACCAGATGGTGTTCCAGAACCCCTACGGGTCGCTGAACCCTCGCCGCACCGTCGGCGACGCCCTGGTCGAGCCGCTGACCATCAACCGCCGCGGCACCCGGCCTGAGCGCGTTGCGGAGGCCCGGCGGATGCTGGACCGTGTGGGCCTGCGCCCGGAGGCATACGACCGTTATCCCCACCAGTTCAGCGGGGGACAGCGGCAGCGCGTCGCCATCGCCCGCGCCCTGATGCTGCGCCCGCAGGTGGTGACGGCGGACGAGCCAGTGTCGGCGTTGGACGTATCGGTGCAGGCGCAGGTGCTGAATCTGCTGCGCGACCTGCAGGACGAGCTGGGTATCGCCTACCTGTTCATCAGCCACGACATCTCCGTCGTGCGCCACATGGCCCGGGATGTGCTGGTGATGTATGCCGGGCGGCCCGTCGAGCAGGGCAGCCGCGACCAGGTGCTGAACCAGCCGCGGCACCCCTATACGAAGCTGCTGCTGGCCTCGACGCCCTTCGTGGATCCGGCCCGGCGCCAGGCCGCGGCGGTGGTGCGGGGGGAGCCGCCGTCGCCGACCAAGCCGCTGCCGGGTTGCGCCTTCGCCAGCCGCTGTCCGCACGCGCAGCCACGCTGCTTGCTGGAACGGCCGGAACTGCGCCTGGTGGACGGGCGCATGGCGGCCTGCCACTTTGCCGAGAACCTGCCAGAGGTGGTTGCAGCATGACGGACCGTTACCGGATCAGCAGCGGCCTCGGCGCCACCGTCAAGGCGGATGGGGCCGAGTTGTGTTCCCTGCAGGATGCCGCAGGGCGGGAGCTGCTGTGGGGCGCCGGGCCGCAATGGCCGAACCACTCGCCGGTGCTGTTTCCCATCGTCGGCCAGGTGACGGGGGACCGGCTGCTGATTGATGCGCGGTCCTATCCGATGGGCCGGCACGGCTTTGCGCGACGGCGGCGGTTCGAGTGGCTGGAGCAGGGGGCGGATGCCTGCCGCCTGCAGTTGCAGGATGATGCTGAAAGCCGCGCGGTGTTCCCCTTCGCCTTCCGCCTGATCCTGTCCTACCGCATCGAGGATGGGGCCCTGCACGTCGAGTATGAGCTGGCGAACCCGGGGCCGGGGGTGCTGCCGGCCTCGCTGGGAGCGCATCCGGCGTTCCACTGGCCGCTGGCGGGGGGTGCCCAGACGGACTACCGCATCGAGTTCGCCGAGGCGGAGGACGCGCCGATCCGGCGCCTTGACGACGGGCTGCTGCGTCCGGCCGCGCAGCCCAGCCCGGTGCAGGGCCGGACGCTGGCGCTGGACCCCGCGCTGTTCCTGGACGATGCCATCATCATGTTGGAGCCGCGCAGCCGCAGCTTGCGCTACATCGGGCCGGGCGGCGGGATCGAGTTCGCTTGGCATGGGTTTCCACAGCTCGGGATGTGGCAGAAGCCCGGCGCAGAGTTGCTATGCATCGAGCCGTGGCACGGATACGCCAGCCCGGCGGGCTGGGACGGCGAGTTCAGGGACAAGCCCGGCCTGATGCTGATCCCGCCGGGGGAGGCGCGCACGATGGGCTGGAGCGTACGTCCGTTGGCGGCGTGGGAGCCGGTGCGCTAACGGCTGCTTCACCCGTCACTTGATCGCACTTTTGTTGTCTTCGGCCATTCCTTGTCATTGTGAGCCGCTTGCGGCGTGGCAATTCAGAAGCCGACACGGCGGCGCTTGCGGTCCCTGAATTGCCGTATCGCTGCGCCCCTCGCAGTGATGGGTCGCAGTCGAATGCCGCTGATATTGGATGAAGCGGAAATTCCTGCCACGCCGGGCCGCGTCGGCGCCATATGCCGGCCAGCCCTATGGGTCGCGGCCGGGGTTGTGGCCTTGCATCCCGTTGCGCCCCGGGTGAAACCGGGGGCATGAGCCCAGGATACCTTCCCTTCGCCGGTGCGCTGCGCCTGCCGGCCTTCGTGTGCGACAATTGCGGTTACTGGCAGCGGCACTTTGCCGTGCCGCCATCCTGCCCGATGTGCCTGGATTCCCGCCATGTCGTGCCGCAAACCGGCTGGCAGTTCTGGACGCGCGAGGAAGCGCAGACCCGCTGGCCCTGCCATTGGGCGGAGGTGGAACCGGGCGTGTGGCGGTTCTGGAACGACCCCGTTACCGGCATCGGCCCCAGCGCCTACCTGATCCAGACGCCTGACGGCAACATGGGGTTCGAGGGCTGCCCGGTGTTCAGCGAGGCCGCGCTGGACCACATCGCGTCGCTTGGCGGGATGCAGGTGCTGGCGGCGTCGCATCCGCATGCCTATGGCGCGCTGTGGCAGTTGCAGGACCGCTTCGACCCCGAGCTGGCGCTGCATCCCGGCGACCTCGAATGGTCCGGGGCGCTGCAGGTGAGCTGGCCGTTCGACGAGGTGCTGGAGCCGTTGCCAGGGCTGGAGCTGCATCTGACCGCGGGCCACTTCGCCGGGCACACCGTCCTGTTCGACCGCGCCCGGCGCATGCTGTTCTGCGGCGACGCGCTGAAGTTCGAGCTGGACCCGGCGGATCCGCGCCGGGCGCTGACGATCTCGGCCCACAAGGCCTTCGTGCGCGGCATCCCGCTGACCCCCTCGGAACTGCGGCGCTACCGGGAGGTGTTCGCGCCGCTGGACTTCGTGCAAACCTGGACGCCGTTCGAGCAAGCGCGCAACAGCGGACGGGCAGAGGCGCTGGCGCTGATAGACGGGATGCTGGCGACGCGGCCCCATGCGGCGCCGGTGTCCCTGGACAGCTTGCGGCCGGTTCAGGTGGTCGTGACCATCAGCCTTGTCGAGCCGAGCCTGGACCGGTTGCCCGGCTACGTGGCTGCGCTTGAGGCGGGCTGGTCGCCGAACAGCACCCGGGATGTCAGCGGCGAACAGCTTGCTGCGATCCGGGGAGATCCCGAGGATTTCCTGCGCGGCTTGGTGGAGCACGAGGGCCGCACGGTGACGCTGGCGGATGGCAGCAAGGTTCCGCGCCTGCCCGGCCGGGTGTTCTGGATTTGGGACGGGGCGTTCTGCGGGTCCATTAACCTGCGCTTCGTCCCGGGGACGCTCGACCTGCCGCCGCACGTATCCGGTCATCTCGGCTATGCCGTCGTGCCGTGGAAGCGGGGGCGGGGCTACGCGACCCAGGCGCTCGCACTGCTGGTACCAGTCGCGCGTGAGTCGGGGCTGCCGCGTGTGCTGGTCACCTGTGACGAGGGAAACGCCGCCTCGCGCCGGGTCATCGAGGCAAACGGCGGCATTCCCGCGGGCAGGAAGCCGCATCCGGACCAGGACGGTGAGAGCAAGCTGCTGTTCTGGATCAGCACCACCGGTTGACGAACCCCGGGATCGTGCTGGCCGGTATCCCGCCTACTCCGCCGCCGTCGCCATCTCCTCCAATGGCGACACCCGCGCCGCGCAGAACTTGAACTCCGGTATCTTGCCGTAGGGGTCCAGCGCCGAGTTGGTCAGCAGGTTGGCCGCGGCTTCCGCGTAGCAGAACGGCATGAACACCATGCCATCTGGCACGTCGCGGTCGCTGCGTATCTTGACCTCGACGGCGCCGCGCCGGGTTTCCAGGCGAATGCGATCGCCGGGCGCGATGCGGCGGCGCCACAACTCGCTTGGCGACATGAAGGCGACCGCCTCCGGCTCAATGCCGTCCAGCACGGCGGACCGCCGGGTCATGCTGCCGGTATGCCAGTGTTCCAGCACGCGCCCGGTGGATAGGATCATCGGATACTCGGCATCCGGGATCTCGTCCGGCGGCATGACGCTGGCAGGGACCATGCGGGCGCGGCCGGACGCGGTCGGGAAGCCGGTCGCGAAGATGATCTCGTTGCCGGGCTGGTCCGGGCCGTCCACCGGGTAGGTGACGGCGCCCTCCCGTTGCAGCCGCTCCCAGGTGATGTTGGCGAATGACGGCATGGTCTGCGCCATCTCGGCGAAGATGTCCGGCGGCCCCGCGTAGTCCCAGCCCAAGCCCATGCGCTTGGCGATCTCGGCGATGATCCACCAGTCCTGCCGCGCGTCGCCGGGCGACGGGATGACGGGCCGGGCGATCTGCACCCGGCGGTCGGTGTTGGTGAAGCTCCCGGATTTTTCCGCAAATGCAGAGGCCGGCAGCACCACGTCGGCATGGAACGCGGTTTCGGTCAGGAACAGGTCCTGCACCACGAGGTGCTCCAGCTTCGCCAGGGCCTGCCGCGCATGGTTCAGGTCGGGGTCAGACATGGCGGGGTTCTCGCCCTCGACATACATGCCCCGGATGGTGCCGGCGTGGATCGCGGTCATGATCTCTACCACGGTCAGCCCGGCGACAGGGTCCAGGGTGGCGCCCCAGAACGCTTCGAACTCCTCGCGTATCGCCGGGTTCTCGATGGACTGGTAGTCCGGCAGCACCATCGGGATCAGCCCGGCGTCCGACGCGCCCTGGACGTTGTTCTGTCCGCGCAGGGGGTGCAGCCCGGCGCCGGGCCGCCCGATCTGCCCCGTCACCAGCGCCAGCGCGATCAGGCAGCGCGAGTTGTCGGTGCCGTGCACGTGCTGGCTGATGCCCATGCCCCAGAAGATCAGGGAGGCGCGGGACTTGGCATACATCCGGGCGACCTCGCGGATGGTGTCCGCCGGGATGCCGCAGGCCGGGGCCATGAGCTCCGGCGTGAAGTCCTTGATGCGGTCGCGCAACTCCTCGAAACCCTCGGTGTAGCCGGCGATATACTGGGCGTCGGTCAAGCCCTCGGTGATGATGGTGTTCAGCATGGCGTTCAGCAGCGCCACGTCGCTGCCGGGCTTGAAAGCCAGGTGATGCTGGGCGTAGCGGGACAACTGCTGCCGCCGCGGGTCAATGATGACCAGCTTGGCCCCGTGGTCGCGCACGGCGTTCTTGATGAAGGTGGCTGCGACCGGATGGTTTACCGCCGGGTTGGCGCCGATGATGATGATGACCTCGGCGTCCAGCGCCGCGGCGAAGGGCGCGGTAACCGCGCCGGAGTTGAGGCCCTCCATCAAAGCTGCCACGGAGCTGGCGTGGCATAGCCGGGTGCAGTGGTCCACGTTGTTGTTGCCGAAGCCGGTGCGGACCAGCTTCTGGAACAGGTAGGCCTCCTCGTTCGATCCCTTGGCCGAGCCGAAGCCGGCCAAGCCCTGCGGTCCCCGCGCCGCCTTGATGCGGTTGAAGCCGCCGGCGGCCAGGTCCAGCGCTTCCTCCCAGGTCGCCTCGCGGAAGTGGGTCCAGGGGTTCGCCGGGTCCACCTGGTCCTGGGCATGCTTGGGCGTATTGGGCAGGCGGACCAGCGGCTTGGTGAGCCGGTGCGGATGGTGGATGTAGTCGAAGCCGAAGCGGCCCTTGACGCAGAGCCGGTTCTGGTTGGCCGGGCCGTTGCGGCCTTGGGCATAGACGATGCGGTCGTCCTTGACCTCATACGACACCTGGCAGCCGACGCCGCAGTAGGGGCACAGGCTGTCCACCTTTCGGTCCGGCCACACTGTGCGGGTTCCGGCGTCGTCCAGGTAGGCCGCCGGCATCAGCGCGCCGGTGGGACAGGCCTGCACGCACTCGCCGCAGGCGACGCAGGTGCTGGCGCCCATCGGGTCGTCGAAGTCGAACACCACCTTGCTGGCGGCGTTGCGGTAGGCCATGCCGATGACGTCGTTGCCTTGCACCTCGCGGCAGCCGCGGACGCATAGGTTGCACTGGATGCAGGCGTCCAGGTTGACGCGCATGGCATTATGGCTGGGGTCTGCGGCCCAGCGCTGGGCCGCGGGGAAGCGGCTTTCCGTAACTTCGGTGCGGTCGGCCCAGGTCCAGAATGGGGAGCTAGGGTCGTGCGAGGTTTCCCGCGCCGGCTGGTCCGCGACCAGCAGCTCCATCACCATCTGCCGCGCCTTGGTTGCGCGGGCGGATTGGCTGTGGACCTTCATGCCAATCGCTGGCATCCGCTTGCAGGATGGGGCGAGGATGCGCTCCCCCTCGATCTCCACCATGCAGACGCGGCAGTTGCCGTCGGGGCGGTAGCCTGGCTCGGGCCGGTGGCACAGATGCGGGATGGCGGTTCCCATGCGCCGGGCCACGTCCCAAAGCGACTCGCCGGCGCGGGCATAGACCTGGACGCCGTCCAGCTCGAACGCCAGGCCCTGAGTTTTGGTGGTGGTGCCGTCGAGATTCTGCGGGCCTTCCCGCGTGGTCGAACTGCTCATTCCGCGGCCTCCTGGGGTGCTAGAAGTTCGGGAAAATAGCGGATCACGCAGCTCAGCGGATTGGACGCCGCCTGGCCCAGGCCGCAGATCGAGGCGTCGCGCATCACCTGGCCCAGCTCCCCCAGCAGATCGGCATCCCATGCCCCGCGTTCCATCAGCATGCGCGCCTTCTGCGTGCCGGAGCGGCAGGGGGTGCACTGGCCGCAGCTTTCGTCCTCGAAAAAGCGCATGAGGTTCAGCGCGACGCCTTGGATGTCGTCCGCCGCGGAGAAGATCACCACGGCGGCGGAGCCGATGAAGCAGCCGTATTTCTCCAATGTGCCGAAGTCGAGCGGGATGTCGTTCATGGAGGCCGGCAGGATGCCGCCGGATGCGCCGCCGGGCAGGTAGGCGCGGAGCGTGTGGCCCTCGGCCATGCCGCTGCAGTACTCGTCGATCAGCTCCTGGACGGTAATCCCTGCCGGTGCCAGCTTCACGCCGGGGTCGCGGACGCGCCCGGACACCGAGTAGCTCCGCAGCCCCACCCGTCCGTGCCGCCCGTGCTGGGACCACCAGTCTGCGCCACGCTCCAGCAGGTCGCGTATCCAGAACAGCGTTTCCACGTTGTTGATCAGCGTCGGGCGGCCGAACAAGCCGACTTGGTAGGGAAACGGCGGCTTGTGCCGGGGCAGGCCGCGCTTGCCCTCGATGCTTTCCAGCATGGAGCTTTCCTCGCCGCAGATGTAGGCGCCGGCACCGCGGCGCATGTGGATGCGCGGGCCGCCCGGCGGCAGCTTGGCGATTTCCCGGATCAGGATTTCCCGGGCGACCGGGTATTCATCGCGCAGGTAGATGTAGATGTCGTCAGCCTCGACCACGTGGGCGCCGATCAGCATTCCTTCCAGGAAGCGGTGCGGGTCGGTGTTGAGGTAGTGGCGGTCCTTGAAGGTGCCCGGCTCCCCCTCGTCGCCGTTGACGGCCATCAGCCGCGGCCCTGGCTCGCCGCGGACCGACCGCCACTTGCGTCCGGCCGGGAACCCGGCGCCGCCCAGGCCGCGCAGCCCGGCGGAGTCCAGCCCGGCCAGCACATCCTCCACTGACAAGGCGCCAGACCGCAGCCGGCCCAGCAGCGCGTAGCCGCCGCCGGCCACATAGGCGCCGTAGTCCACGTAGTCGTCGGGCACATGCGGATGGGTGTCGCCCTGGGCGATGGCGTCCTGGACCGCGCCTGGGTCCGCCTTGTGCAGGAAGTGATGCCCAACCTCTGCCACTGGCGCCTGGTCACACAGGCCGACGCAGGGTGCGCGGACCACGCGGGCGCCGGGCAGGGCGCCGCTGGCTTCCATCGCCTTCAAATCCTTGAACAGGTCTTCCGCCCCGAACATCGCGCAGGTCACGCTGTCGCAGACGCGGACGACCAGCGGCGCCAGGTCCGGCTCGTCTTCCCGAACCACGTCGAAGTGGGCGTAGAAGGTCGCGGTCTCATAAACCTCGGCATAGGCCAGCCGCATCTCGTCCGCGAGCGCGGCGAGGTGGGCGGCGCCGAGCTGCTGGTAGGTGTCCTGGATCAGGTGCAGGTGCTCGATCAAGTATTCGCGGGTGCGTGGGCGGTCACCGAGCAGGGCGGCGATGTCGTGCTTGGCCTGCGGCTGGACCGCCCGGCCCTTCGGCGTGTCGCGCGCCCGGCGGCGGCCTGCGCCGGGGTGCTCATATCGCAGGACCTCGCGGGTCGGTGCATCGGCCATCCTTCACTCCCTTGCGCTGCCGGGCTGCAAAGGCGCCGGTGGCTAACCATTCTATAATAATCCTGTATGCAGCTTCGCCTAGGCTGCTTTTTAGATTGGCATCGGCTCATGCCGCGCAAAATGTTAGTATGTATTGACAACGGTCCAGCATGTCCGCGGATGCCGTGATGTTGGTGATCGGCTTTGCCGGTTGGAGCGGAGCGGGCAAGACCACCCTGCTACGCCGCCTGATTCCGCTGCTGACCGGCGCGGGGCTGCGGGTTTCGACTGTTAAGCATGCCCATCACGGCTTCGACGTGGACCAGCCCGGCAAGGACTCTTGGGAGCACCGGCAGGCCGGCGCGCAGGAGGTGCTGGTCGCCTCCGCCGCACGCTGGGCGCTGATGCACGAGCACCGGGACGCACCGGAGCCGGGCCTGCCGGAGCTGCTGGCGCGGCTGTCCCCGGTGGACCTGGTGCTGGTAGAGGGGTTCAAGCGCGAGGCGCATCCGAAGATCGAGGTGCATCGCGCCGCTGTGGGCAAGCCGCTGCTGCATCCCGGCGATCCCACCATACGCGCGGTAGCGTCCGACGTGGCGCTGCCGGGCTGCCCGGTGCCGCTGCTGGACCTGGACGACGTGGTAGCCATAGCTGAGGCCGCGCGGGGTGCAGCCGTCCCGGTCGCGGCGGCGTTTTCCGGCCGGGGTTAGGGCGGCGTGGCGCAGCTCAGCGACGATTGCTTCGCGTTTGGCGGCAAGCTGCTGACGATTGATGCCGCCCTGGCGGCAATTGCGGAGGGAACCCGCCCGGTGCCCGGCACGGAGCGCGTGGCGCTGCACGACGCCGACGGGCGGGTGCTGGCGGCGGACCTGCCGGCGCCGATGGACCTGCCGCCGTTCCGCAACTCGGCGGTAGACGGCTATGCCGTGCGCCTGGCGGACCTGGCGGGACAGGACACCCTGCCGGTGCTGGGCCGCCTGCCTGCCGGCGCCCCGGCGGATGATGCGCTGCCGCCTGGCGCCGCCTGGCGCATCTTCACCGGCGCCGCGATGCCACCCGGCGCGGATACGGTTTTCATGCAGGAGGACGTGGAGCTGGAGGCGGGCAGGATACGTTTACCGCCCGGCCTCAAGCCCGGGGCTAACACCCGGCCCCAGGGGGAGGACATCGCGGTGGGCGCACCTGCTTTGGCTGCCGGGCTGCGGCTGCGCCCGCAGGACTTGGCACTAGCGGCGGCTCTTGGGCTGGATGGGTTGGTGGTGCGGCGGCGGGTGCGGGTAGCGCTGTTCTCGACCGGGAGCGAGCTGGTGGCGCCGGGTCGGGCGCTGGGGCCAGCGCAGCAATACGACTCCAACCGCGTGCTGCTGGGCGCGCTGGTACGGCGGGCTGGGGCCGAGGTGTCCGACCTCGGCATCTTGCCGGACCGCCGCGACGGGATCAGGACGGCCCTGGCCGGAGCCAGCGAAGGACACGACCTGGTGCTGACCTCCGGCGGTGTGTCCGCCGGGGAGGAGGACTGGGTGCGCGACGCGGTGCAGGCGGTGGGGACGCTGGCATTCTGGCGCCTGGCGATCAAGCCGGGGCGGCCGGTTGCGATGGGGCAGGTGGGCGGGGCGGCGTTCATGGGGCTGCCGGGCAACCCGGTGGCGGCCTTCGTCACCTTCGTGCGGGTCGCGCGGCCGCTGCTGGCGGCGTTGGGCGGGGAGGCGTTCGTGCCGCCGGTGGGAGTGCCGGTGGTGGCTGGGTTCAGCTACCGCAAGAAGCCGGGGCGGAGGGAGTATGTGCGGGTGCGGGTCATCGCAGGGGCGGATGGGATGCTGCATGCACGGAAGCACCCGGTGGACGGGGCGGGCATCCTGACGTCCCTGACGGCGACGGATGGATTGGTGGAGCTTGGCGAGGACGTTACGGACGTAGCGCCGGGGATGGCGGTGCGGTTCTTGCCGTATGGCGGGCTGATGTGACCTGCCCTGCTCCCTCTCCCTCCGGGAGAGGGTTGGGGTGAGGGGGTGGGCACGCTCCGTCATTGCTAAGGAAAGGCAGTGTTCCGGCGGTGCTGGCAGTACTCAGCTCCGCAGCCAAGACCCCCTCACCCCGACCCTCTCCCGGAGGGAGAGGGAGAAGCGATCTCCTCACGGGCCAGCCGGTCGGCTTCCGCCAGGTCGTCCGGCGTGTTCACGTTGAAGAACGGGTCCACCGGGTTCACCGGCCATTCCACGGCAGCCGTGGCATAGCGCGCCGTGAAGGCGTCTATCTTGCGCATCCCGTCCTGCACCGCCACTCGCAGCGCGTCGCGGATGGACAGCGGCCATAGGCCCACCACCGGATGCGTCCAGCCGCCCGACGCCGCGCAGGCCAGCTCCGCCGTGCCGCGTCCCTCATGCAGCCGCGCCACTAGGTCGTGCGGCACGAAGGGGCAGTCGCCCGGCACCGTCACGATCCAGGCGGCACGGGAGGGGTGCGCCGCCGCCCAGTCCAGGCCGGCGATCACTCCGGCAAGCGGTCCCGGGCGGTCCGGCACCGTGTCCGGCACGATCGGCAGGCCCAGATCTGCGAAGCGCGCCGGGTCGTCGTTCGCGTTCACTGCCAGGCTAGCCACCTGCGGCGACACTTGGCGCACGAGCCGGTCCATCACCCGCTCCCCGCCCACCAGTCGCAGCCCCTTGTCGCCGCCGCCCATGCGCCGGGCCAGACCGCCGGCGAGGATGACGCCCAAGGTGGGCGGAGTCATGCTCCGCGCCCCGATGCCGCAGCATCCGTGTCCAGCGCGGCGGCGGGAGCCGGCCCCACCTCAAAGCCCCGTGTCCGCAACGCCGCACGGACGCCGGGTTCGCGCAGCAGGGACAGCAGGCGCTGGACGGCTGGACGGCCCAGCCGGGACTTGGGAACGACGAGGTCGAACTTCTCTTCCTGCAACGGCAGGAAGCCGAGGCCGTAGTCGCGGGCGACGGTCTGGATGGCGACGCCCCAATCGGCCCGGCCCTGCGCCACTGCCGCGGCGACGGCATTGTGCGACCGGGCCTGCACCGCGTAGCCCGGCGGACGCGCGCCATCAAGCAACTGGTCTATCAGCAGCCGCGTGCCGCTGCCGGCGTTGCGGTTGACCATCAGCGCGTCCGGGTCCGCCAGCGCCGCCGCCACGGCCGCCGTGACGGACTGACCCTCGAACCGCGTATCGCCCATGCCGAACACGACGCCCTGCAGCCGGCCATAGCCCGGTACCAGCTCCATCGCCTCGGTGACATAGGGCGCATTGTAGATGCCGGATGCCGGGTCCATCAGGTGGATGCCCGCCACATCGCACTCTCCCCGGGCTGCCGCGGCCAGGCCGCCCATGCTGCCGACGGCCAGCGACTTCACCGCGAAGCCCTCGGCATCCAGCAGGCTGACCAGCAGGTCCAGCCCGGCGCATTGGCTGCCGATCACCACCAGGTCCGCCGCCGGCATGCCGTCGCCGATCAGCCGTACCTGGACCGGCGTGCCGGCGGCCACGGACTCCATGTCTGCGGGCACAGCGAAGAAGCCGTCCGCCTGGGTAAAGCTGGTGATGGCGCCGGATCCCTTCGCGGTGGGGTAGGCGGCGAGGCCGCCGCCGGGCGCCTCGATCAGCGAGACCATGACGTATTCCGTCCGCCCCCGCTCCGAGCCGATCCGCAGCGGCAGGACGACGTCCACCACGCGCTGCCGTTCCGGCGGCAGCCCGGCGAAGGCGCGCAGCACCGGCGCCACGAACTCGTGGAAGGTGAAGATGGCCGAGGTCGGGAAGCCCGGCAGCACCGCCACGGGCTTGTTATGTTGCACCGCCAGACACAGCGGCTTGCCGGGCTTGAGTGCTACGCCATGCACGACGATCCCCGGCGCATCCAGCCGGGCCACGGCCTGGTGCGCCAGGTCGCCGGCGCCCTTTGAGGTGCCTCCCGATAGCAACACCATGTCGCCGGCGGCCAGCGCTGCGTCCAGTGCCGCGGCCAGGGCCGCCGGGTCGTCCGGGATGATGCCGAGGGGCACGGGGATGCCGCCCAGCTCCTCCACCGCGGCGGCCAGGATGGCGGCGTTGCTGTCATACACCTGGCCCGGACGGATCGGCGCGCCGGGCGCCACAAGCTCGTCTCCGGTGGAGAAGATCGCCACCCGGGGGCGGCGCCAGACGTTCACCTCCGCGACGCCGACCGCGGCCAGCATGCCGACCTCTCGGGACGACAGCAGCTTGCCACGGCGGAGCACCGTCTCGCCCAGCCCCATGTCGGACCCGGCGGCGGCGATGAAGGCGCCGGGCGCCGCGGGACGGCTGACCTCGACGGACAGGGGCGGGCCGTCCCGCAGCTCGGTCTGCTCGACCATCACCACAGCGTCGGCGCCGCGCGGCACCATGCCACCGGTGGCGATGGCGCTGGCCCAGCCCGGCGTGACTGCGGTCCTGGGCTGCACGCCGGGCGTCAGCACCGCCGGGGTCAGCGCCAGGACGGCAGGCGCCTCGTCGTCCGCCTCCTCCGTATCCTCCGCACGCACGGCGAAGCCGTCCACGCCGGCGCGGTCGAAGCCCGGCACGTCCACCGGCGCCAGCACGTCCACCGCCAGCACACGGCCGCGGGCCTGGGCCAGCGGAACCGACTCGACCCCGAGCGGGGCGAGGGTGAGGTGGCGGCGGAACCGTGCTTCGGCCTCATCCCGGGACACGACATCCAGGAACTGCTCCTGCCGCGCGGCGCGGCGCAGCACCTCCGCGGCGGCTGTCATGCCGGGCACTGCACGGTGACGACGGCGCCGGCGGGGTAGCCTTCTCCGCCCTCGGGCACGATCAGCCAGCCATCGGCAGGGACGGCACGGCTCAGCCCGCCGCTGTCTGCCGGTCCGAGCGGCGTGGCCCGGCCGTCGCGCAACCTGACCCGCACCATGTCGGTGCACCCTATGGCAGATGTGACCTTGCGCTCCAGCACAGCCTGTCGTTCCAGATGCGCCGGGGCGTCTTCTGTCCGCCCGCCCAGCCGCTTGACCGCGGGTCCCGCCAGCACCTCATAAACCGACAGCGCCGCCAACGGCGATCCCGGCAGCAGCATGGCCGGCATTTCGCCGAGCCGGCCCAACCCCGCCGTGTCCCCGGGACGGAAGGCGATCCCGTGCAGGTCGAGCACTCCGCCCGCTGCCGTGAACCGGTGCGCCATATCGTCATCCTTGCCAAAGCCCGTGCGGCCCGCCAGCAGCAGCAGATCCGCGCCGGCGTGGGATGCCGCCTCGACGCCGGCCTGGACAACCGCCACTCCGCCGTCGCGCGCCACCAGAGCGCACAGCATGGGCGTCAGCACGTCCGGTCCGGATTTTGGTCCCGCAGCCATAAGCGCAACGCGCGGGCGTCGGACGGCCTGTATGACCGGCACGTCCAGCAGCGCCAGCAGCGCGAGGCTTTCCGGACGCAGCAAGCCCGGCAGGGGCGCGTCACTTTCTGCACCGCGCCGCTCAACGCCCTCGCCGCGCGCCACGGGCGCCAGGGCCTGAGATGCCGGCCCGTGGCGGCCTACGATGGCGAAGGCGGCGACGGCGTCCCTGCCTGGCGGCATCGCCTGGCCGCTCGCAACCGGCAGGGCGGACGGAAGGGGCAGCGGGTTGTAATCGCTGGCGCCCAGGGTCTCCGCAGCGCGCACCGCATAGCCGTCCGTGCCGGCGCGGTCAGCCGGAGGCCAAGGCTCGCCAGGCGGTCCTGACGTCAGAACCCGGCCCAGGGCGTCAGCCACCGGGACGGCTTCGGACGGCAGGACGGCGACATGCGCCTTAATCCAATCTAGCGCCACCGAGAGCGGCGCACGGCTACCGAATCCCACCCCGCGCACATCAGGCAGCATCACGGCGACCCGCCCGCGTCCCTGGCGCCGTGCAGGGCCTCGGTGATGATATCCCGCTTGTTCTGCAGATGCCGGGCCAGCAGGGGGCCGAGCGTGTCGCCATCGCGGCGGGTCAGCGCGTCCAGGATCGCCCCGTGCTCGTCCATCGCGGTCTGCCACCGGTCCGACCGCATGCGGTTGCTCATGTAGCGCGCACGGGTGATGCGCCCAGCCAGGCCGGCATGGGTCGCCGCCAGCACGGGGTTGCCCGCCGAGCGCATGATGGCGGCGTGGATGGCCTGGTTCAGCGCGAAGTAGCCCGGCAGCTCCTGCCGCAAGAAATGCGCATACATGCGGTAGTGCATGCCCTGCACCTCCGCCAGCTCAGCGGAACTGATGCGCTGGCAGGCCAGGCGCCCGCCCTCGGCCTCCAGGGTGGCGATGACCTCGAACAGGTGGACCAGGTGCTCTTCGTCCAGCGTCGCTACGCGCGCGCCCCGGTTTGGCAGCAAATCCACCAGCCCCTCGGCGGCCAGCACCTTCAGGCACTCGCGCAGCGGCGTGCGGGACACCTTGAAGCGGGCGCACAGCTCACGCTCCGGCACGCGGGTGCCGGGCAGCAGGTCGCCCTCGTTGATAAGCGTGCGCACGCCGTCCAGCAGCCCCTCATGCAGGGACGGTGCGGGCGGAAAGGCATGGACGACGTTGCTGGGGGCGGTGCGGGGCATCGGCCGTCAACATAGTGCGTCGGCTATTGAGTGCAAACTACTTGACAAAATCTAGCCTTGTATCCGGCATCACTGCCGTGCCATGACGCTTTTGCATTCATTTTCAGGAGGACGCGATGGCGTTCAAGAGCGGACGGCATTTCCTGCAGATACCTGGTCCCAGCGCCGTTCCGGACCGCGTATTGCGCGCGATGGACTCTCCGACGATTGATCACCGCGGGCCGGAGTTCGCAGTGCTGGGCAAGGCGGTGCTGGCCGGCCTGCGCACCATGTTCGGCACGGCGGGCACCGTCGTCATCTACCCGGCGTCCGGCACCGGCGCGTGGGAGGCGGCCATCGTCAACACGCTGCGCCAAGGCGACCGGGTGCTGATGTATGAGACCGGCCACTTCGCGACGCTGTGGCGCACGATGGCCGGGCGCTTCGGATTGCAGGTGGACTTCGTTCCCGGAGACTGGCGCCACGGCGTGGACCCGGCGGATGTCGAGGCACGGCTGCGCGACGACGCCGGCCACGCGATCAAGGCAGTCATGGTCGTGCACAACGAGACCAGCACTGGCGTCACCAGCCGCATCCCCGAGGTGCGCGCAGCGATGAACCGCGCCGGGCACCCGGCGCTGCTGATGGTGGACACCATCTCCTCGCTTGGATCGGTGGACTACCAGCACGATGCCTGGGGCGTGGACGTCACCGTCTCCGGATCGCAAAAGGGGCTGATGCTGCCGCCGGGGCTGAGCTTCAACGCCGTGTCGGCCAAGGCGATGGCGGCGTCGGAGAAGGGCGGGATGCCGCGCTCGTACTGGGATTGGCGGGACATGCTGGGGCCGAACGCGAACGGCTACTTCCCCTACACGCCCGCCACCAACATGCTGTATGGCCTCAAGGAGGCCATCGCCATGCTGCAAGAGGAAGGCCTGCCGAACGTCTTCGCCCGGCACGCCCGCCATGCCGCGGCGACCCGTGCCGCCGTCCGGGCCTGGGGGTTCGAGATACTCTGCCAGGATGCGCGCGAATACTCGCCGGTGCTGACCGGCGTAGTGATGCCGGAGGGGCATGACGCGGATCATCTACGGGCGGTGATCCTGGACAATTACGACATGTCGCTGGGCCAGGGGCTGGCGAAGGTCAAGGGCAAGGTGTTCCGCATCGGCCATCTCGGGCATTTCAACGACCTGCAACTGCTGGGAACCCTGGGCGGGGTGGAAATGGGGCTGCACGCTGCCGGCGTCCCGCACCAGCAAGGTGGCGTTGCTGCAGCCATGGATGTATTGGCAGGGCGGACCAACGCTGAGCAACAAAAAGCAGCTTGACGATAAGAACCCGACCCGTAATGAGACTCAAGTTTGAAAATCAAGCTTGAAGAAAAGAGGCAATAATGGTGAACCGGCGCTGGACCCCAAGCAGCAACGTGCTGCTGCTACTCTGCCTGATGTATTTCATAACTTACGTAGATCGCGTGAACATCAGCACAGCGGCCGCTGCATTCAAAGGCGAACTTGGGCTGAGCAATACGCAGCTTGGCTTCGTGTTCTCCGCCTTTGCCTACCCGTACCTGATGTAACTGGGGCAAAACCCCGGGCAAAGACGAACCGCATTCCAATCTATATCACTAAAAGAACGAAAAAAGCCGCATATATTCAAGGTGGTAGAGTTACCGACCCACTCTGACCTTTGTTCTGC
>JAABUQ010004206.1_pt1 | contig 24895 bp, 31 predicted proteins | sample 5560001 | NCBI WGS metagenome assembly JAABUQ01 (sample SAMN10711888, study PRJNA513371) | rock metagenome | isolation source: Antarctica rocks | place: Antarctica: Victoria Land, Finger Mt nord | collected 2015-12-18
TGAGGGGGAGCACGGGGGAGCAGAGAGGGAGTATAAGGGAGCAACGAGGGAGCAGGGGAGAGCGCTGAGGGAGTATGGGGGAGCAGAGGGGGAGCATGGGGGAGCAGAGAGGGAGCATATCGACGAAATGGGTGTTAGCGGGAGAGCAAAGCGGCGGCACCTTAGTCAGCCAGCGGTCACGTGTTGGCCTGGGTTCGGGGAAGTTATATATATATATATATAGTTTCCCCGGACCCAGGCCAATACGTACTCGTATTGACCCCCCAACGGCCATGACCCCCCAACGGCCAGGCACTAAGCCCATTTAGGGAAGCTAATACTAGTATACCTCGCGCACCACGCATGCACATTATGTTAAACATCTGAAAAGGGCGAATTATAGAGCTCGTCGAGTACTCTCGTTCGATTATTTATTGACGTAAATCGGCCTATAAATGGTGGAGGAATATAAGGGTAGAGTTTTGTATCTCCCAAAATATAAAGCTGAGTCCAATAATAAAAGGCGTATACGAACGTCAGGGTACCAATCCTCGTTTATACAGGTTGTATACTTTATGCTTTATACGGTAAGTATTGATAAGGATATAATAATAATGTTTAGGAAGTACTATATTGTTTAATAGGTAGAAACAATAGAATTTGCTACTAGCTAACTAGAATAGGCCTAGTGCCTGGCCGTTGGGGGGTCATGGCCGTTGGGGGGTCAATACGAGTAATCGGTCCCTGACTAAGGCTTCGCTGCTTTGTTCGCCCGCTAAAGCCCATTTCGTCAATATGTTCCACCTCTGCTTTGCCCTGCTCCCTCGCTGCTCTCCCTTGTTCCCTCATTGCTCCCTTGTGCTCCCTCTCTGCATCCCCGTGCTCCTTCGCTGCTGCTTTCAAAGCGGCTATATGTAAGGGTGATTTGCAGCAACGTGACTGATTAGCCCCGCAGGCGCGGCTTCTCTATTCCTTTGTCTGCAATCTGTCTAATTCTCCAAATTAATCGCCGGCCCCTAAATTCCGAGGGCCAGCCTACGCTATACACGCCCTTTCTATACAGGCGCCCCGTAGGCGGGCCGCTGTCCCTGAATAGGGTAGTTTCCCAGAGGGATGCCGACGGCATTGTCTACGTGCTTCACAAGGAAGTGATATCAGCGATACAAATCATTAATTTTGCTCAATTTGTGTGATAAAGGGCCACACCTCTGGCAGGCAAGCTATAAACTCATCTCTAACAGCGCAGATCAACCGTATAAGAAAGCAGGTATGGACGGCTGAACGGGAAGTAATGATGGTCATCGCCCGATAGGGGCTGAGCCGACAAGTCCGGCGCCATTAGGAACTGCGGCATCGTAGCATTGCCTTATATCGTTTTGTCGTTACAACTTGACGATTCTTGCATCGATAATGGGGATAGAGAGAATATGGGATTCCGTTTAGGTCCCCGGGGGCCCTATTTGAGCGCACGTGACGTGACTCACACCAAAAGCGGCGAAATCACTTGCCAGGTCGGATCAGGGCGACAGGCCTTTGCACGTACATATTGGGGTTAGAAAAGAAGATCTAATGAAAAAAGTCGAATTGAGGGTCATCCCCGGATGGATCCCCCCCCCGAACGGTCTAGCCTCAACCCTTAGCCCCGACGCGGGAAAGATTTCCGTGGTTTCAAAAAGGGGCGTTGGCACGGCTGTGAAGGGAGGATGTATGCAGAAAACCTCTGCAAGTGGAATAGTTCCTTCACTTGAGTGCGTACGGCATGGGCTGGTGCAAAGGTGATGGGTAATGGCAATTAGCCATTGACTGAAAGCGTTTGTTCCTATGGAATAGTCCAGCGACCGGCAGGTCGAACAAAGTTCTCACATGCAGACCGTTGTGATCACAATGACCGGAGCCCGTAACCCTCCATGAATCCCTCAAGCGTCTAATCATCATCCGAGTCCTCCTTCTGCTTCATCATCATCCTCCTCAGCATCGGCGGGAGACAAGCTGCAAACCGTCAGTATATCTCAATCATCTTCGTCAGCCATCAACATACCACCATCCTCACCGCTCTTCGCCGCCTCCTCCGCGCTCTTCCGCGCCCCTTCCATCTGATCCCGCAGCGTCTGCACCTGCTTGCTAATGACTCGCCAGAGCAGCACATGCTCGAGCTCGCCAGCTTCGCCGTCGGTCTCGGGAAGACCGTCGATTTCCTTGCTGGAGCCGCGGTGGGCGCCCACGATCATGAGGAGCGAGGTGATGAAGGCTTCCTTGAGGTAGGCGAAGCTGAAGCCATCGGTCGCGTCCGCGATGGCGTCGGAGAGCTGCGCGGGGAAGTCGACTTTGTCGTTGTTGGCGAGTTTGGAGCGCCAGTAATGGCAGTACTGCACGCGCTCGGTTCGTTCCGGGAGGACGAAGTGGTATTTGCGATCGAAGCGGCTGGGGCGTTTGGAGATGCCGGCGTCGAGGCGCTCGAGGTAGTTTGTGCTGCCGATCATCATGATGCCGTTATTGTCTTCGAGGCCGTCGACTTCGTTTAAGAAGAAGGATTTGACATTGTCTTTGATGAGGCTATCGAGGTCTTCGAAGACGAGGAGGCAGGGGCTCGAGTCCCGGGCTTTGGTGAAGATTTCGCGGATGGCGTAGAAGTCGTTGTTGCAGCCGGCCAGGGATTTGACGTACAGGGTTGGGATTGGGTTGGGTCTGATTGAGAGGGCATGCATGAGAGCTTTGATGGAGCACGTTTTTCCGTTTCCAGGTAATCCTAGAATGCCAGTGATCAGCAGCTTGCCACATTCGTGAAGAGTAACAAGAGTTTACCGTGAAAGATGACACCTCGTTTCCATGGCACTGCGAACTCTCTGTAATCATCTTTGCAGTCGAAAAAGCCTTCAACATCCTTTATCAAGGTCTCCTTCATTTCGTGATTCAGAATGACGTCGTCCCATTCAGCCTCTTGCACACTCTTGTAAAGTTCCTTATTCTTCACCCACTCCTGCTGGTCGAAAACGTAGACTTCTTCATGCAGGTCGTGCCCCCAGCGCGAAGAAGCAGCGATGAGTTCATCAACTGCGTTCGGCTGTGACCCAGACTTTCCTTCGATATCACGCTTATGAAGCACGAAATAGAAACTGAGTGGGCGGAAATCCTCCAGCCACTGAGCAGAGTAGACGAGGAAGTGTTGCCCAGTCCATGTGTAGTCGTACTTCCCAAACATGACTTTGTCCTGTATGGAGCCTTCTGTACCAGTATCCCGCCCTTTGGGGTTCTTGTGAACACGAAATGCTGAAAAATTCTCGCTCTCTGTATCAAGCTTTGCTCGGGCATTTCCTGCTTCGGCAAAGGCAATGAGATCGCTCTTTGAGGGTGTAACGGTCACTGTCCACTCGGGATAACGCCTGCGCAATGAAGTTAAGATTGCGGTTCCGGTAGACGTTCGTGGTGCGTCCGAGTGTATCTGCCAGTCCTCGAAGGCATCATTGGCAGGGCCATTACTTATGGCTGTTGAAAGTCCCATTCTCATTCCCGTTGAGCAATTCGGATGGATAATGGTTATCAGGGCTCACTTTGGCAATTGATCAAGGCAGAAGTGTGTTTGGACAGTGTTGAACACCCAAAGTCGTAGGCATATCCCAACATTATAAGAGGCTGTGAGTCTTCACCCCGCTTCATTAGGCACCCACCCACCAACAAATCCTAGGCTGGTGAGCCTGAGCTGAGTTCTCCATGCCTGATGGCCTCCAGCTCTTCCGTTAAACGCTGTCGTTCGAGGGTCCATCGTATGACTCGAGCAGAAGCTTCGTGTGAAATACGACTTGAAGCTGTAGTATCCAATATATGGACGTTTGGCACTAAATGAAAGGCATATGCGCTAAGTCAATTATGGCGAAACAACGAAGATTGTTTCTATGTCACATTAAGCGAGCGTATTTTCTTCCATTCGTGCACTTCAAGCTTGGGTTGAGCTATCAAACATGTTTCATGCCTTCGTACATCAACGTGTTCGGACATAACCTAAATTAGATGTGTGTAACAGAGTGCCTCCCGGCAAAACCTTCAGTTCAGCAAAAGGCAGCACTAACCGAGTCACGCTAATCTCAATCCATCACTCTCAATCCAAAAACCTCCAACTTCTCTCCCCTCCACCTTTCCCACACATCACTATACCATGGACTCCTCCCACGACCAAGAACGCGCCAAAGTCGCCGCTGACGCCGAGCGCGAGCTCACCCGTCTCTGGCGGGCATGGCGCACCATCCACGAGATGTGCCAGGACAGAGTAAACCCCCCCCCGAGTCTGCCCCATCGCTCACAATACTCACACCACCCAGGGCTACGAGCTAGCAGAAGACGAAGTGCGCATCTCTCTAGATGATTTCCGCGAGAAATTCGCCGACGCAAGCGGCGCTCCTGAGTACCTCCCCCCTCTCCCCTCCCCCCCAGGAGCCCAAAAAGTTTCCCCCAACACAACACACAACCCCACTAACCATCCCCATCCCCCAGCCGCAAAAAAATGACCACCTCCTTCAAACCCACCACGGCAATGCTCACGAAATACACCCCCCTCCCCACTTCCACGCACCCGCACCCCGTCGCCCAAATCGGCACAATCTGGATCGAATTCGCAGCCGACGCCTCCATCGGCGTAAAACACATGCGCCAATTCGCGCAGCACATCTCCAAGCACAATTTCCACACTGGGATTTTGGTGACGCAATCCAGCATCACGGCCGCGGCCCTCAAGATCGTGCCCGTGGTGCTGCCTAGTGTGATTGAGACGTTTCAGGAGAGCGATCTGCTGGTTAATATCACGCATCATGAGTTGGTGCCGAAGCATGTGTTGCTGAGTCAGGAGGAGAAGAGAAGGTTGTTGGAAAGGTATCGGTTGAAGGAGAGTCAGTTGCCGAGGATCCAGACGGGGGATCCCGTGGCGAAGTATTTGGGGTTGAGGCGAGGGCAGGTGGTGAAGATTATACGGAAGAGTGAGACGGCTGGGAGGTATGCGAGTTATCGATGGGCGATCTGAGGGGTGGGACATGGGGGATACTAATACAACTTCAAGCTTTTTGAGGGGAGCGTACATATGGAGCGAGGAGTTCAGGTGTCACAGGTGTACTCGTATGCAGGACCAGATCACAATTTGGCCTTCTGCTTGACATCCCCCCCAGTCTTCTTCTTCTCCCCGCCCTGATCCCGCAACATTCTTCTCAAAATCTTCCCGCTCGCGCTCTTCGGAATCACATCCACAAAGTCCACGCCCCCGGTAATCCACTTATGCCTCGTCTTCCTCTCCCGCACATACTTCCTCAACTCCTCTCCTACCTCCGCACTACCCTTTTCTCCCCCTTTGAGAACCACATAAGCCTTCGGGACCTCCCCTGAATACTCATCCTGCAGCCCGAGAACGGCTGCATCTTCCACTCTCGGATGGCCGAGGAGAAGATCTTCCAGCTCGGCGGGGGCGACCCCGATGCCCTTGACTTTTATCATTTCCTTGATACGGTCGGTGATGGTGAGCATGCCCTCGTTATCGATGATACCTTGATCACCTGTGTGGAGCCAACCGTCTATGTCAAACGTGTCGGAAGTGGCTTTCGGATTGTTGAGGTAGCCCATTACTATTTGGGGCCCTCGGGCTAGGATCTGACGGGATTAGTTGGAGAAGTACTGGAGAGAACGGAAGAAGGCTTACTTCTCCAGGCTCGTTCAAGCCAAGTTCCTTGCCGTCTAGATCGACGATCTTGACTTCGGTGCTTGCGCAGATTGTTCCAACTGTATGGCCGTATTTGTAGTCGTATTTATCATGTGGGTGGGCGGTGATGCAGGAGCAGGATTCTGTCATCCCATATGCTAAGGCCACATGTTTGATCAAACTGCGCGACTCCTGCGAAGCGTGCTGCTCACCTTGCTTGAATTCCGTTTGAGGGAACTTCTTCTGCAGCAGGTGCAGGATCTCTTCCGATAGGGGTGCAGCACCGGTGGAGAAGCGACGTAGGCAGGAAAGATCGTATTGGTCAACCAGCGGATCTCGGACGAGTCGGATTAGAATCGGGGGGACCAGCAGAAGTTCCTCCAGCTGATGTTTGACTATCGTATCGAGCAAGTCTTTCATCGTAAAGGCGGGTAGCATGTACACCTCGGCATTGAGGGTTACAGGGAGATGGAGAGCGTGAACCAATCCCGTAACTTTGAAAATTCAGCATGTATTCACTGGGATTCAGTGGGTTTCTTACTGTGGAACGTAGGAAGCACAGCAACGATCTTCTTTAGATCAGGCGGAGTAATAAGTTGCACCTGGAGGCATTGTGCAATCATATTCTGATGCGCTATCATCACAGCTTTGGGCAGGCCTGTGGTCCCGGAGCTGAAACTCATGAATGCGCATACATCCTCATTCTTTTTGCCCTTGGGAATCTTGAAGCTCGCTACTTGGCTGTTTTGTCCGTAGGATTTTCCAATATCCAGTAGCTGCTTCATAGTCGTAAAGCCTTCCATTTCGCCCTCTAACAGGAAAACCCGGTCTCTCGGTATGCCCGCGTTCCTTGCAGCTGCGGCTGCGACGTCCATAGAATTGGGCACGGTCATGAGGAATCTGGCTCCGGCTGTTTTGAGGGCATAGGTCATTTCCTCGACGTTGTAGGCTGGTGATGCCCCGGAAACAATTCCACCTGCGTTCCATCAATCCACGATCCTCCCAACCAAGAGGAAGGGGCAATACCGACTCGCACTGTCCCTAGCTAAGACTCTATAAGCAGACAGCCTGGCATCCCGTGGCCTAAGCACAGCTCACCATCGCGACAGGGTACCAGATGTTATTGGGGCTGAACAAGGCTACTACATCTCCCTGCCTCAGCCCATACTTCTTCACCAAGGCCGTCGAAAGGAATTTGGTCGCCTCCTTGACCTGTGCATAGTCGATGCGCTCCCCGGTGATGGCATTGCTGTAGCCACGTAGCTCGGATCTAGGATGCTTGTTCAGGGATGAGGATGGGGAGTCGAACAGCCAATCCCAGATTGAGACTTCAGTGGGGACTGTAGATCGATGGCATCAGCTGGTGTTTTCGCATTGGGTGTGTGGGGTTGGCATACGCTGTATATCTGGCTGGGTAGACTTGAAAGGCATGTTGTCAGTCACTGGGTCCAAGGTAGATGAAGGTTCGACCCACCTTTTCGACCACTCGTCAATTAATTCTACTCTGACGTCTGCAATACTGTGGTGTTGGCCAGCGCCTTGTTCGGTTTTGCGGGGACGTCTGCGGGGGTTGGGGGTTGCTTGCGGGGAAGAAGGCGTCGATCCCTCCATTGCGCCTAATAAGAACGAAATCTGGATCCCCAGTTCACCATCATGCGGCTTTTGATCAGAGGGATGTAAAAATTGGAGCGATAATTCCAGTTTCTGGTGTTGTGGATGCAGCTGAGTTCATATTGCTACGAAGACCTCTATACGCCTTCTATTTCAGCTTGGCTACCCTTTCAGCTCATCCACCACCCTTTTGAAGCCAGTCCCCTCCACGGTTCCCTCGACCTCCTCTCTGTCGCAGCCTAGACCACTTCACCGTCAGACTGGACACTCCAGGAGAGCGTGCATATGGACTCTTAGCCGCTGAGGGGAATGGTTGGTAGATTTCCAATCAATGGCCCCTATGTTTGCCATCATCAGCCAATTCCATCCGGTGAATTGTGGAAGGGAACTGACCATATAAAGCAAATTCCGTGTCTTGATCTTCCACTGTCCAGAGATCTTCGTCCAGCTGTCCTACATCACTCAGCAAAATTGCTCTACTAAATGATGGCCTCGATGCGTACTTGATATTGTCCGAAAGCCTGGATAGTCTGCACATCCCATAAGCTATCATTTCATCTGGCGGTGTAATTGCGATCTGTGACTTCTTACCGTCCCAGCTTCTGCCCCAATCCCCCACTGCGTCGCAGTATAATAACTCACGCTCCTGGCCTCACACTGCCCCAGCAACTCCACAATCTGCGTCCCATATGAATGTTGGCTCAGGAATGGCGCCAAAGCTGCCTGCAACCCTTGCTTGACAGCGGTGAGAGGAGTAAGTACCCCAATTGGGGCGGAATAATTCGTCACCACGTCATCGGTGAAGACCTGAGATAAAGCATCGTAGTTTTTTGAGTCGATGGCAAGGGGGTAATAAGAGAGAGTGTTGAGTATTTGAGTGACTTCAACGGGACTTTGGGGTGAGGCTGCGTGAGTGTAGAGGGATGGGAGAGAGGAGAAGGGGATTGGAGCGGCGAGGGTAGCTGTGATGTTGGTGTGGCAGGAATCATAAGCTGCGTGAGTGGTGAGTGTTTTGGTTGCGAGGATGAGGAGTGAAAGAGCGACACTGCGGGATAGGGTATGGGAGATGGCGGTCGTGGGAGGTATCATGGCTGTTGGTGTAGGCTTCGACTAGGTACAAAGAGGAAATTCGGATGGGAGGAGAGAACACAGAAAAGCTGGCCGATCTTAAACCTTTGATTTAGGGGAAGGAGTGCAACGAGGTTTTCTGTGAGAGACAATGGCATGTGCACAATGTGGTCATATTACGGCTGTTCTATTATCTACCCATTCAATCATATCTCTTCAATGGCAGCCGGGCCTAGCCGAACATGCATGACTCTCACGTAAACATCTGCATCCCCGTCGGTCATCACCACGCATATCCAAATTCGACGCGTTGAGAACCTGGTGGTCTGATTTGGAATGCTATTCCCACGTTGTTGTTCAGCCTCATGACGAGAAGATATTGCTTCGAACGGCTAAACCTTTCCGATATCCGAGGGACTGTCGGCTAAAGTCCGTATTGCACACATGCTGTATTGATTTCCGTGTCCACTTTTCAGCAAGAAGAGAAGAGAAAGCCAGTCAGATTGTTCGTATCCATGGCCCTCGGCCCTCGAAGCCTGGGGCCGATTGTATCGTTGCGAAATGAGAGGGTTGACATGCTCCCATGATACTTCCTCTTAGGACCTACAGCCTTCGCAACTAATCCCAGCTATATGCGAAAAATCTGTCGGTCCAGTGGTAATTATGTCCAAGATCGATTTCTCGATCCTCGCGAGGCAAGGATACCTTTACACCCCGAAACCACGCATTCTGATAGATTGGATCGCGTTCAGTGGAGACTCTGCCCTGTACACGATTGTTCTCACTAGGGACGATTTGCACAGGCTTATCGGACTCAAAGTAAGTCAGCCAGTGATTCATCTCCTCAGTGAATGAATCTTGCCATGGCATCGGTGATTGGAGAAGATATTGATATCGCACCATCATCCCACGGCCTATCAAAGCTAGGTAAAGCTTTGCCTGACATCGTTGCAGAGGGTTCTTCAAATTTTCAAAATTAAAGACTGACTTATAGCTCGCTAACATTAGCGAGGCCGTACTCGCATGGTCAAACAAGGTATGGATCAAGGTATCGAAGTCGGCCCTGATGACCTGTCCCCTCGGTCCGATGACCAAGGGCCAAGGTGGGCGTACAAAGGGCTGGCCATGGAACTGATCATAACCAACCCTTGTTTGCAATAGCAAAGAGCAGCCCGGGGCAGGTTCGAGTGAATAACCCCGAGAGCATTGTCACGGTAGGGTATGATGCATTGTAGCACTTCATCCTTGTTTGCAAGGTTTGGAATGTTCATCCGCACATCCAAATGCCGTGGGAATGCAGGATCCACGTTATCAGAAACGATGGTGCACGAGAATCCCCGAACTATTTGAAGCGGCTCGAAGCACTTTGTTCGCAAGATGAGCTGTTTGATGGAATCAGTTTTGGAACCTCCAGAGTGATGGTCGGTCGTGACGCGGATCGAACCGATGGATGTTTACTGCCAACGTTCGCCACGCACACGACTACATCTCCAATGAGTTCTGGACCGAAAATGAAGATGTTGTTCCTGGGTGGGTCGGGGGAGTCTGTGACCCAGGCTGGAGTTCCAACAGTGATATTCAGAGCCATGGGATTCATATGGTCAGGTATCCCTGTCACCTTCGGAAGGGCCCCCGCATCCCCGTCCTGTTGTTGCACATGGAGCCGGAGCGCAATCCAGACGTTCTCTTCATACAGCGCTGAGTAAGCTTCTGAGGTGATCTCACGGTTGACTAGAAGAATAGCTGTACGAAACTGATACCGGTTGCTATTGCAAGTGGCTGTCCCGTGCCCGCGGAAGGCGTAAGATGTCGACAAGAGCATACGGTAGATCATCACACGCAGCTCCAGCGGCAAGATAAAAAGTCCAGGTCGGAGTTTTCTCCTAGTTTTCATCGGCTACGTCAGCCATGCTTGGCCAGGAGAAGCCCGTCCCCTTTACGGTACGCCTTGGCCATTGTGCGGGCTCGCCAAAGTCTCGCCGGTCTGCAAGCTATACATGGAGCGAAGGGTTGACTTACAGTCGTGAGAAATCCGCGTTCTTGGTGTCGAGACCAGATTGGAGCTCCATACTTTCTCGGTTGCCGAAGATTCTCAGCCAAGCAAACTGACGGCTGAAGAAGGGAAGAAGTTGCAGTATATGAGGACCGTGGATCGGAGGGTTGCTGATCTTTGAGTTGTCAGGCTACGACACTTGTGCGTTGTAGCTGAGGGGGGCTCTTATGCGGAGCTTTCGAAGCAGCAATGTATCCAATAAGGTGAATGGTCTCGGTGCTTCTTCCAAAGCCAGACAGCGTGGCGGAAGCCAAGTGGTTATGCAGCTGAATTGGAGATGGAGGAAGAAAGTTGAGAGCTAAAATGGTGAAGAAGGTTGTAGAAGAAAGAGTGTCGAGGGTTGACAGTGCTATGCCCAGAATAACACGTCAACAGAACCCTGTTGGTCTAGTATTGATGGCACAATAGCTACAGGGCTCTAAACCCGGTTCTGCACGTACGGAGACATGGCAAGAACGAGAGCAACCGCAGCCACGATCAAACGCAGCCGAAGCCATGATAGAACGCAACCGAGAGCGCCGTCGACCTCCAGACCCGTAAACACCAGGTCTACAACCTAAGCAGATATTTTGAAGCCACCGGGCACAGATCTCTGAAGACCTGCTCACGTTCATAGTTCTTTGGGACACGACGTAGAATATCTTTGTTTTCTTGGCCATACCCTTCCATGAATGGCCTGTTTAGGTAAGCATGATATATACCTATATACTGACCTTTGAAAGTGTCCAATCGGTTTCATATATTCGTTAGCACGCTCGACATATATCTGATTGCATGATCGATGATTGCTTCATCCTCGAGCCCCCAAAATCGGACACCGAGTTGGACTTCTGGAGGACGAGCAGGAGTTACATATTTATAAGAACACGGGAGAGCAAATACAGGATGATATACAGAAGATATCATCCTCTGCATTCAAACCGAAAATGTTACCGCCTATTGCGCCAGACTTGCCTGTGATTGATCGTGGTATGGCTTGAGACCTTTTTTCCGAACGCATAATTTTGCCTCTGGTCGGTAATTCCGCGAATGTTTCTTGAAGAATCGAATTCAATTTGGCAAATATTGTGGCATCGTTTGATAGAGCAAGATGAACTCAGACTATGTTTTCGCCTTTTGAAATATTCAATAACAAGGAATGATGAGACTCGATGCCCAACGTCGGAGAGCATGTGGGTGGTATAGAGAGTACCCGCTTTGTTGGAAAGACTGGAAGTATTTTTATCTTGCAGGTCGATCTTCACTTGAAGACCTAGTAGAGACTATAACTGCAGCGAGGGCAGTCTTTCCAGTAGATTTAAACGCGTAAATGTTCTTGAATGGCGCACAGTCATCTTGGCCTTTGCCAGAGGCGGTGTTGATACCCTCTATTGCTCGATACTGACCCGCAGTGACATCTGTGAGTAGAGTCTAGCAAAAAGTCAGACACAGCTACTAGCCTCTCCAAAACCCATGTAAACTTACAACAAATCCCCCTCGGAATGGCCTTTGGTCCAAGGTTGTACTCGGAGCGCGTTACGACTCCGACTTGTTGCCTCCCCTCTCAGAGCCTTGTAGCGGTCTGCATAATGGGAAGGATTTGCGTTGAAGACTCTTCCCTTTGCTAGTACGATCTTCGAGTGAGTAAACCAGAAACAAGAGCTCCACAACCACGAGAGTTCTACCTCGGAATTGGTGACATTATCACAGAAAAGGCCGTATCTTGAAGTAAACCAGGAATTGCGCCACCTAGTCTCTTTAGCGATTGTGTGCAAATGAAAGGCGAAAACCATACCTCCAATGGTGAGACCGGCATTTTCAATATCATACACACAGCCACCCACCACTACAAGGTTCTTCGGATAGAGCTTGTTGTAGGTTTTCCCTATCGGCATCTAAGGCCTGCAGAAGCGACTCTGTGGTTCGTGGAAACTGCGACGTCCGCCATAGCACTTAGATCGATATTTACACTGTCGTCAACCTTGGCGGGTCCAGCCTGGAGCATATGGCTGGCTCCACAGACGGCGAACTCGCATTGCTGTTTAGCCAATTCAACGCGCGTTGGAGACGGATGAAAATCTGGAGGTTATATGCTCATGTGCAGTTGTCTACAATGACAGCAGACCAAAATGCTGGCATCCAGCATCAAAGCGGACAGTCGACTGACGAATGATCAACCGTATATCTTATCCTCTCAAACTCGCAAGGAAAAGCCCAAATAGCAACCCAGATGCCTCGTATCTAAAAAACGATACAGCACCATCATTTGATCTGCTAGCGAAGTGATGGAAAGTGCGTAGACAATTAAGTGGACGGATAAGGCCCCGAGAACACTTCAATGAAGAGTTCTCTCGTTTCGCGTTTCGCATTCACGCGCTCAAGTGTTGATATAGAACACTCAAACGGAAGATCCCGCAGCCTCGAGTACTCTCCTTGTTTTCTCGTCCCTGTTAGTCGTATCGACAACACCGTAGGCCTGTTTAGTCTGTCGGAAGACTTCTTTCTCCCATGGTTCGCCTACATTGACTTTGCCATTGCTATCCCAACAAGCTTGCACGGTGCCTCCTATGTTCTTAAAGAAGGCTTCGAGTCCACCTTCGCCACCTCCAGCGTGATAGCTCTTAAAGGGTCCAGAGACAGCCCACCGTGGCCCCATACTACTCTGGACGATCTTGTCGACATCTTCGACAGAGGTCACACCCTCATTGACGAGGTGAATGGCTTCCCGAAAAAGGGCAAACGCCAACCGATTCGCCACAAAACCGGTTGTCTCTTTCAATAGAACGGGAGTGCGTCCCCTACTCTCCCAGAAATGCATGGTGCGGTGAATGACATCCGTAGAAGTGACCCCGGATGGAACAACTTCCAGAAGCGGCATAATGTGCGGTGGGTTGTATGGATGGACGACCACAAGACGGCTGGGGTTCTTCATGTTAAGAGATTGTGTCGAGGCTAGGATGCCAGAAGTAGAAGTCCAAAGCAAAGCCTTAGGGGGGCAATGCCTCTCCACCTCGGGCCATAGTGATATCTTAAAAGAGAGATTTTCCGGTCCCTGCTCTTGAATCACATCTGCGGCCAAAACGGCCGCTCTGAGGTCCGAAGTAATGATGATAATATCAGTCATCATCAGACTTCTGACAAATGACTCTCTCTCCTCGCCATCTACGTTAAGATCTGGAGGTAAGTACTTTGGTAGGGTCTGCAGTACATATTCGAAAGCATCAGGTCGTGTATCGCAAATCATCAGATTGAGTCTCTTTTCCAGAATGAGATCTAAAGAAAGTGAAAGGTGTAGAGCAGCCAAGGAAAGGCCAATAGTACCGGCACCAATCAAAGTGATTTGGATGGAATGCTCGGACATGATGGCGAAAGGATTCCTGGAGAGATTGCGGTCAATTCAAGAAGACGGTGTGGCTCCGGACATGCTCCCCCCTAAACATCAACCGACCTTCATCAATACCAGGCTATGGTTTCCGCCCGTAGGCCCGAATGCATGGGGAATTCATGGAAAATGCCGCAGAATACTTTCTTAATAAAGAAAGCGGTGTATTCCGTCTCCGCGTGCTCACTTTGAAAAAGACCTAAAGCAGTAAGAAGAGGTGTGATATATTAGACTCGTGAATGTCAAGGTAGATAGTATCTTCAGTCTTCAGCCTTCACCGTGTCTGGTGATGCAGACAGATCCAACAATGGATTCTCTATCACCTCTGTAAGCATCCTGCTGCGCCCCCACTCGGAAATAAATCATGGGCGACAATTGGGGCAAATGGTGCACCGACCACTCATGCCGCAGGCTGTGCACACCAACGAACCCTTATCAGACCCTAATTTCATTCTTCCCGGTCTGGTCGATATCCTAGAGATGTCAAAAACGCGCAATTGCTGACTAGAGTGCAGCCTCTAATCGCACCGGTATGGATTTGGGGTGGGGGGGGCAATGGGGTCTGGTCTGACATAAGATCAAAAAAATGCCTTGCTGCACCACACCTCCTCTCGGCTTCCTACCCTTCTTGAAACGACGCACGAACGTTACGAATAATCGCTACTCCCAGCATCTCAGGACCTTTTCAATGTAGAGAGAGGGAAAGAAAGAAAAGGGGGGAAAAGCAAGGCCTGGACACGATAACAGCGTAACGAAGATTGAACACCAGACCTCGGCATCAGAGATCGACCGGGCAAGCGGCGTCGAATGCTCGAAAGTCAGCGTGCTCCGTGAAATGCGCACGCGAGCATCGATGCCGTCAGGCAAGCTCTGAGAAGAGCTCTCCACCGCCCACTCCTCTGCGGAGGCTGGTGGGCGTCATCAATCCTTGAACATGATTTTACCTCGAGATCTCTACTCGAGTCCACCGCCGGCCAAAACAAAACAAGAGGACAATGCTACTCTTCTCGTCTCATGGTGGTGCACGGGATTCGCTGTTGCCATCATTCTCGTCAGAATATCGGGGCGATATGTGAGAACAGAGAAACTCTTTCGGGAGGACAAGATCATGTTTTGGAGCATAATACCATTGATGGCACGGATGGGTCTGGTCCATTTAGTCCTTCTTTGGGGAACGAACAACGCAATAACAGACGGCCTATCACCCGATGAGATAAGGCACCGCGAGATTGGGAGCAGGCTTGTATTGGCTTCGAGGATCATGTACGCCATGTTGTAAGTTTGTTCTACGGACAGCAGCTCGAATGTCTCGGCTAATGACATGCGCAGCCTCTGGATGGCCAAATTCACCGTGTCCGAGTTCTTGAAGCGCCTCACAAGTCAAGTATGGAAGCGGTCTTATGAAATCGGTCTCCAAGGCATACGCTGGTTTCTCATCGTCACTTTTCTGCTGGTAGTGATCGCAACTCTATCGGAATGTCAGCCGTTCAGCCATTACTGGCAGGTCGTACCAGATCCAGGAGCACATTGTCGGCAAGGGATAGCTCAGTTGGTCACAATGGGCACGAGCGATGTCATCACGGATCTACTACTCGTCTGCTTTCCTATCCCCATTGTCCTCAAATCGCATATGCCGGCCAAACGGTAAGCACTGCACCCATCAAACCTCCTTCAATGCTGACCCTCCCACAGAAAGCTCTCCCTCGTCCTCTTATTCGGCCTCTCCCTCATTCTCGTCGCCATCACCGTCTACCGCGTCATCGGCGTCACAGACCGGCACTCAGACCAACAATTCCGCTCCCTCCTCGCCTCCCTCGAAATTCTCGCCGCAGCCGCCGTCTCCAACGCCCTCGTCCTCGGCTCCTTCGTCCGCGATCGCGGCGCAAAGAAGCAACGTTTCCGCTTCGGCAGCACAGGCGGAAACAGCAGCCTCGACCGGGGCACCACACCCCGCAGAACCATAACCGCACGCAACTGGGGTAGCGACGCAGACCTCGTCAGCGACCTAGGCATGCGCTGCACTCCGGACCCATCAGACGAACCCAGCCTTCCCCGCCCGGCCCCCATCGCTCTCCCCCTCTCCTCCCAAGCCAAAAACCTGACCCCCGCCCCCGTCAGCGAATGGAACTTCCCCATCCGCTCTTCAGCCGAATCAGCCGAGACGGACCCAAAATCCCCAAGCCCCCTCACCAGACCCGACCCTTCTCCACACCACTTCCCGCGAGCCCCTCGCTCGCCCTCATTCTTCGACGTCGGCGGCCTCCTCGGCGAAGTCGACCGCCCTACCCGCCCTCCGCCACAACATGTATCCAAATCCACCCCACCCCCCTTCGCCCCACCCTCCGCCCAACAAACCACCCTAACCCCCTCTGCCCCACGCTCTCCCTCCTTCTTCGACGTAGGCGGCCTCCTCACCTCCCCCTCCCAACCCACCACCCACTCCCACTCCCGGCAACCCCCCCCGCACAACCGCCTAATGACTCCCCCACCCAATTTCTCCCGCCCAACATCAGCCCAGCGCGTCGCCTCCACCTCCCCGCCCAGCACCGCCTCCGTTCCGGAACCCCGATCTAGGAAGGGCAGTCAAGCGCTGCTGCAGGATATTGGGGGCTTGCTCTCGGCTGAGGAAAGGTCGCGGGCGCAGGGGAGGGGGGTTAGTCTTGTTGAGGCGTTGAGGGAGGGGGGAGAGACGGTGGAGGGGGGGGGGAGGAAGATGATTGGGGGTGTGGAAGGGGGAGGGGGGGGAATGGGGTTGCGGGATGTGGGGGGGTTGTTGGGTTAATGACTCTGTTTTTCGTTGAAGTGGGGGATAGGGGAAGGGAAATGGGTTTGACGATTTGCTCTGAGCGAAGGTGTTTGGTGCACTGGGTGGGGTGAGAGACCATTAGATACTTTGCTTTACTGATTTACCTTAGGCGCGACGGCGAATATGCGGTGGATGGGCTGACGAAATGGGATGACGATATGGGACTCGGGTGTTATTGTGTTTATAGATTCGGATACCCAGATGATGAGCTTCACGAAGACAAGTTGCTGTTTGTTTCGAAGCACGTCAAAGAGCAGTGAAGATGATGAATCATCTTCATCTCAGCCTGCGGATACAGAGATCTACAGTAGAATAGTAGCAATCTCGGATTCTAACCCACCCAGTTGCAGCAAGACGCGTCCTCTCATCGTTAGAACCCCTTATCCATACACCCTAACTCACTCACTTCTATCAGACCCACATCCGACTCGCAACCGCAGCGATGGCCAGATTCCCCACAGAGTAACAATCCTCCACCACCCTCTCCCTTCCAAACCCATCCACTCAACCCTCACCATCCCTCCCTCACCACACCCCTCCTCATCCACATCCTCATCCACATCCACATCCCCATATACACTCAACCCATCCCCTCCCCCCCCTCCCTAACAGCCGTCCGAAAATCCGCCAAGGAGAGAAGCGCAGGTAATTCCAGCCCCAAAGTGCCCTGCTTGACTCGCGCGCGCAGCTTTGGTCTGGCGCAGAAGATTAGGATGGTGTTGGCTAGGAGGGTTTGGCGCTGGGGGGGTTATTAGCGGGTGTTGAGCTCTGGTTGGGGGGGAGGCGGGCTTGCTTTTTTTGAGTGAGGGGGAGTGGGGGGTGGTTTGTGGATTTTGGGGGGGTTGGATTTGGGCCGAGGGTTTTGGGCTGTGGAGGAAGTGGAGGCTGGTGAAGCGGTTTTGGTTTTGGGGGTTGTGGGTGCGGATGGTTGCTTTGGCTTTCTTGGAGCCATGCTGCGTTCTTGACTGCTCTGGATGCGAGGGTGGGAGGTGCTTGCGGAATTGTTGAGGAGCGTTGAGAGGGATGTGGTTCGATGGATCTCTCGAGATGGTATTGGATGGAGGCTCATTTGAGATAGGTGTCGTGGTTTGAGAGAGAGGTATCAGAAGGCGTAGTGATGAAGGTTGATTGATGGCTTGAGATGTATTGAGAGCCATAGTGGTAGTAGATTGAAGAAGATCAATTATTGTGGCGAGTGTTGAATGGTGTTGTGGTCTGGTAAGATGTGAATGAAGTGTGAATAATGAATCCTTTGATGCGTCGTCGGGTTTTCTAAATGGCGAGCTGGTGTTTACAATAGGAAGGAATCTTCTTAGGCTCCCCCTTGAGTATATTTACTATCCCTTTGTCCGTCAATAAACCCGGTTTCAAGTGGACTTATTAGCCGTTGCTAACATGATATGCATCAGTCGTCCAGTAATCCGACTATCCATTCCGGGATTCGTTCTATGCCTTCGCCTCGAATAGCACTGATGGGTATCGCAGCCAATTGTCCTTTCCAAGCGTTCTTCGTCCCGCATGGATGCTCCAGTGCTCCCTTCTCAAGGGCTGCAAGGTACGCTTGCAAGTCTGCAAAATTGTGTTGCGTTCCTTCAAGATCCGCCTTGGTCCCGACAACAAACCAGGGCTTGGACGAGATGGGTGCCATGGGTAACTCTGGAAGCTTTCGTGGTCTTTGCGGCTCGATGATAACGTTCTCATCACCCTTCGCCACCGCTCCATCGTGAGGTGATGCTGAAGAAACCGAAGCGCCGAAAGGTTTCCATTCGACCTCTCTCCTCGATTCTGTTTGTTGATTGGTTTCCATCCCTTTCAGTCTTTCGAATTCACCGAGTTCGCGCCAGAGAGTCTTGACTGATTCAACTGGGTCCCCATTGCTAAGATCGACTACGAATGCGAGTACTTGGGCACGCTCAACATGACGCAGGAAACCCAGCCCAAGTCCTTTGTCAAGATGGGCATCTGATATTAGACCCGGAATGTCTGCTATGGAGATCTGTGTCCTGGGCACCCCGTCTTTTCGATTAGCCTGGACCTGAGGCCGACCACGGTTGTCGTCTAGCACCATCGCCCCAAGATTTGGCTGCAACGTAGTAAAGGCCCAATCGCCCACCCTTGCCCTACTCCTGCTGAGTGCCCGAAGCAAAGTACTCTTTCCCGCATTAGGCATGCCCACAAAGCCCACGTCTGCCAGAAGCTTGAGCTCTAGCTCTAGAGTGATAGATTTGCCGACTTCACCTTTTGTGGCAAATTTGGGTCGATGAACGGATCTTGTGATGAAGTGAGGATTCCCCAGACCGCCCACTGCCCCAGCAGCCAGCAGCAACGGGCTTTCCATTGGCTCGGAAAGATCCAGCATAATTGGAGGTTTCGGTTCAGCGAGCGTGAGATTGGATACTCTCGGCTTGGGAAGAGCAGGAATCTCCCCCGTGGCGTACTCAGAAGGTAGTGCAGAGGGGTATAAAATCCATTTGTCTCTTCTCCAAGTTCCTCTTTTTTCACCCTCGAGCTCGTCCTCTTCGCTTCCTGCATCGAGCGTCCTCTGCTCTTCCTCTTCTGCAATCCGGTCTTTTCTGTCGATCTCTCTCACGACAGTCCCAACGGGTACCTTTATAACTACATCTTCCCCCCGTTCACCCCCTTTGCTTTTCCCTGCCCCATTCTTTCCCCGTCCAGCCCTCACGAACGCTCGCCTTGCAAGCCTGTGTAGACTTGTCTCTCCACGAACAGCCTGAATGTAGATGCTCCCTCCAGTGCCACCGTCGCCGCCGTTGGCAGGGCCATTCTCAATGAACTTCTCCCGGAGGAAGGAAACAGCACCATGCCCGCCCGAGCCGGCTAGTACGATGATAGTGGCTTTATCAGCAAAGATCGTTCGACCGTAGTCAGTGGGTGGAGGATTGAGATGTGAATCTTGAATAGATTGAGATCCTGGCCCCTCATGTATATACGCTTCTGTTGTCTGCGAACGGCGCGACGTTCGACATACTGAAAGACGAGTAAATTTTTTGCTGAGACGTAGGGTTGGCGTGATTTCGAGGCATGGATATAGGAAGGGAAGAATTGGTCTTTGGAGAGTCATTGGCAACCCACAAGGTTCAAGTCTTCTCCAACTGTCACTGACTTGCTGACATGCTCTTCAATTTCTTCAGTTCCTCTAACTCCTCGTATTCTTACAATACCGTGTATGCCCAAATACTCTAAGGTGAATTGAAGATCTGCAGGAGAGATTCTCCAAAGTTTTGAGCCTCAACGATGTCATGAACTCTCCGCGTCAAAGGCCATGGCACCACAATACGCGACAATACATTCTACTTGAGTAGTATAGAGTCACATTCCTAATGCATATCTAGAATATTTTAGCTTACAAGCTCTTTCTATCCAGTGCCAGCCTCAAGCAAGCCTGCCCGGATGGCATTTACCTTAGCTTGAAGCCTGGGAGTCCATTACAATGGGCGGGAGTCCTCTTTGTTCGCAAAGGTTAGATGCCTTGATACGGGCATGCAGCAAATGCTAGTCCTCTTCAATAGCTGACATATTTACAGGACCTTATGCGCCAGCGATATTGCGATTCCAGATCGCGTTCCCACCTGAATATCCCTACCTACCTCCAACCATTAGCTTTATCACCGACATCTTTCACCCATTGGTCACGCCATTGACTACCTACACGTATACCACTGGGTCCGCGAGCTCGGATACAGTCAGCGCCACAGACGAAGAGCGGCTGCCTCCAGGGGGTCTCAGTCTCCGGCATGGCTTTCCACATTGGTTTGGGCGGGCTCAAAGAAGTGCTGTCTCCTCCGCGACATCTACTCGTAATGTGAGCGGAGCCTATGGTGTGTCTGAGCAGCACGGGGGAGATTCAACCTTCGACTCGCCTACGCGTGCATCAAGATCTGATGGATCCTCAGATGTGGTTCCGTCTCCATCTATGACTCCACTACGGATCGATAGGACCATTCAGAAGCTAAATCAGCCCGACAAAGCCACGACCATAGTTGAGGTGTTGGAGTATGTGAAGCGGTCGTTCGATGATGAAACAGCACTAGATGCGCTGCCATTAGAAGCTGCCGGCAATTCGGGTGCTTGGAAAGCTTGGAGGGCCTATCGTGCGCACCAAAGCGCAAAGGTTGCCCGTCATGCGTTGGGGAATGATACCATGCATCAAGAAGAGTGGGACTGGGATGGGGTATGGGAACAAAGGGTACGGAAGGGGATAGATGCGAGTATCTCGGACTCGGTACTGTTTGGTGTATCAGGAGGAGGAGATGACTTGGTAATTTTCGTATACATAAGTATAAATTTCCACTGACTGAATTCTAGTTACGGTTTGGAGACGTTGGGGAAGATCTCATCGCGGATATTAGAGCAAAGGTGTCGAGCATGCACATTGACCAAAAACGCATCTGAGAACCTCACATACGAATCGCGTGGTAAAGACTCATGTCTGTGTTCCACATGAGACTTTTGGCAGCCGGTCCTTCTATAAGCCCTGAGCGCCCATTGTTCCTTCCTTCCATACCTACAGTCCACCGACACACAGCATTCTCTATCGGTCACGATGAACTTCTTTCACATACCACAGTCTATCCAAAGCACATCGGTACAGCATTCAATTAGCAGAGCCAAACTACACTACCCTTGCAGCTTAATATCAATTGTGCCTCATGGGAGATCCATTCAACCGGCAGCAGGTGTCACCAGTGGTTGCTCTTTTCGTAATAATACCGCTTGTGATCCTCGTGTGTGTAGTCGCCTTCGCCATCAAATGCAGTGAATGGGGCCCAGTCCTCGCTCAGAAAACCAGATTCTATTTTCGGAACGTTGGTCGATTTCATCGAGAAAGCATCGCGTCTGATTCATCGGACGAAGCAGTGAGAGACAGTCGGTCCGTTGCTCTTGAGAACGGACCATCTGCACAACATCAAGTTTGAGTCCGGTCAATTCCCGCGAGGAGTCGAAGCACACGATGGCATTCTCGAAAGTGATTCCAAACAGATCACAAGGCGATATAGAACAGGACATTTCAGGTTCCGAATTGACTCCAAAGCCATTGCGAATTGTTAAGCAGATCTTGATTCCGACGACCACCAACTCACCTGTCATTCTGGCAGAATCGCAAGTTCAGCAAAATCTGGTACCTACACGGCGTTCTTGGGTGACAAATACTACGGAGCTAGATCTTTCGCTGCGTGACCCTGCAGAATCGACTTCGCCATGGTCCCGTCGACACGCCTTTCTTAATGTTCGGAAGCAACGCATAAGTGATGAAACCAGCACAACCTCGGGCGAGCTCACCCATTCAGGCAGACCAGCCGTTCGGTCATGCTCGCCTCAGATGCAGACTGCACCAGACAAGAGAATTGGAGCTGCCATCCCACAACTCAACTCTACTACCTTCCAGAAATCATACTTCCTGAGCCCGATCAACGATGAACTTGTAGTGCCACCTGCAGCAACATCACTTATTGGAGGCCATCGTCACGCAATGCCTACCAATGAAGGGTCGCACATACATACAGATATGGAGCGGGGCCTCGCAAGCCCTGGCATGCGACGGCAACCATCCTTCCGACATCGTTTCATCAGTCGCATGATGAGTGGATTGATGAGCAAGTCAAATTCCAATGCCATGGCTCGAGTCGAAGAAAAGAAGTCCCTGATCTCGCCGTTCGACCAAGGCAGTGCTGATCTTGAGCCTGTCGAGCAACTTGACATTGCCAGGCGAAGTGTGTCAAGTGCAGCCTCAGATACATTATCCGGCAACGACCTCGACAATGCACTAGCAGCTTTCCCTAGCCCACCTATGTCTATTGTGACGCCTTCTACCACAGTAGCATCTTTCGAAACCTCGAAAACCTACCACCCTCAATCTGACAGAGAGCTATCGCAGCCTGAACTCCCAAAGGCCTTGGCCATTGAGCTAGACATCACACCCGAGAAGGAGTTCTTGGGCAGTGAGAACGAGACAAGCATGTTCGTGGCAGTCGATGTCAGAGCGTGCTTGACTGGTGGTGGAGTAGAGCACTTGAAGGGCAGGTCACCAGACAATGGCCTCGACATCGCCGTCATAATTGACAATTCGTGAGTCTACTTGTGAAGCACCCCACTGATCTCGACTTATAGTTGCCACAGGCTCTTCACTTCCCCGGATACACTGATGGCTAGCTGTGAGACTGCAAGGTTTCTTGCCTCCATTCTCAATACCGAAACCGACAGGATGGCTGTTGTGTGCACTTCGCCTTCATGTGAAGATCCTTCGGGACCTACCATCACCTCTTTCCTCAACCCAATCAACTCAACCAAAATGAAAGTGGCTTTAGACTTTATTGTCAGCTCAAACGCAAAACCGCAGCCAGGCGCACTGGAACGTGCTCTTGGATGTGCTCAAGACCTTCTCCTTCACCCTCCCAATTTGAAGCCTGGTAATCACCAACCGAGTAACACCTTCGGCCACGTCTTCATTTTTACTTCAGACACCAAGGACCTCTCGAAGGGATGTCTCGAGCATGAAGTTCTCCAGATGCATGTCGTATATCCCGGAAGCGCTCCTCAAGGCTATGATGACTGTTTCAGATGTAATGGCTGGAAGCTACGCTCAATGGACGGAAAGGTACCACAAGCTATTAGCAGCAAAAGGGACCCTGACCCACAGAATTTGTTCAACGCTTTACGAATGCTCGTCTGTCATTCTCGAGTTGGACATGCTGTTGGCAGTATCAACCATTTAGCTCTCGATCTCAAAGCTGGTCCAAATTGCTCGATTGAAGGCGTCATGGGGAAGAGTCAATTTCGAAGACTGCAATGTGGTGAAGTCAGAACGGTATTGGTCAAGTTAAGAGTGAAGCCGCCAGAAGTGATTGACTGCCCGGTGCGCGATGCTTCGCGGAAGACATCAACACGAACAAGTTACGACTTGGCTGGCGAGCTCGAGCAAATGCTTGGTGCTTCTATTACTACTGTAATGACAGTGAGGTTAAGATACAGACGCCCAATGTTGCCGGCCCAAACAATCTGCTTTGCTGCGGCGCACTGTGATATCAAACGCCAGATACCCAAATCAACCCCACAGAGTCCTGTTCTTTCATACACGGCTACCAGAAGCAGTCTGGTGCATCGACGCCTCGCAGACCACGTTGCAACACATTACAAACCCTCCGATGCTCTGTTGGCTCTGAGGACCGGATTCGGCCCAGGGGAATACTGCTCTGACAGCCCCGAGCATCTTGAAATACTAGACAAGGAGTTAAAATACCAGTCTCGCATTGCTCAACGCTTAGCGATGTTCGATTCACCAGAGAAAGCACCCAAATTAAATAATGTCAATCCTTCCAGCAATAACATCAAGCGATTCGCTTATATTCCTTACCCCAAAAGGGACAAGCCGGGCGACTGGATCGACGGGGTCTCAGACCAAGAGGTGACACTCACAGGAGGAACTTACGGCGACGTGCTATCCCACCTAGAAGGCTATCATGAAACGAAACAGATACAGCCAGATGAAGCGAGGAAAATTTGGGGCGATCTCAGAAAGATGTCGAAAACCAAACCCAACGCAGGCAGGGGGCGGGCGGTCCGCTTGAAGCCAGAAGACGAGAAGATGAGAAGTATCAGGGAGCTGGCGCTTAGGAACAAGAGGAGCATCGGCGCTGATTCACTGAGGAGCTTTACAGCGCCCCCTGGAAACCTCAGAACAGGAATGGGGGCACCGTGGCTGTGAGAGTAAGTAGGAGGCTGAACTTGCTGGCTGGGACGCTTCAATGAGCGCGACGATAGATGGCTTCTGCTCTCGCTATGCTGCTATTCTTTTGGCAGCAGTCTCCATCTCATAGATCTAGTCGTAATCATAATCATAGCTCACCCTCCAGCATTCGAGAAAGAGCCTTCGCTGCAAGACCACCGATCCCCGTCAAAGCAAGGTCTACGTGAAGCATCAGGGCGTACCAGAACCCCTGGCCTCCCCACCATCAGTCCACGCAATCCCCATCCCACCGCCTCCCCTCCTTCTACCACCCCTACTCCCCCCCCAACCTCTCCTCCACCTTCCCCCTCTCCCTCTCCCTCACCCCCTGCACCTCCTCCTTATCAGCATCAAACCCCACAAACGCCCGATTAAACGGATTCTCCTCGCTCCTCTCAAACTCCTTCCGCACAATCTCCACCCGCTGCTGCTTCCTCAACCCCTTATACTCCTCTTCCACTTCCGGCAGCCGGCGGGCCTCGAAGGCGGCGTAGGCGGCTTTGAAGCGGCGTTCGGGGTGGCGGTCGATTTTTTCGTTGGAGGGGGCGGTGAGGGTGAGGAGGTCGAGGGCGTTGGTTATGCCTGTAGCGGAGAGGGTG
>JAABUQ010004207.1_pt1 | contig 24890 bp, 26 predicted proteins | sample 5560001 | NCBI WGS metagenome assembly JAABUQ01 (sample SAMN10711888, study PRJNA513371) | rock metagenome | isolation source: Antarctica rocks | place: Antarctica: Victoria Land, Finger Mt nord | collected 2015-12-18
TCCGGCATCGCGGCAAACGCCTCGCCTTCGGCTTCATACTTGGCCTGCTCATAGGTGTTGATGAAACCGGCGGAGTTACCATACTCACGTTCCGGCAGTTCACCTGCATCCCGACCCATTACGTAGGTCGTGCTGAGGTGGGCGAAGCGCTCGAGCCGTTTAGCCTCCCGCGCCAGGCGGAGCATCGTGCGGGTGCCGACAGTGTTGACGGCGCGCGCCTCTTGAATGGAGCGGTTGAACCGGATATCGGCGGCACAATGCACAATCTCGGTGATCGTCTTCGCCAATGCGTCCCAGCTAGCACGATCAAGACCCAATTGTTGGGTTCGCAGATCACCGGTTACCGTCTTGACCCGAGCATGTTTCAACGCATGGTCTGGGTCGCGAACCAGAACCGTAATGTAGCGTGACTCGTTGGCCGCAAGCAGCAACGGTAGCCAACGACGTCCAATCGTGCCGGTTGAGCCAGTCAGCAGAAGATGCGATGCCACCTTACGACAGTTTCCCCCAACAAGATGTGTGCAAGTGCAATGCGAATTCTTACGACCAGCGTTCATCCGATACCCTTAAGGCCAAAGTATCTATGCGGCATGTTGATAGAACTCAAGCAAGCCACCAAGCGCCGGTGGCAGTGAAACGAGGCCGCAATCACTCATTGCTGAGGACACTTCACGTTTTCGAACTCATCGGACAGCAACGGCTGGTCGGGCGCATTTGTCGTACCAGAGCTGAGCCTCCAGTAAGAAGTTGAACCGGGACTACTGCACCATCCTGGCTGTGCCTCGGAGCTGATCGGTGCCGAAAAAGATCGTTGCACCGAAAATGGGCTCGAAAGCCCCAACCAGGCTGCGATATTCGGTGCCAGCCTTGTGCATTCCAAATACTTCGAGCATCTCACCAGCGCTACAGAAACGGATGACTTGACTCTTCTGTTGAACTGCCGTGGCTGAATCGTCAGCATTGATTCGCACGCAGTCGCTTCATCTCTCTGTCAGCTGAACGCGGGGCACGAATGTTCCCGCAAATACATGGCCGTCAGTGCGGATTACTTCGGTGAGCCGCTATGGGACCTACATGTGCCCAATTGCGAAGCGGAGATCTACCGTTGCAAGTTGGACGGCAAATTGGCCGGCTTTGTTCTGAACCAGAGCACTGGTAAGTTCGGCCTGTGCATTGTCCAGTTCGGCGCCGGAGGCGATGTCATCTCTGTGGCGCTCGGAGACAGAGCGGTAATTGACTTGCATGGCGGTCGTTTTTGAGTCGACGACTGCCAGCGCAAGACTTGCGGTGTGATAGTGCAGCAAGGCAGTACTCACATTGAGGGAGATCTTCTGGTGTAATGCTTCTTCCTGACTCGAAAGTTCGGCGAGCTGCGCTGCGGCCTCTTCAATTTGACCTTCGATACCGCCTCCGGTGAAAAGCGGCGCTGTGTGAGACCAAGTCCGGCCGCGGTCAGTTCGCGAAGTAAGAGCGTCGAAAAGCGCGCGTATCCACCGGCGAGGGCCAGATTCAGAGAGGGTCGGCGCAAGCTGTGAGTGAACCGGAGATAAGCCGCTGCTGCCAAGCGTCGCGCATGGAGGGAGGCGAGGTCGGGACAATGCAGATAAGCAGTCTCGATAAGAGCGGCAAGTCGGCGGGAGGCGCCGTCACGAGGGGTGGTTGAGTCAGGCGATAGCGGGTTTTCACGTCCGCCCCATCGCTATGCTCAAGTCAGCAGAAGATGCCTCGACGTCCAAGTTGTTTTGCTCCTCTTGACCTTCCGCAATCGAAAGCGCAGAACGCGCCGTATCGACAGCCACCACGGACCGGTACTGGGCGGCATAGAAGACTTCAGCCTGACGTTTTCTTACCCGATCGCCTTCGGTCAGACTGGCATTCAGGGGTCGCCAAACGCGGCACCGGACTTCCTTCCCGATCAAAGTTGAATCGCGTCCGGCGCATGTCCAACCCGGCGGAAGTGATGCGGTTTCAATCAGATCAGCAAAGCTCATCAAAGTACTCCTGCAACATGACAGAATTTGGGACGTGATCGGGGCTTCGGGGGTATTGTGTGCCTGGCTGCGACCGGATAATTCTCTTCGGTCTTTAGGGACGCCTCATGAGGCTATTGCGCTGTTCGACGTGCTTTCCTAGTTTCCGTGAACTGGCCAAAAGAGGCAGAGCATAAGTTTCCGGCAGTGGACGGGTAGGGCGGGATGGATTCTCGGATCCAGTACCATAAAAACGTGAGCTAGTTTTGCTCGCGTGACGTTTTCTCTCCCTAAGTGGCTCTTTGGTTCAAACTATTCCGATTCGCGGCCCTAGCTCTTCTCTTGAGCGCAGCGTTGGATCTTATAACAGTGGACAGGCTCGGGGCGTTTTGGCAGGACAAACAGACTGTTCAAAGTGAACTCCAGGGCAGCTGTTCGCAGGATGATTGTTTCTGTTTTTCAGCTCCAACCCTTCCTTGTACCCGTGTCGTATTGGAACCGCATTACACCGTTATTCCCAATTATGACGCGGCAAAAACTCTTCGTCCCCTCCCGTTCGCCAGACCCGCTGTTAGTTCCTCCACGCGCCTAACCTCCCGCGTGTGTTTTTGAATTCTTAAACAACTCAGGAGTTTTGTATGTATCGACAGGCCCTTGCCCTGTCGGTGGGGCTGACGCTTTGCGTGCCAACATCCTTGCCGCAGGCATCTTCGGCTGCCTTGACGGCGGATCAACTCGTTGAAGCAGCGCTGGTAAAGAATCGTGATTTTCTTTCGTTGAAACAGCGCATTACAGAGGTGCAAGGATTGATAAGACAAGCCGGAGTTGGACCGGCAGACAGCGTAGACATCAGTGGACTGGCCGGGCAACCGTTCGGGAACAAGGGCGAGGACAGTCTAATCCTGACTTACACACATACCTTTGAGACGTCTGGGAAGCGCGGGTAGCCGTTGCAGAAAAGGAAATGGCCCTCGCGCAAGCCGAATTGGATGAGCGGCGAAGAGCTGTGTCTCTTGGAGTAAAGGCCCGCTATGCCGATGCTGTCACGGAACAACGGAAGCTGGCCGTTATTGATCGCCTGCTGGGCATCAATCGAGACTATCTACGCCTGACAGAAGCTCGCGTTCAGAAGGGGGACGCCGCACCCCTCGAAGCCGACCTCTTACGGGTCGAACTGAATCGGGACGAAGCACAGCGCATGCTCACCAACGGCCGACTCCGGGCCGCACTGCTACAGCTCAAAGCCACTCTGGACATTACCGCAACGTCGCCCCTCTTGATAGCAGCGAATCTCACACAGCCGTCATTCGACGACGATTTGCAACGCCTAAAAACACTGGCGCTCACCAGCCGGCCTGATGCGCGCGCACTTCGGATCACGGAGGATCAGACGGTAGCGCAATCAGCTTTGGCGAAGGTGGAAACAAAACGCAACCTTACGCTGTTGGGCCAGTATTCACATGCTGATACTGCTTTCGATCAGTATGGGCTGACAGGCGCAGGTGCGCTTACGCCCATACGCGACCACATCGATTCCATCGGAATCGGGGTCTCGATTCCGTTGACAACTGCCCGTCGCAACCGCGGCAACATCGAGGCCGCTGCCGCCCGGCGAACGGGGGCACGACTCCGGCGCGAGTATTTGGAAGCCGTGATTCCCACCCAGGTAGAGGCGGCTTATGAACATTGGCGAGCAGCGCGCGAAGCTACCGCCATGTTCAGCCAGGGAGTCATTGCGCAATCGGAGAGAAACCTGACCGTGATGCGGCAAGCCTACACTCTCGCCGAACTGCGACTGATCGACATTCTGAACGAGCAGCGTCGCTTGCTCGAGACCGAGTTGAGCTACATCGACGCGCAAGGAGATTTGTTCCGCGCCTATGCGGAATTAGAGCAGGCCACGGGAGGTTCCTTGTAATGAAAAAACATCTGTTTGTTGTTTCGTGCCTGCTGATCCTGACCGCTTGTTCTTCTCACCCCAAAGAAGAAGCGGCGAAACACGAGGAAAAGCAGCCACCCAAACTTCTCGAGATGAGCCCACAGGCCCAGCAGCACGTGGGGCTTCGCACAACTCGCGCGTGTTCAAAGACCCGCAGGAATATTTGCACGTTGTTGGAACCGTGCAACCGATTGATACACAAATCGGGCATGTACGCCCACTCGCACGAGGACGCGTACAACAAATTCGAGTACGTGTGGGAGATAGGGTGCGAGCTGGTGAAGTCCTTGCCAGCTTCGACAATATCGAAGCCGGAGAATTGCTCGCTGAATATCAGGGAGCACTCACCGAATTACAGCGCCTGAAATTGCAGCAAGCCTCCGCGCAGCGCGTTGCAGAGCGAAATCGGGAGCTAAGCGACCTCGGAGCCATCGCGAAGAAGAATTCGGAGCTAAGTCAGGTCGAAGCACAATCAGCCGGGGACAGCGTACGCGTCCAGGAGAGCGTCGTTGCTGGGCTAGTCAGCCGTTTTCGGCGCTTCGGCGTAGAGCAAGTGAATGTGGCTAATCCATCGACCGTCATTCGTGCGCCCTTCGCTGGCGTGGTCATCAAGGCACAGACCGCGCCTGGCGATGTCTTCGATGCTGACCGGGAATTGTTCTCGATTGCGGACCTTTCGCATGTATGGGTGCAGGCGGAGGTTTATGAGCAGGATCTTGGCCGGATCAAGGTAGGGCAACCAGCTGTCATCACAGTGGATACGTATCCGGGTGAAAAGTTCGAAGGCAAGGTGACCTATATCGGGGACATCCTTGACCCCCAGACCCGAACTGCGAGAGTGCGCTGCGAGGTCGGGAATCCGGATGTTCGTCTGAAACTGGATATGTTCGCGGCCGTTGAACTCCCGACACACTTTAGCCGACGAGCATTGGTCGCGCCTGCTTCCGCCATTCAGCAATTGAACGGAAACGACGTCGTCTTTGTTCGAAAATCACCAACGACCTTTGCGACTAGAGCAGTGAAGACCGGGAAGACCGTAGAGGATGCGACCGAAATCCAATCTGGTTTGCGGGAAGGCGAAGAAGTCGTCAGTATTGATGCCTTCCATCTGAAGTCCGTGGCCTTGAGCGGGCAAATCGGGGAGGAAGAGTAACCATGAAGGGTCTCGTTGCCGGTGCTCTGAAATACCGGTTTGTCGTCCTTATAGCCACAGCGTTGGTTGCTGTCTTTGGTATGTTCTCGCTTGGACAACTGCCGATTGACGCGGTGCCGGATATCACGCCGAACCAGGTGCTCGTTTTAACCAAAGCACCAAGTTTGTCTCCGGTTGAAATCGAGCAGTATTTGACGTTTCCCGTCGAATCTGCCATGACCAGACTGCCAGGCGTGACGCGAATCCAATCGGTTTCGAAAAATGGAATTTCATGCGTAGCCATTTACTTCAAAGACAACGTGGATGTGTATCGCGCCCGGCAACTCGTCAATGAGCGTTCAGTGCAGGCCAAAGGGTCCATTCCGTCCAAGATCGGGTCACCGGAGATGGGACCGATTGCGACCGGCCTCGGTGAGATCTATCAGTTCAAAGTGACGGCAAAGGACAAGTCGCCGATGGAACTGCGGACCGTTCTCGACTGGGACATCGCGCCCAAATTGAGAACTGTGCCCGGCGTAGTGGAGGTCAACTCACAAGGCGGCGAACTGAAGGCGTACGAGGTTCAGGTCGACTTTGACAAGCTCACCGCTTATCATATCCGGCTGGAACGGGTGATCGCTGCCCTGCAAAGCCGTCGTGATCGTTGAAAACATCATCCGGCATTTAGGTCATCGAAAGAACGGCGAATCGGTGATGGACACCATCCGGGCTGCCGCGCAGGAAGTCGCTCGTCCGATCTTCTTCGCCGTGACCATCATCGTTCTGGTTTACGTCCCCATCCTGGCACTTGGCGGAGTGGAAGGAAAGATGTTCCGGCCAATGGCCGCTACGGTGCTCTTTGCCCTAACAGGCTCACTGATCCTCGCCCTGACTTTGATGCCGGTTTTGAGTTGGTTCGCGTTTCGAAAGGGAGTCAAGGAAAAGGAGACGTGGCTCATGCGCCGGATGCACGCCTTCTACGAACCGTTACTCGCAAAGTCGCTCACCACCCCTTGATCATTTCTGCAATGCAGTAGGCGTGTTCGGGCTGTCCGTCTTTGCCGCCACCAAACTGGGCGCAGAATTCATTCCGCAACTGGATGAGGGATCGATTCTCGTTCAGATGTACCGGCTTCCAGGCATCTCCATCGACGAATCTCTCCACGGGAACGAAATTATCGAGAAGGTTCTCCGTGAGTTCCCTGAAGTGCGGGATGTCTTTTCGAGAACGGGCCGGCCTGAGTCGCCACCGATCCCATGGCGCTCGATCAGAGCGATGTCTGCGTAATGCTGAAGCCAGTCTCCGACTGGCCAAAGCAGCGCACCAAGTCAGCCTTGATTGAGGCAATGCGGAAGCGACTGATTCAGGAAGCTCCCGGAGCCGCGTACAGTTTCTCCCAGCCTATTCAAATGCGCATGCAGGAGCTGACCGAAGCCGGATTGCGTTCCGATATTGCGGTCAAAGTCTTTGGAGACGATCTGAACATTCTGAAGCAGAAAGCCGACGAGATTGCGGCCGTCCTTGAAAGAGTTCAGGGAGCCGAGGATGTACGAACAGAACGCGTCGCTGGGCTTCCTTATCTCAGGATTCGTATCCGAAGAGATGCAATCGCTCGTCATGCGCTCGATGCCGGCGATGTGCTGAACAGTGTGGAAGCCATGGGAGGAAAAGTAGTCGGACAGGTGCCTGAAGGTAACCGGCGCTTTCCTTTGCAGCTTCGCTTCGAACCAGAGGATCGGGATTCCGTCGAACAAATTCGCCCTTCGTGGCGGATGCGCGGCGCGACGAGCAGCAAAAGTTCACGCTTCCTGCCGGGTATTCGATGGAATGGGGCGGCCAGTTCGAGCAATTGCAGAGCGCCAGCAAGAGGCTTGCCATTGCGGTTCCGCTTGCCCTTCTCTTGATTTATTCGCTGCTGTACCTCAATTTTCATTCGTTTCGGACGGCAGCTCTCATTCTCCTGAATGTCCCATTGGCTGCTACGGGGGGGCATGGCTGCTCTACTGATTCGCGGCATGCCGTTCAGCGTTTCAGCGGGCGTAGGGTTCATTGCCCTGTTCGGTATTGCCGTTCTCAACGGAGTCGTGCTGGTCTCCTACATCCTCGAACTTCGAGAGAGAACACACGAAGTCGAAGAGGCTATTTGCCGGAGCTATTACCCGGCTCCGTCCTGTCCTAATGACAGCGCTAGTCGCCAGTTTGGGCTTCATTCCCATGGCTCTTTCGCATGGAGCTGGAGCGGAGGTCCAACGGCCTTTGGCGACCGTTGTGATCGGAGGGCTCATCACGTCCACGCTCCTCACCTTGTTAGTTCTCCCCACTGTGTATCTGTGGATCGAAGAACGGCATGTAGGTAAACCCCGACAGCTCGCAGAAAACACACCTCCCGACGACAGCATTTCTGTATAGCCCTCGGCCCGGTCGCTGCAGCAGCAATCGGAACCTTGATCGTGTTTACGGACTCCGACCGTATCACTGCGAAGTGCCGTTCAGCACTTCGCAGCCGGCGCTACTTGGTTTTGTGATCAGGATTGCTCTCATGCTCCGCCTGTGGTGTTTCAGTCAATGTTGATCTTGGAGGAATGGGTATCTAAATCGACGAGCGGGCCGCCATCACCGATTTGTTGTTTCAGACGGTGGTTTTCCGCGACTTGATTGAAACCATCCGAGACTGGACCCGACACTCTGCCGGAATCCGATTGCGCATCGATCGAATACCCGCCGCGACTGGCAAGCTCGACATTGATGGAACCGGAGTCGGTGAGAGCGCGGATCGGTGCCGGTCTGGTTTGTGCGATCCGTATTGCACCGGATTTCGTTTCTGCATGGACGGACCCTGTAAGTTGGAATGCGTTTATACTGCCGGAAGTGTTATGAGCAGTGACTGTCCCCTTTGCGTTGTCAATGCTAATGCTCCCGGAATGGGTTATTGAACGAACGTCTCCCGAGACATCGCTGATCTCCGTTCGGCCCGAGGTAGTCTGTGCCTCAACTGGGCCGTGGACACTCGCGATTTGGATACCGCCGGATTCGTTGCGAGCGGAAACAGCACCACCCGCGCCGCGAATGACAATGGCTCCTGAATGGCTTGCGACCCTAACCTCCGAGGCAACGTTGCTGATCTCGGTCCGGCCAGATGAGGTCTCCGTGTTGGCTGGTCCATCCATGCCGTCGAGCCGGATTCCCCCCGAAGCCGTATGAGCGTGAACCTCGGTCGTGCGAGGTGTCTCAATTTCCAGGCGCATACTAATCCCTCGTAACAACGCCGGATCACTTACGTATCCGATGCGAATGCGATTGCCCACCTGCTCAATCGGTGGATTCCGTTCCAGAGCGCGAATATTGGCCTCAGCCAAATCCAAATCGAATCTGCCATAGAGTGGCTTAATTACCGCATGCACCCGGACGGCTGCAGCAGAACCGGAAGTGATGATGATCCCTCCAGGATCACTTCTCACGTCGAGATCGACTCGTCCTGAAACGGACAGAGTGCGGTCGAAAGTACCTGATTCAGACGCAAGTGCGATGCACGTTCCTAGCAGTAACGCGGCTGATGCTGTGAATGCCAATCTCATATTTGATCCTTCCGGGATGATGTCTGACTTGAAAGGGTAGCTCTCTTTTAAGGAGAGACGGCTACCAGGTATTGACTGTAGGTGATGTCCAACTGTGACTTTCCAGCAAAGAACCCCTTGGACGTCGCTCGGCTGTGGTGCGGGAAAGAGAGTCCGTCGACAAGCGTGTATTCGCGTTCGATAAATGGCCGGCCAGTCCAGAAAGATGGGCTTGCCGCGGGCTTACCTTCAATGCGAAGCAGCGAAAGGTCTTCGACATCGATCCAGGCCGTCCCTTCAATCACCGAGAACTCATGCATTCGGGGATGAATGCTGATGATATAGCACAGCTTTCCATGCAGCACTTGCGTGCCCTGTACATTCATTGAATAGTTTCTCGACGTGAGAAGGGTGTGCGGTCTTTCCGAATTACGACTCAGTTGGGCATCCTCCCTTAAGATGCGGTGGAGTACCCGTTCCTCCAGAAATCGAGGTCCCTTGCGCGACAAGACCTGGTATGTTTTGCCGATTCCCTTCTGGTATCGAACCCTGGCCGTTAGCTCAGCCGTTTCGGCAAAGTGGCTGTTATGAACTGCGTAGTGTTCGATAGCTGTGTATCCGGCCAGCTTCTCCTCTCGGACTTGTTGACTCTTGTCGATGCCGGAAATCACTTCCTCCGGATTAAGCACGGTGGCTCCTTCGAGCCGAAGCGTCAGGGTGATCATGATGACAAAGGAGAACAGGCCGAGCCTGCGGTGTCTGAAAAGAATAATGAGGGCGTGGGGCGTGGAGGCGAGTACCATAGAGCTGAACAATCCATTTCATGCGTAATCCTCGATTGAGACCGGAGCCGGCATGTCTTCTTGGAATCCGCTGGACTTACAGCACGTGAAATGGCTCTGAGTCGGCGTATGAACTTGCGGCACTTGCAGGTGTGGCATTGGCTTCGCCCGAAACAAGTGGAGACAAGGCTTTGCCAGCCAGCGGGCAAAGCCATTCGCGCGGTGTTTGCGGGCGCTGTCACTTGAGATGCCGGTTTTCGCGTACATCTGGCGATAGAGCTTAGAGATAAACATAAACGCCAGACGGCTCCGAAGAGAAGTGGCACATTGCGATCGTTTCCAAATAGATGGCAAGCTATAGAAGCGATTCCAAATGTCCTGTGTGCGCTCGCGGATCTCTTCCGAACTCATGAATGGATCCGGCATGAACATTTTCGGCCTGGACTGAGGTGGTATCAACCAGTATCGAGTGATGAGAATACCGTCAACAGTTACTGCGCTTCCGTTTTGTTTCTTTTCCCAGCGCTCGAAGTCAACGGTGCCAGGAAAAGGCGTGAGCATGACAAATTGCGCGAATGTAATCCCGGCCCTTTTCCGCTCACGCTGCCGTTGCCGCAAACGTGTCCTGATTGTCGGTGGGAAGGCCAAAGATGAATGATCCCAACACATAGACACCGTGCTCGCGGAATCGTTGTAACTGTTTGACCAGATGGTCGCCCGAACAATTGAAGTCCTTGAACACGTCCTTCAGTCCTTCAGGGGTGACTGCCTCTACACCCACCAGTGCGCCTTTGATGCGGGCCTTTTTCATTGCTGCTAAGAACTCCGTGTCTTCCGCAGCCTCCATGGTGATCTGAGTGAAGACGATTTCGTCCGTTTGGCGGGTTTACAACAATCAATCCATCGACTTCGTTTTGGACCATCACCGGCAGCAACTCGTCTGTGCGCGCTGGTATTCGATGGTCGGTCAACGCGGAGTGCGAGATCTGAGTTACTTTCCGTTTTTGCATGTGACAAGCGGCGCAATCGTCAAGCGGGTTCTGCGCAACGCGAGCCTTTACAGAGAGGCCGCAGCTTTGCAGGCCGTGGCAGATGAGGCACTTGGTGCGGTAGTAGCTTGCAGATGCCGCTTGGCGTGGCTGTATATGAGGATCATGGCATGTCAGACAGCTGAGTTTACTAGCGCTTTCCCGGAAGCAACGGCTGGCCTGCATGGCAGAGAAGTGGTTCAGCAGATCGGCTTGTTGCTGCCCGCCTGTGTGTGACGCTTGCTTGAGGATGACTGCGGTATCGAACAGCCACTCTCCGGGGCGGAAGTCGAGATAACTTTTGCCTGGTTGGAGCACGCGAGCATCGCCGCTCTGGTGGCAATTCAGGCAAATGTCCTCGGCTAGGCGAGGTTTTAACTTCGCCTGATTTACGATATCTCCGGTCCTCTTTCCGAGTGACTTGACATGCGCTTCGCCAGGACCATGGCAGTTCTCACAGCCTATCGCCAACTCCTGAAAGGGCGCATCCGCGTAAGCCCCGAAGCCTTTGGGGAGAGGGTTGGCACGACCTGCGTGGCAGTTGATGCATTCCTCCGGCACCTCACGGCCGAAGCCGAGGTCAACGTGCTCGTAACCGGGGGAAAACTCCCATCGTCCGGCTTTCGAATAGTAAGAGAGAGGAGCTTGAAGAAGATAGCGGCCGCGACGAATCAGAAACGTCAACCCGTTCTCGCCAGAGCCCACGACGTAATCGAGCCGGTGCGCTATCGCGAACACGCCCGGCTCCGACTCACTCTGTGACCAACCTGTTTCGTTATGCTCGACTGCGAAGGTGCGTGCACTTCCTGGTTGAGTGAGAGCCGCGTTAGCGGGTAGGGCAGCGACGCTCCAATCGCTGGCAGGCGTCATCGAACGGCCCATTCCGGTCTTCTCAAACGAATTATAAATAGACGGGTGGCAACCGTAACAAGTTTTTGAACCTACGTAGGAGTTTCCTGCCGATGGGGCGCTAACGAGTGACGCCGCGATCGCAAACAACAGCCCCAGTTTGCGCATTCCACACACGCTGCGCCCACTCCGCTTCATTGCGCGGCTTCTCGAACAACGAGCAACTGATCGGCCTTCACATTTTGGAGCGTTTGCACGATTCCACTTGGCCAATGAATCTCCAGCAATTTCGCAACGGTGTTGGTCCCGAGTCCGAAATGCACCCGCTTGTCATTGGACGAGAGGTAAGTTCCAGCAGCGCTTACCACGCTGTACTGTTGTTTGCCATCTTCGGTGACCAGACGCAACTGGGCTCCGATGCCATCGCGATTGCTGCGAGTTCCTACGGTGTCTACGGTCAACCAATGATTCAAGTTTCCTGTTACTTCGAGCAACACTGCCGGCTGATTGTTGCAGTTCAGAGCGATATCCAGTAAGCCGTTATTATGCAGGTAGCCCATGGCTGCGCCCCGAGCCGCAAGAGGCTGCGAAAAGATTGCGCCGCTGCGATTGGAAACATCGACAAATCGGGGCGGAGTGTTGCGCAGCAGCAGAGGCGGCTCGATGTATCGCACGTCCGGCTGAGTCAGTTCAATGTTGTCCATCACGTGGCCTTGCGCAACGAAGATATCCTTCAGGCCGTCATTATCGTAATCGATGAATTTCGCCCCCCAGCCGGAATGCGCCACGCTGACCGCACCTAATCCGGCCCGGCCTGATACATATTCGAAGTTTCCGTGGTTGTTGCGGAAAAGCGCATACTTTTGTTTTGCGAGCGCGTCGACGAACACGTCGGGCCAGCCGTCATTATCGAAGTCGGCGAAATCGATCCCCATGCCTGAGAACGCGTTGCCATCTTCGTCGAGGGCAACGCCGGCAGCCACTGCTATTTCTTCGAACGTGCCATTTCTAAGATTGTGGAATAACTGCTGCGCAACTGAATCGTTAGCAACCAGGATGTCCGGCCAGCCGTCGCGATCGTAATCATTGAAGGCAACGCCCAAACCTTTTCCAGGCGACTTGGCGAGGCCACTTTCCGCGGAGACATCGCGGAAATGTCCATGCCCGTCGTTGTGGAATAAGAGATGACTCACGGGAGGGAACTGGTCCGGATGACAATAGGCACGATATCCAGGTCTGACTTGACCGCAGAACACGTCATTCGAAAAATCCCAAGTAAGATAGCGGGAGACGAACAGATCGAGCAGCCCGTCGCGATCATAATCCAAGAACATCGCTCCTGCCGACCAACCGCTGCCTTCGACGCCAGCGCCTTTCGTTACGTCCGTAAATGTGCCGTCTCCGTTGTTACGATACAGAGTATTTCGCCCGACGCCAGTGATATACAGATCCGAAAAACCGTCGTTATCGTAGTCACCGGCGGCGACTCCCATACTGAAACCCTCACCCTGCAAGCCAGCTTTTTCGGTGGTATCGGTGAATGTTCCGTCACCGTTGTTACGATACAGGCGGTTCCAATACTTTGGATCTGATTTGGCGGGAACAGTCGAGCGCGCCATCGGATTTTTCAGCTCCGCGCCGTTTACAAAGAACAGATCAAGAAGGCCATCGTTGTTGTAGTCGAACATCGCGACTCCGCCGACCATCGTCTCGGGCAGGTATTTGCGCGAAGTGTGACTCGCGTGATTGACGAACCCGGTTTTCGAGCGTTCGGTCACGTTAATGAACTGTGGGCTCAAGCCGCTTTGGGAATCGAAAAACCCCACCGCGAAGATGCTGCCTGCGAGGGAGCCTATTGTGAGTAAAGCGAAGGGCCCGAACTTGAAAGAAGCGGGCATTTTCCAGAGCTTAGGTTATCGTATGGGCGATTGGACGCGGTTGCTTGCGCCCCCGGCGATGCGCCCTGCACTTTTTCTAGTCGCGCGCTGTAGCTTACTGCAGAGGCGTAGCCGATTGCTCCCGCTCCATAGTTTTGGATACGGGCTGTGGGGTCAGATGCGACTGCCGCAGCTTCTTCACGATTTCTACTTCCTGCGCCGCCTGCTCGCTTTCGCCGGCTGCGCGGTATGCCTGAGCGAGCCTGTAATGAGCGGCTTCGTTATCGGGGTTCAACCGTTCGGCTTCCTTCAAATGCGCGAGCGCTTCCGCCTCTTTTCCGAGCGACGTCAACGTCTTCGCGAGCGCCAGATGCGCATCGGCAAAGTCGGGGCGCAGTTGCAAAGCACGGCGATAGTGTTGAGCTGCAACTTCGAGATTCGCTTCCCGCGAGTACACTTCACCCAAGCCAAACTCGGAGGCCGCATCATTCGGGTTGGCCGCGAGTTCGGTTTCGAATTCCTTTTTTGCTTGCTGCCGGGCGGATTCGTCTTGCGAGCCCGCCAGGATGGCTTGACCGAGTTGGTAGTGAATGCCGGGAAGGCGCGGATCAATCTCTAGAGCCTTCCTGTATTCCGCTATCGCGCCCGTTATGTCGTTTTGCATGCCCGCCGCCTCAGCCAGAATCTGGTGCATCTGCGCCGACTCCGGAGCGTTCTTAGTCAGCGCGGCTACGGCATGCGCGGCGAGTTCGGAGTGGATGCGATAGCTCAGGTATAAGACTCGCGGATCGTCAGGGCTCGTTGCCGCAAGATCGCGCGCTGTGTCCGCCGCCGCTTCCCACTTATTCTGCTGCTGATCGATACGGATCAGTTCCGTACCTACATTGACGCGCAATTCTTTATCGCGAATGTGGCCCCAGGATTTTTGAAGTGACTTGCGGCCCTCCTCTGTATGACCGCTGCGGAGCTGAGCGAGTCCGAGAAGCGCCTGCGCATCGCCGAGGGCGGGATTGATCCGCAACGCCTCTGAGAAGGACTGAATCGCCTGCCCGTATCGTCCTTGCTGATATGCGATGGCCCCAAGATTCGCATGTGCTTCCGCCCGCTTCGGGTCGAGCCGCAGCACCTCGAGGAATTCACTCTCTGCTTCATGAAGGCGTCCCTGCTGAAGGGCGCTCTGCGCGCGCGCGAAGTGCACGCGTACCGGTTCCGATACTGCGGTCTGCGCCCCCAGAGATGCGATCCGCACAAACCCAGGAACAACGCGAGCAGAGCGGGTCTGAAACTCGTCGGGCATTTCATAAACAATCAGGTGCGCAAGGAGTAGCAGCCCAGATCGCGGAAGTGTGCGGCACCCTCCTGGACAAATATGCCCCATGAGCCGCCCTTCAGGTCGTACATGCGCGTGCTCATTGCAACCTGGTCGTCCACGTAGATTTCACCTATCGTATCGTCAACCAGAACCGTCAGCTTCACGGGTTTGTTTGGTGTCAGAGCGACGGCGCGTTCCAATCCGGTCAGGAACGGGACATCGCCTGGACGAGGCCACATGTCAAATACCAAACGTCCTTCATTGGGTTCCAGCCGAACGTAATAGCACTTGTCCGGATCCGAGCCGAGGTGCAGCGCGAGACCGCAGGCGTGAGTACCTTCTCTAAACTCAAGCGTTGCGGTGAGCTTACACGGAACCGGCATGGCTCCGCATCGCGCGAGGATAAATGTTTGACTCGCGTCGATCTTCGATTCCGCGGAACGAACGTCTACCGGCCCGATTGCCTGTTCGACTCTAACCGGATTGGACGACGAGAATGCATCGTTGATGCTAGCGGGCGGCCGCACGGAAAGCGCTCCATTGGACTCCTGCGTGAGTTGATGCACGACTAAGTTGCCGCCCCATTCCCACGCGCCTTCGTCCTGCCGATTTGCGCGCGTGGGGTTCCATCCGAGAAGAAATCGACCGTGCCCATCGAAACAAGTTTTCGCACCGTACAGAGCTCTGGTATCGAAGCTGTCATTCTGCGGGGCCAGCCACGGTCCATGGATGCTCCGGCTCATGCGATAGCGCGTCTGCATGCGTTCGCTGAATTCGGAAAAGACGAGATACCACCAGTCGCCCATCTTGAACAGATCGGGGCACTCGTGCGTCATGTATAAACCCGGTGTCCAGAATGGATCGCGCACTTCCCAGGTTGAAAGATCGCGCGAGGCACAGAGCGCCGTGCATCCTCTGCGTCGGGCAGATCCGGTGCGCAGGCGGGCGGCGATCAGCATCCAGTATTCGTTTGCTTCTTCGTTCCAAAACACGAACGGATCGCGCCAGTCGTTACGCTCGTAGCGATTCTGAGGGGCGTTTAAGACGGAGTGGGACAGCTTCTTCCAGGTAACAAGGTCATCGCTGGTTGCATGCAGGATGCCCTGCTCGGGCTTTCCTTGCGCTTTAAAAATCCCGTTAAAACCAGTATAAAAGCAGTGAAACTGGCCGTTGCGTTCGATCACGGAACCGGTGGCAACGGAAAGGTCCTGATCGTTATCGGAGCCAGGCGGCAGCATCTCGCCGTTTATTCACGAAGTGGACGAAATCGGTGGTGCTTGCCTGGAACCAGGAGGTTGTTCTCGTTCCTTCTACGCGGTGCAGATAGAAGGTTCTGTACCGCCACGCCAGTAGAACGGAATGACATCGCCGACGTATCCATCCTTCGGCCGATAAAAGAACTCGCCGCTTGCAGGCGCTTGTCCGTTGTTTTCGGAACGGAGCGGAGACGAATTCGCTCGGACCTCCGCGACCATGCCGCCGGTTAAGGCTGACGCAGCAACATTTCTGAGAAAGAGCCGTCGCTCCAAGGCTATTCTCCTTTCACTCTGAATTTAGAAGCGTAGGTGCAAGACAAACTGCATCTGCCGCATCGGGCCCTGGATGTTGAAGATCTGCCCCGCGGTAGAGCTGTTGACATCCGAGTTGGGGAGAGCCAGATTGGCGTGATTGAACGCGTTGAACATCTCCCAACGAAATTCAAGCCGCGTGGCTTCCCTGTTCAAGGGCGTGGCGAAGGCGAACTCCTTGCCGAGCGCCCAATCGGCGGTGAAGAGGCCCGGTCCGCGCAACGTGCCCGCTCCGGCATTACCCCAGACGCAGCAAACGGGCGGCGTTGCAAAATGTGCTGGATTGAACCAGAGATAACGATTCTGATTGGTTGGATATAGGGGCGTCCCGAGTACGACGTCTGGGCGCTGTCCGAAGTCCGCATTCAGTGTGCTGCCGTTGCTGTCACCCGCTGAGAACGCGAGTCCCGATTCAACGGTGGTGACGCCATCAAACTTCCATCCGCCGAGCACGGCATCAACGATTCGCGGCGCATTGGAACCAAAATGCCGGCCTCTGCCGTACGGCAGCTCGAAGGTGTGCATCATGGTCCATACGAGAGTGCGGTTCAGAACGGAGACGCCGTGACTGGCTCTGCGATCGTACGGATTGTTGGGTTGGCCTCCCCGGTTGCCAACCTGGTTATCCATAGCTTTGGCCCAGGTGAAGCCGGAGTTGATGCTGTAGCCGCTCGAGAAGCGCTTCGTGACGCGCACCTGCAAGGAGTTGTATTCCGTGTCATCACAGTTGCAGACGAGGAAGATAGGACCGTTAATGCCGAATTTCCCGTAGAACGGCCGGCGCGAAACCAGATCTCCCGGACCCGGAGGCGCCGCATTGAAATTGAAGTAGTCGTAATCGACATGCGTGCCTTTGCTGCCTACATACCCGGCTTCGACCAGCAAGTCCTTCGCAAGTTTTCGTTCGATGGTAACGTTCCACGAGTCAAGGCTCGGAGTGGGCATATCAAAAGGCCACGCCTTGATTTGGTCATTTGCCGGAGGCGTGAGAATTCCATTCGAAGGGAAAGCCGGAGCAGGAGGCGCTGGCGGTCCCTGCGTCAGCGGAAACAGCGGCGTGTACTGATTATTTGGCAGCACGATGATCAACTGCGCGATCGGGTACGAGGAGGAAAGATGGTTGAACACTGCGTCGAAACCATTCTCGAAGTAAGTACGGCCCAAGCCCGCCCGTAGAACCGTGTTTTGCGTCAACTGATACGCAACTCCGACACGCGGCGCAAAATTGTTGTAGCGGGGCCGGACACCCGAGTACTTATCGATATTGCCTAATTTGGCAAGAATCAGCTTGCCGGTATCGAGATTGAAATTTACATCACCGCCTGGGTGTGCGGGCACAACCGGCTCGAAGTAATCCCATCGCAATCCGTAGCTGATTGTGAGCTTGGTCGTCGCTTTCCAGACGTCTCCGCCGTAGAAGGAAAGACGGGTGACTCGTTCGGCGGGAAACAGGAACGGAACTCCCTGCTGGTATCCGCCTAGTGCTCCGAGCAGGAACGAAGCAGCCCCAAGTCCGGAGGCAGGATTGCCAAGAGCGCCGGTGGTGCTTTGGTTGAAAGTGAAATCTCCGCGGGTGCTCTGATTCAGCGTCAAGAGATCCTCACGGTTTCGACGGAGATCCATATCCCAACGCAGTTGGTGGTTTCCGGTCCCCTTGGTCCAATTGTTCACGAACTGGAACATGGTCGTGCGATCGAGTCGGGGGACGGTGCCGGCATTGCCCATCTGAAAAGCGCCGACTGGGCCATTGATAAAAAGCCTCCCAAGCCGCCGGTCAACGACGACCCGGTATTGATGTTCGGTATTCCCACCTTGGTATCGGTCTGCAGGTTTGAATCCGGCTGGTAGCTGTCTAGGGCAAAGCGCGTCACTCCGAAACGGAATTCGGCTAGCAGCGTTGGGCTAAAGGGTGCGCGTGTAATTCACAGCCGCCAACTGGTTGCCCGATTTCGCATTCGTGGCGTAAGGTCCGGCGAGCGGCGGCCCTTCGGCGACAGTGCCGAATAGAGGCGGAACGAGAATGTCAGACCACATATACGAATCGCGAACGAAGAAGCGGTCGCGATCGGAGATGTTCCAGTCAAAGCGCTCGTCGAACTCATTGGTGTGCGTCGGGGCCTTGCCGCTGCCTAGATAATTCGTGTCCGTATTCTGGTTCAAGTTCGGACCAGGCAGCAGGTTGAGCAGATTGAGTGCGACGGGGCTCAAGCGGTTCGGGCAGATGACATTCAGCACACCGCCACACGAGAACTGCTGCCTGCCGCTTCCGTCCGGATTTCCGGTTGTGGGATCAAAGATCGGGTTCGTTTTAGCAAACGCGCTGAAGTCACCTCTTCGAAAAGCGTCGTTGGGCACTGTGGCCAGAAGGTTACCGCCTGTCAACCTTCGGTCGATCCGAAAATCGCCAAACAGAAACATGCGGTTTTTAATTAGCGGTCCACCAAGACTCGCGCCGCCGACATTGTCGTTGAAGTATGCGGGCCCGGTTCCCTTTCCGTTCGACCCGTGCCTGGCACTTTCTCCGTAAACGGATTGGAGGCAGAAAATGCACTGTTCAGGTTAAACCAATACGCGTCACCGTGCAGTTTGTTAGTGCCCGATTTGGTGACAAACTGTGCAACCATTCCGCCAACGGAACTGTATTCGGGATCGAAGTTGTTAGTCGTGATCTTCAATTCCTCGATGGAATTTTCCGGTGGAACGATAAATTGGATGCCGCTCCAGCCGAACTGGATATCGTCTATTCCGTCCACTTGAAAATCATTAGCCATCCAGAGTTGGCCATTGGTGGACGTCATCTCGCCTTCGGACGGCATCTCTACGTTTCCGATTTGGAAGCTATAGGGGACGACCGGGCACATCGAGATACAAGCGCGTGACATTGTGGTTCACCGTCGGAAGGCTTCCGATCTCATGCGCGGTGATCGTACTACTCACGTCTGTTTTTTGGGTTTCTACTTCGGCGGCGCCCGCTGCTCCAAAAACTTTGTTGCGAGTACATATATATCCCGCCTGTAAGAACTTGTAAACCATTTTCGACGAACTGTCTAGGCGGCTAGATAGTGACCTGAGGGCACTAAGGTTATGGGCTTTCGCTGGGAGATCCGTTTCTACAGCTGAATGGTCCCTGAATGGCTCCGGAGCGTTTTTGTCAAATTGATTGACAAGCGACATAGTGTGGTATACATCTTTCCACGCGCAGTATCCACAGGGTGTAAAGCGCGCTATGCAATACATCAGTCCTCGTTGGAAGCATACTATGAAAACCGCACGCAGCCTAGCTCCTACATCCGGGAACGCGAGAATTACCTGGACTTTGCTCAACAGCACAGCGACTGCCGGACTCGGCGGCTTGCTCTTCGGCTTCGACACGGCCGTGATTTCGGGTGCTACTCATGCGCTCACCGTCACTTATAACCTGACGCCCGCGCTGCTTGGGGTGACGGTGGCGAGCGCGCTGTGGGGCACGATTTTGGGCGCTTGCACGGGCGGCGTTCTCGGCGACCGTCTGGGGAGACGCGACGGCCTGCGGTTAATCGCGATTTTGTATTTCCTGTCGGCGATCGGGTGCGCGTTTGCCTGGGACTGGTATTCGTTGCTTGCCTTCCGGATTATCGGCGGAATCGCGATCGGCGGCTCGTCCGTGCTCGGTCCGATGTACATCGCGGAAATCGCGCCGGCAAAGTGGCGCGGCAGGCTGGTCGGTTTGTTTCAGTTCAACGTGGTGCTGGGCATTCTGATCGCCTATGTGTCGAACTACGTGATCGGCTTATTCGGTCTGGGCGCTGTCGAATGGCGCTGGAAGCTGGGAATTGCCGCAGTGCCGGCTTTGCTATTCCTGCTTTCGCTTTTGCGCATTCCGCGAAGCCCGCGCTGGCTGGTGAAGAAGGGCCGGATCGAGGAAGCGCGCGCAACGCTCACGCGGATCGGCGAAGAGAATATCGAACAGGAACTCTTAGACATTGCGGAATCGATGAACGTCGAGCAGGGACACGAGCGGCTCTTTTCCCGAAGATACGCGCTGCCCATTTTTCTGGCGGTTTCAATCGGAATGTTCAACCAGCTCTCGGGCATTAACGCCATTCTTTACTATTTGAACGACATTTTTGCGCGGGCCGGTTTCAGTGCTGTCTCGAGCGACGAGCAGGCGGTTGCCATCGGCTTGATGAACCTGGTCGCGACCATGATCGCGATGTCGATTATCGACAACGCCGGGCGCAGGAAACTGCTGCTTATCGGATCCGTTGCGTGCGCGCTCTCACTCGCGGGAGTGGCCTGGGTATTTTTCACCGGCACGCACGGCACGCTCCTGCTCTGGTTTCTGGGCAGCTTCATTTGCTTCTTTTCGTTCTCCCAGGGCGCGGTCATCTGGGTATATATCAGCGAAATTTTTCCGAACACTGTGCGGGGCAAGGGGCAAAGCCTTGGCAGTTTTTCGCACTGGTTCATGAACGCGGTGGTATCGGGCATCTTTCCGTTGATGGCGGCGCGTTCCGGGGGCTATCCGTTCGTCTTCTTTTCGATCGTTATGGTCGTTCAATTCTTCGTCGTGCTGCGCTTCTATCCGGAGACACAGCGCATTCCGCTCGAAGAACTGCAGCGGAAGTTGGGATTGAACTGACAGCGGGCCGCGCCTTACGGCCAGATCGACCGCAAACGGATAAATTTCGGCCGATACGACGCGGACGGGGCTTCCTTCCGCGAAGATGGCCAGGCTCCGGTCATCATCCGGCGGGAGAAAGCAGGAGCTCAGCACGACCCGGCCATCGTTGCCGAAGACTTCGAGCGAGGTGCGATCGACCAGCACCTGTAACTTGATCCGGCCGTTCTCTAAAGCAAGTGGTGCGGACCGGCCCAAACAGGCAATAGTCTTTCGCGTGGCGTCAAACTGGACCGATTCGCCCCGGATCTTGAGGCCAAAGGCGACGGCGTCGCGCGGTTCCACCTCGGCGTGAATCTCGAAGAGGTCGCCGGCGATGTTACCGAAGAGATTGTCGCCGGGCTTGAGAGTAACGTCGCTCCATTTCTTCGGTTCAAGGCGCAATTTCTGCAGTTCTCGAACCGGTGTCCGATACAACCTGATTCCTTCAGGCGTGGTTCGGAGGCTCAGCTCGGTCGGAAAGTTCATTTGCTGCGTGAACGGCATGCCGGGATAGTTGCCGTTTCGCAGCCAGCCGATCTGAATACGCCGGCCATCCTGAGCCGGTATATCGTTCCAGGTTTGAGCCGCGTAAAAACTGTTTCCGTAGTCGCCGCGCAGCACTTCGCTCTCGGGCCGGAAAGTGTGACCGTCGAAGCTGCCGATCAGATGGTTGCCGATGGCTCCCCAGAAGGCCCATTTCTTCTGGGCGGGATTGCCGTCGACGGGGAGTTCAAACAGATCCGGGCATTCCATGGTATCGGGGACGTGCAAACTGCTCAGGCGCTCCCAGCTTTTGAGATCGCGGGACCCGAACAGGACGTACTCGTCCTTTTCGAGATACAGCGCCATGATCCATTTCTGCGTAGGCGCGTGCCAGCTCACCTTCGGATCGCGATTTTCGGCAACGATGGGGCCGAGGACAGGATTGGTGTCATAGTACGTGAACGTCGCGCCGCCGTCGTTGCTCGCCGCGATGCACTGAGTGCACGGCGGCCCTACCGCGGGCTCGACGCCGTTGGTCAAAATCGCGATGATCGGCTTCTCTTTTCCCGTTTGGAGACGCGCCGTGTTCTGCCAATCGACAACCGCCGAACCAGACCAGCAGCCGCCCCAGACCTTGTGCGGCGTGATGGGCGTCCCGACCTGTTTCCAATGCACCAGGTCTGTACTCACGGCGTGACCCCAATCTTTGTACGCCCCGGGGCGGCCCGGCGGCATGTGTTGGAAAAAGAGGTGGTACGTTCCGTCGTAGTAGACCAGCCCGTTCGGATCGTTGATCCAGTGCTTCTGGGCCGAAAAGTGGAACTGCGGGCGGTATTTTTCGTGGTAGTACACCGGCCTCTTGTCGGTCAGTTTGGCGACTCCGCTCAGGCGCGCGATCGCTTCGTCGGGGAGGGCACGATTCCAAAGCGCAACGTGATCTATGAAGCCATCAAATCCGGACTGGAGCAGGCCTTCTGGAGAATCCATGCCGGCTCCGATGAGACAAGGCTCGTGATTGCCTTCGCGCAATGTGCCTACCGCCACTTCGTCGTCGCGCAAGGCCCCATCTACAAAAAGCTCCAGGGTTTTGCCATCAAAGCGCACCACGAGGTCATGCCAGCGGCCTGGTGCGATATCAGCCAAGCTTGTTCTTACGCGATGCATGCCGGCCACTTCAGGGCTGCCGATTTCAGCGGCTAGGCCCATCGCCGCCAATTCGGCCATTTCTCCGGAAAAGATTCGATAAACTTCGACCGCGTTGCCGCCGGACTTACCGAATATCGGATGGGCGCGCTGGCCCGAGCGATCCAGTAGGCGAATCGCCATCGTCATTGCGCTACCGTTCAGGTTGAGATCACCACGGGGTCCTTGCCCTGCGTCCAACCAGCCCCCATCGAAGGTGGCGACGTATCCGTCCCCCGTTTGTCTAAGCGAGGCTTGCCTGTCGCTACCGGCGAGGGCTATGCCGACCTTTACACCTCCGTGCGGCACTAATGGACTATTCTTCCCAGGCGGGCCGTTAAGATCGGCCATGCTCCAAAAGGCAACCGCCCCCGTGAAAGGTGATTCTTCTGAAGCGACGAGGCTACCGGCAGCGCCCAGAAGCGCCGATCCTCCCAATTGCAAGACTGTCCGGCGCGTCAGTCGAATCCGTACAGGTCGCCCATTTCTTCTCCACTCCCCTGTTTGTGATAAGACGTTCGCAAGCAGTCTATCAAGGAACGCGTTTGCAGTAACTAGAATACGCTGCGGTTGTCTAGGCCTCTCCTCCAACTGGTATGTATCTGACGGGTACTGGGCCCATCCCGCCCGGTTTAGAGCCAGGTTCGCAGAGCTGTATAGAAGAACAATGTAAGAAGTATAATTTAGGTTCGCTACTGCGAACGTTGAGAAGACCTGACTTGGCAAAGGCGGAGATGATTACACCAGCGGCACCGGAAAAACGTGCAAAGCACCGCCAGGTCTTCGACGAATTGCGCCGCGCCATACTAGTCGATCGTGAATATCAACCTGGTGAAAAACTTCCGACCGACGCTGAGTTTAGCGAGAGGTTTGAGACTTCCCGGCTGACTGTGATGCGCGCGCTTCGCGACCTTCAGACCGAAGGAATTGTAAAACGTAAGGCCGGATCTGGTACTTTCGTCTGCTCGGGAACCAAAGAAACCACCCACCTCTTCGGGCTGTTAATACCCGGCCTCGGCGAAGGCGAGATTTTCGAGCCCATCTGTCAAGGCATGAGCCGTACCGGGCAATCGGAGCACCAGGCGCTCTTATGGGGGAACACTTCGACGAGTGCGGATACGAAGGCGAAGCAAGCCGAAGAGCTATGCCGCTACTACATCTCGAAGAAGGTGGCGGGTGTGTTTTTCGCTCCGGTCGAACTGATTCCGGACAAAAACGAAGTAAATTTACGAATCGTATCGACGCTGGAGGCGGCCGGCATCCCGATCGTTCTTTTGGACCGCTGTATTTTTGAGTACCCGGATCGGAGCCGTTTCGATTTAGTGGGTATCGATAATCACCGTGCGGGTCATCGCATGACCTCCCACTTACTGCGTCTAGGCGCCAAACGGATCGGTTTTGTGGCCCGCCCTGGGTCGGCTCCAACCGTGGATGCGCGCATGACCGGCTATCATGAAGCTCTCTGGAAATTCGGGATTCAAGCCGATCCCTCCTGGATTCTCTGGGGCGACCCCTCGGACACGAAACTGGTTGGCACCTATATTGACCGCGCGCGACCGGACGCCGTAGTGTGCGCTTCCGATTACACTGCGGGACTCTTGATGCACAGCTTTTCGGCACTTCACATCGAGGTTCCGTCCGACATTCGGATGGTCGCTTTCGACGATGTGAAGTACGCGCGCTTATTGGCGGCTCCCCTGACAACCTTGCGGCAGCCCTGTAACGAGATCGGCGCAACTGCCGTCTACGCCATGCTGGACCGGATAGCCAGGCCGAACATGTCAGCGCGCGATATTCTGCTCGATGGTGAAATCGTCATAAGGGAATCCTGCGGCGCTCATCTTATGGAGAAACCCGGGGAGAAACCGGGGGACCGGCTTTCGCCTGAAGGCTGAGTCTCGCCCTCGGCATTTGACCCGGGCTTCATGCCGAGTAACTCCACCGACGACTCGTATAGAACCCCGCTGCCAATCGCGAGGCACTCATCTATCGAGTACTGTCCAAGATCGATTTTGCCGGCGAGCACCTCGGCCATCAGTTTGCGTACCAGCATTTTTTTGGCGTAGGCCCATTCCACGCAATAGGCGTCGCTGAAAAACCCGACCTGCTTATTGACAGGCAGCATGTCTAAGCGTTCTTCGATCACCTGCCGGATGGCGCCTGGAAAGAAATTGTGCCACCAGTAGCCCGCGAGCGACAGATTCGGCAGTTCCCGGGCCAACGTGCAGAGCCCCTGGTTACCGTGCCGGCTCGCAAGTAAACACTGAAACCGCAATTTGGGATATTTCGCTACGATCTCACCGAGTTGCCCGATGGTCGTCTGATTGAGCCGGCTCCCGGATTCATACGCAACGCTTCGGCCCCAAACGAAAACTGAAAAACAATACGGTCTCCGCGTGTTTCCAGTCGTTTCAGAAGGGCATGGAGGATGTAACTGGCATACACATCGCGCTCGGCATCCGTTGCGTCTGCACGGCGTTTCAGAGCTGCGGCGAGCGCGTCTTCCGTAGGCTCGGTGAAGTGAATATCCGTTGCCAGATGCTGCACCGTAGCCAGCACCCGATCATAGGG